>Ga0182743_1001796_pt1 | contig 20078 bp, 18 predicted proteins | sample eDN3rd30CKraftOP_FD_128522 | JGI IMG/M metagenome (GOLD analysis project Ga0182743, IMG submission 128522) | Enriched Organic Plus compost microbial communities from Emeryville, California, USA - eDNA 3rd pass 30_C Kraft OP (version 2) (version 2) ... | reverse complement strand
TCTGCGGGCTGTTCCCGATCGACGCCGCCGATTTCGAAAAGCTGCGCGAAAGCATCGGCAAGCTGCGGCTGAACGATGCGAGCTTCAGCTATGAAATGGAAACCAGCGCCGCGCTTGGCTTCGGGTTCCGTTGCGGGTTTCTCGGGCTGCTGCATCTGGAAATCATCCAGGAACGCCTGACCCGCGAATACGATCTCGATCTCATCACCACCGCGCCCAGCGTGGTCTATCGCATCCAGTTGCGCGCTTCGCGGACTGACGATGCAGAGGAAATCCATCTCCATAATCCGGCGGACTACCCCGATCCCAGCCGGATCGAGACGATCGAGGAACCGTGGATCAAGGCGGTGATCTACACCCCGGACGAATATCTCGGCTCGATTCTCAAGCTGTGCCAGGATCGGCGCGGCATCCAGACGGACCTGACCTATGTCGGCGGGCGGGCGCAGGTCACTTACGAACTGCCGCTCAACGAAGTGGTGTTCGATTTCTATGACCGCCTGAAAAGCATCAGCCGGGGCTATGCCAGCTTCGACTATGAACAGATCGGTCTGCGCGAAGGCGATCTCGTCAAGATGAGCATCCTGGTCAACAACGAGCCGGTCGATGCGCTTTCGATGATCGTGCACCGCAGCGTGGCCGAGGAACGCGGCCGCCATATGTGCGAACGGTTGAAGGATCTGATTCCCCGCCACCTGTTCAAGATCCCGATCCAGGCGGCGATCGGCGGCAAGGTCATCGCCCGCGAAACCATCAGCGCGCTGCGCAAGGACGTGACCGCCAAATGTTACGGCGGCGACATCACGCGCAAGAAGAAGCTGTTGGAAAAGCAGAAGAAGGGCAAGGCGCGGATGCGGGAATACGGCAACGTCTCGATCCCGCAGGAAGCGTTCATCGCCGCGCTGCGGATGGGCGAAGAGTAAGCCATGCATGCTCACCCCTTTCCGGGGAGGAGCAGCTGGCTGAGGACGGTTCGTCGTGGTTGATGCCATTGCCCTGCTGTTCGCCTGCCAGTTGCTGGGCGAAATCATCCACCGGCTGACCGGATTGCCTTTGCCAGGCGCGGTCATCGGCATGCTGTTGCTAATCGGCTGGCTGGCCGCCGTGCGCCGCGAACGGCCCGCGCTGGTGGCGGTGACGACCTGGCTGACCGGGCATCTTGCGATTCTTTTCGTCCCCGCCGCCGTGGGCGTGATCGAGGAAGGGGGCACGCTCTCCCGCTATGGCGTGGGGCTGGTGCTGGCGACAGTCGTGTCCACGATCCTGACGATGGTGGTGTCCGTCCTGGTGTTTCGCTGGGCCTTGCGAAAGTGCGGCCACGATGCGGAACGCCCGCAAGAGCCGCAGCCATGAACGCCGGGCTGCACGGATTGCTGGCCACGCCGCTGTTCTGGATGACGGCGACTTTCCTCGTTTTCGAAGCGATGGATCGCCTGTCGAAACGCAGCAACCGGCATCCGCTGTGCCATCCGGTGTTGTGGTCCACGCCGGTCATCATGCTGTTGCTGGTGCTGACCGGCACCTCTTATGCGACCTATATCGATGCAACGGCGATGCTCGTTTTCCTGCTCGGCCCGGCGGTGGTCGGTCTGGCGGTGCCGGTCTGGCGGCAGCGCGCGCTGATCCGCAAGCTCGCTCTGCCGATTGCGCTGGCGCTCGGCGCCGGGGCGGTGACAGCGATTGTGAGCGCGGTGGGCATCCTCTCCCTGTTCGGCGCTCCGCGCGATATTCTGGCATCCATCGCCCCTCGTGCAACGACGACTCCGGTGGCGATGGCGATAGCCGAACAATTGCACGGTATTCCCGCGCTTGCGGCGTTGATCGTGCTGTTTGCCGGGATTGTCGGGGCGATGGTCGCGACTCCGCTGTTCAACGCGATGAAGATCACCGATTATCGTGCGCGCGGCTTCGCGGTCGGGGTATCCGCCCACGGCATCGGCGCGGCGCGGGCGTTTCAGGTCGATGGCATCGCCGGGGCTTTTGCCAGTCTGGGCATGGCGCTGAATGCGGTCGTCACCGCGGCGCTGCTGTCTTTCTTCGCGTGGATGCTCTGACAGCGGCGGATTTTGCCGATCCGGGCAGGGCGGTGCACCCATGGCGCTGGATCATGTGGCGTTCGCGGCAGGTTGTGAGGAACTTCACCCCTTTTGACGAACTTTACTTGGCGTTCCCCGAAGCGCTGGCTATACGCACGCCATGCTGACGAAGACCCGCTCTTTCCGCTCGCCCGCCCGCATCGCGATCCTCGCCTCGGCGGCTACGGCCATGTTGTTGGTTGCCGGCTGTGGCGGCGGCCCGCGCACGAACAAGGGCACCGCCTATGTCGCGCGCGATGTGGAAACGCTTTACGCGGCGGCCAAGCAGCGGCTCGATCAGGGCAAGGCGCGTCAGGCCGCGGCCCTGTTCGACGAGGTGGAACGGCAGCACCCTTATTCCCCGTGGGCCCGCCGCGCACAGATCATGAGCGCGTTTTCCTACTACGCCGCCAAGAATTACAACCAGTCGATCCAGTCGTCGCAGCGCTTCCTCTCGATCCATCCGGGCAACAAGGATGCGGCATACGCGTATTACCTTATCGCCCTGTGCTATTACGAGCAGATCAGCGATGTGCAGCGCGATCAGAAGATCACCGAACAGGCGCTGACCGCGCTGAACGATGTGGTCCGCCGTTTCCCCGACACCAAATATGCCAACGATGCCTCGCTCAAGATCGATCTTGTGCATGACCATCTGGCGGGCAAGGAAATGGAAATCGGCCGCTTCTACCAGAATTCGGGCCAGATGATCGCGGCGCGCATCCGTTTCCAGACGGTGGTCGACAAGTACCAGACCACCAGCCACACCGCCGAAGCGCTCTATCGCCTGACGGAAACCAGCCTTGCGCTGGGCATTCCGGAAGAAGCGAAGAAATACGCTGCCGTGCTGGGCTCGAACTTCCCCGGCAGCAAGTGGTATGATCGCGCGTACAAGCTGATGAACCGGTACGCGCCGGATGCGCAGGCGAGCTGATTGCCTCATTCCGTTCTGCCTCTAAACGCCGGGCGGTGCCTCGTTCGGTTCAAAGGGGCCTGGACGGTATAGGGTAGGCAGGCGGCGTAACCGCGCATTGCCCATGCTCCGTTTCGGCAGACGTGGTGCCGGATGTGGAAAACCGGTTCCCACTTTTCCGCGCGATGTTCTAGAAGCGGCGTACCGATGCTGAGCCAGCTATCCATACGCAATATCGTGCTGATCGAATCGCTCGACCTCGCTTTTGGGCCGGGGCTGGGCGTGCTGACGGGGGAAACCGGGGCAGGCAAATCGATTCTGCTCGATGCCTTGGGGCTGATTCTTGGAAACCGGGCCGATTCCGCGCTGGTCCGCGCGGGCGAGAATCAGGCCAGCGTGACGGCAAGCTTCGAATTCGCCACGCTGCCGGGCACCCTGCAAGGCGCGTTGGCCGAAGCGGAGGTGGTGATCGAACCGGGCGAACCGCTGCTGATCCGCCGCAGTCTCAAGGCCGATGGCGGCAGCCGTGCGTTTATCAACGATCAGCCGGTGGGTGTGGCGCTGTTGCGCGAAATCGCACCCGCACTGGTGGAATTGCACGGCCAGCATGATGACCGGGGACTGGTCAATCCGCGTGGGCATCGCGAACTGCTCGACCGCTACGCCGCCGCTGATGTCGCGGGTCTGGCCGAAGCATGGCAGGGATGGCGCGTGGCCGGAGAACGCCTTGCGGCGGCCCGGGCGTCGATCGAGGATGCGAAAGCGGAACAGGATTTGCTGCTTGCCTATCTTGCCGAACTGACCGCGCTCGAACCTGTCGAAGGGGAGGAGGAGAGCCTCGCGGGTGCCCGTGCCGATATGCAGAAGGGCGAAAAGCTGGCCGGCGATCTCGAAGATTTGCGCCATCTGTGGGAAGGCTCCGATTCCGCTCTGGCGGGTCTGCGCGGCGCGGCGCGGCGGCTGGACCGGATCGCCGGCGAACATCCCTTGCTGGCCGAAGCGCTGGAAGCGCTGGACCGCGCGGTGATCGAAGCGGGAGAGGCGGAGGAGAAACTGGCCGCCGCCGCCGATGCCCTGTTGTTCGACCCTGCCGAACTGGACCGGATCGAAACCCGCCTGTTCGAACTGCGGGCGCAGGCGCGCAAGCATCATTGCCAGGTGGATGATCTGCCCGAAAAGATGCGCACGATGCGCGCCGCGCTCGATTCCATCGAACATGGCGAGGCGGAGATTTCCGATCTGATCGCCGCCGAACGCGCGGCTTACGAACACTATCGTGGTCTGGCAGAAGCGGTGCATGCGCAGCGCAAGGACGCCGCCACGCGGCTGGACAAGGCGGTGGCTGCGGAGCTGGCGCCGCTCAAACTGGATACCGCGCGGTTCCGTACTGTCGTGACCCCCTTGCCGGAGGAGCGGTGGGGTGCCCACGGCCTCGACAGTGTCGAATTCCTGATCGCGACCAACCCCGGCGCCGATTTCGCGCCGCTGGCCAAGATCGCTTCGGGCGGCGAACTGTCGCGCTTCATTCTCGCGCTCAAAGTCGCGCTGGCGGAGCAGGGCGGCGCGGCCACGGTGATTTTCGACGAGATCGACCGTGGCGTGGGCGGGGCGGTGGCTTCGGCCATCGGCGAACGGCTGGCGCGCCTGGCAGATGGCGGACAGTTGCTGGCGGTAACGCACAGCCCGCAAGTCGCCGCGCGGGGCGGCACGCATTACATGATCGCCAAAAGCTCCGAAGGCACGGTGACGCGCACTTCGGTGATGCTGCTCGACGCCGCCGGGCGGCAGGAGGAAATCGCCCGGATGCTTTCCGGCGCGGAGATCACCGCCGAAGCGCGCGCGCAGGCAGATCGTTTGCTAGAGGGGGTGTGATGCCTCACGGCCTGAAGTTTCTTTTTCAGAACGGTTGTTGACCATGGCCACCACAGAAGCGGAAGCCGCCAACGAATTGATGCGCCTTGCGCGGCAGATCGCGCGGCACAACCGGCTCTATCACGCGGAGGATGCGCCGGAGATTTCCGATGCGGAATACGACGCGCTGGTGCGCCGCAATGCGGAACTGGAAGCCGCCTTTCCGCATCTGATCCGGCCTGACAGTCCTTCGCAGCTTGTCGGGCACGAGATCGCCGCGTCGCCGCTGTCCAAAGTGGCGCACGAGGTGCGCATGATGAGCCTCGACAACGCTTTCACCGATGAGGAAGTGGCCGAGTTCGTCGGGCGCGTGCGGCGGTTTCTGAATCTGCCCGCCGAGGAACCGGTGGCCTTTACGGCGGAGGACAAGATCGATGGGCTGTCCTGTTCGCTGCGGTACGAAAACGGCAGGCTGGTGCGCGCGGCGACGCGCGGCGATGGGCAGGTGGGCGAGGATGTGACCCCCAACGTTGCCTGTATCGCCGATATTCCGCAGCAGTTGCAGGGCGATGCCCCCGCCGTGTTCGAGATACGCGGCGAAGTGTACATGGAAAAGCAGGCCTTTGTGGCGCTGAACGCGCAGCTTTTGGCCGAAGCGCGCGAAAAGGCGGAAAGCCGCGGCGAGGTGTTCGATCCCACGGGCGTGCGGCAATTCGCCAACCCGCGCAATGCCGCCGCCGGATCGCTGCGCCAGAAGGACCCGGCGATCACGGCGAAGCGCCCCTTGCGCTTCTGGGCGCATGGCTGGGGCGCGGCGAGCGCTTTGCCCGGCGCCACGCAGCAGGAGGTGATGGCGCAGATCGCCCGTTGGGGTCTGCCGATTTCGCCGGAATTGATCCGCTGCGCCACGCTGGACGAGATGCTGGAAGCCTATGCCCGGATCGCGGCGGGCCGCGCCAATCTGCCCTATGAAATCGATGGCGTGGTGTACAAGGTCGACCGGCTCGACTGGCAGCAGCGGCTGGGTTTCGTCGCTAAGGCCCCGCGCTGGGCCATCGCGCGCAAGTTTCCGGCGGAACAGGCCGAAACCACGGTGGAAGCCATCGATATCCAGGTCGGCCGCACGGGCAAGCTGACACCGGTTGGCCGCCTTGCCCCGGTGCTGGTGGGCGGGGTGACAGTGACCAATGTCACGCTGCACAACCGGGACGAGATCGCCCGGTTGGGTGTCCGCGTGGGCGACAGGGTGGTGATTCAGCGCGCGGGCGACGTGATTCCGCAAGTGGTCGCCAATCTGACGCGGGAAGAGAAACGCCCGGCTTTCCGGTTTCCCGATCATTGCCCCGAATGCGGCAGCGAAGCGGTGGCGGAAGAAGGCGAAGTCGATGTGCGCTGCACCGGTGGCCTGATCTGCCCGGCGCAGCGGACCGAACGCCTGAAGCACTTCGTCAGCCGTGGCGCGCTCGACATCGATGGGCTGGGCGAGAAGACCATCGACCAGTTTTTCGCGCTGGGGTGGCTCGAAAGCCCGGTCGATATCTTCCGCCTGCGCAAACGGCGCGACGCGATTCTCGCACTCGAAGGTTGGCAGGACAAGTCTGTGGACAACCTGTTGAAAGCGATCGAGGCGCGGCGGGAACCCGATGCCGCGCGGCTCCTGTTCGGCCTGGGTATCCGCCATGTCGGCGCGGTGACGGCACGCGATCTGATGAAGGGGCTTGGCGATATTCACCGTTTGCCGGGCAAGGCGGCCGAATTCGCCGCCTATCGCAGCGAACATCCGCGCGAGGCGGAGGAAAAGGAAAGCCCGTTCAACACCCGTATGAGCGAGGCGGTGAAACGCATTTTCGAAGTCGGCACCGACGGGATCGGCACCGCCGTCGGCCATGCGCTGGCCGATTTCTTCCATGAGGACCACAACCGGCAGGTGTGGAACGATCTCCTCTCCGAAGTGTCTCCACCGCTCTACGTGGTCGAGACAAGGGACAGCGCGGTGGCGGGCAAGACGGTGGTCTTCACCGGCAAGCTGGAAACGATGAGTCGCGACGAAGCCAAGGCACAGGCCGAAATGCTGGGGGCGAAAGCGGCCGGCTCCGTTTCAGCCAAGACCGATCTGGTGGTCGCCGGGCCGGGTGCGGGGACCAAGCTCAAGAAAGCGGCGGAACTGGGCATCGAAGTGATCGACGAAGCCGCCTGGGCGGAGATCGTCAAGGCGGCGGGTTAGGCTACAGTCTCACTTTGGCTCGATGGTCCAGGCATGCTTGCGGTTCCATGGTCCATTTCTCGAAGCCGGACTGCTCCCCGGCTTTCGCCGGGGGCGCAGCGGCTATGGAAGTGGTCTCAGCCTGCCATGGTGAAATGATAGACGCACAGCTTGTTGCCATCGAGATCGCGGCAGTAGCCGAACGTGGCGCCGTTGCCGCGGTCGCTGGGATCGCCTTCGTTGGCCCCGCCCAGTTCCAGCGCCTTGGCGTGGAAAGCAGCGGCCTTTTCCGGCGATTCGAAGCTGAAACCGCACATCGTGCCATTGCCGATGGTGGCGTCGTTCCCGTCGAACGGGCGCATGACCCCGAACAGCGAAGCGCCGTTGCTATAGACGCGCCCGCCGCGCGGATTGTCGAACATCTTCTGCCAGCCGGCCGACCCGAGCAGTTCGTCGTAGAAGGCCAGAGCCTTGTCCAGATCGTTGGTGCCGACGGTGAAATATCCGGTGTGAGCCATGGAATGGTTTCCTTTGTTATAGAATGATCAGATGTCGCGAGCGGTCAGGCGGCGGCGAGCGCCTGTTCGATATCGGCAAGGATGTCGTCGATATGTTCGATGCCGACGGAAATGCGCACGAGGTCTTCCGATACGCCCGCTTTGGCCAATTCTTCGGGGCTGAGCTGGCGGTGGGTGGTGGAGGCCGGGTGGCAGGCCAGCGATTTGGCATCGCCGATGTTCACCAGCCGCAGGATCATCTGCAAGGCGTCGATGAAGCGGCCGCCTGCTTCCTTGCCGCCTTCGATCCCGAAGCTGAGAATGCCCGACGCTTTGCCGCCGCAGATTTTCTGCGCGGTGGCGTGATAGGGGCTGTCAGGCAACCCGGCGTAGCTGACCCAGCGCACTTTGGGGTGGGCGGAAAGATATTCCGCCACTTTCTGCGCGTTTTCGCAGTGGCGTTCGATCCGCAGGCCGAGCGTTTCCAGGCCCTGCATGATGAGAAACGCGCTGTGGGGGGAGAGCGCGGCGCCGGTGTTGCGCAGCGGGACCACGCGGGCGCGGCCGATATAGGCTGCTGGGCCGAGCGCTTCGGTATAGACCACCCCGTGATAGGACGGATCGGGCTGGTTGAGCATCGGGAAGCGGTCCTTGTTCGCCACCCAGTCGAACCGGCCGCTGTCGACGATGATCCCGCCGATGGTGGTGCCGTGGCCGCCGATGTACTTGGTCAGCGAATGGACGATGATATCCGCGCCGTGATCGAAAGCGCGGCACAGGTAGGGCGTTGCCACGGTATTGTCGACGATCACCGGCACGCCATGGCGATGGGCGATTTCGGCGATCTTCTGGATATCGGCGACATTGCCCGCCGGATTGCCGATCGATTCGAGGAACACGGCCTTGGTCTTGCCGTCGATGGCGGCTTCCATTCCGGCGTAATCGTCATGCGCCACAAGGCGGGCTTCGATCCCCTGCCGCGGGAAAGTATGGACGAACAGGTTGTAAGTGCCGCCGTAAAGCTGCGCGACGGACACGATATTGTCGCCCACGCCCGCGATGGTCTGGATCGCATAAGTGATCGCCGCCATGCCTGAGGCAAGCGCCAGCGCGCCGATGCCGCCTTCCATTTCCGCGATGCGCGCTTCGAGCACCGCCGTCGTCGGGTTCATAATGCGGGTGTAGATATTGCCCTGCACTTTGAGATCGAACAGATCCGCGCCGTGCTGCGTATCGTCGAACGTGTAGGAGGTCGTCTGATAGATCGGCACCGCCGCCGCCTTCGTCGTCGGTTCCGACGTGTAGCCATGATGCAGGGCCAGCGATTCCAGTTTCATCGTTCTCTCCTGAGGGGGAATTTCTGCGTTCCGGTCCGGCCTTAAAACCCAGCCGGGCGGAAAGGTCAAAGGCGATCAGCGCTCTTGCGCGGGTTGCGGGGCCCATTTCATCACGCCGCCGGAAAACGGCGTCCACCATCCGGTACGGATGCCCGCGGCGGCCAGCGTGTCGCTGGTCCACTGGTTGCAGGTGTTGAGCGCGGTGTAGCGGGACGGTGCATCGTAGAACACGTCATGATCGCCATAACCGGGGTGGCGCTGGCGCTTGCCTGGCAGCGGCGCCATGGCTTCGATGCGTTGCACCAGCCGGGCATATTCGGTCTCGCTGATCCGCAAGGGGCGCAAGTCCGCGGATGGGGCCGGGCGGACATAGTGGGCGGCATGAAGCAGCCCGTCGCCCCCACCGCAAGAATGCGCAGCACCGTCAGCGGGGAAAGGTCGGCCCAGGTCGGGGTGTTGAGGAAGACTTCGCGTTCGCCCCACGAAATGGCCAGATGCGTATAGGGGCGATCGGGCGCGGCCAGATCGGTGGCCGGGAACAGCGGGCGCCAGTCCTTCTGCGGCGTGACCAGCGGCATGACGATGGCGGTATGCACGCCGTTGGTTTCGAGCATGATCTCGATCCCCTGCGGATGCGGGCGCCATCCCGCATTGCGCGGGATGGCCGACCCGATCCACGCGGCGAGCAGGAACGCGATGACGAGCGCGGCAAGCCCGAATGCGAGCCTGCCTGCGATTCGTTTCACCACGATCGCGCCCAGCCGGGCAGTTCGCCGATCCGGGCGGGGTGGGGGCGCGCGTTCGCCCGCTTGCGCAGCCACAGGATCGACCAGTCGCCATTGGTCATCCGCCCGGCCAGACGCATGCCGACGCGGGCATAGGCCCTGCGGATCGCGGCTTCCTGCGTGGTCAGCAGCCCGGCCAGCAGGATGCTGCCCCCCGGCACCACAGCGGAAGCGAAGGGGGCGGACAGTTCGATCAGCGGCCCGGCAAGGATATTGGCGATCAACAGATCGTAAGGCGCGCGGGCCTGCAGCACGGGATCGTCCATGCCATCGGCGATTACCATCGTCAGCGCATGGGCGCCCGCGCCGATGGCCATGCCGTTGAGAGCGGCATTGTCGGCCACCACATCGGCGCAGACCATGTCGATATCGCTGGCCGTGGCATAGGCGCGGGGCCACAGGGTCATGCCGGCAAAGGCCAGCAGACCCGTGCCGGTGCCGATATCCGCCAGATTGCGGACCAGCAGCCCGCTGCGCTTCATCGCGTCGAGCATGGCAAGGCACCCGGCGGTGGTTTCATGCTGCCCGGTGCCGAATGCCTGGCTGGCGGGAATGACGAAATCGACGACGCCATTTTCATCCGGGGCGGGAAATTCCGGCGTGCGGACATGGAAACGCCCGGCGCGGATCGGCTCCACCCCTTGCTGGCTGATCGTCACCCAATCCTGTTCGGGCAGTTTTTCGACGTGCAGATGCGGCGGATGGCTGCCGAACAGTGCGGCAATGGCGGCTTTGTCCGCGCGCTGGGGTTTGCGCGGCAGCCAGGCTTCCAGCTGCCAGTCGTCGGGCTTGTCCTCCGCGATTTCGCTGCCGGAAAGGACGATTGCGGCATCCCAATCCAGCGCTTCTTCGTGTGCAAGCAGCGCGGACTGCACGTTTTCACGCGGCGCAAAGGCGGTGATTTTCCATGTTTCGCTCATTTGCAGACAGCCCTAGCGCGTCTTGCGGCGAACGGAAACTGCTCTCCCGCCGCTTGCCTTGACGAAGCATTTCATTATGGGGGGAGCGAATCCTAGCGCCAGCAGGTGGCGCTCACATGCAATCAGGAAGGCGAGAATGGCAAACCGTCCGCTGTCACCGCATCTGCAGATCTGGAAATGGGGCCCGGCGATGCTGGTTTCCATCCTTCACCGTGTCACGGGCGACGGGATGGCGCTGGTCGGCCTTTTCGTCATGCTCTGGTGGCTTGGCGCTCTTGCAAGCGGCCCCGAACACTACGATCTTTTCACCCGGTGCATGACCTCGCCACTCGGCTATGTCGTGCTGGTCGGTCTGAGCTGGGCCTTCTTCAACCACATGATGTCGGGCCTGCGCCACTTCGCGCTCGATATCGGGGCCGGTTACGAACTCAGGAACAACAAGATGTGGTCGATCCTTTCGATCGTCATCGCGGTCGTTCTCACCATCGGCTTCTGGGCCGTGATCTGCCTGCGCTGAGGTTAGGGGGAAACCATGGGTAACGGAACTTCCATCGGACGCGTGCGGGGCCTCGGCTCGGCACACAGCGGCGCGCATCACTGGCTGCTGCAACGCTTCACCGCCATCGGCAATCTGGTGCTGATGGCCTGGTTTATCACTTCGGTGCTGCTGCTGCCGGACCTGAACTATGCCACCGCCCGCGAATGGCTCTCGTCGCCGATCCCGGCGACGGCCATGGCGCTGCTGATTATCAGCACGTTCTGGCACGCGCGCCTCGGCCTTCAGGTCGTGATCGAGGACTACGTGCACGAGGATGGCACCAAGTTCGGGGTGATCGCCCTGCTGAACCTCGCTATTTTCGCCGGGGCGGCCTTCGCCCTGTTCTGTGTCGTTCGTCTGGCGCTGGGAGGCGCGTAACATGGCTTCTCAGCCCGCATACAAGATCATCGACCACACCTATGACACGGTGGTCGTCGGCGCAGGCGGCTCGGGTCTGCGCGCCACGATGGGTTCGGCCGAAGCCGGTCTCAAGACGGCCTGCATCACCAAGGTCTTCCCCACGCGTTCGCACACCGTGGCGGCACAGGGCGGCATTGCCGCTTCGCTGGGCAACAACACGCCCGATCACTGGACCTGGCACATGTACGACACCGTCAAGGGGTCGGACTGGCTGGGCGATCAGGACGCGATCGAATACATGGTGCGCGAAGCGCCGCACGCGGTTTACGAACTGGAACACGCCGGTGTGCCGTTCAGCCGCAACAATGACGGCACGATCTATCAGCGCCCGTTCGGCGGCCACATGCAGAACATGGGTGAAGGCCCGCCGGTGCAGCGCACCTGCGCCGCGGCCGACCGTACCGGCCATGCCATGCTGCACGCGCTCTATCAGCAATCGCTGAAGTACGATGCGGATTTCTTCATCGAATACTTCGCCATCGATCTGATCATGGACAACGGCAAGTGCGTCGGCGTGATTGCGCTGTGCCTCGATGACGGTTCGATCCACCGCTTCCGTGCGCATGCCGTGGTGCTGGCCACCGGTGGCTATGGCCGGTGCTACTATACCGCGACGTCGGCCCACACCTGCACCGGCGATGGCGGCGGCATGGTGCTGCGTGCAGGCCTGCCGCTGCAGGATATGGAATTCGTCCAGTTCCACCCGACCGGCATTTACGGCGCGGGCGTGCTCATCACCGAAGGCGCGCGCGGCGAAGGCGGCTATCTCACCAACTCCGAGGGTGAGCGTTTCATGGAACGCTATGCCCCGTCGGCCAAGGATCTGGCCAGCCGCGACGTGGTTTCGCGTTCGATGGCGCTGGAAATCCGCGAAGGACGCGGCGTCGGCCCGCACAAGGACCACATCTACCTGCATCTCGATCATATCGATCCGGCGGTGCTGGCGGAACGTCTTCCGGGCATCACCGAAAGCGGCAAGATCTTTGCCGGTGTCGATCTGACCCGCCAGCCGTTGCCGGTGGTTCCGACCGTGCACTACAACATGGGCGGCATTCCCTGTAACTATCACGGCGAAGTCGTCACGATCGGTGCCGATGGCAATCCGGACACGGTGGTTCCGGGCCTGTTCGCCGTGGGCGAAGCGGCGTGCGTTTCGGTCCATGGCGCGAACCGCCTCGGTTCGAACTCGCTGATCGATCTTGTCGTGTTCGGCCGTGCAACCGGCCACCGCCTCAAGGAAATCGTCAAGCCGAACTCCGCGCATGGCGAACTGCCCAAGGATTCGGCGGACATGGCGCTGAGCCGTCTCGATCACTTCCGCAATGCGAAGGGCGGTTCGCCCACGGCGGAAGTGCGGACCGAAATGCAGCGCACGATGTCGGCCCACGCAGCGGTGTTCCGTACCGACGAACTGATGGCCGAAGGCGTCGAAAAGCTGGCTCAGACCTACAAGCGGATGGAAGATATTCACGTTACCGACCGCTCGCTGATCTGGAACTCGGACCTCGTCGAAACGATGGAGCTCGACAACCTGATCTCGCAGGCCAGCGTGACGATGGCGGGCGCCCATGCCCGCAAGGAAAGCCGCGGCGCCCATGCGCACGAGGATTTCCCGAATCGCGACGATGCCAACTGGATGAAGCACACTGTCGCTTGGTTCGATGGCTGGGGCGGCAAGGGCGGCGGCGTGAAGCTCGATTACCGTCCGGTGCACGAATACACGCTGACCGACGATGTCCAGTACATCAAGCCCAAGGCTCGCGTTTACTGATCACGAATCAAGGCGCACCGGTATGATGCCGGTGCGCCTTGTTCGCCTCCACCGGGGGCGGCTATGACCGATACTCCCGAACATTCGCGCAAGATGCCCGATCCTCGTAGCCAAACCGACGAGGAACACCATGCCTACGCGCTAAGAGCCCGGGCCGAGCGCCGGGCGCAGGCCGAAGCGATCGGAGTCACGCCCGAATTCGTTTCCCGCTTGGTCGACAGCTTCTATGCCCGCATCCGTGCGGATGCGATGCTGGGACCGATCTTCGAAACCCAAGTCGCCGACTGGGACGAGCATCTAGGGCGGATGAAGCGCTTCTGGCGCTCGATCCTGTTCAGCTCAGGCGAATATTCCGGCAATCCGATGCGCAAGCACGTGGTCATTCCCGGCCTCGGGCGGGAGCATTTCGTCCACTGGCTGGAAATGTTCTACGCCACTTTGCGCGATGAAAGCGCGAATGCGGAGGCGGTGGCGTTGGTGGGCGAACGCGCCCGGATGATCGCCGACAGCATGTTGACGGGCATTGCCATCCACCGCGAAGGGCTGGCTGGTTCCCGCGCCGGAAGCGATCTGCCACGCCCCTGAAAGCGGGAGCGGCCGCCGCGATCAGCGCCAGCGCAGCATGTCCGGACCAAGCTGGTCGAGCGCGGTGACGCCCATCAGCTTCATGTCACGGATGATTTCATCCCGCAGGATGGTCAGCGCTCGCTCGACACCGGGGTAGCCCGCCGCCGACAAGGCATAGAGATAGAGGCGCCCGCCAGAAGTTGCGGTGGCTCCGGCGCAAAGGCTTTTGAGCACGTGGCTGCCGCGCTTGATCCCGCCGTCGCAGATTATTTCGATCTGCCCGCCGACCGCGTCGACAATCTCGCGCAACTGGTCGAACGGGGCGCGGCTGCCGTCAAGCTGGCGGCCGCCGTGGTTCGAGATCATGATCGCGTCGGCGCCCAATTCCACCGCCCGGCGGGCATCGCCCACGCTCATCACGCCTTTGAGACAGAATTTTCCGCCCCAATCCTGCCGGATTTCCGCTGCCGTATCCCAGGTCATCGACTGGTCGAGCATGGCGGTGAAATAATCCACCACCGAGACGGATTCGCGCGAATTGGCCTGATAATGCGTTTCCAGCATCGGCATGCGGAATTTTTCCCGCAGCAGGTAGTTCAGCGTCCATTGCGGGCGGGTCGCGTAAGACAGCAGAGAGGATGGGGTGAAGCGCGGCGGGCTGGAAAAGCCGCTGCGCAGGCACCGTTCACGCTTGCCGCCGACAATCGTATCCACTGTCAGCGCCAGGGCATCGAAGCCTGCGGCACGGCTGCGTTCGATCATCGCGCGGTTCAGCCCCTTGTCCTTGTGGACGTAGAGCTGGAACAGCTTGGGGGCGCTGGTGATCGCGGCGACTTCCTCCACGCTGATAGTGGAGAGGCTAGAAATGCCGCACCACAGGCCCAGCGCATTGGCGGCCCGGGCCACGGCGCGTTCGCCTTGCCAATGGAATATGCGTTGCAGCGCGGTGGGGGACAGCATCAGCGGCAGCGCGCTCTTGCGCCCCATGATGGTGCAACTCGGGTCCACAGTGTCGACGCCTGCCAGAACGTTGGGCACCAGATCGGCATCGGCATATGCGGCGGTGTTGCGGGCCTTGGTCAGTTCGTCATCGCCCGCCCCGTCGATATAATCGAACACCGGCCAAGGCAGCCGCCGCTTCGCCAGCAGGCGGAAATCTTCGATGTTGTGGCAGTCTCCCAAGCGCATCGGCGAGAGCTAGCAGAAGGCTTTCCGGTTGCAAATTGCACCATCGCATGATTCACAGGAAGTTCATCCACCGCCCAGCAACGATGGGTATCGCCAGCGCAAAGGGGGCATCATGCGGGAAAAAAGTCCGGGTATTAAGCTGTTGTTCGCAGTGTTGATCGGTCTCGCGCTGATCGTCCCGCTGGTGTTCGTCTATGCGCTGGTCAACGACCGGCAGGGCCAGTCGCGCACCGCCCAGCAAAGCATCGCCGCCGGATGGGGCGGTGCACAGGTGATCGCAGGCCCGGTCATCGTGGTGCCGTTCAAAGCGACGCAGATTCAGAACGAGGAAGTCGGCGGCAAGACGATCAGCCGCACGGTCGAGGTGGAGCGGCAACTGTTCATTTCACCTGTCGCCAACGCGGTGACGACCGCGCTCAAGCCGCAGGAACGGCGCAAATCGATCTACAGCTCCGTGCTGTTCGAAGCCGATGTATCAGGTCAGGCGCGTTTTGCGCTGCCCGCCGATTTGCCGCGTTTCGGCGTCACGGCGGAAAAGCTCGAATGGGATCGGGCCGAGCTGCGCATCGGCACGTCCGATGCGCGTGGGCTGACCAAGGGCGGCAAGATCGTAGCGAACGGCCAATCGCTGTCGGTGGAACCGGGGCGGGGCCCCGCCGCAACCGGTGGGCAAGGCTTCTTCGCTTTCGTCGGATGGGACGGCGCCAATGCGCTCGATGTCGCTTACAGTTTCAGCCTGCGCGGGAGCCGTTCGCTCAGCCTGGTGCCACGTGGCGGGCAGACCAAATGGGCGATCACATCGTCCTGGCCCAACCCCAGCTTTGGCGGATCGTTCCTTCCCGAAGAACGCAGGATCGACAATCAGGGCTTCAAGGCCGCTTACACGGTCGACAAGCTGGCGCTGGGGCAGGCGCCGGTCGCGACGGAGGACATGGGTGTGCCGGTCATCGGCGATGATGTGTCCCCGCAATACGCCAGCATCGATATCCCGGTGGCCCGCAACACGGGCGAAGCTGTCAGCGGGCAGTCGCCTGCGGTGACGGTCGGGCTGGTCGAGCCGGTCGATCTCTATTCCCGTGTCGATCGCTCGGTGAAATACGGCTTCCTGTTCATCGGCTTCACGTTCCTCGCTTTCCTGATGTTCGACATTGTCGGCGGGGCCCGGGTCGCGGCGGCCGAATACCTGATGACGGGGGCAGGGCTGGTGCTGTTCTTCGTCCTCCTGCTGGCCTTTGCCGAAGTGATCGGCTTTACCGCCGCGTACCTGCTGGCCAGCGCGGCGATCATCGGGCTGTTGACTGCCTATAGCGCGGCGGTGCTGCGAAGCTGGCGCCGGGCCCGGTTCATCGGGGCGTTGCTGCTCGGCCTCTACGCCGTGCTCTACGTGCTGCTCAGCCTCGAAGCATGGTCGCTGCTGATCGGTGCGGTGATGCTGTTCCTGGCGCTGGCCGGGGTGATGTACGCCACGCGCAAGGTGGACTGGTCCGCCGTGGGCCGCAGCATGGACGCCAGCCTGACACCGCCTGCGGCGGTTTCCCAGACACCCGCCTCCTGAACGGAGGCGGGCCGGATATTTCAGGAAACAGGCTGATTGGCGGGCGGTGAAACGGATGGCTGCCCGCCATCGCTATTCCTGCCGCGTTTTCGCTTGCGCCCCCGCTTTTCGATATCCTCGCGACGTTCCTGCGCGCGCTCTTCGGCGGCCTTGTGCTGCCGATGCGCCTCGGCTTCCTCCGGCTTGGCCGGGCGCCCCGGATAGCGGCAACCCTTCTGCTGCCCGATGCCTTTGAGGAAGGCCCGACGCATCATCCCGCCGATGATCGCGTCGCGCACTTTGCGTTCATGCGCCTTGGCGCCTGATACTTCGCGGATCAGGCCGCGAAACGGAATGAACCTGCCGACCGCCCATTGCGCGACCCGGCCCGGATCGACGCCGCGATTGCGGCCCTCGGCAATATCGAGGTCCTCGCCCAGCAGCACATCGAGTTGTTCCACCGCTGCGACGATATCGCTGCAACGGCGCAGGCCCTTGGTGTCGTAGGGGTTTGAACGCGCCTGCAGCAGCAGGGCGTCGATTTCTTCCCGCGTGAGATTGAGATCGCTGAGCGGGGTCTTGGCGACATCGCCGGCGGTCACCGTGTCATCGGTAATCGGCCGATTTGCCGTGGCCTGTTCCTGCCCGCCCGGCTGCTGTGCAAGAGCCGGGGCAGGGGAGGCCAGCGCCAGCAGAGCGGGCGCAAGAAAAATCGGACGCATTCAAATCCTCAAAATCACGACTTCAGATCGGCGAAGGTATCGCACGAATCCTCGTTGCCCGTTTCGAGACCGCGACGCAGCCATTCGGTGCGCTGAGCGCTGGACCCGTGCGTGAAGGCTTCTTCCACGGGCCGCTGCCCGGCATTGCGCATCAGCGTGTCGTCGCCGATCTGATGCGCGGCGTTGAGCCCTTCCTCGATATCGCCGGGCTCGATCAGATCCTTGTTCTTGGCGGCCCAGACCCCGGCGTAACAGTCCGCCTGCAATTCCATGCGCACCTGAAGCTGGTTCGCGGCGCGCGCATTGCGCTGCTGCGCGGCGCGGACCTGGTCGGCGACGCCGGTCAGCATCTGGATGTGATGGCCGTATTCGTGCGCCATCACATAAGCGCGGGCGAAATCGCCCCCGGCGCCCAGCCGCTGTTCCATTTCCCTGTAGAAATCGGTGTCGATGTAGATGCCCTGATCGCTGGGGCAGTAGAACGGACCCATGGCGCTCTGCGCGGCGCCGCAGCCCGACTGGCCGTTTTGCGAATAGAACACCAGCTTCGGCTGCTTGAAGGGGATGTTCGCCTGCCGGAACAGCGGTTCCCAGGTGGTGTTGAGCGAGGCGAGCGCGGCGCAGCTTTCCCTGCTCAGCGGATCGGCGTTGCAGCTTTCATCGGTGGTCTTGCCGCCCGTGGCCGGGGCGGAACTGCCCTGTTGCTGTTCCATCTGTTGCAGCCCGCCCAGCATCTGTGCCGGATCGACACCGAACACCAGCGCGCCGATCAGGATGAGGACGATAGAGCCGCATCCCAGCTTGCCGCCTCCACCGCCGGGAAAGCGCATGCCGCCGCCCATGCCGCGCTGGTCCTCGACACGGATGCTGCCGGGATTGAAATCTTTAAGCCGCACCGCTGTCTCCCCTTAAAACCGGGCGCCAGCGAATAAGGGGCTGGACCTTCCCTGTTGCAATAGCGCATTCCCTGACAAGCTTCATGCAAGGAGTCGAGAATGTTCCTCAAGGGAAAACGTGCATTGGTTACCGGTTCGACCTCGGGCATCGGTCTGGGCATTGCCCGGGCGCTTGCCGCCGAAGGGGCGGAGACGATCATCACCGGCTTCGGCGACAAGGATGAAATCGCGAAAATCTGCGCCGAACTGGGGGCAAGCCACATCGATGCCGATCTCAGCACTGCCGAGGGGGCGGAAGCGCTGATGGCCGGGGCGGGCCATGTCGATATTCTCGTCAACAATGCGGGGATGCAGTTCGTTTCGCCGGTGGAGGAATTTCCGGTCGAAAAGTGGGACAAGATCATCGCGCTCAATCTCAGCGCGGCGTTCCACACGATCCGGCTGGCGATTCCCGGCATGCGGCAGAACGGATGGGGCCGGATCATCAACACCGCCAGCGCCCATTCCCTCACCGCCTCGCCGTTCAAATCGGCCTATGTTTCGGCCAAGCACGGCCTTGCCGGCCTGACCAAGACGGTGGCGCTCGAACTGGCGCAGAGCGGGATAACCGCCAATTGCATCAGCCCCGGCTATGTCTGGACGCCGCTGGTGGAAAACCAGATCCCCGATACGATGAAAGCCCGCAACATGACGCGCGAACAGGTCATCAACGATGTCCTGCTGGCGGGCCAGCCGACCAAGCGTTTCAGCCATGTGGAGGATATCGGCGCCATGGCGGTGTTCCTCTGCCGTGAGGAAGGCGGGAACATCACCGGTTCGAATTTCTCCATGGATGGCGGCTGGACCGCGCAGTAAGCGCATATGGGGCGCCGCGCGGCGCCTCACCGGCCGAAGGTGAATCGCCGCTCCTGAATCACGGCTATTGCGGTAGGCGCAAGCGGGCTCTAGATGGGCCGCCACGATTCTACCCGGACAGGAGCGGTGGCACCCATGGATATTCCGACAGGCCTTACTTTTGACGACGTTCTGCTGCGTCCGGCCGAAAGCGACATCCTGCCATCGCAGGCCGATACCTCGACCCAGCTCACCAAGGCGATCCGGCTCAATATTCCGGTGATCTCCGCCGCGATGGATACGGTGACCGAATCGGACATGGCGATCGTCATGGCGCAGCTGGGCGGCATCGGGGTGCTCCACCGCAATCTGACCGTCGAAGAACAATGCGCCGCCGTCCGGGCGGTGAAGCGCTTCGAAAGCGGGATGGTGGTCAATCCGATCACGATCGCGCCCGATGCCACGCTGGGCACCGCACAGGCGTTGATGCAGGCGCACCGGATCAGCGGCATTCCCGTGGTGGAAGGCAGCGGCAAACTGGTGGGTATCCTGACCAACCGCGATGTCCGCTTTGCCGATAATCCCAACCAGGCCGTGCGCGAACTGATGACGCACGAAAACTTGGCGACCGTTTCGCCGGGTGTGGGCCAGGACGAAGCACGCCGCCTGCTGCACCAGCGCCGGATCGAGAAGCTGCTGGTGGTCGACGACGCCTATCGCTGCATCGGCCTGATCACGGTGAAGGATATCGAAAAGGCCGTGACCTATCCGCACGCGACGAAGGACGATGCGGGCCGTCTGCGCGTGGCCGCGGCGACCACGGTGGGCGACAAGGGCTTCGAACGGACCGAGGCGCTGATCGACGCCGAATGCGATGTCGTCATCATCGACACCGCGCACGGCCACAACCGGGACGTCGCCAAAGCGGTGGAACGGGTGAAGAAGCTTTCCAACGCCGTGCAGGTGGTGGCGGGCAATGTCGCCACGGCCGAAGCGACGCGGGCGCTGATCGATGCGGGCGCGGATG
>Ga0182743_1001794_pt1 | contig 20088 bp, 20 predicted proteins | sample eDN3rd30CKraftOP_FD_128522 | JGI IMG/M metagenome (GOLD analysis project Ga0182743, IMG submission 128522) | Enriched Organic Plus compost microbial communities from Emeryville, California, USA - eDNA 3rd pass 30_C Kraft OP (version 2) (version 2) ... | reverse complement strand
TCCTCACCGGCGTGGATATGCTTCGCAAGGTACTCCGCTAGCCGAAATGCGTCGTCAAGGATCGGCCCATGGTCGATGTAACGTGTGCGCCCGGTCAGGATGAACTCGGCATCAACGTCGGTTGTTGCCGCGATTCGTCTCAGCACTTCGGCGGGCACCTTGGCCGTTTCCTGCGTTTCGTAGGATATGTAAGTGCGCTTCGGGATGCCCAGCCGCTTCGCCATCTTTTCTTGAGAGATACCTTTAGGGCCGATCTGCTGACGTACTTGCTTGAGGATAGTGCCGACCGGCGCGACAGGTGCGCGCTCACTCTGCACGTCCGGCGAATCAAAATCGGCGGTTATCCAATCATCCCAGTCGAGATCATCATCGTCAAAGCTGAAATCCACGGCTGCTTCTGGCAGTTTTCCGTCCATCTCGCGACATCTCCCTGCAAAAGGTGCAAGTTCCTGCACTAAAATAAGGACCATTTTCCAGAGTCTTGACCAAAGCGAACCTTGCGTGGTCTCCAGCTTACAGGAAAGGAGACCTGCCATGTCGAAAATTTTCGATCTGGGCCGCACCCCCGAGGAGTGGTCGGCAAAGCTTCGCCCGCGCGGTGTCGAGCTGTCGCCACGGACGCTAAGGTCCAAGGCGCGGGAACACGGACAGTATTTTTCCATCGGGCGCGCCATCTTTATCACCCCCGATCAGATGGATGAGATCCTGCTGCGGGAAGCCGACCGCACATCGCGCTTTGCTGAGCTTCAGCACAACAGCGGTTCGAAGGGGGGATGACATGCCGGCACCAACTACTACTCAGGCTGCGATCCGCCGGGCGCTTGAGGCGGCTAAAGATATCGGGCTGAACGTCGCTGGCTATACTGTGGCGAAAGACGGTACGATTTCTGTGACGTTAGCCGGGGCCGAGGCTGGACAGCATGCACGCCCCGCGCCCCGCCAGATCGCCCCGAAATCCTGGGCAACGAGGTAGACCGTGAGAGTGGACTTCCCCGGATTGTTGATCGAGAGCCATCGCAACGGCACTCCTCGCTATCGCGTCCGCGTCGAGGGCCGGAAGCATGTTCGTATTCACCTTCCGGTCGGACCGGAGGACAAGGATTTCGCCAACTACTATCACGCTGCGCGAGCAGGCGAGAGATGGCTTCCATCTGAGCCGAAGGCGGTCAAGGGCTCGATTGACTGGCTCTGCGCCGAATACCTGTCCTTTGTTGCGCGGATGGTCGAAGCCGAGCAGATGTCGCCCGCAACGCTGAAGCAGCGGCGCAGTGTCCTGCGCCGCCTCTGCGACTATTCGGGCGAGGGCAGTGTGCGCTATGGCGATTTCGACATGGATGCCCCCGCTGCCGCTTTCATCGAAATCCGGGATGCCTGGGCTACGCATCCGGGTGCTGCGAACAATCTCATAAAGACTGTTCGGGCGGTCTATACGTGGGCGCAGGAGCGCGAGTACATCGGGCACAATCCGGCGGCGGCGATAAAGGCCATCAACGTCAATCCTGCTGGTGGCGCCGTCCCTTGGTCCGTTGCCGAACTGAAGAAATTCCGCGAACATCATCCGAAGGGAACAGCAGCGCATCTGTGGCTGACGCTGCATGCCTTTACGGCGTGCAGGATCGGGGATGCGATCTGGTTGGGGCGCGCGCAGGAAGTGATGCGCGACGGGCAACTCTGGCTGGGCTGGCAACCCAGAAAGCGCGGATCGGCCTTCGTTTCCATCCCCATGATGCCGCCCCTGATCGCGGCAACTCGTGCAGCCAACGGCCCGGCATACCTTCTGAACGAAAAGGGTAAACCCTTCGCCAGCGTCGAGGCGTTGCGCGTGCGTGTCCAGCGTTGGTGCAGCGCGGCAGGGATACCAGATCGCTCGTCCCACGGCATCCGCAAGGCGGTAGGCGAACTGATGGCCCAAAACGGGTGCTCGCAGTATCAGGTCATGGCTGTCATGGCTCATACCCAGGCCAAGACCAGCGAAATCTACACCAAGGGTGCTGAGCGACAAATTCTTGCGGCGGATGGCGTTAAGGTGCTGGCCGCGCTAGACTGGTGAGTGTCCCGCAGCATGGATTTGCGGGACACATATGGCAACAATCACTGAGGGAAATGAGGGAATGGGATTCCAGGGTCGCCCACCATTCAATCTCATAATCCATTGGTTTCCCTTGAGATTTGTGGTTGGTGGATTTTCCACCCGCTTATGCACCCAACATCTTGAAAATGATTGGATGCAACGGGATTTGACAGCAAAACGGCTTATCACTCTGAAAATGCCCGAAAGATACTACGGAACCGAACAGGCTCCGACGCGACGGTGGGGGCAGGGTCGCCCACCACTTCTTCTGAAAACTAAACGAAATCAACGAAGTGGTGTCCCGCATTCGTGTGATGCGGCAGCATGCAAATCAATAGGATATGACACAGGTGTCCCGCAGTTTTGCGACTTGACCTCTGCGCAAAAGAAAACCGCCGGAGGAGCTGGCACTCCATCCGACGGCACTGTCAAAGGTCTTCTGACAAAAGAATATGTCACAGCTTTTCGCCGCGTAACCCCATGGGGAGGTGCGGCATAAGCTGGAAGGTTGCGAATCTGTGTGCCGGGAGGCGCTTCGGCAGTCCGGTGCGAAAGCAGATCATCATGTTTCTGGCCGACAAGGCCAGCGATGACGGGTCTGGCATCTGGTGCTCCAAGGGGACGATCCAGCGGCATACCGAGCTTGGCGAAACCACCGTCAAGCGCACGATCAACGAATTCCTGAACGAAGGCGTCCTGATCGAGACCGGGCGCCGTGCCTGCAAGAACGGTTTTACCGTCGTCTATTGCATTTCCCTTGCCGCCGTCCGCACCCTGGCCTATCTCGAAACTCTTGTGCTGTGGATCGCCTGCGACCGTGCGACTTTCCCGGAGTGGTATGACGCGGGGGGCTTGCTGCACTGTGCCTTCCGGGTCTGCCCACGCCCCGCAGCACCATCGCGCAGAAAGCGGGCCGCGAGGACTGGAAGCGCCCTCCGCCCGAGGTCGCAGGGTTTTGTTTCACGTCTCAAGCCTGCCTGCGCGGGCCTTTGATGCGCTGATTGCTCGCATCCTCGACCTGCCAGAGCTTGAAGCCGAAACCGATGAACTGTTCGCCCTGCCGGTGCCGCCAGCACCCGAGCCGCTGCCCGGCTGCCTGCCTGCGGGTGTGGCGTTGCCGAACGTCGAGGACGCCGCCAAGATGCTGGTCAAACTCAAGCTGATAAGAGGAAATTGATGGCGGCGGAAAAGGATGATGCCTGCAAATGGTTTACGGCTGGCGAAGCCGCTAAATTGGCCGAAATCCATCAGGTTCTTGGAGTGCCGGCGACCCGCTGGGGCATGACGAAACAGCTCAAGGGCGATGATGGCGCAGGCCCGCCGTCGGAACTGTGTCGAAAGCGGGAGGGCCAAAGGGGCGGCGGTGCGCTTGAATACCACTGGACAGCCTTTGACTAGGCGTTGTGGGAGTATCTGGACGCAGAGGTAGACGTCGCGCTTCCGGAATATTGCAGGTCAGAGGCGACGACTCCGAATGGTTCACCGCAGAGGAAATTGTCGCAGTGGCGCATGTCCATGAATTGGATGGTGTGCCGCGCTTCAAGACTTACATAACCAGATGGATTGCCGAGCGCAGCGCGCGCCGTTCCAAGACGTTCGGCATGCAGCTAAAGCGTCTGCGCCGTGGGGTCTGGCCTTCGCCGGAATGCCGGTTTCACTTGGAGCTGTTCAAGTTCAACCGGCCTCTGTATGTTGCGCTTCAACAATGTGCGCGGCTGGATCGCGACTGTTAGCCGAAAGAACAACTTCCTGATCCTGACAGTTGCGCCGCGCCCTGCGGAATTTTTTTGTCCGCAACCTAATGCGCGTTTGTGCCAAAGCTAGTCCCTCGCGACAGCGGCAACAGCTCGGCAGGCGTGGGAGAAAGAAAATGAACAGAACGAGACCAGAACAGCAACCTGATACCATGGGTGATACCTTCGGCTTGGTCGCAAATGCTAAGTTATTGAAAAAATGGTGCCCGGAGGCGGATTCGAACCACCGACACGCGGATTTTCAATCCGCTGCTCTACCAACTGAGCTATCCGGGCCCGCAGCTTTCTGCTTTGGACAGGCGCGTTGTTAGGGCAGTGCCGCGCCGGTGTCCAGTGCCAAAAAGCGAAATTTTTCACTCTTCCTTGTCAGGATCAACAACCGGCTCGCCCGGGATGCGATAGTCGCCCCGCAGCCAGCGTGCCAGATCGACATCGGCGCAGCGGCGCGAACAAAAAGGGCGATAACGCTCTGAGGCGGGCTTGCCGCAGATCGGGCATTTCATGCCTTGTCCTCCGCTCTGGCCAGCCGCGTCAGCGGGATACGGTCACGCTTGCGGCTGATCTCGTAAAGTCCCATCGCGGTCCAGCCGATCAGCACCGTCTCGGTCGTTTCCGAACGGAAGGCCGCGCGCAGGACCTGGTCCAGCGTCCCGCGATCCCGCTTGGGCATCGGGGCAAAGTCGACGACGATCTGGCCACCCAGGCCGCGCAGACGCAATTGACGGGGCAGGTCCCGCGCCAGGGCGATATTGGCCTTAAGCCCGGCAGCAGGCGAATGGTCACTGCCAGTGTTCACGTCGATCGCAACCAGCGCCCGCAGGGCCTCGATCTCGGCCCAGGCGCCGCCACCCAGATCCACGCGCGGACGCAGCATTTGCTGGACCATCGCCTCGGCCCCGGTAATTTCGAAGGCGTCGGGGCCGTCCTCGACACTGTCCGGGGCGGGATCTGCCCAATCCAGCCAGGCCAGCTCAGCCGGCGCAGGTGCATCGAGCAGCAGTTCGGGCTGCCCCTCCCGGTCGGCTAGAATAGCAGCTGCAAGTTCAAGAATCTCAGCCAGTTCAGTGCTGATCTCATCTTCGGCCGCCTCTGCCGTAATTGAGCGAAAGACAATGCCGGGCGGGTCGGTGATTTCTGTTAATGCGGCTTTGCCCAGACTGACAAGGTTTTCGCGCAGCTCATCATCACGGATGCGGCGCGAGACATTCACGCCCGGCGCGCCCGGGGTCACGATGACATGGCGGCCACGAAAATTCAGCCGGGTTGAGACGGGAATCGCCTTGCCCTCTTCGGCGCTGCCGCTGACCTGCACAAGCAATGATTGCCCCTCGCGCAAACCGCTGCGGTCACGCAGAAAGCCGCGCGCATCGTCAGGCAGGCGCAAAAACACGCCGCCTTGTCCCTTGACCAGCCGATCAACCTTGGCGCGGCAGATCGCACCGGGGGCAAGCGGCATCGCATCGCCAAGGTCGATCAGCAGATCCTCAAGCCGGCCGTCCAGCATCAGCGCGGCCGCTTCGCGACCAAAGACCTGTCCCAGAACGATCTGGCGCCCCTTCATGCCATCTTTCCCTGAATTCCGATTGCAGCGAGCAGGCTGGCCGTTTCCGCCAGCGGTAGCCCGACCACGCTTGTGTAAGAGCCTCGCATCCACAATGCAAAGGCAGACGCGCGGCCCTGAATGGCATAGCCGCCCGCCTTGCCCTGCCATTCGCCGCTGTCAAGATATTCGTCGATCGTCCCGGCGGTCAGAGGGCGGAAACGGATAACCGTTTCGACCAGCCTTTCGCGCAGCCGCCCGTCATGGGCAAGGGTGACAGCAGTCAGAACCCGATGCCGGCGACCCGAGAGAAGCTGCAGATAGCACCGCGCCTTTGCCAAATCGGTGGGTTTGCCCAGGATTCGACGGCCCGCGACCACGACTGTGTCGGCGCATAAGACAGCGCCATTGGTCGAGCCGATCAGCGCCTCTGCCTTTTCGCGGGCCATGCGGCGGACGTAATCGCGCGGTAACTCACCACGACGAGGTGTCTCGTCGATATCGGCGGGTTGGATATGGGCAGGAGTAACGCCGATCCGCGCCAGAAGCTCAAGCCGGCGCGGGCTGGCCGACCCCAGGACCAAGGCAGGTGCCGGACGCTGCATTTTTACAGCAGGCGACTGGGCATCATGCGCCTCGCGGGCGGTCGCATCTTCTGACGCGCCCGCTGCAATCAACTCGCGTGCGAGAGCGTCTGTGCCCTTACTTGAAGCGGTAATTGATCCGCCCCTTGGTGAGGTCATAGGTGTTCATTTCCACCTGAACCTTGTCGCCGGCGAGGACGCGGATGCGGTTCTTGCGCATCTTACCTGCCATATGTGCGATAATCTCATGGCCGTTTTCTAGCTCGACCCGGAATGTCGCATTAGGCAGGAGTTCCTTCACGACGCCGGGAAATTCGAGCATTTCTTCCTTGGCCATGTTGTCTCCTGTAGGGGTACCCCGCCCGGTGGCGGGCGCATGCTACATGCGTCCTGAGGGGTAATTTTTCAAGGGGAATCTGGTCTTGCCGGGGGATTCCATACTGTGTGATGGTATTAGAACGGCCAATTTTGCCTGAATGTGGCCCTATTGTGACGAAAAGGCATGAACGGCATCGCGATTAACCGACCTTGGTCAGGGGCGTGGTTGGACGGAACGGATCCTCCAGGTCCGCGTCAGCCAGCATGGATACATCCTCTGCCTGCCGCGCAGAAGTGCCCAACGATGCCGTCACCGCCTGTGTAAAGCTGTTGTCATCGGAACGGCCAGGGATATCCGTAGCGATGAGGGACCCATCTTTGTCACCAGCCTGCAGCCGGATGGCGTGGAGGCCATCTTTCTCGCCCAGTTTTCCTTGCAAGATCAATTGTCCGTAGGGGGATTCGATCCTTGCCTCATTCAGTGAGTTCCGCGGCAGGGACAGCAATGCGCCCGGAGTGAGTGCACGCAGCTCGTTCAGGCTGATCTTGCGACGGCAAAGGACGCTGACAAGCGGTAGCGGAGTCTCCTGCACGATCCCCGCCAATGTGCTGGCTGTTTTTATAACCTCGTGTGCTTCGGCAAGCGGCGGGGACGCGATTGGTTCTATGTGCTGCAGAGCTATGTGGTCGGGCAGAGTCTGGCGCGTGTCGGCGGGGGCGGGCAGGGCAAGCAGCAGGCTGCCCTGACGCTGCTTTTCCGGGCCGATGTGAAATTGCAGACTTAGCCGGGTCATCCTGCCCTCTTCCAGCATCAGGGCCAGCAGGCGCGGTTCGTCTATATGGGTCAGATAGCGAAATGCGCCGAAATCTGGGCTATCAGGATGGGTGCCGCATTGACGAGAAAGCTCGGTCAACAGCGTCTCAGCAAAATCTGCGGCAATCGTTGCATCCGTGCGGGTCGGCCTGCGCGGTGATATTGGGCGTGCCGTCACCCGGCCGATCGCCTGCATCTCGATAAGCGAGCCCAGCAGCGACGGGCAGATTGCCACCACACCAAGCATGTCCTGCCGCCCCTCGACCACCGATAGAATCGCGCGTTCGGGTAGCAGTTCTTGCAGCTCTGCCGAGGTGGTTTGCGCCAGTTCAGCCTTTTCGACCAGCACGGCCAGCCGCGCCTGCTTTTCAGCAGCGCGGGCGAATGCGGTCGCAACCGCGCTTTCAAGCTGCAGTTCGGCAACCTGATACCCAGAGGTTCCGGCATCTGATCGCATCCGGTCGCGCTGAGTGATCCAATGACGCAAGACCATGGCGGATCCGCCCGTTTGCCCCGCTGTCTGCCCCGGATCGCCTGATTGTTCCTGTGCCGTATTGTTCATGCCTGACCGAATCGATGCCGCCTTGGGGGCAGATTGGCACAGACTGGTTGCGAAAAGGTTTAACCCGTCAAATCGTCAGGACTTTCCGGACGTCGTGGAGGCCGAGACGGCAGAGAGAGGCGAAAACAGGCGCCGCCCTGACCGGGCAGGTAGCTGATCGAACCTCCAAGGAAACCCATGATTTCCTTGCAGATTGCCAGTCCCAGCCCCGCGCCCCCAGCCCGCGCGGGATCGTCCAGCCGCGCAAATTTCTCAAAGATCAGCGCCCGGCTTTCCGGATCAATCCCCGAGCCGTTGTCGTGAATGTCGATTTCGGTCCAGCCTTTTGGGGTGCGGCGGGTCTCGATCCGGATCACAGGTTCTGCCGCGTCGCAATATTTGCGTGCATTCGAGACGACGTTGATCAGCACCTGCAGCAGCCGGTCGGGGTCAGTGATCACCGGCAAATGCTCGGCAATCGGATTGCGACGGATTGAAAAATCACGCTCGGCGGCCACAGCCCCAGCGGCTGCCAACGCCCGGTCGATCAGATCGTGAAGGTTGATCACTCCGGGCTTGAGCTGTGCGCGACCCGATTCCAGCACCGATAGATCCAGCAGATCGTCAAGCAGCCGCGTCATGCGCACCGCCTCGTCCTGAATGATTCCAGCAAAGCGGGCGCGGTCTTCGGCGGGCAGCTCGGGCTCCATAAGAATTTCGGAAAAGGCGCGGATCGAGGTCATGGGCGTGCGCAGCTCATGGCTGATCTGGCCCAGAAATGCGTCCTTTTGCGCGGAAAGCGCTGTCAGCTTCTCGTTGCTTTCGCGCAGCATCGCGGCTGTGCGGGCAAGTTCGGCCGAGGTGAGCTCAAGGCGGCGGTTATCCTCGCGCGCGCGGCTGGCCTCGCCTGCGACCTCCATGAGATCGGCGACGGTTACGCCGCCACGGCCACCGACGCGGGTCATCAGAGCCGCTGCGGTCGCCGCGCCGACGGTGCCGGCGAGGTGGCGTTCAAACTCGGTCAGGAAGCGCGGCGTCAGATCGGGCAGATAACCGGATTTTCCCTGTTTTTCCGAGGCTTTGCGAAAAACGTCAAGCGCGTGTTCATTACCCCAGATCCGCCCGGCGAGGGTCAGCAGCGCCTCGGCCTGTGCGGCGGGCGCGCTGTCGCTTGCGGCAGGATCGGGTGCGATAGCGTGAACGAAAGACAGAGATTGCAGCCGCTCAGCCGGTTGGGGAAAGTCGAGCAGCGATATCAGGATCAGCAGCGACAGGTTCACCGCCAGCGCAAGCAGCACCGCCCCTGCAAAGGGGTCGATGCCGGCCGGCATGGCGGGATGGTCGAAAAGACCAAGCGAAGGCAGAAAGACCGTGCCAGCCCAGATCAGCGTGCCGGCGACGATCCCGGCGATGGCTCCGCGCCGGGTTGCGCCGCGCCAGATCAGCCCGGCAATCATCGCAGGCAGCACCTGCGCCATACCCGAGAATGCGACCGTGCCCATAGCGGCCAGTGCCGTCGTGCCACCAGTCATGCGATGATACAGCCACCCCGCCCCGATGACCGAGACGATGGCCAGCCTGCGCGCGTTCAGCATCAACGCGCCGAGATCCTCACGCGATTGGGGCGGCTCGGACAGCGCCGCCTGTCGCAGCCAAAGCCACAGGGGCACAAGCCAGTGGTTTGCCATCATCGTCGACAGGGCGATGGCGCTGACCACAACCATCGACATGGCCGAAGAAAAGCCGCCAAGGAATACCAGCGCCGCCAGCGTCTCGCGCCCCTGCGAAAGCGGCAGGGCGAGAACATAAAGATCGGGATTCGAGCCTTTGGGCAGCAGGTCCGCGCCAACGACGGCGATGGGCAGGACCAGAAAAGACATTGCAGCAAGATAGGCCGGAAAGGCCCAGCCGGCCTGCCGCAGGCGGTCTTCGTCGCTCGCCTCGACCACGATGACGTGGAACATGCGCGGCAGGACCATCACCGCCGCACCTGAAAGCAGGATCAGCGTGAACCAGCGGTCGGGGCGGATCTGCCAGCCTTTTCCTGCGGGTGAGTCCGCCATGTTGTCGATGCGTGCCAACACATCTGCGGGACCATCGGCGATGCCCCAAAGCACATAGGCCCCGACGGCAACAAATGCGGCGAGCTTGACCACAGCCTCGACAGCGATTGCGATGACGACGCCATGGTGCCGCTCATTTGCGGCAAGGTTGCGGGTGCCAAAAAGAATGGCAAAGGCGGCAAGCCCGACCGCCACCCATAATGTGACATTGCCGGGCAGAGGATGGCCGCTGGAGGCAAAGGCCGACAGGGCCATCGATACTGATTGCAGCTGCAGCGCGATATATGGCGTTGCCGCCAGCACCCCGATCAGCGTGACCAGCGCGGCGAGCCCGGCAGATTTACCAAAACGGCTTGAGATCAGATCGGCGATCGAGGTCACGCGATGCAGCCTTGCGATGCGGACGAGGCGCCTGAGGCCCCACCATGCCCCGGCAAAGACGATGCCAGGACCAAGGTATATCGTCAGAAACTCAAGCCCCGAGCGGGTGGCATAGCCGACCGCGCCGTAAAAGGTCCAAGCCGAGCAATAGACCGAAAGCGACAGGGTGTAGATCACTGGCCGGTCCATCCAGCGCCAGCGTCCGCGCGCAGCGGCGCGATCGGCGGCATGGGCCAGCAGGAACATCAGCGCCATATAGACGACCGAGGCTGCGCCAAGCGTTTCAGGCGTCATCCTCGTCCTCCGTCCGGCTGCGGGCGATGGCGCGGTGCAATCCGGCGGTCACGGCAATGGTCAGCGCCCAGCCTGCCGCCAGCCAGACCGCGCCGCGCGCAAAGCTGAAGTATTGCGGCAGCCACATCGGTGGCAGCAGCGTCAGCAGTGCGAAAAGCACGGGCAGCACCCGGGTCGCATCGCCAAGCCGGCGCTTGCGATAGGCGCTGCGGCCAAGAAACAGGCGGCGCATACGCAAGGTCACCCCAGCAACTCGCGCACCGCAGCGCGCAGATCATCATTGGCAAAGGGCTTGACCAGTATGCGGTCGGCGCCCTGGGGCAGGTTGGCCAAGCCCCGCGCGCTGAGCAGCAGAACGGGCAATCCCTTCAGGGTGTGATCAGTGCGCAGATCGGCAAGCACCTCGGCCCCGCTGCGGCCCGGCAGCATCAGATCAAGGATGACCAGACGTGGCGCAAGCGCGCGGATACGTTGCAACGCGCCATTGCCTTCGGGCCATTGCTCGCAACGCCAGCCCTCGCGCGACAGGATGAAGCGGACCGCTTCGGCAATGCTGGGCTCGTCCTCGATCAGCAGCACATCGACGGTCGCGGTCACGGGCGGCTCTCCTGAAATTTTGCGGCGATCATGGCGACGCGGGCGGGCGTTGTCAAAATCACACTGGGCCGAGGATCGACGGCTCGTGCCGCGCAGGGCAGCCCGGGCGCGGGCAGATGCGGCAGGCAGGGCCGACGCCCAGAACCGGGCGGGTGTCACGGCCCGCCGAGGGACGAAAGAGCATCTGCGCGCGGCTGAGCGCCGGTGCGCCGATACCCATGGGCAAAAGACGCTCGGCCACCGCCCAGGCGGCGAAACGGTTGCCAGCAGTCGTCTCGATCAGCCGCGCGACGGGCAGCTGCGGCTGGGCCAGTGCCTCGAACAGCGGCCATAGCGCGCAGCCTTCGCCGGGGCGTGGCAGCTCGAACCCCGGTGCCGAGTGGCGAAACAGTGCCGCGCCCGAGCCGTCACAGACGATTAGCCCCGCCTGCGCCCAGGGGCCGGGACGCAGCGTGCCAAGGCGGCGCAGCACCAGTTCCAGCGGCCTGCCTAGCCGCGCGGCGATATGGGCCGGGTCATCGGCTGTGTCCCCGGCCTCGGCCACCACGGCTGAAAGGGCGGAATCGGGCAGGGCGGCCCGGTCACGTTCCTGCGCGGCCAGCAGATCCTGAGCCATTACCCGCGCCGCATCCGAGGCAAGCTCGGCCGCCTCAGCAATAGATGGCTGGCCTGCGGCGATCCATGCCTCGACTTCTTCTTGCGGGGACATCGGTACTGCCTCATCCTCGAAACTGTCGAGATAGGCGACAAGCGCCTGCGCAGTCCGCGACAGGCGTTGGCTGTCACTGTCAAGGTTGGCATGGAAGCGGTCGCGCCACTCAGGCTCGATCTCGGGGGTTTCGGCAAGGATCGAGGCGGTCGAGCGCAGCGCGGTCACCGCCGATTGCACTTCATGCAGTGTTTCCAAAAGATAGGGGTCGCGGGTCATGCGGTCCGACAGCGCGACAAGCCGCCGCTCCAGCGCATCGGCGCGGCGTGTTGCCCCGGCCAGCGCCGAAGCCCAGCCCGGGAAGCGCGCCGCGAATTCCGAGATCTGGTCCAGCTCGACCGTGATCCCCCGTTGATCAGCCGCGCGGGCAGCCGCCTCGCGCAGCGCGCCGACCAGTGCCTCTTCGTGGTCCGAGGCCAGTTCGGTCGCGTCGATATCCAGCGCTTCGGCCAGCCGCGACAGCAGCCCGGCCCCGACAGGGCGGCGATTATGCTCGATGAGATTCAGGTAGGCGGCCGAAATCTCGGCCCGCTGCGCCACCTCGGTCTGGCGCCGACCCAGAGACAGCCGGCGCTCGCGGATGCGGGTTCCGATGAGGGGACGCGCGACCGGGGGACGCGGAGAGGAACGTGTCATGCCTCAGATCCCGTCGCGGGTTTCCTCCAGATAGCGGATCGCCTTGACGACGAGATCGGCAAAACTCTGCGCCCCGAGCTTGTCCTTGAGCGTCTGGCTGACATTCGACACCGTCTTGTAGCTGATATTGGCGCGTTCGGCGATCTCACGGTAGCTAAGCCCCTCGGCGATGGCACGCAGGATGTCCGTCTCACGCGGGGTCAGGCGCGGGCGGGCGGGGGTTGCGCCGGGCCGATCCATCAGCGCGATGCGGCGGGCAAGGTCCGCGGGCACGTAATCACCGCCACGTGCCACCTCGCGCAGAGCCTCGCAGATCTCATCTGAAGGCGAATCCTTCATGATGATGCCATTGCATCCGGCCTGAAGCGCGCGCCGTGCGATGATCGGGCTGCGGTGCATGGTAAAGACGAGGATCGGCTGCGTCGCGCCCGCCGTGCGCAGCCGCTCGATCAGGCGCACACCCGCAAGTTTTGCCTCCCCCATGGTCAGATCGACGACGATTACATCCGGGTCCTGCTGTCGCCATGCCCGCCAGCCCTGCGAAGGGGTCGCCGCACCGATCACCTCGCATTCCAGACGTCCGCGTGTGATCCATTCCCAGCCCTCGGCGACCACCGGGTGATCATCGACGAGCAGCACGCGCAGCGGTGGGGCAGGCGGAGAGATCGGGGCAGTCGCAGTCATCGGGCAGGTCCTTGGTCGGGCGGGCAGGGCAGGTGAAATTCGGTCAGCGTCCAATCTCTGTCCCGTCGGGGCGGCACGTAGCGACCGCCAAGCGCGCTGGCGCGGTCGCGCATTCCGGTCTGGCCAAGCCCGGTGCGGCCCGGCGCGGCGGGGCCGCTGCCGTCATCGCTGACGCTGGCAAAGATGCCCCGCTCGGCCCCGGTCAACCGGACGCGGATCGTTGAGGGTGAGGCGTGACGTAACGCGTTCAGCACGCTTTCGCGGATAAAGCGGTAAAGCGCGATCCGCCCGGCCTCGCCCGGTTCGGCCAGATCGGACGGGCAGTCGAAGGTGATATCGACCTGTGGCGCTGCATCGGCAAATTCGATCAGCTGCTCTTGCACCATTTCGGCCAGACTCGCGCCTTTGGCCGGGGCCATGCGCAGATCGTCGATTGCGGCGCGGGCGCTTTGGCGGATCGCCGCTGCGTGGCGCGAGACAGCGGCCAGCGTTTCGGAAAGCGTGGGGTCGGTTGCGGCTTCGGTGGCGCGGCCAGCCTGACCGACGGCCGCTTGCAGGGCGAAAAGCTGCGGGCCGATGCTGTCGTGCAAGTCGCTGGCGATGCGGGCGCGCTCGGCCTCGGCCAGTGTCAGCATCCGGCCTTGCAGGCGGCGATTTTTGGCCTGTTCGGCCGCCAGATGCTCGGCCAGCGCATTGACCCCGTCGCTGAGTGTGGCCAGTTCCCTAAGTCCGGTCTGCGGTGCGCGCTGTCCCGGCTCGCCTGCACGCATCCGGTCCAGCGCCGCGCCAAGAAGGCCCAGCCGACGCAGCACCAGCCCGGTGATCGACATGGTGATTGCGATGGCCGCCAGTGCCATTGCAGCCAAAAGCGGCAGGATCAGGCGGAAATTCTGCCATGCCTCGGCGATCTCATCCTGAGGATCGGTACGTATCTCGATCACGCCAAGCACATTGGGATATTGGGCAATGGGGATGAGTTCGCGCAGCGGTTCGGGTCGGATCAGCGCAGCAAACCATTCGGGAACCTCTGCAGGCGGCAGGCGCGGCGGTAGCGCCAGCGCCACGGCGCGTCCGGCTGCATCACGCAATTCCGCCGAAAGATGCCGCTGCGCCTCAATCTCGGCCGCGATACGCGCGGCATCGGCCATCACGTCCCGACGCTCGAATGCGGTAGGCAGATGCAGCGTGGCAAAGGCGTTGGCAAGACGAAAGGCCGGGCCCGCCTCATCCTCGACCGCACGGCGGGCGTTCAGGATCAGCACCGATGCCACGATAGCAAAAATTGCGACCCATGCCAGAACCGAGCCGCCAAGCGCCAGTAGCCGCAGCGACACGCCATGCGAGGATGCGCGCCAGGCTGATGTCCTGTCCTTTGCCGCAGCCGCGATGTGGCTGGTTGCCTCCATGCATCTCCCCGCCGCCTGCCGGCGACCCCCGCCGGTGACCCCCCTGTGTCAGACTAGGGCGCGGATCAGGGCGCGGCAAGCCGGTTTGCGTGGCGGTGAAAGGCAGTCCGGGGGCGGCCCGCCGACCCCGGATTATCAGGCCTTGGCGCTGGCGGGCTGGCGCTGGTCGGGCCGGCCAAGGGCGCGGCGCACCAGCACAAAGAACAGCGGCACGAACAATACGCCCAGCACGGTGGCAGAAATTGTCCCGCCCAGCACCGTTGCACCGATGGTGTTGCGCCCGTTGGCGCCCGCGCCGGTCGAAAGCACCAGCGGCAGCACACCCAGCGAGAAGGCGACCGAGGTCATGATAATCGGGCGGAAACGCTGGCGCGCCGCCTCGACCACCGCTTCGTAAAGCGGTTTGCCGGCCTCGGCCTGTTCGCGGGCGAACTCGACGATCAGGATGGCGTTCTTGCCGGTCAGACCGATCACCGTCAGCAGGCCGACCTGGAAGAAGACACCGTTGTCAAAGCCGCCAAGCCATGCGCCGATCAGCGCCCCCAACACCCCGATCGGCATGGCAAGCATGACCGCAAAGGGGATCGACCAGCTTTCATAAAGCGCAGCAAGGCACAGGAACACGACGGCCAGCGACAGGCTATAAAGCAGCAAGGTCTGGTTACCTGCCTGCTGCTCCTCCAGCGACAGGCCGGTCCACGCGACGTTGAAGCCGGCGGGCAGCTGGGCGGCCAGCTCTTCGATGGCAGCCATGGCCTGACCGCTGGAAACCCCCGGCCCCGGGCTGCCCTGAATCTGCATGGCGGGCACGCCGTTGTAGCGGTCAAGGCCCTGCGGACCATAGCTCCATCGTCCCTCGGCGAAGTTCGAGAAGGGCACGAGCCCGCCCGAATTGTTCCGCACCCGCCACTTGTCGATATCGGTCGGCAGTGAACGCGAATCGGAATCGCCCTGAACATAGACGCGCTTGATCCGGCCACGGTCGATGAAGTCGTTCACATAACGTCCGGCCCAGGCCACGGACAGCAAGCTGCCCACATCGGTCGCCGTCACGCCCATCGCTCCGGCTTTCCGCCAGTCGATATCGAGGTGATATTGCGCCGCATCCTCAAGCCCGTTCGGCCGGGCTTGCGCTATACGCCCATCCTGGCCCGACATGCCAAGAAGCTGGTTGCGCGCATCAAGCAGCTGCTCATGCGTCTGGCCGCCCCGTGCCTGCAGGTAGAAGTCAAAGCCCGAGACGTTGCCAAGCTCGATCACCGAGGGGGGCACGATCGGGAAGACCAGTGCATCCCGGATACCCATCAGCGCCGGGAAAGCCCGCTGCGCGATGGCCTGCACCGATTGGCCGGGATCGGGTCGCTCTTCCCAGTCCTTCAGCCGCAGGAAGGCGATCCCCATGTTCTGACCCGACCCGGCGAAGCTGAAGCCCGAGACGCCAAAGAAGGAATCGATGTTTTCGGATTCGTTGCTGGCGAAATAGTTCTGGACCTGGTCGATCACCGCATCGGTGCGTTCGATCGTGGCTCCGGTTGGTCCCTGGATCAGCACGAACATGATGCCCTGATCTTCGTCAGGCAGAAAGCCCGTGGGGGTGCGCAGGAACAGCATCACCATGGCCGCACCGATGCACAGATAGATCACCATCATCCGCAGCGGACGGCGGATCAGCCAGCTGACCGACTGGCCGTATCCGTTCATGGTGCGGTCGAAATTGCGATTGAAGAGGCCAAAGATACCGCGGCTTTTGTGACCATGCTCATTGCGCAGCAGCGTGGCGCAAAGCGCGGGTGTCAGGGTCAGCGCGACCACCACTGACAGACCCATGGCCGAGGCGATGGTAATGGCGAACTGTTTGTAGATCACCCCGGTCGAACCGCCAAAGAAGGCCATGGGTACGAATACGGCCGACAGAACCAGCGCGATGCCGATCAGGGCGCCGGTGATCTGTCCCATGCTTTTCCTGGTGGCCTCACGCGGTTCAAGCCCCTCTTCCTCCATGATGCGTTCGACGTTCTCGACCACGACGATAGCGTCGTCGACCAGCAGGCCGATGGCCAGCACCATGGCAAGCATGGTCAGCGTGTTGATTGTAAAGCCAAGCGCCGCCAGTACGCCGAAAGTGCCCAGAAGCACGACCGGCACCGCCAGAGTCGGGATCAGCGTCGCGCGCCAGTTCTGCAAAAACAGCAGCATGACGAAGAACACGAGGATGATCGCCTCGACCAGCGTCTTGACCACCTCTTCGATCGAGATCAGCACGAAGGGCGTGGTGTCGAAGGGGATGACGTATTCCATGCCTTCGGGGAAAAAGCGGGAAAATTCCTCCATCCGCTCCTTGACCCGTTCGGCGGTGTCGAGCGCGTTTGCGCCCGAGGCAAGGCTGATCGCAAGGCCCGAGGCCGGCTGGCCGTTGTAGCGGGCGTTGGTCATATAGTCCTCGGCCCCGATCTCGACCCGCGCTACGTCCTTGAGCAGGATCAGCCCGCCGTCCGCCTCGGCGCGCAGGACGATCTGTTCGAAATCCTCGGGCGTCGACAGCAGCGATTGCGCGGTGATGGTCGCGTTCAGCATCTGCCCCCTGGGCGAGGGCTGGCTGCCAAACGAGCCTGCCGAGATCTGTGCGTTTTCAGCCGAGACCGCAGCAACCACGTCCGAAGGCGTCAGCTCATAGGCCGCAAGCTTTGACGGATCCAGCCAGATCCGCATTGCATATTGCGCACCAAAGACCTGCACCGAACCCACGCCCTCGACCCTGCTGAGGTCGTTGACGAGGTTCGAGATCAGATAGTCCGCAAGGTCCACCTGTTCATAACGGTCATCCGAAGAAGTCAGACCGATGACCATGAGGAATCCCGATGCCGATTTTTCGACCGTGATCCCCTGACGCTGCACCGGTTCAGGCAGCAGCGCCGTGGCTTGCGCCAGCTTGTTTTGTACCTGCACCTGAGCGATGTCGGGATCGGTCCCGGTCTCAAAGGTCAGGGTTGTAGTCGAAGTTCCGGCCGAGGACGAACTTGACGAGAAATAGCGCAACCCATCCAGTCCGGTCATCTGCTGTTCGATGATCTGGGTGACGGTGTTTGCGACCGTATCGGCCGAGGCGCCCGGATAGGTGGCGCGGATGGTAACCGAAGGCGGTGCGATCTGGGGATATTGCGCCACCGGCAGGTTGATGATCGACAGCAGCCCCAGCCCCATGATCAGGATCGAGATCACCCAGGCAAAGACCGGACGGTCGATAAAGAAGCGGGCCATGTGCGGTTCCCTGTGCTGTTCTCTCGCGGGGCCGGGTTCAGTTCGCCGGCTGAGCCTCAGCGGCCTGTGCGTCCGCGTTTCCTGCTTCGGTTTCGGTGGGGGCATCTGCCTCGGCGGGGGCATTTTCGCCCTCGCCACCCTGCGGCGTGGCGGCATTTCCGGCGGTGGCCGGGGCGGCTTCACCCTCGGCGGCGGGGGGCTGACGCTCTTCCGGCGTGACGGTCATACCGGGGCCGATCTTTTGCAGCCCTTCGACCACGATGCGGTCACCGTCATTCAGCCCTTTGCTGACGACCCATTTGTTGCCCATATCCTGCAGGATGGTCAGTTGGCGCTGCTCGACAACATTGTCTGCATTGACCACAAGGGCGATGGGCTGGCCGCGCCGGTCGCGGGCGACACCTTCTTGCGGAGCCAGAACGACATTGCGCGCCGTCGCCTGCTGCACCACCGCCTGAACATACATGCCGGGCAGCAGGATGCTTTCGGGGTTGGCAAAAGACAGCCGCAGCGTGACCACGCCGGTCGTCTCGTTCACATAGGGCTCGGCTGCGGTCAGCGTGCCCTGATGGGCGTATTCGGTGCCATCGGCAAGGCGGAGCGTCACCTTGCGCTCGGCCATATGCTCGGCTCCCTGCGCGGCCATTTCGCGGCGGAAGCGGATCAGCTCGGCTGCCGATTGCGTCACATCGACATGCACCGGGTCCAGCTTGCGGATCACTGCCAGCGGCGTCGGCTGGCTGGCGGTCACCAGCGCCCCCTGACTGGTCTGGGCAAGGCCGATCTCGCCATCCAGCTCGGCGCGGATGGTGGTGCGCTCAAGCTCGATACGGGCGGTTTGCAGCTGCGCCTCGGCGACCTTGACCGCGGCCTCGGCTGAATCGCGGGCGGCAATGGCGTTGTCGGTCGAGCTTTCGCTGGCGACACGGCGGTCACGCAGCGCACCGACACGTTCGGCCTCGCGACGGGCTGCATCGGCCTGCGCGCGCGCCTGGGCAACGGCGGCTTCGGCCTGCGCCACGGCAGCCTGATAGGTGGTCGCGTCTATACGGAACAGCGGATCGCCGACCTTGACGCGGCTGCCTTCCTCAAACAGGCGCTCGGTGACGATGCCGTTGACCTGCGGCCGGACCTCGGCCTCGGCCGAGGCGGTGACGCGGCCCGGCAGTGTGGTGGTCAGAGGCACGTCCTCGGCACGCAGAGTTACCACCGTCACCGGCGGTGGCGGCATCTGCGAGGGGTCCTGTGCGAGAGTGGATACAGGGACGAGCCCCGTTCCAAGCGAAAGGATCACGGAAATCGCCACGCGGCGCGACAGCGCGAACATCATCTTGCTCCGGACATGTGCAGACGCCAGCATAACGAACAGGTTAACGATCGATGATCAATCCCAAAATCGTCGTGCGGGCGTCCTGAGCCTTGCTTTGGGGAAGGTCGAAAGAGGGGTCATTCTTACCGCCCATCTGGATTCAGGCAACCCAGAAACTGCATAGCATTTGTCGTTAATTGTTGTCGGCGGGTCTGCGGTGCAGATTGGTCTTGCGGCGGGTGTGCTGAGACAGTAATCAGGCGGGGCCTCGCGGGTGTAGCTCAATGGTAGAGCCGCAGCTTCCCAAGCTGAAGACGAGGGTTCGATTCCCTTCACCCGCTCCAATCATATTTCATTTCCTATTTAAAGTCATGTGCTTAGGTGTGAATGTGTCCCACAAAATAACCGTGCATGGGACACTTTACCAGTCCATTGCTTCTAAAGCGACCATGGCATCGCGCGCGAGTCGCCATCTTTCCACGCCCTTTGTGTAGACCTCTGATGTCTTGGCTTGGGTGTGCCCATGCACTGTCATGATCTGGTATTGGCTACATCCTTCTTGCGCCAGAAGGTGGCCTGCTGCCTTGCGAATGCCGTGCGACGAGCGATTGCTCAGACCCGCTTCTCGGCACCAACGCCGGAACATCTGCCCGAGGCTGTCGGGTGTTGAAAACGGTTGACCACGGTAATTGAGCAAATAGGTTTCCCCTTGCACTTTGGCTGCGCGGGTTGAGCGATAGAGCGGCGGCATCATCGGGATTGCCACCTCGGCTGAGCCGCGCTTAACAGGCTGCCAGCGCAACGCCCGGATCCCCTCGATTGTTGTCTCGTGCTTGCGGCCTAACAGAACGGCATCACTGATACGGCAGGCCGTAAACATGAACAGGGTCAGTGCCAGATGTGCAGTCGTTCCGGGCCGGTGATGCGCCCGATACTTGCGCAGATCGTCCGGCGTCCACGGGATCGCGCCACCTTTGCCACGATCTATGCGCGCGATACCGATAGCCGTGTCTCCCGTCAGCGCCCATGGCACAGATTTGAGGTTGTGATTTAAGGAGGATTTGGGCTTCGTCGTAGTGACGAAGGAACGAAGATGAAGCCCAAATCCTCCAATACAAAATTGCCGGCC
>Ga0182743_1001786_pt1 | contig 20129 bp, 19 predicted proteins | sample eDN3rd30CKraftOP_FD_128522 | JGI IMG/M metagenome (GOLD analysis project Ga0182743, IMG submission 128522) | Enriched Organic Plus compost microbial communities from Emeryville, California, USA - eDNA 3rd pass 30_C Kraft OP (version 2) (version 2) ... | reverse complement strand
GGACAGAAGACTAGCCAACGCAGTGAACGCTATCAGGACGAACGTGCTGCCGCAGCTGATGTAGCGGCCCGTCAGGTCGCCGAGCCAGGCCGTCGCCTTAAACGCAGTGTTTCTCTTGTAGCGATTATCATCGTCATTCTTTTAGTGCTTTTCCAAGTGCTTCCAAGCATCATCCAATTATTCACTGATAGGTAGGGCATGCAAGAAGTTTCTCCTAAGCCAAAATTTGTTGTAATCGGGGGAGGGACGGGTAGCTTCGCACTACTAAGTGGATTGAAGCGCTACGCAGAGGACATCACGGCGCTCGTGAGCATGGTCGATGATGGCGGCTCGACAGGGCAGCTTCGTGATGAATACGGCGTATTACCGCCTGGTGATGCCCGGCAATGCCTCGTGGCGCTCAGCGAGTCTTCGCTCGAGATGCGCGAGCTTTTCAACTATCGGTTTAGCGACGGTAGTTTCGATGGCCATAGTTTCGGCAACATCTTCCTCACGGCAGTGGAAAAAATGACAAGCGACTTCGGTCAAGCGGTGCGCCTTGCGGGTGATGTGCTCAATGTTCGTGGCCGCGTCCTGCCGATCACGCTCCATGACGTGAAGCTCGTAGTGCAGGACGGCAAGCGCAAAGTTGTTGGCGAGCACCTCATCGACAAACTGGTGCTTAGCAGCAAAAAGCGCCCGCATATTTCACTCACCCCCAAAGCAAAGATCAATCCCGAGGCGCGCCAAGCGATTCTCGACGCAGATGTCGTGATCCTCGCGCCCGGTAGTCTCTATGAGTCGCTCATCGCGAACTTCGTCGTCGATGGCTGCACCGAAGCGCTGCAACAGACCAAGGCCAAAGTCGTGCAGGTGATAAACCTCGTGACCAAGCCGGGGCAGACCGACAACTGGTCTGTCGCTGACTATGCACACGAGATCGAGCGCTTCCTCGGCAAGGGAACCGTCGATTATGTCCTCTACAATGACCGCAAAGCCACCAAAGATCAGCTCAGCAAATATACCAAAGCAGGTGAGTACCCGGTCCGTTTCGACGATCGGATCCTACGCAAGGTCCGCGCCAAGACTATCGGTAAGCCGCTCCTGTCGGTCCATACTGAAGCACCGAAGCCGGGCGACAAGCTCGCGGGCGAGCGTAGCCTCATGCGCCACGACCCTGACGCGCTCGCACGGGCGTTGATGCGCATATACTTCTCATAGAACTTACGCTATAATTGGGGTTAATGAACCGGGGGTTACAATCTATCAAGCTGTGGGTGCGCAGTGGCATGAAGCAGCTCGCTGTCATGCTCAACCGCGTTAGCGGCGGACGCATCACGCCAGACGGCATCACGTGGTTTGGCTTCGCGATGCATATCCCGATCGCATTGCTTATAGCGAACGGTGATTTCATCTGGGCGGCAGTCGGTCTCGTGGTTTTCGGGCTCTTCGACACGCTCGATGGCGAGTTGGCGCGTTTGCAGAAGACGGCAAGCCCAGGTGGTATGCTGCTCGATGCGTCGACTGATCGCATGAAGGAAGTGCTGCTCTACGGCGGTGCAGCATATTATTTTGCGGCCGAAGGCTTTGCGCCATGGGTGCTAGCGTTTGCTGTCATCGCACTTGGTGCCTCGATGAGCGTAAGTTACGTTAAAGCCAAGGGTGAGGCGGCAGTAGCGAGCGGCAAGAAACAGATCGATCATCATACGCTGAATCGTATGTTTGCCGACGGACTCCTGACATTCGAGGTGCGCATGGCGCTGCTTGTGATCGGTCTCCTGACTGGTCAGTTGCAGTGGGTCGTGGTGATCATCGCGGCAGGCGCGACCTTTACGGCATTTCAGCGACTCTTTACTATCAGTCGGAGCTTATGAGCGTCTACAAGGTCGATCTCCATACGCATTCGATTGGTTCGCCGGATGGTGGGCTGAAGCGGCGACACTACAAATATTTCATAGACAATCATCTCCTTGATTTCATCGCAGTGACTGACCACAATCGCATCGATGTGGCACAGCAGCTTCAAGCGGAACTCGGCAAGCACATCATTGTTGGCGAAGAGATCACAACAACGGACGGTGAAATCATCGGACTATATCTAAAGGAGCGCATCGCACCTGGCCTTACACCGCTTGCTACTGCTCGTGCGATCAAAGAGCAGGGCGGCATCGTGTATATCCCACACCCATTTGAGACGGTGCGTAGCGGTGTCTCTGAACAGACTCTTCAAGAGATTGCTGACTATGTCGATATTATCGAAGGGTGGAACGGCCGCGCCGTATTCCAGAATCGTACGCGCCAGGCACTACGCTGGGCAGAGAAGCTCAACTTGCCGGTAGCGAGCAGTAGTGATGCGCATGGCCGTGCAGGTTGGGGCTATAGCTACTCAGTCATTGATAGCGAACCGACGCATGCGTCGCTGGTGGCACTGCTTTCGAATGCCGCATACAGTAAGCGCAAGGTTGGTATCGGTATTGTCTACCCCAAGCTCAATCGCCTGATAAGGAAACTTCGCCGTGCTGCATGATATTCTTTTCGCGCTGTGGTTTTTCTTGCCGGCCGGCGTGGCGAACATGACGCCGATCTTTGCCGCGCACATACCGCTTATCAAGAAGCTGGATTATCCGATGGACTTCGGCAAGACATTCCGTGGTCAGCGCGTTTTTGGCAGCCACAAAACATGGCGGGGCCTACTGACCGGCATGATCGCGGCAACACTAGTACTGTGGTTGCAGCAGTGGCTTGCGGGCAGTTTCGGTTGGGCAGAGTGGCTGGCGCGTGATGTAGATTACGCATCGCTGCCGATTCTTGTACTCGGACCGCTGTTTGGGCTTGGTGCACTCCTGGGCGATGCGATCGAGAGTTTCTTCAAAAGGCAGAAGGGCGTGAAGCCCGGTGATGGCTGGTTTCCTTGGGATCAAACGGACTACATCATCGGTGGCGCCATCGCGACGATGCCGTTTGTACAGCTTAGTATCGCGCAGTATGGCTGGCTTCTCGTGCTTTGGCTCGCAACCCATCTGGTAGCGAGCTATATTGGCTATCTTCTCGGACTCAAAGACAAACCAATTTAGCATTCCGCTTTTTCGTTTATCTTCATTTCTCTTGAGATGCGCCGACGTCTAGCAGGATGGCTTCACGTCTCCAGTAGATATTAAAGCATAATCATATTGACAAAGTACAAAACATTTGGTACTGTAGTATTGTATAACCATAAAATACAAACAAAAACAAAAATATGGAAAAAGATAAAAACATTCCCGAAGAATTTACCAAGAGCCTGCAAGTTGCAGTATGCGCGACGATTGGTGCGCTGGCGCTGTCGTTTAGCACGCATCACATCCTTGCGCCTGAGTTGCCTAAGGGCCACAAAATTACTACCAAAGATCTGACGCACCACTTCGAGCGTGAGCGTGAAGTGCTTCACGGTCATGTGAGTTATGGCCGAACCCGCTACGCAGTTGTAGGCGGCGGGGCGGAATAGGGGGTACGTATGGGCGCGTTTATTAAGGAGGCGGTCTACCACGCTGTGCTCTATGAATCTGTTTACTATTCGCATGTTTGCTCGGTCCTCGTCAGGGCAGTCGCTTTAGCGGTTGCTCGTTAGGTATAGACACTACATATAGCGTGTGTTATCCACAGATTTTGATTCTGTGGATAAGTGGGTCAGTATCCCCTAAAAATAGCCAAAATGGGGGTTGCCGTGGGGATTCGTGGGTAGTACACTGCTGGTAGTGGGTAGTCGTAGGTAGCCCTAAAGAAGCCACCCACGATGAAAAACAAAAAACCACTAGCAAATTAAGACGGGAACGCTAACACAGTGAGCGCGAAGGTAGACTACTTCGAACGAAAACTCGACGATAAGCGCAGGTTGACTATACCACCTGAGCTTCGGGGCGAGTTCCAGAGCGGGGCAGTTATCACGCGTGGTTTCGGTAGCTATCTGCATCTCTACCCAAAATCGGTATGGGATCAGCTGGTCGAACCAAAACTGGACGGTGATATCCTCGATGAGCGCATCGCAGACTTGAACGTACAGTTCAGGATGGGGAAGCTCGATACCCAGCTTGATGGCAAGCAGGGGCGAGTGACTCTCGAGCAGCATCTGCTCGACTATGCGGGAATCAAGAAGGACATTGTAGCCGTCGGCGTTGGCCGATATTGGCGACTTATGGCAGCAGAATCGGCAAAATAACGATTCCTCCGCAGCCGTAGGTTTGCAGTACATTAAAAATTTGGCAATTCGTAAGACCAAATAGCATGACGAGATCAGCTATTTGGCAGTCAACAGCGGTTTTACTTAGGCACCGCAACCAAACGCCTCGTTCTTTCTCTCAAACAACACCTCCCAAAACTCCACCTCACACATAAGTCTCTCAAAACTTACTCTCGGACAAGCGAAGTCAGGAATTATGAGGTTTTTTCAAAACCTTCACTCACAAAATCTTCCTTTACATACGGCGCTTGTCACTCACAAAAACAAAAACATGCAAAAAAACAAAAAGTTGACTGCTGAATAGGTGCTTTTGTCAAAAACAAACACCAAAACAAATATAATGAGTGCTGATGCACCCAAACACCATCAATCAAACACCAAACCAAACTGTCCATGAGCCAGTACTGCTCACGGCAGTTCTTCGGTACCTGGCACCAGAGCAGGGCGAAAGCTATCTGGATCTGACCGCCGGCTACGGAGGACATGCCTCAGCAGTTATCGAACGGACACAGGCACCCTCGCAAGTTGTGCTTGTCGACCGCGATGATATGGCACAAACAGCGCTCTCGCAGCGATTTGCCGGGCAAGGCGTCGAGTTCATCCATGCGGATTTCTTGGCGGCTAGTCAGCAGCTCGTGGAGCAGGGGCGTCAGTTTGACGTTGTTTTGGCTGACCTGGGCGTATCATCACCGCACCTTGATATACCTGAGCGAGGGTTTTCTCTCAGCCAGGACGGGCCACTCGATATGCGTATGGATCGGCGGATGCAGGTTACTGCGGAAACCATCGTCAATACGTATAGCGCCGAGGCGCTTGCAGGGATTCTGCGTGAATACGGCGAAGAGCCGCGCTCGCGTAAGATAGCAAGTCTCATCGTAGAGCACCGTCCGTTTAGCTCGACCGTGCAACTGGCACGTATCGTGGCGCGAGCGTATCCGGGACACTCTCGGACGCACCCGGCGACACGCACATTCCAGGCACTGCGTATAGCGGTCAATAACGAGCTAGGTATGCTGAGCGAGGCACTGCCGCTATGGATCAAGCTTCTCTCTCCGGGCGGACGTCTGGGTGTGATCAGCTTCCATAGCCTCGAGGATCGTATCGTCAAAGATACGTTCAAAGAGCTTGCGGGGGATAGGTACGACGCGGAGCTACATCTATTGACCAAGCGACCAGTTGTAGCCGAGCAAGAAGAATTAGTTTTTAATCCGCGATCTCGAAGCAGCAAGCTGCGAGTCGTATCAAAAATCAAAAAATAAACAAAAGAAAGGGGAACTTCGACACATGCCAATCCAGGTACGAAGCACCTCACGCGCATATAAAGTTCAGGTCAAAGTGCTCTCGAGCGCTGCTGATCGAGCTTAATATGCTTCCGGGCTGTGGGCGCCTTATCATGGGCGCCCAGCCCACCAAATCACCACCAAAAAGCGAATGCACTGCTGCGTACGCGTAGTTCATGGCAGCCTCATCCGGGGCTAGGCGCATCCAGCAGACTCCAAAAACAAAACACAAAAACAAACAGGCGGGCAACATGACATATTCAAGCACAATGACAATGGCAGCAAGGCAGCGAACAGCTGCGCGCGGCACCAATACGGTATCGCTCCGCTCAACTGACCGTCGCCTCGGTCCGGTGAGCAATACGGTGGCGCTGATTCTCCTGGCGTGTCTTCTCGGGCTTCTGTACCTCACGCAGGTGACGAAAACCAATGCATTTGGGTATACTATAGATAGTCTTCAGAAAGAGCAGGCAGCGCTTCGTGTCGAGCATGATGATCTCGAAGTCGCCTCGGCACGTCTCCAGTCAGTAGAGCGTGTCCAGAGCAGTAGTGTCGCGGCCAGCATGGTCTCGACATCACCGAGTGCCTCGCTCGAATAAGCCTCTAGAGGGAAGGGCGCCGCCGTCTGTCGCCGCCAGAAATTATTAGCCTATGAATCCAATCCGCACGCTCCATACTCGTATCAATCTCTGGTATGTTTTGGTCGTTGCGGTTTTTGCTGTGTGCTTGGTGAAGGCGTTTTACTTGCAGGTGATCAAGCATGATTATTATCGTTCTGCGGCGCTCGTAGGTCAGCACAAAGAATATGAGATCCCGGCTGAGCGCGGTGCCATCCGGGCATACGACGGTGATCGAATCGTGCCTGTCGTGCTGAGCCAGACGCTCTACACTGTGTACGCTGACCCTACGATGATCAAAGACAAGGACAAGACGGCGCAGCTGGTGGCTGAAAAGATCGGGGGCGACAGCACTGCGTATCGCAAGAGCTTCGACGAAGAAGGTCGCTATGTCGTACTGGCGCGCAAAGTTGAGCGGGACAAAAAGGAGGCGCTCCTGAAGCTCGAACTGCCAGGCGTAGGCGCTCAGAATCAGGATTACCGTACGTATCCGCAGGGCTCGCTTGCGGCTCAGCTGCTTGGCTTCGTAAACAACGAGGGTACGCCAAGCTATGGGGTCGAGCAGGCCATGAATGAAACGCTTGCGGGTGAATCTGGTGAACTCAATGCGGTCACTGACGTGGACGGCGTGCCGCTCGCTGCAAGCCCAGATAATATCCGAAAACAACCTGTTGCAGGACAAGATGTAGTGCTCACTATAGACGTCGGTATGCAGGCGCAGCTTGAGCAGCTGCTGAAAGGCGGCCTGGACCGTGCCAAGTCGACAGAAGGCAGCGCGATTATCCTGGAGGCAAAGACCGGAGCGATCAAGGCAATGGCAAATTATCCAACATACAATCCCGCTGAGTTTTATAACGTAGAAGATGGCTCGGTTTTCAACAACAGTGCTGCCGGTATGAGCCTGGAAATCGGCTCTATCATGAAGCCATTGACGGTGGCAGCAGCGCTCGATCATGGATCGGTATCAGCAAACTCATCATTCTACGACAAGCGCTTTATCGATATCGACGACGCCACGGTGCGTAACGTGGAGGAGGACGGCGGCGCGCGCCAGAAGGACGTTCGGGACATCTTGCAGTACTCGCTCAACACCGGTGCAACATGGCTCGTGCAGCAAATGGGCGGTGGCGAGCTCAATAGCAAGGGGCGAGTGGTCTGGCATGATTATATGGTCAACAAGTATCGATTCTCCAAAGAAACAGGTATAGAGCAGAGCTACGAAGATCCGGGTTATGTGCCGAGCCCAACAGATGGCTTTGGTCTGAATATTACCTACGCGAACACTTCGTTCGGGCAGGGTATGACAGCAACGATCACCCAGGTGGCAGGAGCTTTTGCGGCTATGCTCAATGGCGGTACGTACTATCAGCCTCGCCTGGTCGCGGCGACGATCGATGCCAATGGCGATACGCACAAGACCGAACCAAAAGTTCTAGCCAAGGGCGTGGTCAAGCCAGAGGTGAGCAAAACAGTGCAGGGCATGATGGAATATGTCGTGGACAACCATCGCTTTAGTCGAAAATTTGACAATGCAAACTACAGCGTAGGCGGCAAAACTGGTACCGCGCAGATCGCTGACCGCGAGAATGGCGGTTATCTCGCCGACGAATACAACGGTACCTACGCTGGATTTGTCGGTGGTGATGACGTGCAATATATCATCGTCGTGAGCGTCATCAAGCCGCAAATACCGGGGTACGCAGGCTCGCAGGCCGCACAGCCGCTATTCGGTGATATCGCACATATGCTGATCGACAACTATAACGTTCGCAGGAAAAATTAAGGTATACTAGGGCAAGAAGACAGACACTATGAATCAAATTCTCTACTTTTCACTTGATATCTCGATCCTGATCCACATCTTGCTCCTCGGTACGCTCGGCTTCCTGCTTAGCATGCTGATTACGCCGCTCTATACGACAGCTGCCTATAAGTGGCAGTGGTGGAAAAAACCGCGTGAAGCTTCTGCGACAGGGGAGAAGGCGAAGGTATTTACCAAACTCCACGCTGCCAAGCACAGTCGCAATATCCCGACGATGGCCGGTATTATCTTCGTGCTTGCTGTGGCGCTCGTCACTATCATGTTCAACCTAGACCGCGGCGAAACATGGCTGCCTATCGCGGCGTTTGTCGGCGCAGCGGCTATCGGTCTCATCGATGATGTCATCAATCTCCGAGGTTCGGGTAAGGGCGTTGCTGGCATTCCGCCGAAGATAAAACTCCTGCTCATCACGCTTGTGGCACTTATCGGGGGCTGGTTCTTCTACTACAAGCTTGGTATCACCTCGATCTCGATTCCTATCACGGGCTACGAATGGGAAATTGGCTGGTTCATCATCCCGCTATTCGTGTTGGTCGTAGTGGCGACCGCCAATGCGGTCAATATCAGTGATGGCCTCGATGGCCTTGCTGGTGGACTTGCGGCGACAGCATTTGGTGCGTATGCCATCATCGCCTTCATCGAAGGGCGCTACGGTATCTCTGGATTCTGTCTGACAATTGTTGGTACGCTGCTGAGTTACACCTGGTTCAATGTCTATCCAGCGCGCTTTTTCATGGGAGATATCGGGTCATTTGCGCTTGGTACGGCACTTGGCGTGGTTGCTATGCTCACCGATACGGTGCTGTTGTTGCCGCTGATCGGTATCGTCTTCGTCGCCGAGGCAGGCTCGAGCCTCATCCAGATTTTGTCGAAGAAACTTCGCGGTGGCAAGAAGATATTCCGCGTTGCACCCGTGCATCATCACTTCGAAGCTATCGGCTGGCCTGAAACAAAAGTCACGATGCGCTTCTGGGTGATCGGCCAGGTGGCTGCAGTACTCGGCATCGCGCTATTTCTTATCGGAAGGTTCTAGGAGCGGCTCATCGTGCGTTCGATGGCAATCCAGCGAGACAGGGGGAGGGGGACGCAGCGACCAGGCGCTGTTTCCGACGATACGCTCAAAGGTATTAGACGGCACAGGCCGGATTATTGGCTACTGCTGCTTATGGTGGCGCTCCTGGCAATCGGTATCGTTGTGGTGTATTCGATCAGTCCGGCTATGGCCGAAGACAAGGGCACGAGTGGCGGCGGTATCGTGACACGTCAACTCATCGCGACGGGTATCGGTCTCGTGGCGTTCCTGGCTGCATCTCAGATACCGTTTACGCGCTGGCAGAAGGCCGCAAAGCCATTATTGATCATCGCTGCCATTGCGACGGTTATCACGCTAGTTACGCCTGTAAATGCTGATTATCCAGCGCATCGTTGGATTCGCCTCGGCGGCATATCGTTCCAGTCAGTGGAGCTCGTGAAGTTTGCAGTGCTGTGCTGGGCGGCCAGTCTCCTGGCATACCGCATGGGACGTAGCGAGGTAAATGATTGGAAGCTGACACTTCGGCCGTTGGCTGTCGTCGTCGTGGCGATTGGCATCGTCGTAGCTGGACTACAGAGCGACCTCGGCTCGACAGTCGTTATCGCAGCTATGATGGCCGTTATGACTTTTGCTGCTGGGCTACGGTGGAAATATGTTGGACTTGTGCTGGCTGCAGGGGTGCTCGCATTTGGGCTATTTGTCGCGACAGGAAATGAAGGCTACCGTGTGCAGCGCCTCACCACATTCCTCAATCCCGAGCAAGACTGTGCGGCTGCAGGCTATCAGTCGTGTCAGGCATTGATCGCGGTAGGCTCGGGCGGCATGGCGGGTCTTGGGCTGGGCAATAGCGTCCAGGCATATGGGTACCTGCCAGAAGCGGAGAATGACTCGATTTTCGCTATCTATGCAGAGAAGTTCGGCTTCCTGGGTGTGGCGTTACTGCTCGGCATGCTCGTGGCGCTCTACACGCGGCTAAAGAAGATTAGCGATCGGGCGCCAGATACGTTTTCTAAGCTTTTTGTGCTGGGCGTGCTGGTCTGGCTGACGGTGCAAGCGGTCATGAACATCGGGGCGATGCTTGGGCTTCTGCCGCTAAAAGGCATCACGCTGCCGCTGATCAGCTATGGAGGCTCAAGTGTCATGGTGATTATGGCCGTGCTCGGCGTCGTTTTCCAGATATCGCGCTATACTAATATGAACAGGCAAAGCAACATAGAAAGTAGGGGAAGTTCGTATGAAGATTCTAGTGACGGGCGGCGGGTCCGGGGGACACGTCACACCACTTATAGCGGTCGCCGCTGAGCTCAAGAAACTTGATCCGAGCATCTCTATCGTGTTCGCGGGGCAGCGTGGGGACCGCTTCGGAACGATCGTTGCTGACAGTCCATATGTAGATGCCTCGCATCGTATTTTTGCCGGTAAGTTCCGTCGGTACCATGGCGAGGGCTGGCGCCAGTTACTTGATATCCGTACGATGCTACTCAACCTGCGGGATCTGTTCTATTTCCTCTCTGGTATCGTGCAGAGTCTGGCGCTGCTACGCCGTGTGCGACCAGACGTTGTATTTGTGAAGGGCGGCTTCGTGGGTGTGCCTATCGGGCTTGCGGCGGCGTTTTGGCGCGTACCGTATATCACGCACGACTCTGATGCGGTGCCGGGCCTAGCGAATCGTATCATCGCGCGCTGGGCAAAGAAGCATGCCGTGGCGCTTCCAGCTGCACTGTACAAATCATACCCTCGCGAGAAGACAGTGACGACAGGTGTGCCGATCGCTGCCGAGTATCAGCATGTGACGGCGAAGCTCCAGGCGGCATATCGTGACCAGATTGGCTTGCCGAAGGATGCCAAGATCCTCCTTGTTACTGGCGGCGGACTCGGCTCAAAAGTCGTCAACGATGCGGCGGTTTCGGCGCTTCCAGTGCTTCTGGCAAAACGCAAGAAACTCTACGTGCTGCACACGGCTGGTCAATCGCATACGGCGGCCGTCCAGGCGCAGTATGGGGCGCTGTTGGACGCGGAGACATTAGCGCGCGTCCAGGTGCTGCCATTTAGCCCTGAGCTCCATGTGCTCAGTGGCGCTGCTGATGTTGTTATCGCTCGTGCAGGGGCGACGAATGTAGCCGAATTGGCAGCCCAGGGCGTCGCGACAATCGTCGTGCCGAGCCCGTTCCTGGCAGGGGGGCACCAGCTGCGTAATGCCGAGAGCCTGGCCGCTCAGCAGGCAGTTATAGTGCTGGACGAGCGGCGTCTGCAAGAGGATCCCGAGCTGCTCACCGCCGCGCTGACCACACTGCTTGATGATGACAAAGAGCGCCACGCACTTGGCGAGCGCTTTCATAAGCTTGCTAACCCAGCGGCTGCTCACGATCTGGCCGTGCTATTATTGGAAGTAGTAAAGCATTAGCAGCTACTTCATATATGTTTGGGAAAAAACGAAATAATTCTCGCGAGGTGCCTGACGATCAATCTCGGGCGCGCATGCGCTATAGTGAACGCCCTGAAGCTCAGCAGCGTAGCTCAGTGCGATCTTTTTCGTACCAGGCACGCGGCGGACAGGCGCCGATCGCTGAGTCGTCAGAGCGCAAGCCACGCGGCGCCGATCAGCGATCACGACTCAGAGCTACTGATTCGGTCTCGCTCGCTGGTGGACAGTCGCGCCGTGAGCAGCTCAAGCGTGCAGCGCAGCACATACCCGGCGTGCTCGTTGTCCTGCTACTCCTTGTGAGCATCGGCTACAATCTCGGCGTTTCTACAAATCCGCGTGTGCAGCTCAATGGCGAGGTAGCAGCCCAGTCGACGCAGCAGCATGAAGAGTTCGAGCGCATCGTCACGGACGCATTTGAGCAACTGCCCGCTACCTCTCGTACTAAGTTGACGTTTGATACAGAAACGTTTAGCAATCAGCTCCAAAAGGACCATCCTGAGCTTGGTGGCGTGCGGGTGAGTCTGCCGTTTTTTGGACAGCGGCCAGTTGTGCATCTCGAGACACCGCCCCGAAGCTTTGTCTATACGGGCGCAGATGGTCGGACGGCAGTACTCGATAGTAGTGGGCGAGTTCTGTCACTCGGCAGCGCCTCTGATCTGCCTCGAGTGACCGATACCGCCTCACTCGAGCTCGCTATCGGTAAGCAAGTATTGCCTAGTGACGAGGCCGCATTCATGCGCCTTGTCTACGATGAGCTCGCGCACGCTAATGTGAAGGTTGAATCCTTTTCTCTACCACCGATAGTGAAGCGTTTGGAGTTTAAGGTACAAGGGTCACCCTATGTGGTGCGTATGACCATGCAACATGCTCCCGCGGAGCAGGTAGGTGCATATCTAGCTACGCGCGAGAATATGACTAAGCAGGGGATTGCGCCCGGTGAGTATATCGATGTGCGGGTGGCAGGACGAATCTACTACAAGTAGGGTCAGAATAGTTGGTAGTTAGGCTAGGGCATAGCGGGCTATAGTCCCCCTATACTTCTCTCTCCTGTGTTCGCAAAATGTTCATATTTATAGATATAGTAATAAAAAACATATATAAATATCAAAATAGGGAAAAAGCAAATAACAAAAAACAGGACAGGGGTGAGAACAGGGGATTTATATACAAAAAACATGAAACGACGAAAAATCAAACATTTCACGGTCGGGTGCTGTGGAAAACTCAATCCGTACAACGATACTGTCGCAAAAACTATACCAAAACACCCAATGTGTGAAAAATCAAACAATCTGCTTGTGGCGTATCGCTTGCTAGTTGGCAGCCTTGACGTGACGAGTGCCAATACGCGTGAGTCCATATCGGCAATGCATAGGTAGACAACCAGGCTGCGTGTACGTGTGTGTTTATGCGCAAATAACGCGTAGCAAAGCTGCGATATACGCTCATTATTCCCCCGCCGGAGAATTATGGGTCAAAACCAATGTATGCCTAATCATCTGTTCGATCGTATATGTGAGTCGCAAAAGATATATTGTGCGACGTCTAATAACACACTCGATTTTGTATAGTTCCACGTGTGATTTTCTGCGCTTTGACTGTGTTTGCGTGCTTGGGCTCCGATTTTTGTGTTGCTGCCCTGACCTTCGGTTTCTGAGGGATATTCCATACAAACATGCTCTTTGGCCACTGCGGCATAGCGATTTTAGCGCGCCTTATCTGGTCGGCTACTACTGGGAGCGCAGAATTAACAGGGGTCGTAAGGTGTTATCAGGTGCGCTATATGAGAGTGCTTTTGTTCGCAAAATGTTCATATTCTATACAAACACACAGGTATGGCCCCTGGTGGGGCAAAAAAACAATCCCCTGTCCTTCCGTAGAAGCAAACAGGGGCTTATTGGTTTCAACCAAGTGCAGAACTCTGGCCTAGGCGACTTCTGCGAGCTCGTAGGTAGCCTTGGCGACGCGCTTGAACTGCGGCTTGCCTTGGAGATTGAGGAGAATAGTCGTCTCCTTGACGTAGCGACTCTTGAGAACGCGCTTGACGATCTCGTCGCGGTGAAGTGGCTTACCTTCTTGGCGGAGGATGTCAGCGATGATATCAGAAACAGTGCCTTTGCTATAGCCCCACTCTTTGAGGGCATAGATGCCGCGACCGACGAGCACGAAGCGCTTGTCTTTGATAAGTTCGTTGTGGATCGCTTGGGTAGTGACGTCCTTGCGCTTGAAATCGCTTGCCTTGATGGCATCAGCGATGTCACTGAAGTGCATTGGCTTGGTGTTTTCCTTCAGGATGACGTAGATCTTGTCGCGGATGTTCTTCGGGTTGACGGTAGGCCATTTGACAAGGCCCCAAACGCCATTGAGGGTTGCGAGCTTCTTGGAGATGCGAGCAAGCGCTTCTGCTTGCTTCGTGTCTTGCTTGAGAGCGGTCGCTGCTTCGCCGATAGGCTTTGGCTCGCCGATTTTCTTGATAGCATCGACAACTTTGCCGACTGCTGCTTTGACAGCCTTCTCGTTGTCGTAGATGCTCTGCTCTGCAACTGCCTGGAAGTAGTCATCGTGCTCATCGACGGTTACGAGAGCTGGACAGAGGCTCAGCAGGAATGCGACACGTGATTGGTCGGTCTTGCTGTTTTCTTCGGTGAGAACTTCGCTCAGGGCAGTGATGCGCGCAGCGTGCCCCTGCTCTTTGAGCATTTCGAGTACGCGAGCTTCAAGCTCGGCTACGCCAGGTAGATCACCGGCTTCAGCAGTAACGCGGAGACGAGATACGACTGATTTTTCGAGCTGACGAACGCGCTCACGGGTGATACCGAGGAGCTCGCCAATCTGTTCAAGTGTTTCTTTGCGGTCAAACAAACCGAAGCGACGTGCGATAATTTCGCGCTCGCGCTCTCGATCGATTGTACTGAGAACTCCCTCTACGAGGGCTTTGGAATCAATGGTTTGGCTAATCGCCGCCTCTGTCTGCATAGTCTGCTCCGCTTAGGTTTGTACTGTTTATTAAGTATGATTATAAAACACTTAAACAAAAAAGTCAAAACTTATGTCTAGTAATATTATTGTAGCACATTTATGACGCTATTGCTTAGTTTATGTTGTAGAAATATCACTATTACACAACTTGCAATAGGTGCAAATGACACCTCTGCCTGCACTGTTCTTTGACAGGTTTGCAAAAGAATATAGATTCTGCCCGTTTTCGCCGTTTTCGGCTCATCAGCACAGATACTCATCCGTGGAACGGTGTTAGTGAAAGTTCAGGTAGCTCAAGCAAGAAATGGGGGTGCCAGAGTGGCGGAATGGTAGACACATGACTGGCTGTCATAGCTAGCAACACTCCGCCACCCGGCAGACCTCAGATGATCCAGGTAGGATCAGTCGTCGATGACCACCTCGTAGTGACCCCGCAGCGCACGGTGCACGATGGCGTCGTAGCGACCCTTTGCCTGCGGGTCCGGGTGGTGCATGACGATCTGGTAGTCGCCGAGCTCGGATCCGGCCTCGAACGTGTAGTCCTTGAGCTGGAGTAGCCGGAGGATCTCGGTGTGGTCGTGCCACGTGAGGGGCGCCTGGCTGGCGTACGTGATCCGGTAGAGGGCGCGAGGACCGACGAAGTTCTTGTTGTCGTGGTCGCTCCACAGCCGGATCGCGGTCAGCTTCGGTGAGGCCTTCGCGGTGAAGCCGAGGGACTCGAGTGCCTCTCGCAGCTGGACGAGGTACCAGGAGGCCGGCTGGGTGCCGACGAGCTGGAACGTACCGCTGAGCTGGGGTGCCGCGATGCCCTGCTTGCGCAGTGCGTCACGAACCTTGGGCTCGACGTCGCCGAAGGTGGACAGGTCCGGGGTGAGCTCGAGGCTCAGGACGGTCTTGATGTCCGACGGCAGCGCGCGGTACTTGATGCTCACCACGTTCTGGCGGGTCTGGGTTTCGATGGACAAAGGTGCCTCCATAATGTCGGGGTCTGATGGGTATCAAACCGGTCTTGCGAACAGTACAGAACTTTCACTGGTGTTCTCCAAAGTGCGGAAAACTGTATAATTATACTACAAATATGCTAAATAATCAATAGTTTCGTTCGCTTTCGTCCTTTTGGACTCATCAGCACGAACGCACATTCGTGGAGCGATTGTAGCAGTAGTTCAGAGTTTATAGAGATGGGAGTGAGGGATAGACCTGGAGCTGGCGCCCGGAGATCAGCCTAGGAGGCTAATGCGGGCGCCAGCTCACGATGGGGTTATGATGCCGTCATAGCGTCGTCCATCAGGATGACACGTGCCTTCATGGCGAGTGCCATGCCGACGAAGTGCTGGTGGACGTTGCGGCTCCCCTGCAGCTTCGGTGACATGACGCGGAGGTCGATGCCCTCCTTGTGGAGCTCGCTCGTGACCCGCATGTGCGAGTGTGCCTGCATGAAGGTGTTGCGCAGCTCGCTGGCGAACTCGTCGGTGAGCGGTGCTCCCTCGATGCGTACGGTGGTGACGATGGGGTACATGCCTGCGCTCTGCTTGACGGTTGCGCTGTAGGACAGCTCGCGGTCGGTGAAGAGTTGCTTCACGGATAAATCGCCTCGTTCCCTTTTCTCGGATGCTCAATGAACTAGTGCTATGTTCTAGGATAGAACCGATAAACTATAACATAAAAACAAGCATCAAACAATACTGGTTTGATGCTTTGGATGGTTTCACTTTCGTCCTGATGGGACTCGTCAGTACGACGCTTGATAAGTCGTAGAGTGAGGTAGGAAGTAGATGAGAGCGAGAAATAGAGGTGAGTGTGGTGGGGCGAGTGGACTTTTGGTGATATCACAAGGTGACATCAGTCTACTCGCCCCACCAGGATGCTCAGCGCCCGAGCCAGGCGGCGTACTCGGTCTCGATCTTCTCGAGGGCGTCCGCGTTGGAGGTCCACTTGTCGAGCGTGACCGCGATGGTCTCGCCTGAGCAGTTGGGGATGGCCTGGAGGCCCTGGTCACGCAGGAAGCCGCAGAACGACTCGACGACGCTGATGTTCATCTCGCTGGGCGAGAAGAGCCGGATGATGTGACGCCTGACGCCGCGCTTGTTGGCCTTGGACGAGCCGTGGTGCCTCATGCGGACGATCGGTGCGGGAGTGGCGAGGGACATGAGATATCTCACGCTCCATTTCTTGTCTCGAAAGTACTTCCTATGGGTTGCCAACCAGATGGATGACAGAAGTAATTCTACTATAAAATATGACTTATGTCAATGCTTTCGTCCTTTTGGACTCGTCAGCACGAACACGCATTCGTGGAGCATTTCATAGGTAGTAAGTGGACATTGTAGAGGGCGCGGACAGCGGAGCACAGAGTGCAGTTGCTCGTGATGAGTGATGACTCTGTGCTCCGCTACCGCCCGGATGCTACGTCTTGACGCCGTCGAATGAGGCGAGCAGATCGTAGACACGCTGGATACGCGACTCGAGCTTCAGCTTGCGCTGAGAGCCCTTGGAGGGTAGTCCGCTGGTGTTGACCTCGAGCACGAGCGAAGGGTCCGCGTTGTTGTACACGCGTACGGTACGGAAGAGCTTGCGGTCCTCTGGGATGAGTCCGTCCTTGAAGTGGAAGGGCTTGACCGAGGGGTCGATCGCTTCGTCCTTGAGCTTGCTCAGGATGGCACGCAGGTCTTCCACGTCGGTGAAGCTCTTGTGCCTGACGACCAGACGGTACGTCTCTCGGCTGAGCGGTTCTGCGTGGCGGACCAGCAGGATGTCGTGGGTGCGGCCGATGGCCATGAGGGTCATGATCCTCTCCTCTGCAATGTCGAAGGTACTACCTATGGTTCCGAGTAGAAACAGTACAATTATACTACAAATCGTACCAATTTGCAATAGTTGAGTGAGGTATGACTACTTCTTCGTTGTTTTCTTGCGGGTGATTTTCTTGGCAGTAGCAGACTTCGCTGCGGTCTTGCGGCGAGCTGGGGCGCGGCGGCCCTTGGCTGCGGGCGCGGCCTTGAGGAGCTCTTTGGCCTGTTCGTGGGTGACGGTCTTTGGGTCAGTGTCCTTCGGAATCTTGGCGTTCTTGGTGCCGTCAGTGATGTAGGGGCCATAGCGGCCGTTGAGCACTTTTACGCCATCGCCGAAGTCAGCAATGTTCTTCTCTGCCTCGGCTTTGAGCTTGGCTGCATAGAGCTCGAGCGCCTGCTCAAGCGTGATGTCATGCGGATCAAGTGGCTTGATACTGACAAATAGCTTGCCCACCTGGATGTATGGGCCGAAGCGGCCGATGTTGGCTTTGATGTCCTGTCCGTCTTCGGTCTGGCCGACGAGGCGCGGAAGCTTGAACATCTCGAGCGCTTGTTCGAGATTTACCGTCTCGAGCTTGGCACCGGCTGGAAGCGGCGCAAATTGCGGCTTCTCTTCGTCGCCCTCTCCGCCACCGAGCTGTAGCATGGGTCCGAAACGCCCGAAACGTGCAAATATAGGTTTGCCAGACTTGGGGTCGGTGCCGACTTCACGTGCCTGGGAGACTGCTGAGCGTGAGATGCCGCCTGACTTCTCGATAAGTTCGTGGAATGGCGTGTAGAACTCGCGCAGCATGTCGTTGCGATCGAGTTTGCCTGCTGCGATATCATCGAAATCCTCTTCGATCGTTGCGGTGAATTCGTAGTCGACGACGGGCTCGAAGTAGTCTGTCAAGAAGTCGCTGATGACCTGACCGCTTGCTGCTGGGACGAGCTTGCCGCGGTCGGCGCCCGTCTTCTCCTGGACGACTTCGCGGCTGACTGCACCGTCTTTGGCGGTGAGGACGATCGTGTCGCGCGGCGTACCTTCGCCTTCGCCACGTTCGACATAGCCGCGTGCCTGGATAGTAGAGATGATAGTCGCATAGGTGGATGGGCGTCCGATGCCGAGATCTTCGAGCTTCTTGACGAGGCTACCCTCGGTGTAGCGCGCTGGTGGACGGCTGAAGACTTGCTTGGCGGTCGCCTCGTCGAGCGAGACGCTGTCGCCGTCAGACACAGCTGGTAGGATGACGTCTTCTTTGCGATTAGCGCCGTAGACACGCAGAAATCCGTCAAAGACGATCACTTCGCCCTTGGCTTCGAACTGTTCTGTGCGGCCCGAGACGTCGATTGTAACGGTGGTCTTCTCGAGTTTGGCGGGTGCCATCTGGCTCGCGAGTGTGCGGCGGCGGATGAGGTCATAGAGTTTCTGGTCGTAGGTGTCGCTGCTGGCCTGCTCGACGCTTACATCTGTCGGGCGGATAGCTTCGTGAGCTTCTTGGGCGCCTGATGCTTTCGTCTTGAAGGTACGAATCTGGTGGTATTCTTCGCCAAGTGACGATTTGATGTAGCCGCTGATCTGGCCGAGCGCTTGTTTGCTCAGGTTGACTGAGTCAGTACGCATGTAGGTGATCTTACCTGACTGGTAGAGGCGCTGAGCGCTTGCCATAGTGGCTTTGGAGCCGAAGCCGAGGCGGCTGTTGGCCTCCTGCTGGAGTGTACTGGTGGTGAACGGTGCGCCTGGATTGCGCGTGGCGGGGCTCTTCTCGATCGCAGAGACAGTAAAGGTTGTCTGCTGCTGGGCGATATGTTCGAGGAAGCTCTGAGCTTCTGTTTCGGACTTGAAGCGCGTGTTGAGTTCGCCGCGGAGAGTATCTTCGCCCGAGCCTGGCATAAATTCCGCAGTGACTTTGTAGGTAACTTCCGGCTCAAACGCTGCGATCTCGCGCTCCCGCTCGACAATGAGGCGTACGGCTGGTGATTGAACGCGGCCAGCTGACTTGCCGCCAGGGACCTTCTGCCAGACAACAGGGCTCAACTCGAAGCCGACGATGCGGTCCAGGATCTGACGTGCCTGTTGCGCCTGGACCAGGCGCATATCGACGGTGCGCGGATTCTTGATCGCCTCGGTGATGGCGTCTTTGGTGATTTCGTGAAAAACGATGCGATTAGTCTTGGTTGGGTCAAGCTTCAATACTTCACAGAGATGCCAAGCAATGGCCTCCCCTTCGCGGTCTTCATCGGTTGCGAGCCAGACGGTGCCAGCCTCTTTGACGGCTTTGCGCAGTTCGGCGACGGTCTTTTTCTTCTCGGCGTCGATTTCATATTGCGTTTCGAAATTGCCATCAACGTTTATGGGCGGTGTGCCGTCTTTGGTCTTTTTGACGATGCTTCGAATGTGACCGATACTGCTGAGTACCTTGAAATCGCTACCGAGATATTTCTCGATAGTCTTGGCTTTTGCGGGGCTCTCGACGATGACTAGGTTTTTGCTCATATATAAGTAAAGGGCTGCTGCGCTTATGTTTGCAGTATACAGCAGTCGCAGTTGCGTAGCATACCGCGGGATCGCATGATTTGCAATGCCCATGGTACAATTATGCGTATATTCTGACTCGACTGAAATAAAAACCAGACACAAAAAGGAGAGCTCGTATGCTCCGTCTCGTATCTCGTCATTTGCGCTTTGTGCACGTCTGCGCGGCGCTGTTTGTGCTGCTCGCCATGAGTATTCTTGCTGGAGGGTCTGCGAGCGCTGCTCCGCAGCCTGATTCTTGTTTTGCGTTCGATGCCGGTACCGGCGCGATCACTGATTACTATCCTGCGAATCCTGGCTGCGGCACGGATGTAGAGATTCCCTCGACTATCGGTGGTGTTTCGGTGGTATCGCTCGGATTCAGTTCTTTTTATAATGATGGGCTTACATCTGTCGTCATTCCCTCTTCTGTGGTCACCATCGGCAGTAGCGCCCTGTCATCCAATAACCTGCCCTCTGTTGCGATTCCAG
>Ga0182743_1001780_pt1 | contig 20169 bp, 15 predicted proteins | sample eDN3rd30CKraftOP_FD_128522 | JGI IMG/M metagenome (GOLD analysis project Ga0182743, IMG submission 128522) | Enriched Organic Plus compost microbial communities from Emeryville, California, USA - eDNA 3rd pass 30_C Kraft OP (version 2) (version 2) ... | reverse complement strand
CCGGGTGATGGGCCGCAGCAGGATAGTGCCGCGCGGTCGCAGGCTATAGACATTGCGTTCCCCCACCGGACCGGGCAAGTCGCACCGCATGCCGAGCGGGGATGCCGCGCCGATGGCCCGCACGGCCTGCGCCATGGCCTGTTCGCCCGCCCTGTCGAGCCATGCGGCCAGATCATCCGCGGCCCGGTCAGGTATCGCGACGGGCGGCACGGCTACATCGGTGGACGGTTGCACCAGCCGCCGCAGATAGAGCGGCCCACCCGCTTTCGGTCCGGTGCCGGAAAGCCCGCGCCCACCGAACGGCTGCACGCCGACGACCGCCCCGATCACGTTGCGATTGACGTAGATATTGCCCGCTTTCACCCGCTGCGTGACATGGGTGGCGATTCCATCGATGCGGGTGTGCAGGCCAAACGTCAGGCCATAGCCGCTGGCATTGATCGCCGCGATGACACTATCGAGCGCCTCGCGTCGGTAACGCACGACGTGGAGAACCGGCCCGAACACTTCGCGTTCCAGATCGCCCACGGCATCCAGTTCGATCAGTGTCGGCGGCACGAATATCCCGGCGCGTGTTTCCGGCGGCAGTTCCTGTTGCGTCACCCGGTATCCGCGCGCGCGCATGGCGGCGATATGGGTCTCGATAGCCTCCTTCGCCTCGGCATCGATCACCGGGCCGACATCGACCGCCAGCCGATCGGGACGGCCTACGCGCAGTTCCTTCATCGCACCTGTGAGCATCGCCAGCGTGCGCTCGGCGATATCCTCCTGCAGACACAGGATGCGGAGGGCGGAACACCGCTGCCCGGCGCTGTTGAACGCCGATGCGACCACATCGGCCACGACCTGTTCCGCCAGCGCCGAACTGTCGACGATCATCGCATTCAGACCGCCCGTTTCGGCAACCAGCGGGATCGGCAGGCCCGCAGGTGACAGACGCCCGGCCAACTGCCGCTGGATCGACCGGGCGACTTCGGTCGATCCGGTGAAAATCACCCCCGCCACTTCCTCCGCCGCGACCAGTTCCGCCCCGATGGCGCCTTCGCCGCATAGCAATTGCAGCACATCGTGCGGCACCCCGCCTTCATGCAGCACGCGCACGCCTTCGGCTGCGACAAGCGGCGTTTGCTCGGCCGGTTTGGCCAAGACCGGATTGCCCGCCACCAGCGCCGCCGCAACTTGCCCGGTGAAGATCGACAACGGGAAATTCCATGGACTGATGCACACCACCGGCCCCAGCGGCCTGTCCGCCCCGGTCAGCCCCGCCCGGGCCTGCGCCGCATAATAGCGCAGGAAATCGACCGTCTCGCGCACTTCGCCAATCGCATCGGGCAGAGATTTGCCCGCTTCACGGACGATCAGGCCCAGCAGAACCGGTATCCGCGCCTGCATCGCATCGGCCGCCCGCTCCAGCATCGCGGCACGCTCCTCCACCGGAACCGCGCGCCAACCCTGCCCCGCCGCTGCCGCCACGCGGGCCGCATGCCGGGCATCGTCCGCATCCGCAAACGCCACGGTGCCGACACGATCGTTGCGATCGGCCGGGTTGCCCACAGCGCGTGTCGGACGCTGCACGGCAAGACCGGCAATCTGCGATTCCGCGTGCCAGCCGGACTTCGCGCTCTCGGCCAGAATGGCGCTCAGACCGGCCAGCACGCTTTCGTCCGTCAGGTCCAGCCCGGCCGAATTGCGCCGGTCGGGAAAGAGTTCGGGCGGTAGAGCGATCCGCTCATGCCCGCTGCCCGGCAGGGCCATTGCCCGCACGTGTGCGACAGGGTCGGCAATCAGGTCCGCCACCGGTATGTCCGGATCGCCGATGCGGTGGACGAAGGAGGAATTGGCCCCGTTTTCGAGCAAGCGCCGCACGAGATAGGCCAACAGGTTCTCATGCGTGCCCACCGGCGCATAAATGCGGCAGGGCCGCGCCAGCTTCGCCGGGCCGACCACTTCCTCGTACAAGGCTTCCCCCATGCCATGGAGGCACTGGAATTCATAATCCCCGATGGCGAAATCCGGGCCGGCCATGTGATAGATACTCGCCAATGTCTGCGCATTATGCGTTGCGAATTGCGGAAACACCGCATCGTTCGCGGCCAGCAATTTCCGCGCGCAGGCGATATAGGCAACATCGGTATACACCTTGCGGGTATAGACCGGGAAATCCGCGAGCCCGTCCACCTGAGCGCGCTTGATTTCGGCATCCCAATAGGCGCCTTTGACCAGCCGGACCATGATCCGCCGCCCAGCCCGCCGCGCCAGATCGATGATCCAGTCGATCACGAACGGGCAACGCTTGCCATAAGCCTGCACCACGAAACCGAGCCCATCCCACCCTGCAAGGCCGGGATCGCAGGCCAGGCTTTCGAACAGGTCGAGCGAAAGCTCCAACCGGTCCGCTTCCTCGGCATCGATGTTGAACCCGATGCCGTATGATCGGGCGAGAGCGGCCAACGCGGCGACCCGGGGCAGCAGTTCACCCATCACCCGGTCCGCCTGACTGCGCGCATAGCGCGGATGCAACGCGGACAACTTGATCGAAATGCCCGGCTCTGCGTAAATCCCGCGTCCCGCCGCGACTTTGCCGATCGCATGGATCGTGCGTTCATAGTCCCGGTAATAACGCGCCGCGTCCGCCGCCGTCACCGCCGCTTCGCCCAGCATGTCGTAGCTGTAGGCGAACCCTTTGGCCTCCATCGCACGGGCCCGGTCGAGCGCTTCATCGATGGTTTCGCCGACTACGAAACGTTCCCCCATCGTGCGCATCGCCAGATCGACCGCGCCGCGGATCACCGGTTCGCCCGCGCGCGCGATCAGGCGGCTCAAGGCAGCCGAAAGCCCCCGGTCGTTGACACTGTCGAGCAGTCTGCCCGTGACGATCAGCCCCCAGGTCGCGGCATGGACGAACAGCGATCGCCCGCCGCCGATGTGCGCTTTCCAGTCCCCCTGCGCGATCTTGTCGCGGATCAGGGCATCGCGGGTATCCGTGTCCGGAATGCGGAGCAGCGCTTCGGCAAGGCACATCAACGCCACACCTTCCTCGCTCGACAGCGCGAATTCATGCATCAGGCTTTCGACACCGTTCCCGCCCCGCTTCGCCCGCAGCGCTGTGACAAGCTGGCGAGCAGTGGCGCGCACCTCAGCCGCCATATCCGCCGGCAGCGCCGCCTGTTCCAGCAGCGGCAGCACGCATTCCGCTTCCGGCCTGCGATAAGCGGCGGTGATCGCGCGGCGCAGCGGTGTTGGCGCGCGGACCGGCGGGGCGAATGCGTGAAAAAGGGGTTCGCTCATCCCGGCAGGATAGCGCTACTGGCGCATCCGTTCCGGCTGAACTTGAAACGCCGCATCATCCCGCCCATCGCCCGTTCATCCCAGCAATACGTCCCGCAGCACGACAGCGTCGTTATGCTCCTCGTCACGGGCGGCATAGACGAGAGTGACCGTCTGCGTCGCGGCCAGATCGCGGATGCGGTCGAGATCCGGGCCATGTTGCCGCAGTTCCGCCCGATAGCGGCGCTGGAATTCCACCCAGCGCCCCGGATCGTGGCCGAACCACTGCCGCAGTTCGGTGCTCGGCGCGATATCCTTCATCCAGTCTTCGAGCGCGGCCTCCTCCTTGCTCACGCCGCGCGGCCACAGGCGGTCGACCAGAATCCGCACGCCATCGCCCGGTTCGGCCGGTTCGTATGCGCGCTTCAAACGCAGGTTCGCAGAAGGGACGGATGTGATCATACGGGCATCTCCTGCGCAAACGCGGGCTTCGCGCCGCCGCAGGCCGCAACCGGTGAGCGTGGCGACTGAGTCCCGCCACTATAGCAAATATCCGCATCCCCTTCGAGCGGTGGGCAGATCACCCGCTGAGGACCTGCCGCCGGAACCCGGTGGGGCTTTGCCCACGCGCCTTGCGGAATGCGACGGCAAAGCTGCTGGGCGTGGCAAAGCCGAGCAGGTGGGCAATTTCCTTGATCGAGCGGTCCGGTTTCGCCAGCAGCGCCTGCGCGCGTTCGATACGGGTTCGTTGCACATGGGCGTGGATCGTCTCGCCGGTCGATTGGCGGAAGCTGCGCATCAGGTGCCCGGCGCTGATGCCGCAGACCTGCGCCAGTTCCGCAATCGTCGGGCTGCGATCGAGCGAGCTGGCGATATAGTCGGTCAATCGCCGCAACTGCACGGGGGAAAGCCCCCCGGAATGGTGCCGCCGCCCTTCACCATCCTGCCGCACATGACGCACCACATCGACAATCGCCGCCCGCACCAGCAGATCGATCATCGTTTCGCGCGCGAAGCCGGGCGTGCGCAGTTCATGCGCAAGACGGCGCATCATCTCTTCCATCTGCGGCGCGCGGATATCGCCGCAGGCCAGCAACCGGTCCTCGGACAGCCCCTGTTCGAACAGGGCCAGATCCGCGAATGCGCCGTAATCGAGGCGGCAGGACAACGTCTGCTGCAAACCGCCCGGCCCCCAGCCCATGATCGGCACGCCGCCCGGCACGAACGTGATATTGCCAAAATGGAAGGACCGCGTTTCCCGCCGGTCATGGATATAACGCCCGGTGGAACCGCGTGGCCGCCCGCTGAGACTGACGGAGAGGACATGATCGGCCCGCGCCTTGCCCCCTTCGCTTGGCGCTTCGTGATGGTAGGTGCGCAGTTGCAAATTGACGCCCGGCATCGCGAACATCGCATCGATCTGATAATCGCGCACGCGCCCCGCAGATGCTTGTCCGGCCGCTATTTCCTCGCGCATCGGCGCTTTCCCTTGTTTTCGCCTGCCTCTCTCCCACCGGGAATTAGGCAAACTTGGCCCGGATGCCAAGCCGCCCGGCGGCAATCCGAAAATGTTGGTTTTCGAAAGCTTGTGCGTTTTGGAAAAGCCTTTGCCCTTTTCAACACTCCGGTGGCCGCATAGCCTCCTCGCCAGAAGTCTTGCCCGTAATGGGCAAAAGGACCAGCACCATTTCTTGGAGAGGATCGTCTTTCGCCCATGCGGCCTGCCTTATCCCGCGCATTGATGAGAGCAGCCCGCCATGGGCGCTGAACCGGCCTTTCGCTACGACCCGTTCTCGCCCGAGGCGATGGCCAACCCGGAGCCGTTCTACCGCCGGTTGCGTGCGGATCATCCGGTCTATCCCCTGCCGCAATACCGGGCCTGGGCTCTGTCCCGGTTCGAGGACGTGTGGAACGTCTTCCTCGACCGGGAGCGGTTCACCGAAGCCGAAGGGCAGGTGTTCCCGCGCGAACTGCTGACCGCGCCCGCAGGCGAAACGGTGCCCGAACCCAAGCTCGTCCCGCTCGACCTGTTCAACAATCTCGATCCGCCGGTGCACGGGCTGGTCCGCCGGGCCATGGGCGCATCGCTGCTGCCCGGCGCGGTGGGCAAGATGGAACCGATGCTGCGCGATCTGGTGCGCAAACGGCTGGACCTGCTGGCCGAAACCGGACGGCTGGATATCAATCTCGATCTCGCCAGCCATGTTTCGGCCGGAGCAGCGTGCCATATCGTCGGCTTCGCGCAGAGCGAGATCGAAGATGCCATCGCGCTGGTCAACCGCTCCGTCGCCCGGGCACCCGATCAGCCGGGGATGACGGAGGACGGCTGGGCCGCGATCGGCGAAATCGCCGCCCGCATCAAGCATCTGGTGATCCAGCGCCGCAGCGGCACGGTGCCCGGCGATCCGCGCATGATTGATGGGCTGATTGCCGCCAATATTCCGGGGCGCGGCCCCCTGTCCGATGATGAAATCGCCCAGCAGCTCATCAGCATCCTGATCGGCGGCACGGAATCGCTGCCCAAAGTCATGGCCGGGGGCCTGCGCGAACTATGGCATCGGCCCGATCAGCGCGCCGCCGCCGCCGCCGATCCGGCCGCCCATGCCGCCTCCACGTTCGAGGAAATGGTCCGCATGTTCGGCCCCGCGCAATGGTTTGGACGCACGCTGAAGCAGGATGCGGTGATCGCGGGCACGCCGATGCGCGCAGGTGAACGGGTGCTGCTGCTGACCGCCTCCGCCAACCGGGACGAGCGCGAGTTCACCGATCCCGACATCTTCCGCTGGGATCGCCCGATGCGCCGCGTGGTCGCGTTCGGCATGGGGCCGCATTTCTGCATCGGCATCCATATCGCCCGCCTCGAAGGGCGGCTGATCGTGGAAGAACTGCTGCGCCGCTTCCCCGACTACGCGATCGACGAAGCGGGGGGCGAACGCGCCACGTCCGAATTCCAGATCGGCTGGGTCCGCCTGCCGATCATCGTCCATTCTCAAGGAAACGCCGCCTGATGCACACTTTCACGCAAAAACCGGATATCGTCGCCAGCGGGTTCGCCTTTGCCGAAAATCCGCGCTGGCACGATGGGCGGCTGTGGTTCGTCGATATCCATGGCGGCCATGTCTATGCCATGGATGGCGCGGGCACGCTGGAAACCGTGGTCACCCCGCCCGATTCCCCTTCCGGCATCGGCTTCATGCCCGATGGCAGCCTGCTGGTGGTGGCGGTGCACGATATGAAAATCCTGCGCTGGAAAGACGGGCAATTGACCCAACATGCCGATCTATCACATATGGCGAAGGCCGGGTTGAACGATATGCTGGTCGATCCGCAAGGGCGCGCCTACGCCGTGCAGCATGGGTTCGACTGGCGCGGCGGGGAAGCCCCGGTGGCCGCACCGCTGCTCTGCGCGGCACCCGATGGCAGCGTCCATCAGGCTGCGGGCGGGATGGAAAGCGGTAACGGCATGGTGCTCACCCCCGATGGCCGCACGTTCATCATCGCCGAAAGCGGCGCCTGCCGCCTCAGCGCGTTCGACCGCGACGAACAGGGCCGCCTGTCCAACCGGCGCGTCTTCGCGCAACTGCCCGATGGCTATTACCCCGATGGCATCTGCCTCGACGATACCGGCGCGGTGTGGGTCTCGTGCTGCTGGGGCCCGGGCGTCATCCGGGTGGAGGATGGCGGCACGATCACCCATCTGGTGCCGAGCGAGGAAGGCCGCAATCCGTTCGCCTGCGTGTTCGGTGGGCCGAATCGCAGGACCCTGTACATCTGCACGGCAGAGCAGGAGGAGCCTACCACCGCCCTTGCCAAAATGGCTTCGCGGATCGAGGCCATCGATGTCGGCTTCGCCGGGGCGGGTCTGCCGTGAGCGGGGTGGACGATCTTCACGCCGCACTGAACCAGGCGGTCGGGCCGGATCAGGTGTTCACAGGCGATGCGATCGATCTGCGCTATCACACCGATCTGCGCGGCCAGCCGCTGCCGCGCCCGGGCTTCGTCGTGCGCCCCGGCAGCACGGAAGAAGTAGCCGCAGTGCTCAGCGCGGCCCAGCGGTTCGGCATCCCCGTCACCACGCAGGGTGGGCGCACCGGCGTGGTCGGCGGGGCCGATGCCGCGCCCCATGCCATCGCCCTGTCGCTCGAACGGATGAACCGCATCCTCGAAATCGATCCCGCCAGTATGACGATGACGGTGGAGGCCGGCTGCGTTCTGCAAACCGTGCAGGACCGGGCCGAAGCGCAGGGGATGATCCTGCCGCTCGATCTCGGTGCGCGGGGCACGGCGACTATCGGCGGCAATATCGCCACCAACGCGGGCGGCGTGCGCGTGCTGCGCTGGGGCATGATGCGCGACATGGTGCTGGGGCTGGAAGCAGTGCTGGCGGACGGCACGATCCTTGAAGGCCTGCACAAGACGATCAAGGACAACGCGGGCTACGATCTCAAGCATCTGCTGATCGGCAGCGAAGGCACGTTGGGCGTCGTCACCAAGGCGGTGCTGCGCCTGCGCCCTGCCCCGAAAAGCACGCAGACGGCCCTGCTCGCGCTCGACAGCTTCGATCATGCGATCACGCTGTTGCGGCGGCTTGAAGGGGAAATGGCGGGCACGCTGTCCTCGTTCGAAGTGATGTGGGACGATTTCTACGCTCTCATCACCACGGCCAATGCCGCCAAGCGGCCTGCCCCCCTGCCCGCCGGGGCGCCGTTCTATGCCCTCGTCGAAGCGATGGGGGCCGAACCGGAACGCGATGCCGAACGATTCGAGCAAGTTTTGGCCGGAGTGCTGGGCAATGGTCTCGCCAGCGATGCGGTGATCGCCCAATCGGGTGCGGACCGCGATCGGTTATGGGCGGTGCGCGAGGATCTCAACGACCCGATGGCCAGCATGTGGCCGCTGTTCGCGTTCGATGTCAGCGTCCCCGTGTCCGAGATGGAAGCCTTCGTTGCCGAAGCCAGGGCCGGCGTCACAGCCCGCTTCCCCGGTGCGCGCTTCGTAACATATGGCCATATCGGCGATGGCAACCTGCATCTGATGGTCGGCACCGGCAGCGCCGATGGCGACACGCATCATGCCATCGACACCGCCGTGTTCGAAACGGTGCAGCGCTTCAATGGCTCGATCTCCGCCGAACACGGCATCGGCACCGCCAAGCGCGCATACATCGGCTACACTCGCACCCCGGCGGAACTGGCGCTGATGAAAGCGATCAAGGCAGCGCTGGACCCTGCCCATATCCTCAACCCCGGCAAGATGCTTCCAGCCTGAAAGGCACTATGATGGCCGACACCGAACCCCTGCGCCGCTCCATGCTTTATCTCGCCGGGGCCTATCCGGAAATGCTGGGCATCTATCCCCGCTTCCCGGCGGACCTGTTCTGCTTCGATCTGGAAGACGGCACGCCGCCCGCCGACAAGGTGGCCGCGCGCGAACGGATTGCCGAAGTCCTGCGCACGATCCCGGACGGTGCGGGGCGCGAACGGTTGCTGCGCGTGAACGGCCTCGATACGCCATGGGGGCATGACGATTGCACCGCCGCCGCACAGATGCCGCTCAGCGGCGTGCTGGTGCCCAAAGTGGAAGGTGCGGGGATGGTACGGCAGGTGGAAGCGATCCTTAACGCCGCCGGGGCGCCGCAGGACATGCGCATCTGGTGCCTGATCGAAACGCCGCTGGGCGTGCTGCGCGCCGAAGAAATCGCCACGGCTAGCCCCCGCGTCGCCGGGCTGGTGATCGGCGGCACCGATCTCGCCGAAACGCTGCATGTCCGGCAGACGCCGGACCGCCTAGGCGTGCTCTATGCGCTCAGCCACACTGTGCTGGTGGCCCGTGCCCATGGCCTGACGATCATCGACGCCGTGCATCCCAACTACGCCAACACCGACGGTTTTGCCGAAAGCTGCGCGCAAGGGGTGGAATGGGGCTTCGACGGCAAATCGGTGGTGCTGCCCGCCACGATTGCCGCCGCCAATGCCGCTTTCGGCCCGAGCGAGGACGAAATCGCCCATGCCCGCGCACAAGAGGCGGCGGCGGGCGAAGCACAGGATGGCTACGCCAGCCTCCACCTCGCTCACGCCCGCCGCCTGCTCGCCAAAGCCGATCATATCGCGCGGCAGGATGCGTTGCGGGCCGCCCTCTAGACTGTGGGACGGTTCTAGAAGCGGTAATCCCAACCCAGCGTGAAGGTGCGCCCGCGCCCGGCGAAAAAGGCGAAATTGTCATTCGGCAGGCGGGTGTCGCTGCTGTAATCGACGTAGTACTTGTCGAACAGGTTCTGCACGCTCAGGCTGAGCCCGCCGAACCCGGTGTCATACCGGACGGAGGCATCGGTCACGTTGTAGCCGCCGAAATTGTTGCGCTGATCGGGATTGGCCTGCCCCTTGAACTTGCGCGAAAGGTAGAACTGCGTCTGCACACGGGCAGACAACGGCCCCTTGTTGTAGCTCACCGCCAGATTGAGCCGGTCCGGTGAGATGTTGGTGCCATCCAGATCGGTATCGACTTTGCCATCCAGCCGGTCGCTGTCGTAACGGCCGATCAGATGGGCATAGCCGAGTTGCAGTTTCAGCCCGTCCACCGGTTCGACCCCGAGATTGACTTCCAGCCCCTTGATCTCGACCCGCTGGCGCTGCACTTCGAAAATACCGTTGCCGGCCGCGATCAGCACCTGCCCCTTGCTGCTGGACGACCAGAAATAGGTGACGCTGGCATCCACCGGTCCCCGTTTCAGTTCAAGGCCGATCTCCCGGTTGTTGGACACCACCGGACTGATATCGAGATAATTGTCCAGATCGACGCCCGGTGTGCTGACGGCCCGCGTGATGCGGCCGATATCGGCCATGGTGTAGCCTTCGGCATAGCTCGCATAAGCGCGGATGCCGGGCATGGGTTCGACGATGATCCCGCCGTTGAACAGCACATCACTAAACTTGGGCCGGCCGCCTTTGACGTCCACCCCGCCATAGGTGGACAGATCGGGCGCCTTGTATGTGGTGGCGGCCAGCGTGCGGTAATCGTCGATCTTCACCGCCGCATTTTCCCAGCGCACGCCGCCCGCCAGGCGCAGAATGCCATCGAACAGCTTGAGATTCGCCTGCATGAACGGCGCAATGCTCTGGAACTCGCTCGGCGGAACCCAGATACGGCCGGTGGCGATCAGGCGCTGTTCGGTCTTGTCGTAGATCGCATCGACACCGACAGTGGCGGTCAGCGCTTCGAAGCCGGGGAAGGCGCGTTCGTAGCTGAGCTTCGCGCCCAGTTTGCGCGAACGGTTTTCCGACTGGTCGAACAGCGTGCCGACCGGTGCGATATCCGGGTCCTGGAAGGAGGCGATCGGATTGATTTCACCGCCGAACGTGTCGTGCGTCCGGTTGAAGAATACCTGCGCCATCAGATTGCCGCCCCAGACATTGCTGTCGGTATAAGTCAGCGCCAGGCTTTCGGTGCGGTTGGCGGCGGGCTTGCCCGGCGGGATGCCGCGTTCGGCGCTGGTCGGCAAGCCGGTCAGGCGATTGCCCTCCACCGCAACATAGCGGCCATAGCCTTTCAGTTCATACCGGTTGGCGGTGAGATCGAGCCGCCCGGTATCGCCCACTTCGATGCCGAACCGCGCAAAGATGTTGAGCGTCTTGGAATCCTGCGTTTCGCCCTGAGTAAGATTGATCCCGATGGGGCGATTGTGCCCATCGAAGAAAACCCCGCGCTTTTCGAACGCCACGCCCACCGTGGCATCGAAAATGTCCGACTTGTTCTGGACCAGCGCCGCGGCCTTGCCGCCGAATCCGCTGTCTTTGAACCCGTCGCTGGCGGTCCCCTGCAACAGGACACGGCCTGACCAGCCTTCGGTACGCGGCGCGCCGACCGTTACCTGGTTGATGATGCCGCCGGTGCCGCCAATGCCCTGAAGCGCGTTTGAGCCATAGATCAATTCCACCCGGTCGACGAAGAAACCGTCGATAGTGAAACCGTCGCGGCTGCCGTCGCGAAGCGGGGTCGATTGCGGAATGCCGTTGATGGCGTAAAGCGGCGAACGGCCACGCAGCGTTTCGCCCGAACCCGACAGCTTGCCCCGCGTCGGCGAAAAGCTCGGCGTGAGGACTGCCACGGCATCGGTGACGGAACCGGAAATCGCAATCTGCTGATCCAGTTCATCCTTGCCGATCAGATCGATCGTCAGCGGCAGGGCGTTGGGCGGCAGAATGGTGCGCGCGGCGGTGACGACGATATCGGCCTTATCCTTGCCCCGCGCAGAATCGGACGCTGCGGATTCCGATTGCGCCCAGGCCGGTGTCCCGGCAAGCAGAGCAATAGGGGCGAAACTTACGGCTTTTGCCAAATGGCGAACCATCACCACGGCTTCCTTCATGTGATTGACCCTGATAATTCGACCCGCTAACGCGATTGAATATCAATAACAAGATTTTTGCGCCTGGAGTGCAATTTTCCGTGACGCGACCTATTCTGTTCCAGATCCATTGGCTGCTCGGCATCACCGCCGGGCTCGTGCTCGCGGTCATGGGTGTCACCGGCGCGCTTCTCAGCTTCGAGGACGAAATTCTCGCCGCGTTCAATCCCGGCGTGATAACGGTTGAGCCGGATGGGCGGCCGCTGCTCGCACCGCCCGATCTGGCGCGCAAAGTCATCAAGCAGGTTCCGCAGGCGAAGATCAGCCGCATCGTCGTACAAGACGATCCTGCGGCGGCGGCGCGAGTCAGCTACAGCATCGGGGCGTCCAAGGACCGCGAAATCGTCTATGTCGAGCCAACCACCGGGCGCGTGCTGGGCCCCGGCGGGGGCCATGGCTTCTTCGAAACCGTCACGCGCCTTCACCGCTATCTCGCCCTTCCCGGCGACGGGGACGGCTGGGGCCGCCAGATCACCGGCTTTTCCGCTCTTGCGCTGATTTTCTTCGCGCTGTCCGGTCTCTATCTGCGCTGGCCTCGCAAAGCGCTCGACTGGCGGGCGTGGCTGGTGCTCGATCTGCGCAAGACCGGGCGCAATCTCTACCACACTTTGCACGCGGTCATCGGCGGGTGGGTACTGATCTTCTACCTGCTCAGCGGCTTGACCGGGCTCTGGTGGTCTTATGGCTGGTATCGCGACAGCGTGAACCATGTCCTGGTCGGCGAAGCGGCATCACCTGCGCATCATGGCGGGCCGAAGACGGCTGCCCCGCCCCCGCCCGACCCCACCATCGCCTGGCGCGCGTTCGAACACGCCACAGCCGGTACGCATTACAGCGCCGTCACTCTGTCGCTGCGCGACAATGGTGAAGCGCAATTCCGCGCCAAGCTTCCCAATGCGCGCCATGATCGGGTCTCGGACGAATTGACGATCGACGGCAGATCTGGCGAAATCACCTCTTTCGTGCCTTATGCCCAGCGCACGCTGGGGCAGGATATCGTGACCAGCATCTACGAACTGCATCGCGGGGCCTATTTCGGCCTGCTGGGGCGGATCGGAGTGGCTCTGGCCAGCCTTACCATGCCGCTGTTCACGATTACCGGCTTCCTACTCTATTTCGCCCGCCGACGCCGCAAGCAGGCGCTGAAAGCCGCGGTTCGCGATATGGAGGCTCCGCTTGCCCCGTCCGCCGATGCCGCCGTTCTCGTCGCCTTCGCCAGCCAGACGGGTTCGGCGGAGCGGCTGGCCCGGCTTACCGCCAAGGCCCTCCCCGGGGCCGTTCCCATCGCCCTGCATCAGGTGGATGCAGGGCGGCTGGCCGCCGCCCGCCGCCTGCTGGTGGTCGCAAGCACGTATGGCGAAGGGGAACCGCCCGATGCCGTGCGCGGCTTCGCCCGGCGGATGATGGGGCAACCCGGCGATTATTCCCATCTCGATTATGCCGTGCTGGCGCTGGGCGACCGGGAATATGACGGGTTCTGTGCATTCGGGCATGAAGTCGATCGGTGGTTGCATGCGAACGGCGCGATGCGGCTGTTCGATCTTATCGAAATGGACGGCGACGATGCGGACGCGCAGCGGCAGTGGCAGCAACAATTGGCCGGGCTCGGCGCACGGACCGATCAGCCGGACTGGGCCCCGGCGCAAATGGGCGCGTGGCGCCTGGTGGAACGCACACTGCTCAATCCGGGCAGCAGCGGCGAACCGGCATTCCATATCGCGCTGGAGCCGCTTTCCCCGGCCGATTGCGGCTGGACGGCGGGTGACATTGTCGAAATCATGCCCCGTCACGATCCGCGCCGGATTGAGGCCTTTCTTGCCGCCGCTGGGATGGAAGACACAGCGGAGATGCGTGAGGCGCTGGCCACGCGCATTCTGCCGTCAGGGGCCGAGGCCAGCCTCGATTCGGCCACTCTGCGGCCACTGGCGCATCGGGAATATTCGATCGCTTCGCTCCCGACAGCGGGCCGGGTGGAACTGATCGTTCGCTTGTGCCGGGCAGAGGACGGCTTCCTCGGGCTTGGTTCGGGCTGGTTGTGCGACGGGGCACCGGTGGGCGGCCTTGTCAGCGCACGCGTGCGGCCCAACCCGGCATTCCATCCGCCGGAAGATACCCGGAGGCCGCTGGTCCTGATCGGCAACGGCACCGGGCTGGCCGGCCTGCTCGCGCATCTACGCCATCGCGCCGCGCTGGGCGGTGGGCCATGCTGGCTGTTCTGGGGGGAACGCCATCCCGGCCACGACGCCTATCACGCACCGGAACTGGACGAATTGCGCAAATGCGGCGTGATCGAAAAGGCGGAATACGCCTGGTCGAGAGCGCCGGAAGGCCGCGCCTATGTGCAGGACAAAGTGGCCGCCGCCGGGGACGGCCTGCGCGGGCTCATCGATGCCGGCGCCAGCATCTACGTTTGCGGCAGCGTGCGCGGCATGGCCCCCGCTGTGCATCAGGCACTCGCCTTGGCACTGGGCACCGAAGCACTGGAGGCGATGGCCGAAACCGGCCGGTATCGAAGAGATATCTACTGAGCAGGCGGGACAGGCGGCAGCGCCGTTGCAGTTGCCCCCGCGCTGCCATATGCGTCATCTGAAAACACAAGGGGGATGGCGATTATGCGAATAATGATGGGTGCGTTTGCGGCCTTTGCCCTGGCCGCCACTTTCCCGCTCCACGCCAGCGACGGCAAGGATTTGCCCGCCGATCTCCCGCTCAACCGGCTGCAGGTTGTCGGCACGCACAACAGTTATTCTCTGCCTCTCGACCCTCGGCTGACCGATCTTGTCGCGCCGCTTATCAACGCGCAGATGCAACGGCTCACCACCCATATGCCGCCGAAAGCCGCAGAGCTGTTCCGGGAAGAGCATCCGAACGAAGTCACGTTTTCCGAAGTGCTCAACTACCGGCATGACGATCTGCGCTCGCAGCTCGATCTCGGTCTGCGCAGCCTCGAACTCGATGTTCATCCCGATCCCGAAGGCGGGCACTATCTGGCCCCGGCCGGTTACCGCCTGCTGAAGGAACGCGGCGCAACCGATCTCGCGCCGATCGATACCGCCGCACTGGCCCAGCCGGGTTACAAGGTGTTCCACATGCCCGATGTGGATTTTCGCAGCCACTGCCCTTTGTTCCGGACCTGTCTGGAACAGATCCGCGCATGGTCGGACGCCAATCCGGGGCATGTGCCGCTGTTCATTCTGATCGAGGCGAAAGTGCAGGCCGCCCCCATCTTCGCCGGGGCAACAGCACCCATCCCGTTCGACAAACAGCGGTTCGATGAGCTGGACGGCGAAATCCTGTCGGTCTTCAGCCGTGACCGGATCATCACGCCCGACGATGTTCGCGGCGATTTTCCGACGCTGAACGCAGCGGTCAGAGCGGGCCATTGGCCCACGCTCGCCAAGGCACGAGGGAAAGTTCTGTTCCTGATGCTGACGGCCTCGGGCGATGCGGGCACGCGCCCCTATCTCGAAGAGCATCCCTCGCTCAGCGGACGTGTCGCCTTTCTCCGCGCGCAACCGGGCGAGGATCATGCCGCTTTCCTGATGTACGACAATGCGTTGATGCGGTCGCAGGAGATCGCCCGTGCCGTGGCCGAAGGCTATCTCGTCCGCACGCGCAGCGATATCGAAACATACGAAGCCAAGGTCAACGATCGCACACGCGCCGATGCCGCCCTTGCCAGCGGTGCCCAGATCGTATCGACCGACTTTCCCAAGCCCGGCAACGTCTATGGCACCGCCTATACGGTCGGCTTGCCCGGCGGCGCGAGCGCCCGGGTATCGCCCGCATTCACGCGCTGAGGCCAGCCCGGGCAAGCCGATGGCCCGAATCCCGAACGCAATTGCTTTGACAGCCGCAGGCCACCTGGGCCACTCAACGGCCCTGTACCGGAAACGCGCCAGCGGTGCGGCCGATCACACAAGGAGTCTCTCACGGTGAAATTTGCCCTTTCCACCTTCATGACACCCGTGGCCGAAATTCCCGAAATCGCGCTGGCCGCGGAAGAGGCGGGCTGGGCAATGGTGACGATGTCGGACCATGTCGCCAACCCCCAGACTCTGACGACGCCCTATCCCTATACCGAGGATGGCGCGCGGCGGTGGCCGGAATTCACCGAATGGCCGGATCAGCTCGTGATGATGGGGGCCCTGGCAACGATCACCAAGACGATCCGCTTCACCACCAATGCCTTCGTGCTGCCAATGCGCAATCCGTTCCAGGTCGCCAAAGCGATCGCGACGATCTCCACCGTTTCGAACAACCGGCAGGTTCTGACCATCGGCGTGGGTTGGTCGAAAGACGAATTCGGCCTGATGGGGCAGGATTTCCACACGCGCGGCAAGCGGTGTGACGAAATGATCGAAATCATGCGCCTGCTGTGGACGGGCGAGTATGTCAGTTATCAGGGCGAGCATTACCAGTTCGATAAAGTCGAAGCGAACCCCTGCCCCACCGGCCATGTGCCGATCTGGGTGGGCGGGATTTCCAAGCCCGCGCTGCGCCGGGCGGCCCGCCTTGGCGACGGTTGGCTGTCGGACCTGCAACCTGCGGCGGACATTGTCGAGAGCATCCGCCAGATCCGCGCGATGCGGCAGGAATTCGGGCGCGATCATCTGCCGTTCGATGTGATGGCGACGCCGATGGACGTGGGTGATCCCGATGGCCTGCGCCGCCTGGAAGACGAAGGCGTGACCCACATCATCGGCACCCCATGGCTGATGTATTATGAAGGGCCGACCACGCTCGCCCAGAAGAAGGACAGTATCAAGCGCTACGCCGACGAAATCATCGCGCCCTGTTCCTGATCACCGGCCAGACAAACTGAGGCGCGCGGCCTGCGTGCCTCAGTAACCCCGGTTCTCAATCTGCGTGTGCGGGTGCTTGAACGCATGCGCCAGCGAACGGGCGGCATTGGACAGCAGCAAGGCATCGACCCCGATAGCGGCGAAATTGGCGCCCTGATCGCGGAAATGTTTGCTGATCGCCTGATCCGCTGAAAGGAACCCGGCAAATTTGCCGCAGGCTTTCACGGTCCTGATCGCATCGTCGATGGCCGCGATCACTTCGGGATGATCAGGCTGTCCGAGGAAACCCATCGATGCGGAGAGATCGACGGCACCGAAGAAAATCCCGTCCACGCCATCGGTCGCGGCAATGGCTTCCAGATTGTCCAGCCCGTGCACGCTTTCGATCTGGAGGATCAGGCAGATGTTGTCGTTCGCGGTCAGCATGTAATCGGGATCGTTGCCCCAGCGCGCCGCCCGCGCGATGCCGGAACCCACGCCGCGAAAACCCTGCGGCGGATAGCGGGTGGACGCAACGATACGGCGCGCCTGTTCCGCGCTTTCCACCATCGGGATCAGCAGGTTGTTCGCCCCGATATCGAGCAACTGCTTGATCAGCACGCCGTCGTCCGTCGGCGGCCGCACGATGGGCGCGACATCGTAAGCGGCAACCGCCTGAAGCTGCCCGAGAATGGTGCGCAGATCGATCGGCGAATGCTCGCCATCCAGCAGCAGGAAATCGAATCCGGCCCCGGCGCAGATTTCGGCACTGTATTGATCGGCCAGCGCCAGCCAGAGACCATACAACGGCTCCTGTGCGACCTTCTGTTTGAACAGGTTCTTCATCGCTCCGCTCTGCTTGCAAAATGATCCGATGGCCAGCGCTAACATCGCTGTGGGCGAAACGCACTCCGTTCGCTGCCGCCGCGAATGCCCGCGCCCTTGCCGCCAAGCCTGCCATTGGGCGGAAAATGGCTTATCATGCCGCACTCACGGGCACCCGGAGGAAGCCGCCATGCTCAAACTGACACTCTCGCTTTCCGCGCTGTACCTCGCCGCCGTCGGCCTTGCACTTATGGCCTTTCCTCGCCAGTTCGGCATCGGCGCTGTGCCAGATGACGCCGCGCCGGAACTGATCGCCTTGTTGAGATTGCTGGGCGGGCCGTTCCTCGGGATTGCGGCGCTCAACTGGCTGTCGCGCGGGCTGGCGTCTGCCCCGCTGCAAGCCGTTCTTCTGGCCAATTTCATCGGTTTCGGCGCGGTGGCCCTGAACGACGTATGGGGCGTGGCGAGCGGAGAAGCCCGCGATCTGGCGAAAGTCTTCCTGATCGTCCACCTGCTGTTCACGCTGGCTTTTGCGGCCTTGGTCCGTGCCGACCGGAAACGCACCGCCGCTTCCAGAACGGACCACCCTTAAGCCGCTGTAGCCCAATCTCCTGAATCACTATTTGCATCTATATGCATGTCAGTATATATACGCAGATATGCATATAGATGCCTTTCAAACTCTGGCTGATCCAACCCGTCGCCGCGTGCTCGATGCGCTGCGGCGGGGGGAACAGCCGGTCAACGATCTTGTCGCCGCGGTGGGCATTCATCAGTCCGGCATTTCCCGCCATCTGCGCATCCTGCACGAAGCCGGCTTCGTCACCGTGCGACCCGACGGGCAACGGCGGCTCTATTCGCTACAGCCGGAACCATTCCGCGCGATAGAGGACTGGTTGGCCCGGTATCGCCAAGTCTGGGAAGCCCGCCTTGATCGCTTCGGCGCGGCGCTGGAAGCCCGGCAGAAGCAAAGTGACGCGGAAAGGAGAGACGAGCCATGAGCAACCCCGCAATCGCATCGGCCATCGTGATCGAACGCACTTACAAGGCCGCACCTGAAGAGCTCTGGGCGCTGTGGACGACCAGGGAAGGGTTTGAAGCCTGGTGGGGGCCGGAGCAATTCCGTGCCGACGTCCACCGGATTGAGGCCCGCCAAGGCGGCGCTCTGCATTATGACATGGTGGCCGACACCCCCGCGATGGTGGCAGCGATGAAGGAGATGGGCGAGCCTGCCTCGACCGCCTGCAAGGGGACGTTCTCGGAATTCAGACCCCACGAACGGCTTGTCCTGACCCAGATCATCGATTTCCTGCCGGGCGTGCAACCCTATGACAGCAGGATAGAAGTGGACTTCATCCCCGCGTCATCGGGCCACACACGAATGGTCGTGACCTTGAGCCAGATGCACGACGCCCAGACCACGCAGATGCAGCGGGAAGGCTTCACCAGCCAGCTTTCCAAGCTGGACAGGCGCTACCACTGGCAGGGGGAATAATCCCCCGCCGTCACCAGCTTACGCGCCAAGCCCGCTGTTAACGTCGAGGACGATCTTGCCGCGCACATGGCCATCTGCAATCCGCCGGTGCGCTTCCGCCACGTCCTCCAGTGGCATGACGTGAATTTCGGGCGAACGGATACGCCCCGCGGTCAGCGCTTCCATCAGCGCATGCAGCTGACGCCCTTGATTGACGAACGTCGAGGAGGCGATTTTCACGCTCACGCCAAGCTCTTCGGCGCGCGTCGTACTCGGCAGCGGCTCGTCCACGATCAGCGTGGTGATCGGCGAAACCACGCCGCCCCGCTTCACCAGTTCGACCGAATCCAGCAAACTGCCCTGGCCCACGGTATCGACCACCAGATCGACCCCCTCCGGCGCCCAGGCGCGGACGGTTTCCAGCACCTTCCCCTGACGATAGTCGACCGCCAGATCCGCCCCCAAACCGCAAACGTAGTCCAGATTGGCCGGGCCGCAGGTCGCGGCAACGGTCGCTCCGGCCATCTTGGCAAGCTGGATCGCGTAGCCGCCGGTGCCGCCCGCCCCGCCATTGACCAGCACTTTCTGGCCCGCCGCCGTGCCACCGACATCGAACACCGCTTCCCAGGCCGTCATCGCGGCGGTGGGCAGCGCGGCTGCTTGGCGCAAGGTCACATGATCGGGCAGCCTGACCACCCGTTCCCGCGCCGCCGCGACATATTCGGCATAAGAACCGCGTTCGCCCCGCCCCTGATTGGATACGGCAACGACCCGATCACCCACCACAAGATCGGACACACCTTCGCCGACTTCGGCCACCACGCCCGCCGCATCGAAACCGAGGACGAAAGGGAACTGGTAGGCGAAATACTGCGAAAGCCAGCCTTCGCGGGCTTTCCAGTCCGCCGGATTGACCCCCGCGTAAGCAACCTGGACGACGATTTCCCCCGGCACGGCCCGCGGGCGCTCGATCTCGCCCAAACGCAGAACTTCAGGACCGCCAAATTGGTCCAACACCATCGCTCGCATCGCTTTTCACTCCCAATTCGCCAATGAGCCTGCCCGGCCCGGTAAAAAGGCCGCTTCGGCCGCCAGTTCCCCTGGTTCAGGCCTGCTGATTCAGGATCGCCCGATCGAGCGCACAGAACGTGTGCACGAGTTGGGGCGAAACCAGGCATTCCGGATATTCCGTGTCGAACCAGCGCTCGACATGCGCCCAGTGGACGGGATGGAGCATATAGGGACCTTCCAACCCCGCCCGGTCGGCGTACTCCTGTTCCCAGATATGCGTCCACGGCATCGTGCCCCCCGCCCGGTCGGATGTGGAAAGTTCCCACCGCTGAATGGCGCGAACGTGATCGGGCATGATCCGCGTATCGCGCGAAAAGGCCGCCAGCCGTTCCGGCGTGGGATTG
>Ga0182743_1001779_pt1 | contig 20180 bp, 10 predicted proteins | sample eDN3rd30CKraftOP_FD_128522 | JGI IMG/M metagenome (GOLD analysis project Ga0182743, IMG submission 128522) | Enriched Organic Plus compost microbial communities from Emeryville, California, USA - eDNA 3rd pass 30_C Kraft OP (version 2) (version 2) ... | reverse complement strand
GACGTCGATTTTGGCCCCGATGGGGCGATTTACCTGAGCGACTGGGTGAACGGCTGGAACGGTGAAGGCAAAGGCCGGATCTATCGGCTTTCGGACAAAGCGGCTGCCGATCAGCCGGCTGTGCAGGAACTGCAGACGTTGCTTCGCGAAGGCTTCGATCATCGCTCGCCCGAAGAACTTGAAAAACTTCTCGCCCATGCCGACCGGCGCGTGCGTCAGGGGGCGCAGTTTGCCCTGGTCGACAAGCAGCAAGGAGACCTGCTCGCAAAGGTCGCGGCTGGCCACGAGAACCAACTCGCTCGGCTACACGCGATCTGGGGCATCGGCCAGTTGGCACGGCGGGGGAGCGATCCGGCAGCCACGGCTCGGCCGGTGATGGCGCTGCTGAAGGATAGCGACCCCGAAGTTCGGGCCCAGGCGGCAAAGCTGGCAGGCGAAACGAAGTCGGCGTCGGAATTCGATACGCTCGTCGGCCTGCTGCGAGATGAGAACTCGCGCGTTCGGTACTTCGCCGCGATCAGCTTGGGCAAACTGGGGCAGAAGGCGGCGATTCCGGCTCTGCTCGCGGCCTTGGCTGAGAATGACAATGCCGACGCGACGCTGCGGCACGGCTACGTGATGGGGCTTGTTGGATCCGCAGCCGGCGATGAGAACGTCTTGGCGGAAGCGCTCAAGGAAGAGAGCGCGGCGGCCCGGCTGGGGGCGGTGGTTGCACTGCGCCGGCTGAAGTCGGCGAAGGTCGCCGAGGCTTTGAACAACGCCGATCCGTTGGTTGTGGTGGAGGCCGCTCGGGCGATCCACGACGAGCCGATTGCGGAAGCGTTTCCGCAGCTTGTGGCATTGGTTGGCCGGTCGTCTACCGACGACGCCCTGCTTCGCCGCGTGCTCAACGCCAATTTCCGCCTCGGCACGCCCGAAGCTGCCGCCGCGGTGGCTGCGTTTGCCGCGAACAGCCAGGCGCCGGAGAACCTGCGGATCGAAGCGTTGCAGATGCTAGGCGACTGGGCCAAGCCGTCGTCGCGCGATCGCGTGCTCGGCATGTGGCGGCCCCTGCCGGAACGTTCGACCGAAATCGCCGTGACTGCGATGCGGCCGGTGCTGCCGGGGCTCTTTACCGGCTCGCAGAAGGTGCGGGCCGAAGCCGCCAAAGTGGCCGCTGAGCTCGGCATTCGCGAAGTCGGCCCGGCGCTGCTCGCGCTGGCCCAGGACGCGTCGCTGCCAGGCAAGGTCCGCGGCGAGGCGCTCGTTGCGTTGGTTTCGCTCAACGATCCCAAGGCCGACGAAGCCGTGACCGCGGGACTGAAGGATAGCGATTCGCACGTTCGCGCCGCAGCCCGCACGGCGCTGACCAAGCTGAAGCCGGCGGAATCGCTCGCCTCGCTGGAGGAAGCGGTTTTCAAAGGAGACAAGATTGAGCGGCAGCAGGCTCTGGCTGCGATGGCTGAGTTCACGCAGCCTGGCGTGAATGCGATTCTTTCCAAGGCCCTCGACAAGTTGCTCGACGGCCAACTGCCAGCCGACACGCATCTCGACCTGATCGAAGCCGCAAAGCTGCGGGCCGACGGCGAGATCAAGAGCAAGCTGGCCCGGTACGAAGCGTCCCGCTCGAAAGACGATCCGCTCGCCGCCTATCAGGAGTGTTTGGAAGGGGGCGACGCCGAAAACGGCCGCAAGATTTTCTTCGAACGCACCCAGGTTTCGTGCGTCCGCTGCCATAAAGTGGGCGGAACGGGAGGCGAGGTGGGACCGGAACTCACCAAGATCGCCGAGCAGAAGCAGCGACCTTACTTGCTTGAAGCGGTCGTACTGCCCAACAAGACGATCGCCAAGAATTTTGAGACGGCTGTGATACTCGACGCGGACGGCCGGGTTCATACGGGCGTCGTCAAATTGGAAGACGACAAGCGGATTGATCTGATGACGGCTGAGGGGAAGCTGGTCAGCCTGTCCAAGGATCAAATCGAGGAGCGGAAGGAAGGGAAGTCGGCAATGCCCGAAGACCTGACCAAGCATCTTAACCGCAGCGAGCTTCGCGACCTGGTGGAGTTTCTGTCGAGCCTAAAGTAGTGGACCATAGCCGCCGTTTCGGACCGAGCGACCGTTAGGAGAACGTGGAATGAATGCCTGGCGATGTGTTTTCGCAGCCTTGAACGCCTTTGCGCTCGTTTCGATCGCCGGCTTGTCGGCAGTGGCTGCGGACGAAGAGGCGAAGGAGAAACTCGCCGCTCCGCCGGTCGATCAGTACAAGATCGAGACGGTTGAAGGTTGGACGTGCCACGTCAGCCCGAAACTGTATGAGCCCGAGCACGAGGCGCTGCGGCAGCAGACGCTCCGGCTCGTGGGGAATCAGTTGTTTTCGCTCAAGCAACTGATTGCCGAGGATCGGCTACGGGATCTGATGATGGTGCCGATCTGGGTCGATCTCGATTCACCGCTGCGAAACTTGCAGTATCATCCGAGCCGCGATTGGCTGGTTTCGCACGGCCACCATGGCGAGATGGCCAAGGCGGTTCACCTGCCCGACGCCCGATACTTCGTCAATCCGCGGCACACCAACGAACAACCGTGGGCCGTGCTGCATGAGCTGGCCCACGCCTATCACGATCGGGTGCTGAGCTTCGATCAGAAAGAAATCATCGAAGCCTACCAGCGGGCCAAAGAAGCTGGCCTGTACGACAGCGTGCTCCATGTCGTGGGGGATCAGCGCAAACATTACGCGCTTACCAACCACAAGGAGTTCTTCGCGGAAATGACCGAAGCCTACATCGGAACGAACGATTTCTATCCGTTCGTCCGCGGCGAGCTCAAACGCCACGACGAGGCGACGTTTGAGCTGCTCAAGAAAATCTGGGGCGACGTGGGACGGAAGTAACTGGGACCGCCGCCGGAGCTATTGGACTTACTCCGGCTGCTTGTCTTCGCTGCTCTTTTCGTCGGCCGGCTTGGCTTCGTTCGCCTCGGCGGGCTTCTCTTGCGCCTTCTCCGGCAGCTTGCCGACGAGCGGGTGGACGTTCTCGCGAATCCAGATGTTGCGGAACTTCACCGGGTTGCCGTGGAACTGAATGTGCAGATGGTCCTTCTCGCCGTGCTTGGAGTACTTGGGCGGTTCGACGTAGGAGGTGCTCCCCTGCAGCTCGTAGTGGTTGTGAATCACGACGCCGTTGTGCAGCACGGTGATGTACGCCGGCGACTTTAGGCTGCCGTCGTCGTTGAACCGCGGGGCGGTAAAGAGGATGTCGTAGGTCTGCCATTCGCCCGGCTTGCGCGAGGCGTTGACCATCGGCGGCTGCTGCTTGTAGATGGCGCCGCATTGGCCGTCGAAGTAGGTTTCGTTTTGGTACGAGTCGAGGATTTGCACCTCGTAACGACCCATGATGTAGATGCCGCTGTTGCCGCGTCCCTGCCCACTTCCCTTCACTTCCTCGGGAGTGGCGAATTCGACGTGAAGCTGGCAGTCGCCGAACTTTTCCTTGGTGGTGAGACCGCCGCCTTTCGCTGTGGCGACGCCGTCTTTCACTTCCCACTTTTCGCCGCCGTTGAAGGCGTCGAGGTTATCGCCTCCGAAGAGGACGATAGCGTCGGACGGCGGGCCGCCCGGCTGACCGGGATCGACGACCGGCGGTTCCGGCCAGATGATGCCGCTCTTGTATTCATCGACCCACCAGGCGGCGGCGACGGAGGCGAGGGAAAGAAGCGGAACAGCGACGAGAGAGGTACGCAAACGCACGGCGATTGACTCCGCAAAAGCAACAGACAAAACCAATCCAGACCGGCCAGCCTAATTGCCGCGGAACCGCCGCGAAAGAGCCCCTTGTCGCGCGGCGACGGGCTGGGCAGCTCGATGTGAGGAAGTTGAGTGTCGTCCGGGGCTGCGCGAGTCCGCTCCAGCCCCGGCCACACTTGGATGGTTGGATTTCGCTTACCGTGCCCCTGCCCGCTGGAACTGCTTGCGGCCGTTTTGCTGGCCGGAGGCAGGTTTCGGTGGCGTGGTGAGCAACTGGTAGTTGCTGGGGCCGAGCATGTCGTCGAGGCGGGTTCGCAGTTCGGTGCAGATTTCCACGCCCGGCTTGCGGTGCGTCCTCATCTTCACCTGCGATCCGTCCTCCAGGACGATCCGCAGTTGCAGCTCGTGGTTGCCGGGATAGGCGCGGACCACTTCGCGCAGGCGATCGAGGCAATCGGGCCCGTGTTCCTTTTCGTCCAAGCGAACGACGATGCCGGTCGTGTAGCGGCTGTCGAGTTCGTTGAGCGGAATCAGCTCGTTGACGATCAGGTTAGCTTCTTCGCCGCCACGTTTGTCGATTACGCCGCGAACGATCAGGATGGCGTCCGGCTGAACGAGATGTCCCATTTCGGCAAAGCCGTCGGGCCAGAGGATGCAGCGGATAATGCCGTCGACGTCTTCCAGGTCGAACATTGCGTACTTGGACGGCGCGCCGGGCTTGGGGTTCTTCGTGTGCGACATTTTGATCGCCGCGAGCATGCCGCCGAGAATCACTTCGGCCCGTTCCGGCAGGCGACCGGCGTCGGCGGTGGTGTGCGAGCAGTAGGTGCGAAGCGTGCGACGGTGCTCGTCGAGCGGGTGGCTCGACAGGTAGAACCCGAGCACTTCCTTCTCGCCTTGGGCCAGTTCCTTGGTCGGCAGCTCCGGAATGTCGGGGAGCGTGACTGCCGGCGCCGCGGCGGTTTCTTCCTCCAAGCCGCCGAAAAGCGACTTCTGGCCACTCTTGCGGTCCGCGGCGAGCGACTGGCCCGATTGAATCGCACGTTCGGCGATGGCCAGCAGTTGCGACCGCCGTGCGCCAAAGCAATCGAAGGCGCCGGCTTTGATGAGCGTTTCGACGACCGTTTTGTTGGAGCCGGACGAATCGACCCGCTCGCAGAAATCGAACAAGTCCTTGAACGGCCCGCCAGCCTTGCGCGCGGCGACAATCGCGTCGGCTGCTGCGCCGCCGCAACCCTTGATGGCGGAGAGGCCGAACAGGATCTTGCCGTCTTCCACGGCGAAGTCGACGTCGGACGTGTTCACGCTCGGCGGCACGACCGTGATATTCATCCGCTCGCAGTCTTCCAGGTGCTCGACCAGGGAGTCCTTCGATTTGAAATTTCGCCCTGGAATGTCGCCCGAAAGGAGAGCGGCCATGAACTCGACCGAGTAATGGGCCTTCAAATAGGCCGTCATGTACGCAATGAGGGCGTACGCGGTCGAATGGCTCTTGTTGAAGCCGTAGCCGGCGAACTTGATGATCAGGTTCCAAAAATCTTCGGCCTGCTGCTTCGATAGTCCCTTCTCGACGCAGCCGATGAGGAACTGTTCGCGGTTCTTGGCGATCACCTCTTCTTTCTTTTTGCTGATCGCCTTGATGCAGGTGTACGCGCTGGCCAGTTCGATGCCGCCCAGCTCGTTGAGAATCCGCATCACCTGCTCCTGATAGACCATCACGCCGTTGGTCTCGGAGAGGATTTTTTCGCAGATCGGGTGAATGTACTCCGCTTGTTGGCGGCCGTGCTTCACTTCGACGTAGTCGCGGACCATGCCCCCTTCGAGCGGACCGGGGCGATAGAGGGCGTTCGTCGCAATGATGTCGCGGAAATGGTCCGGCTTCATCTTCTGCAACAGATCGCGAATGCCGCCGCTTTCGAGCTGGAAGATGCCTTTGGTTTCGCCGCGGCAGAGAAGCGCGAACGTCTTCTTGTCGTCGAGCGGGAACTTGTAGGGATCGATCCGCTGGCCGGTGGTTTGTTCGATCAGTTCCACAGCCTTGCGCAGGATCGTCAAGTTGCGCAGGCCGAGGAAGTCCATCTTGAGCAGGCCGGCCGCTTCGACGTCGCCCATCGACCACTGGGTGATGATGTCCTGCTTGCCGCTCACGCGGCAGAGCGGCACGTAGTTGATGAGCGGTTGGTCGGCGATCACGACCGCGGCTGCGTGCGTGCCGACGTTGCGCGCCAGGCCTTCAATCTTGCGCGCCAGATCGAGCATTTCCCGGATTTCAGGATCGCTGTTGTAGACTTGCTTCAGCTCGTCCGACGTTTCGAGCGCCTCGTCGAGCGAGATGCCGAGCGTATCCGGCACCATGGCGGTGATCTGGTTCACGCGCGCCACCGGGATGCCGAGCACGCGGCCGACGTCCTTGATTGCGGCGCGAGCGGCGAGCGTACCGAACGTGCCGATCTGGGCGACGTTTTCTTCGCCGTACTTCTCCTTCACGTAGCGGATGATTTCTCCGCGGCGTTCTTTGCAGAAGTCGATATCGATATCGGGCGCTTCCTTGCGGTTCAGGTCGAGGAAACGCTCGAACAGCAAGTCGTACTTGATGGGGCAAACATGGCTCAGATAGAGCGCGAAGCACACGAGAGCGCCCACGCCGCTACCACGGGCCGTCGCCGGCACGTCGCATTCGCGGGCATGACGGACGAAGTCCCACACGATGAGGAAGTAGTTCGGAAAGCCGAGCTTGTTGATGACGCTTAACTCGCGGTCGAGTCGCGCCATGACGACTTCGCTCAGCTCGCCGCCGGGGGCCATTTCTTCGTCGCCCGCGTAACGCTCCTTGAGCCCTTTGATGCACAGCTCGCGCAGGTAGCTTTCGGCGGTTTCCCCGGCGGGGAGATCGAAGACCGGGAAGTAGCGCTTGCCGAGTTCCAGGTCGATGCTGACGGAGTCGGCAATTTCCTGACTGCGCGCCACCGCGTCTTCCAGGCCGGGGAAGGCGTCGTACATGTCCTGCGGCGACCGCAAGTAGAAGGAGTTGTTCTCCATCTTCATGCGGTTGGTGTCGGTGCGGAACTTCCCCGTGTTGATGCACAGGAGCACGTCCTGGGCTTCGGCGTCGTCGGCGTTGATGTAGTGGGCGTCGCTCGTGGCGACCAGCGGCAGCCCCATCTTCTTGGCGACGTCGATCGCCCCTTCCATGGCCAGCCGCTGGATCTCGACGCCGTTATTCATGATCTCGATGAAATAGCGGTCGCCGAAGACGCGATGGAACCAGGCGGCGACATCCATCGCCTCCTTGAGGGCGTCCTCGCCGCCATGACCGCGGAGCAGGCAGGCCGAGAACTCGCTCGACACGCAGCCGCTGAGGCAGATGATGCCTTCGCTATGGGCTTCGAGGATTTCCTTGTCGATACGCGGCTTGTAATAGAAGCCTTCGAGCGACGCAGCCGAGGCCAGCTTGATGAGGTTCTTGAAGCCGGTGCGATTTTGGGCGAGGAGAGTAAGATGGTAGCTCGCTTCTTTGCTGTTGGCGGCGTCTTTTTTGTCGAATCGGCTGCCGGGAGCGATATAGGCTTCGTAGCCGAGGATCGGATTGATGCCGACCTCTTTGGCCTTCTTGTAGAACTCAAGCGCGCCGTGCAGATTGCCGTGATCGGTGAGCGCCAGGGCGTTCATGCCGTGCTCTTTGGCCCGCTTCACGAGCCCTTTGATCGGCGAAGCGCCGTCGAGCAGGCTGTAGTGACTGTGGCAGTGCAGGTGGACGAACGGCCGGACGGAATCGGACATGCTGGCAATCCCTGCAAGGGAGAATCCTGACAGAACCAGGCTTCGAACGAGGCCTGAGGTTCGAGCCGCGAGATCGGCCCGAGCGATAGGGAATTATACCGGAATGAGTCCGACTTGCCGCCGTGGAAACCCGTCAAATTGCGCCGCGGCGCAGTAGGCGTGACTGCCGAACGGGTTAGGGAAAAACTGCCGGCGCAGACTGCTGCAGTTCCGGCTCGACGACGTAGACCACCGGCATGCCGGCGGTGAGGTATTCGGTAACTTGGCGGTGGATGTCCCAGCGGTCGGACGGAGATAGGGCCTCGAAGATCGCGTCCGGGGGCGACGTGAAATACTCTTCCGGCAAGGGGCCCGGCGGAACTATTGCGTGGCTGTAGAACGAGACGTCCACCCCGCGGACAGTAAGTGCGTGACAACCGCCATGAGTTGAGCTTTCCGGTGACCGCCCTATTCTACGCCTGGCGGCGGCTCGGCCAAACTCAAACAATTCGGCTCGTCAGTCCGCCATCCACAACGATCATTTCGCCTGTGATGTAGTCGTTGGTCACCAACAGCGCGACGGCTTCGGCGACTTGCTCTGGCGTCCCTTCGCGGTGGAGTGGGATGCGGTGTTTCAGGTTGAGTTCCTTGCGCTCCGGCGTCATATAGCTGTGGAATCGGGTGCGAATGATTCCCGGAGCGACGCAGTTGACGCGAATGTTGTCGTCGGCCAGTTCGCGGGCGAGCGACCGGGTGAACTGCGGCAGCGCGCCTTTGGCGGTGGCGTAGGCAAGCGCTCCCGCGACGCCGCGTATGCCTGCCGTCGAGGAAACCGTGACGATGCAGCCCTCGCCCGATTGCTTCAGGTAGGGAAGCGCCGCCCGGGCCAGGTAGAAATTGGCGTTCACGTGCACATCCATCGCGTAACGCCAATCCTCGGGCGTGACTTCGTCGATGCGCCCCGGCGCATTGCCGCCGGCGTTGTGAATCAGCACGTCCAGGCGGCCAAAGTGTTCAGCCGTTTGAGCCACGGCTGCTTCGCAGTCCTGCTGACGGCTGAAGTCGGCGACGAACGACAGGCATTTTCGGCCGCAGGCTTCGATTTGCTCTCGCGTGCGCTGTGCTTCTTCGCCGAGATTGCGGGCCGCAATGGCAATGTCGGCGCCGCGACGAGCCAAATCGACGGCGATGGCGGCGCCGATTCCCATCGTGCCGCCTGTTACGAGCGCAACCTTGCCTGTGAGGTTCATACCGGCTCTTCAACTTCGGCCGGCTGCATACGGCGTTCGATCACTTGCGGATCGAGCCGGATGATTTCGGTGCCAGCGTACAAGTCGGTCCGCAGTAGATCGCGCTCCTGCGCCGATTGCGACGACGGCAGATTGAACTTGACGATGTACGCGCCAATCTGCAGGCCGTGCCCGGAATAGACCGGCGGCCAGAATTCCTCGCCGCGGCGCGAGAGCATGCGGGCCAACAGTCGCGTCGCTCGGCCGGAGTAGCCGCCGAGGACCATCTCCAAGCGGCCCTGCGACTCGCGATGGATGTAGAAGATGAACGCGGCGTCCTGCGAAGTGGCATCCCACGGCGCGACCTGCCACGATCCGTCAGCCGTCTCGTAGTAGATGCCCACGTTGGGGGCCGGTTCGTTGCGCGAAAGCCGCACGCCGCCGCAGCAGGACGGAGGCTGCGGATCGTGGTCGCGGTAGCGGAGGAAAATCGGGCAACTGCGCTTCGAGGCGCTCGAAATTCCGTCCTGCGATTCGTACGGCTCGCAGCTAAAGGCGTTGGCAAACAGCAACTCGACGACCGGATTGCTCTTGTTGCTGCCCAAGCAGACGAGCGCCTTGTCGCCAGCGGTGCCGCAGAACGAATCGTACGCCTCGCGGGCCAGCGCAATGCACTCCTCTTGGGTCCCCTGGCCGGGGCTCCAAACGAGCGACTGATGTACGTGCTCGGGCTGCGGCTCGGACGTGTTGTCGCCGAGCGGCTCGTTGGCCGGACCGCGCTTGTGCTGCGACGTGCCGCCGAGCGTCGTGACGCCGTTTAGCAGTTCGCCGAGCAGGACCGAGTCGGATGCGACCACCCACGCGTCGTCGAGCGAGTCGCTCGGATCGCCTCGCCGGACGCCCATACAGAGCTCCAGCCGGCGGCGACGCGCAAGCAGTTCCCAGAAATGTTCGGGTTCGACGGCGAACAGCCGTCCAGGTAGCTCGTCCGCGGTGGCAAAGCCGCGATCGATCAAGTAATCGCACAGCTTCGACAACGCGTCGAGTGGGATGTACTTCACCTCGTTCTTGAGCAGCGCAGCAACCTGGTGCCGGTCCAAACCGGTGTATTCGCAGATTGCCTTGATGGTTCCCGGCCGCTTGCGCGGGTCCGGAACGTGCCCAACAACTTCGGCCAGCCGAAATGAATAACGCATGGAGATCGCCCCGCTGAATCGCTGGATTCTAGCACTTAACGGAGCGTTAGCAACCGTTGCGCTTTTTCCCCAGGAATCCCCCAGGGAAGTGTCTGTGCCGCTATCGGCCCCGATTGAGCATGCTGCGCTGGTTGAGGTAGTCGATAAAGAACTCGCTCATATTGCGGCTGGTATCGACCAGTACCCGTTCGCAGCCGTTCCGCTGGGCCATGTCCTGCAATTGGTCGTTAAAGCGTTTCACCGCCGCCAGATAGCCGCGGCGAAGGTCGTCCGTTTGGGCCAGCAGTTCGTCCGGAACCTCCAGCCCCACAAACTTGACCATGCCGTCGAACTGGAACGCCAATTCGTCGTGGTGCATCACCTGGAACAGCACCACCTCGTGCTTACTGTAGCGTAGCCGCTGCAGGACCGGTTCGAGCGACTCCAGATCGGTGAAAAAGTCGCTAAAGATCATCACGATTTCCCGCCGCCCCATCCGGCCCGAGATTTCGTTCAAACAATCGGCCATGGCGGTTTTTTCGACCGGTTCCAGCTCGTCCAAATGGTGGGTCATTCGCACGACCTGATCCATCGAGTTGCTCGGGGCGATAAAGCCCCTCACGCGGTCGTCGAACGTCGCCAGCGAAACCTTGTCGCTCTGCCGAATAACCGAGTAGCCGAGCGTCGTCGCCATTTGGGCGGCATAAACCATCTTTTGCTGCCGGCCTTCGCCGTAGCGCATCGAGGCGCTGATGTCGAGCAGCATGTGACAGACGAAGTTGGTTTCCAGCTCGTACTGTTTGACGAAATACTTGTCGCGCGTGTAATAGACGCGCCAGTCGACGTGTTTGGGATCGTCGCCGGGAACGTATTCGCGGTGTCCCGCAAATTCGACGGCAAAACCCGATAGCGGCGACTTGTGCGCGCCCGCCAGATTGCCAATCACGAGGCCGGTCGGCTCCAAATGGCGATCGGCGACGTGGCTGAGCACTTCGGGATCGAGATAGCGCGATAGTACGGATTTGGCCATGAGCTAGAGCCGTTAGCAGTTGTCTGTTATTCAGTAGCCAGCCGGCAATTTCTGGGGGGCTGGCATTTCGCGACTAGGCGGCCGGCTTTTCGTACCGTTTGTCGCTCGGCACCGCTTCGAACAGCATGTCGATCAGCTTTTCGCTGTTCAGGCCGTTCGCCTGTGCGGCGTAGTTGCCGGCGATGCGATGGCGGAGCGCCGGTTTGGCGACCGCTTGAACGTCGGCGACGGTCGCATGGTAGCGACCGTAGAGGATCGCTCGCGCCTTCGCGCACGTTACCAACGTCAGGACGCCGCGGGGGCCTGCTCCCCAATTGATCCATTTGTTCACAAACTCCGGGGCTTCCTCAGTACCCGGACGCGTGGCGCGGACCAGCGCCCAAGCATAGCCGAGCACCTGGTCGCTGACCGGAACACGGGTGACCAGCTTTTGCGTCTCCAGAATTTCCTCGCCGCTCATAACCGGCTGAATCTCGCCCATTTGGCCGCTGGTGACGCGGCGGGCGACTTCCCATTCTTCAGCGCCCGACGGATAGTCGACCTTGATGTACAGCAGGAAGCGGTCGAGCTGGGCTTCCGGCAGCGGATAGGTGCCTTCCTGTTCGAGCGGGTTTTGCGTGGCCAGGACGAAAAACGGCGACGGCAGGCTGTGCATCTGTCCGCCGGCGGAGACTTGCCGCTCTTGCATGGCTTCGAGCATGGCGGCCTGCGTCTTTGGGGGCGTGCGGTTGATTTCGTCCGCCAGCAGCATGTTGGCAAAGACCGGACCCGGGAGGAACTTGTAGGCGCGTTGACGCGTCACCACGTCCTCTTGAATCACCTCGGTGCCCGTAATGTCGCTCGGCATCAAGTCGGGAGTGAACTGGATGCGCTTGAACGACAGGTGGAGCGACTTGGCAAGCGAGCTGATGAGCAGCGTCTTGGCTAGACCCGGAACGCCTTCGAGCAGGGCGTGACCGCGGGCGAACATGGCGATGAGCACTTGCTCGATCACGTCGTTCTGGCCGACGATCACTTTCGAGAGTTCGTCGCGCAGGCGGTTATAGGCTTGTTCGCACCGCTGCACGGCGGCGACGTCGTCTTTATTGGTCACGTCGGACATCAGTGGGCTCCGGATCGGTTTTCGTTACTCTCTTGGTTTGTCGGGAAAACGGACGGCGGTCGAACCAGCCTTCCGTGCGCTTAGTCGATGCTTTCGAAGTATCTACGCAGCCGCTCTTCGTAGCCGCGCGGCGCCTTGCCGCGGGCCTTCGATTGGATGGCGCTTTGCAACTTGGGGGGCAATTTGGCGAACCAAGGCTCTTGGGCGAACTTCTGGCGGGCTGCGTCGGAGTCTTGGTTTACTTGCCCGCCTCGGCTGTCCCCTTGAGCGGCGTTGTCGAGCTGCAGGTCGCCCGGCTGCGGCTTTTGGTTGTTGGCCGTGTCGCCCGCTTTGGCGGCGCCTCCCTTCGAAGCCATCGGCGACGCCTGTCCGGACATCGGCTGCTCCGCCTGGCCTTGGCCCATTGGCTGTTGGCCTTGCCCCGGCATCGGGGTCGAGGCCTGCTGCGATGAGCCGGGCGTCGGAATCGCAGCCGCGAGGGTGGCTGCCGCCTGCGACGTGGCCTGGGAGCCGGCGATTTGCTGCGCGGTGATTTCCGGCGAGCTGGGAACGAAACCGGTGCCGAGCTCCTTTGCTCCCGCAGCCGGTTCGCCTTGGCCTGACGGCTGACCTTGGCCGGCGGGTTGGCCTTCGCCCGAGGGCTGGCCTTGTCCGGAAGGCTGCGGCTGACCGGCTGGTTGGCCTTGGCTGGCGAGTTGCTCGCCCATCGGTTGGCCCTGGCCAGTCGGCTGGGGCTGGCCGGCGGGTTGCCCTTCACCGGCGGGCTGACCTTCGGCCGGCGGGAGGCCTTCGCCGGCCGGCATGGCGTCGAGGCGGCCGAGTTCGGAAGCCACTTGCAAGCCTTCGCGAACCGGCTGGTTGGCGACTTCATTCTGGCCGGAAATTTCAGCAGCCCCCTGCCCTGTCGCATACTGCGCGTCGGCGAACTGCTGGGTGGCTTGTTGCAACGCTTGGGCGGCGGCAACTTGCTCAGCCGAAGGAGACAGCATGTTTTCCGCCTGACCTTCGCCAGCGGGCTGACCCTGCGGCGGGTTCTCGCTGGCCGCCTGTGCGTTGTCCATGGGCGACTGCGGCGAGTTGCCTGCTAGACGCTCGAGTTCTTCGGCAGCCTTGGCGATTTGCTCGCGGGCTGCTTGCTGCTCTTGCGCGAGTCGGGCGATCGCTTCGGCCAGCTCTTTGTCGCGACGCAGTTGTTGCTCGCGGGCGGCGAGGTTGGCTGCTGCCTGATCAAGATTTCCTTGAACTTCACTTTGAGCGGCAGCGGCCTGGCGAGGCTCGGCGGCAGCTTGAGCCCCCTCCATCGCCGCTTCCTTGGCCTGGTTGAGGGCGGCGGCTGCGCCGGCGTCCACCTGAGCGGCCAGTTCACTGGCGGCGGCAGCCTGTTGGCCTTCTTGGGCCAGGGCTTCGGCCTGTTGCTTGCCGAGGTTGGCGAGAGCTTCTTGAACTTTGGCGGCAGCTTGCTGAAGCGCTTCATCCGCTTTCTGCTGGGCCCCTTCGGCAGCCGACGGTTTGCCGGCGGCCAGTTGTTCCTTGGCCTGGCTGGCTTGCTGTGCTGCCTGAGCGGCGGCTTGAGCCGCTTCCTGGGCGGATTGCCCGGCTTGTTGTCCCCCCGCCTGCTGAGCCGCTTGGGCTGCTTCGCTAGCAAGCTGTTGCGCTTCGGCTGCCTTCTGTGCGGCCTTGGCTTGGGCGGCGGCGTCGGGCTCGCCGGCGGGCGCTTGGGCCGCATCGGCGGCGGCCTTGTTGGCGGCCTCCATCGCTTGGGCAAGCGCTTCGCGGGCTTCGGAACGAGCGGCTTCGGCTGCCTGAGGCTTGCCACCGAGTGTTTCCTTGGCAGCGTCCGCGGCCGCTTTCGCGGCTTGTTTGAGCGATTCGCCAATTTCGCCTGGGGCTTGCTTGGAGAGCGCGGCGGCTTCTTCGGCTACCGTTTGTTGCTCGGCGGCTGCGTTGACCGGGCTATTTGCCTGGCCGCGGGCAACTTCTTGGGCCGCGGCGTCAGCCTTGGCTTGCTGCTTCATCGCCGCGGCGATTTGCTCGGCGAGCTGCTGTGCGTCGGCGGCCGCCGCTTTGCCCTCGGCGCGAGCTTGCTCGGTTTGAGCGGCGCGAATGGCTTCTTGGGCTTGCTGCAGCTTTTCGATGGCTGCCGATGGAGCTTTGGTCGCTTCGGTTTCGATCTGTTCGACCGCCTGGCTGGCGGCTTCGGCTCGGGCAAGTTGCTCAGCGGCGATTTGGGCCAGTTCGCTTGCGGCTTCGCCGGCTTGCTGGCGAAGTTCCTTCGCGGCTTCGGCTAGTTTGCTGGCCGATTGCTCGGCAGCCTTGGCAGCCTGTTCGGCGGAGGGCTTCGATGCCTCGCCGGGTTGCTGGCGGGCGGCGTCGAGATTCTTGGCCGCATCGACGTTGGCTTGCTGCGCCTGGGCGAGCATTTGGGCCGCCTCGGGGGCCGTGTTCTTGACCCCTTCGGCGATCTTTTCCGCGACCTGTGCAACGGCTGCTTGCTCGGCGGCGAGCGCTTCCGCGGCCGCCGGATCGAGCCCTTCCGCGGCAGCGGCTTCGGCAGCCTTATCGGCGATGCGGGCTTCGGCGGCTGCGGCCCGTTCGATGGCTTCCGCCGCTCGGGCGAGTTCGCCGACTTCGACCGCCTTTTGTCGCCGCTCCAGGTCAGCCATTTGCGAAGCCAGCTCGGCCTGAGCTTGTTGAATCGCTTTCATCGCCGCTTGTGCGGCCTCGACGCGATCTTCAGCGGCTTCGGGAGCGGCGTTCTGCATGACCTTCTGGGCATCTGCGACCGCTTCCTGGGCGTTGTCGAGCTGGGCCTCAACGGCTGAGGGGAGATCGGCGGCGGCTTCAGCCTGTTCGAGCGCCTGGGCGACGGCTTGCTCCTGTTGTGCAGCCTGCGGCGCGTTCTTCTCCGCGTTCTGCGTGGCTTCCGCCTGTTTTTGAGCGGCGTCCTGCAAGGCTTGCTCGACCTTCTTCAGCTCTTGAAGCTGGGCTGCCAGTTGGTCGGCGCTTTTTTCGGCCCGTTCCAGATCCAAGCCTTGCTCAAGCGCTTTTTCGACCTGCGCGAGGCTGCCGATCACCTCGTTCTGCTCGTTGAGCGCTTCTTCCTTCTTCTCTTCGAACAGGTTGGCAGTCGCGTCGAAGGAGGATTGCTTGGCTTGTTCGAGCAGCGGATCGACGTTCGGGAACTTCGTGAGCGCTTCGGCCAGCTTGCCGAGTTCCTTCTGGATTTGCGTCTGCTTCTCGATCAGAGCTTCGGCCTTCTTTTCGGTCAGGTTGGCTTGCTTGGTTTCTTCGCGAACTGCCTGCTGCTTTTTGAGCATTTCACGAACCATCTTCAGCGCCGCTTCGCGGTCGCTGTCGATCAGCCCCTGCGTTTCTTCCAGCTTTTCGAGCAGGGCCTGCAGGCCCTTGATGACGGCGTATTGGTTGGTCGCCGCGCCGGGGAACTCCGCTTTGCCCAGGTTGTCGGCTGCCAATTTCAACTCGTTCTCGACCTGGGCGGCTCGGAGAATTCGCAAGCCATTCGATGCGCCTGCGCCGGCGACGCCGCCCCAACTGCTGACGTCGTCCAGGGAGGCAACCAGGTGGTAGTAGAGTTTCTGCACGTCGGCCTGGTCTTCGATCGTCAGGAGCGCAATGCGCTCACGATCGCTCGGCTTTTGTTGCGGCAGCGCCTTGGTGGTGTTGTAGGCCTTGGTCTCCATCGCGATCAGTTGCCGGACCTGGGCGGACAGCTTCGCGATCTGCATCCGGCGATAGAGCTTCTGCCGCTCAGCCATCAGACGGACGACGACTTCGCGGATTTTGCCGCGAGCTTTGTTGAAATTGTCGAGCCGCTCGGCCTGCGTTCCTTCCTGCGCCTTGACGAGCAACTGGACGATTTCTTCCATCTCAGCCTTCATCAGCTCGCCGATGTTGCCTTTCATTGAGGCAATGTCTTTGTAAATCGGCAGGCTCTTCAGGCCGTTTTCTTCGAGCTGACGCAGTTGAATGTCGAGTACGCTGTCGATGAGCTCGCCGGCGAGGGCCCGGGCCTTCTCTTGGGCGGCCTGCTTGCGGCGGAAGGCGTCGCTATCGCCTTCTGCGGCGTACGCCGCTTGCAGGAGAATCGCAGCCGACAGTGCCAATCCCACCGTGGCCGACAACCAGTGGCGGCTGCCGCGTGCGCTCGTGATGGCTGCGAGACGGATCGCCTGAATGTGCTGAGGCGCGCGGATCATGGCGACTCTCCAATTCCGAGTTGGCGTTTGATGATGTCCGTAAGACGCTGTTCCGATCGCTCGTCGGCTTCCGAGATGGCGGCGAGCACGCCGCTTTCGTCCGAGATTTCTAGCACAATTGGGTCGCTGAGATACGACTGGCCCAATGGTGGCTTGCCGCTCTCGTCTTCGCCGCGGTAGTCAATGACTTCGAGCGTCAGCTTGACGCGGTCCCCCTTGGCGAGACTCAATTCCGCGAGGTTCAGCCGGTACGAGCCCTGCGCCGGCAGCGAGCCGCTGAGCAACGGCTTGACTTGGAGCAGCGGGATGACGCGTTTTTCGGCTGCGGTCGTGGCGGTGGCCGACGTCGTGACTGAGCCGAGCGACGATGAGCCGGAAAGCGAGCTGTCGCTGCTCGGCAGGTCAGAGTCGGGAGTCGGTCGCTCGATCTCGGCGATCAGATTGAGTTGCGAAAGACCAAAATCGTCGGTCGCCCGGTAATGCACGACCGGTTGAGCGGTCGGCAGGACGACGTGATGGACCACTTCGGCGCTGCCGGTCGGCGGACGGTCGGACTTGATGCGGATCACTCCGCGAATCGGGCTCTCAAGGCTCAGTTGTTCGGTGTCTTGAACCTGAATCTCGTAACGCAGCTCTTCGGTAACCCGGTCAAACGGCGTCTCCGTCCCCTCGGGCAGCTTCCACCGCAGACCGGCGTCGTCCTCGCGGACCAGGTCGAAGCGCTGCGCGCCGCTCTTGGTTTTGAGCACTAGCCAGACCGACGTCAGCTCTTTCTTGTTCGTGCATTCGACGGCCAGGCGAACTGCGGTCCCTTCGAGCACCGAGAGCTGCCGCTGGCCGGTTTCCTCGGCCGGCTGCAAGCTTCTCGCATATTGGGGAGGAATCGGCGTCAGACGCGGCTCCACGGCGGGAAGCGGCGTCATGGCGATCGAAGCCGGATCGGTCCAGGCGTCCCCCAGGAACAACTGGTAATCGACTTCGTCGATCAGCCGGGGCAACTCTCCGGAGTAGAGCCCCAACGACTCCCGATCGGCCGGCCAGCCCGCGATCTCGCTCTCAAGCGATTCGGCGACTTTCTGCAGGTCGCCGTGTTCCTTGGCGCCTTCAAGCTCGGCGGCGGCCGCGGGAGCATCGAACTGAAGCAGCGCGAGCAGCTCGGCTTGCCAGACGGGCGTGAGGGCGAACTCCGAATCGCGGCGAGCGTCGGCCAGCTTTTGCTGGGCGACTTTCAGACGATCCAGACGTTGCTCCAGCGTCAGCGGCTTCAGTTCGACCGAGGTCTTTGAGCGGGACTGCCCCTTCGAGACCAACTGCACTCTGCCGTCGTGGGGCAGCTTGCCTGCACTCCGGACGAGAAACTGGATCGGCCGGCCTTGAGCGCACTTGGCGTCGAGCGGCGCCGAGCCGTGCTCGTCGGAACGCAGCACGGGCGTTTGATTGACGAGAATCGTTTGAATCTGCGTCGCCGTCGGGTAGTGCATGCCGCCGAGGAAAAGGCGATTGAAAAACGCCGTCGCGTAGCCGGGGAAAGCAATCGCCGCGACGAGCAGAACGGCAGCCGTAACTCCGAGCACGGTGGCGCGGCGCGTCATTTGTTCGCGGTTGAAGCCTTCGAACACGTTCAAGCCGCTGCCGACGTTGGCGACGTAATCGATGACGGCCGATTCTAGTTGAACCGAACCCCAGTTGGCCGCTTCCGCCGATTCGAACTGCAAGGCGGCGACCAGATCGCTGTCGATCTCCTGCTGTCGCTCGACCATCAGGGCGACGTCCTCGATCGTCTCGCGCACGCCGAGCAGCGGCAGCGTGTATCGCCAAACGGCCCAAGCCACGGCGCCGAAAGCGAGGAGCAGCACGACCACGCGCTGCGGAACCGCCAGTTCAAATGTGACGTCGATCAGGAAGATCGCTGCGAGCGCCCACAGCAGGGCGATGCCAGCCGCCGAAACGGCGGTCAGCGTGCGCACGATCGACCGGGCCCGGCGAAGGCTGGTGAGTTGCGAGCGTAAGGTGGTCAGTCTGGTCATGACAACTTAATCAGCTTGCGCGAAAGCCATTCCCCGAGCATCAGGCCGACAACGGCGATGAACCAGAGCGGCGTGCTCCAGAGCGATTCGTTCCGCGTCAGCCGCTCGGTCACCGGTTCGAGTTGCAGGTCGTTGAGCAGATCGTTCACGTTGGTCAGTTCGTAAGCCTTGCCGCCCGATTGCTGGGCCAGATCGAGCTGCATTTTTTGATCGCGAACGCCCCGGCGACGTTCCGCCGAAAGAGGCGTGACTTCGAACCGCTGCTCTTCGAATTTGCCGGTGACTGGATCCTTCACCCGCAGGCTGTACTCGCCTACGGCATAGACCGGCATGCGCAACTCAAACACGCCTTTGCGGAGCATGGGAACCTGCAGCGTGCGGATTTCGGCCCCTCCCTGCCCTGGCGTCGTCAGCTCGGCCGTCAGCGAGCGATCGGGGAGAGACTCTTCCGAGAGGGGATCGTAGTTTTCGTCGTACGCTTCTACGGTGAGCGTCACCTTGTCCTCGGCCCGGTACTGCTGCTGGTCCAAGCGGGCGACAAAACGCTTGTCGCTGCCGAGCGCGTGGCTCATGCCGAGGCGATAGATCAATTGCGACCAGAACTGGCGGTAGTACTTTTCGCCGTAGCGGCGGCGGAGTCGCCACATTTCGTTGTGGGCGATGTAAACCACTTCCCCCTTGCCGTACTGGCGGATGGCGATGAGGGGCTGAGGCGTGCGGCCATCGTTGCACTTGTCGGTGGGATGCTCCGCCAAGGCGAACGCCTGTTCGTGCAAGGCGGCGACCGGCTGATACCAGGGAAGCTTGCCCAGGTTGTCCCAGGCTTTGGCGTTTTCGACGTCGTTCTGCCCCAGTTGCATGAAGCTGTAACGCGAGGCGTGCGGCGTCAAACGAGGGCGAAATTCGGGATACTCCGGAGCGTCGCGCAGCTCGGCGTTCGGATCGAGCAGCACGGGGAGCATGTCGGCCAGTGGAGTGTCGCGCAGCTCGCGCGGGCCGAAGCGGGGCCCGGCGATGACCACCAAACCGCCGCCGAGATTGCCGACGAACTCCTTGACCATCTCGCAGTAGCGGTCGTTCAACGCCGAGCGGGGCATGTCGTCGAGAAACAGCACGTCGTTGGCGAAGAATTCGCTCCGCTTCGGCGTCAGGCTTGGCAGGAACAGGACGTTCGACTCGCGCACCCGCGGATCGGACGAAGCCAGGAACGTGCGAAAGCCCTGCATGCCGACCAGCTTATCGCGGTGGAATACTTCCTTGATGAAACGCCATTCCCAGGTCGGCTCGTTGGCGACGAACATGAGCCGCAGGTAGTCGTCGATGATGTTCACCTGCCTCGCCGCGCGGTTGTTCTGGTCGACCACTTCTCCTTCGAGCGGATCGACTTCGGCGACGAATTCAAACCGGCCCGATTCTTCGGGCGTGAACGGGAATTCCACGCTCTCGACGCCCGATTCGAGCGCGACGCTGCGCTCGCCGACCTTGATCTCCGCCGAACCGGCGTCGTCCTCGCTGCTGAGCTTGCGGCCGATCACGCGGACGTTCACCTGTCGTCCGGTCAGGCCACTCTGCCGCAATTTGACGAGAACGCTGCTGCGTTCGGCTTTCTTCATCTTGGGGTCGGTTTGCACGTCGACGGCCAGATCGACCGCCTCGGTGATACCGACGCCAACGGTGTAAATCGGCACGCCAAGGCGCGCAAGCGGCGACTGCTCGCCGCTGCCGACCGGCGCCACGCCTGAGTTATGGGCGAAGTCGCTGAACATCACGACTCCCGCAAGCCGGCCGGAGCCAAATTGCTGACCGATCTCCGAAACCACAGAGCCAAGCGCCGTCACTTGCCCTTTGGTCGTCAATTGGTCGGCCAGGACGCGCGGATCGAGCTTCTTACCCGGCGAATTGGACAAATCCAACTTG
>Ga0182743_1001776_pt1 | contig 20227 bp, 23 predicted proteins | sample eDN3rd30CKraftOP_FD_128522 | JGI IMG/M metagenome (GOLD analysis project Ga0182743, IMG submission 128522) | Enriched Organic Plus compost microbial communities from Emeryville, California, USA - eDNA 3rd pass 30_C Kraft OP (version 2) (version 2) ... | reverse complement strand
GGCAATGACGACATCACTCGTCATTCCCCGCGAAAGCGGGGGCCTCGACCGTCGTTCAGAGCTTGCTGAACGCCTGTTCCGCGATGTCGAGGGTCTCTTGAATCACCTGATCGTCATGCGCCGCCGACACGAAGCCGGCTTCGAAGGCCGAAGGCGCGAAATAAACGCCCTTGATCAGCATTGCGTGAAAGAATTTCTTGAAACGCTCGATATCGGCGGTGGACACATCGGCCAGCGAGGACGGCACGGCCTCGGTGAAGTAGATGCCGAACATGCCGCCAACCGAGTCGGCGCTGAACGGCACCTTGGCCGCTTTTGCCCTCTCGGCAAGGCCCTGCGCAAGCTTGGCCGATTGGGCGCCCAGGTGTTCGTAGAAACCGGGCTCACCCAGCAATCTCAGCGTGGCCAGGCCGGCCGCGACGGCCACCGGGTTGCCCGACAGGGTGCCGGCCTGGTAGACCGGCCCCAGGGGCGCGATATGTTCCATGATGTCCGCGCGTCCGCCGAAGGCGCCCACAGGCATGCCGCCCCCGATGACCTTGGCCAGCGTCGTGAGGTCCGGCTTGATGCCGGTCAGGCCTTGCACCCCTTGCGGGCCTACGCGAAAGCCAGTCATGACCTCATCGAAAATCAGCAGGGCGCCATAGTGCGTGCATAGTTCGCGCAAGCCTTCGAGAAAGCCGGGTACCGGCTTGACGAGGTTCATGTTGCCGGCGATGGGTTCGACGATGATGCAGGCGATGTCCTTGCCATGACGTTCGAAAGCCGACCGGACGTCGTCCAGCTTGTTGTAGTCCAGAACCAGCGTGTGCTGCACGAACTCAGGCGGCACCCCGGCGGATGTGGGGTTGCCGAACGTCAGCATGCCCGAGCCGGCCTTGACCAGCAGGCTGTCGGCATGACCGTGATAGCAGCCTTCGAACTTGATGATCTTGGAGCGGCCCGTGTAGCCGCGCGCAAGGCGGATGGCGGTCATCGTCGCTTCTGTGCCCGAGCTGACCAGCCGGACTTTCTCGACCGACGGCAGCCGTGCCGAGATCGCCTCGGCAATCTCGATCTCGCCCTCCGTCGGCGCCCCGAAGGACAGTCCGTTGGATGCCGTCTGCTGTACCGTGCGGATGATTTCGGGATGGGCGTGGCCCAGGATGGCCGGGCCCCATGAGCCGACGTAATCGATATAGCGCGTGTTGTCGGCGTCCCAGATGTATGGACCCTGTGCGCGAGAAATGAAGCGAGGGGTTCCGCCTACCGAGCGAAAGGCGCGTACGGGCGAATTGACGCCCCCCGGAATGGTCTGACAGGCTCGTTCGAACAATGCGGCATTGCGTGACATGGCGTGAAAGTCGGTTCTCGTAAGGGGAAGGGACAAGCGCGGCGGTCGGACGGAAAGGACTGCCGCGCGCGGAATCAGGTGGCGAACAACGCCCGGAAGCGTGCGGCTGTGGCCTGGATGTTGGGGGCGCCGAACAGGCCGCTGATGACGGACACACTGTCGGCGCCGGCGGCGATGAGCGGAGCGGCGTTCTCGGGTGTAATGCCCCCGATGGCAACGACGGCAGCCCGGGTCGTGCCGTAAGCCTCCACCAGACGGCGGCCTTCGCGCAGATCGTCGAGCGAGGCACGATCGGTGTCGGGCTTGACTGTCGACGGGTACATGGCCCCGAAGGCGATGTAATCGACGCCGAGCTCCAGGGCGCGCCGGGCGCGCTCCGGTTCGTTGTAGCATGAGCAGCCCACGATCTTGCCGGCTCCCATGGCTTGGCGGGCGGCCTCGAGGCTGCCATCGTCCCGGCCCAGGTGAACCCCGTCCGCTTCGGTCGCCAGGGCGAGCTGGAGGTCGTCATTGACGATGAACAGGACGCCATGCTGCCGGCAGCATTCGGCCAGCGCCAGCGCTTGCGCCAGCCGTTCGCCGCGAGAGCCGGTCTTGCGCCGCCACTGCAGGGCGGTCATGCCGCCCTGGGCGGCTTCCGACACGGCAATGACGAGTTGCTCGGTGTTGTCCCATTCGGGAGTGATGCCATACAGGCCGCGCGGGAATCTCAAGTGTGCGTTCATGACAGGCTTCTGTTGATCAGGCGGTTGCCCATGCCGGGCTGGAAGGTGCTGTTGATCAGCGGCTGTGCCAGGCCAAGTGCGCTTTCGGCGGCCGCAGGCATGGTCTTGCCGCGGCCCAGTTCGACCGCCAATGCGCAGCCCAGAGGCCCGGAGGCATTGCTGGGCCGAGGCGAAGGCAGGGGCAGGGGCCAATTGAATGTGGCGTGTTCGGGGCCGTGCAGCAGGCAGGCGGTATGGCCTTGCCGTAGGGGCGCACCGGTGATCAGCGCCCACTTTGCGCCGCACTCGAGCAATATCGTTCCGGGGGCGCCACTGTGTTCGATGGGAAACAGGCCATCGGTGATCCAATGCGTCAGGAGATTGTGCTCGACAATGACGGCGTCCGTCTGCGGCAGCAGAAGTTCGAACAGGGCGGCAAGGATGTCCTCGGGGTCATCGTCGATGAGGCCTTCAGGCGGGGTGTCCGGCTGCAGGACCAACGGGACGTCGCTGTAATCCGCGGCGATCTGGGCCATGACGCGCACGGCTTCCACGCTGTAGAGAGGGCCGACCTTGATGGCTTGCACAGTCATGTCTTCGAGCAGACAGCGCGCCTGGTCGTCGATCAGGTCCGGAGCCATCAGCAGCGTGTTCTCGATCGAGACGGTGTCCTGCACATGGACGGCGGTGAGCGTGCTGAGGGCGTGGCCGCCCATCGCGGCGCACGTCACGGCATCGGCGGGCAGATTGCCTGCTCCGCTGGGGTCGAATGGTCCGACGACGAGGACCAATGTGGGCTTGGGAACGGACACGGAATTCTGAGTGTCAGATGGCGGCGCCATATCTTTGGTTATGATCAAGGCTACGGCCATTGTGGTTTAGTAACATTGACCCCATTCTAATGGAAGCGTCCGCCCTCGGCGGGGTTTCAAGCTTTATATTTTCAGAGAGTAACAAAACATGCGTACCTGGATGTGCCTGATCTGCGGCTGGATTTACGATGAAGAGGCCGGTGTGCCGGAAGAGGGCATTGCACCCGGCACGCGCTGGGAAGATGTGCCGCCCAACTGGGTGTGTCCGGAATGCGGGGCGCGCAAAGAGGATTTCGAGCTTGTCGAAATCTGATGTGCCGGCGGCCGGTTGTGCCGCTACAATGAAGCAAGGCTCCCTTGAAGGAGGACAGGCCATGGAACGTACAACGTCTGCCAAAGCGGAATCCAGCGGCAACCTGTCCGGGCAGTTCCTCCTTGCCATGCCCGGCATGGTGGAGGGCGAACTGGCCCATTCGGTCATCTATGTGTGCGAACACACCGAACATGGCGCGCTGGGTCTGGTCATCAACCGTCCGACCGACCTGACCATCGGTAATCTGCTCGAGCGCATCGATCTCGATCTGTCCCTCGAAATCGGCCCTGTCAGCCAGGCCCCGGTTTTTTTCGGCGGGCCGGTCCAGACGGATCGCGGTTTCGTCCTGCATGCGCCAGCGGGCGACTACAGTTCCAGCATCCGGCTTGGCGATCTGGCGCTGACCACATCGCGCGATGTCCTGCAGGAAGTCGCCCAGGGGCGCGGGCCCACGCATCTGCTCGTGACGCTCGGATACGCAGGGTGGGGGGCAGGCCAACTGGAAAGTGAAATGGCCCAGAACGCCTGGATCAATCTCGCGGCATCGCATGCCATCCTTTTCGATGTGCCGCCCGAGCAGCGCTATGAGGCTTCTCTGGCGCAATTGGGAATCGATTCGTCCATGCTGGTGGCGGGCGAAGCCGGTCATGCCTGAAGAAACGCTGCTGGCCCTGGATTACGGCACGCGCAAGATCGGCGTGGCGATCGGCAATACGTTGACGCGGCAGGCCCGCCCACTCGATATTCTTCAGCCCGTCACGCGGGAACAGCGCTTCGCTGCGATTGCCGACCTGCTGGAGCAATGGCAGCCCGATCGTGTCGTGGTCGGCCTGCCGCTCACGACCGAGGGCGGCGAGCAATATGCCTCATTGCGGTGCCGGCGTTTTGCGAATCAGCTCAGAGGGCGTTTCGGTGTGGTGGTGGAGCTCGTCGATGAACGCGGCTCCAGCATGGAGGCGCAGCAGGTTCTGGGCAACAACGACCCAGACGATGCCGTCGCCGCAGCCATCATCCTGCAGCGCTATCTGGATGCCTTGCCGGCCTGAAACCCATAGTCCGTCGGCACTGGAGCCTCGAGGGTAATGTAATATTACGCCCAGATTTGTCCCGGAAATTTTCAGCGAGACGGTTTTGGGTCTACTTCTATTCGTTTTTCGGGCGCCGCTGGTCATACTATGGATTGCCAGCAGCCTGTTGTCCGTTGCGGTCATTTACCCCTTCCTGCCCTTGGCGGGGCGCAACTTCATGAATCACAACTGGTCGCGCGCCTTGATGCGGGTGTGCGGCGTACAGGTGCATGTGCATGGCGAGCCCCGGATGCGAGGCGCGGCGCTTTGGGTCGCCAACCATGTCTCCTGGATCGACATCTTCATTCTCAGCAGTGTGCGGTGCGTCGCCTTCATTGCCAAAAGCGATATCCGCCAGTGGCCCGTCATCGGCTGGCTGGTGGCAAAGGCCGGGACGGTGTTCCTCGACAGGCGCCAGCGCCATGCCATCAAGAAGGTGGGGACACAGATGGAGCGGCGATTCAAGCAGGGCGAGGTGCTGGGATTGTTTGCCGAGGGTACGACCTCGACGGGGTTCGACGTGTTGCCGTTTCACTCAAGCCTCTTCGATACGGCCATTCACTCCGGCGTGCATGTCCAGCCCGTCGCATTGCGTTTCTATCATAAAGGCCAGCGCAGCGATCGCGCGGCCTTCGTGGGCGAGCAGAATCTGGTTCAGAACCTGTGCATTCTGCTCAGTTCAACCGAGATCAAGGTCGAGGTCGATTTTCTGCCTGCCATTCCGCCTGGACGGTGCAAGGAAATGGGACGGGCCGGCGTGGCGGCCTTGGCGCACGATCTCATCGGCAAGGCCGTGCGGGTGGGGTAGTTTGCGCCAGCGCGTCAGGCTTCGCCGCCGGGCAGTTGGTATTGCTCGCAGGTCACTTGCGCCAGCTTGCGGTCGGACAGTCGGAGCGCCGTGAGCTGGCCCCCCCAGACGCACCCGGTGTCCAGGCAGATCACGTCGGGCCGCAGCAGCAGACCCAAGGTCGACCAATGGCCGAAAATCACCGTCACACCCTCGGTCTGCAAAGCGCGGTTGGGCACATCGAACCATGGCATCAATTGGGTCGTTGCGACGGGTGAATGCTTGTAGCCGAAATCCATGCGGCCGTCCGCACTGCACATGCGCATGCGCGTGAGCGCATTGATGATGACGCGTCTGCGCTTGTTCGGGCGAAAACCGCTGTCCCAGTAGTTGGGCTCATTCCCGTACATTTTCTGCAGATGGTATTTCCAGCCGGGGGCGCGCAAGGCCGCTTCCACCTCGGCCGCGAGGGCCAGGGTGTCATCCAGGCTCCACGAGGGCAGGACCCCGGCATGAACCAGCAGATGATTGTGCTCGAAATGGGCCAGCGGGCGGTGGCGTAGCCAGTCGATGATGGCGTCTGCGTTGGGGGAGTTGAGGATCTCGTCGAAGGTGTCCGACCTGCTGGGTTTCCTGACGCCGGCGGCGACCGCCAGCAGATGCAGATCGTGATTGCCCAGGACGGTGGTGCCGCGTTCGCCCAGCCCCATGATGTAGTTCAGGGTTTCGAGCGATTGGGGGCCTCGATTGACGAGATCGCCGGCGAACCAGAAGCGTGCGTCGGGATCTTTGGCGATGTCCGGCTGGGAAAAGAGTTCCTGCAGCGACTGGCAGCATCCTTGAATGTCGCCTACGACCCAGATGTTCGGAATCGAATTCATGCTGCGGTCTTGGTCCAGGGCAGGCGGGTCTGCAGGAACTGGCGCACATTGTGCTTGTTTTCCATGAGCAGCAGCGCGGCCAGGCCCACGAGCAGCGCTCCCATGTTCGGCACGAGGGCGGTGACCCACGGCGCCCATTTGCTGAGCATGCCGACGTTCAGGGCGAGCTGGTTGATCATGAAGAACCCGACCCCCAGCAATATGCCCATGAACACCTTGCCGCCCACGCCGCCGCGCCGTGTCTGCATGAATCCGATGGGGGCGGCGATGGTCATCATCACGAGCAGGGTGAATGGGTACGCTACCTTGCGCCAGAGCGCGACGACTTCGCGCTCGGTCTGGAGATGGTTGCTCTTCAAGTAGTGGATGTAGTCGAGCAGTACGGAGATGGACATGCGCTCGGGTGTGAGGATGCGCGCGATCAGCCTTTCGGGTGTCAGGGTGGTCTTCAGTGTGCGCGAGGGCAGGCTGTGCAGCGTGGTAAGGGGCATTGCCGGGGGCTTGCCGTCGGCCAGGGCCGCGACGGCGTTGGGGTCGATGCGCGTGTCGGTGATGTCCTCGAGCACGAGGGTGCCATTGTTGAAGTGCCCCTGCTTCGCATGCGAAAGCATGGCCAGTTCCTGCCCCTTCTGGAGCTCGTAGACATTGACGTTCAGCACGCCGCCATTGGCCTGAAGCTCGGCGATATTGATGATGCGGGTGCCGTCGTCGGTTTCCTCCTTGAACCAGTAACCGCTGTTCAGGCGCCCGCCGCCCGCGCGGCCGAGCAGGGTCAGGCTGGCTTCGCTGAACTTGATCTCCGCTGCCGGGGTGACCACTTCGGACAGGAGAAAGGCCCCTACGACCCAGGGGATCGTGACGGCCCATAGCATGGCCAGCAGTTTCATGCCGCTGACGCCTGAGACCCGCAGGATGACGAGCTCGTTGCGCTGCGCCAGGCTGGCCAGCGCCAGAATCGCGCCGATCAGCAGGCCGATGGGCAGAAGCTCATACAGCCGGGTCGGCAACTGAAGCGCTTGCAGGTAGAAGAGATTCAACAGGGTGAATTTCCCTCCGACATTGTCCAGCTCTTCGATGAGGGCAAAGAATGTGAACAGCCCCACCAGCGCCATGAGGACAATGGCGCTGGAGCGGTAGATTTCGCTGGCGAGATAGCGGCGGGCTGTGCGCATGCTTCGATTCCACGGAAGGGCCGCAGCCCCCGAAAAGTACAAGAAATTAACAAAGCGCGAGTTCGGCTGTCAATTTGGCCGGCGCTCGCGCCGCGGCTCAGGGGATTTCCACGAGGCGCATGCGCCGGACGATGGTGGCGCTGCGCGACTGCAGATAACGCGAGTTGCGGTGTTTGTCGTAATACGCCGGATTGGGAAGCATCGTGGCCAGGGTAGCCGCCTGCGATGCGCCCAGCTCTGACGCATCGCGTCCGAAATAGTGCCGCGCTGCTGCTTGTGCCCCGAATACGTTGGTGCCCCATTGGGCGATGTTCAGGTAGAGCTCCAGGATACGCTGCTTGCTCATGACGGCTTCGATCATGTAGGTAAGGATCAACTCCTCGCCTTTGCGCACATAGCTGCGCGATCCCGAAAGAAACAGGTTCTTGGCCAGTTGCTGGGTAATCGTCGAACCGCCCCTGAGTTTGCTGCGGCCTTGCTCCGCCTGTCGCAGATTGTACTCCCAGGCCTTGCGGATGGCGTCCCATTCGACGCCGTCGTGGTCGATGAAGTTGGCGTCTTCCGAGGCAATGACGGCGCGCTTGAGCTGATCGCTGATGCGCTCATATGGGACCCACTGGTGCACGATGACCGCCTGGGGGTCGCTTTGCCGCAACTGCCGGAGCGTTTCCCGCATGAAGGCGCTGCTGTCCGGGTTATGGATCGACAGCCACAGCACCATGACGAACAGCCCGAACTGGTACAACAGGATTCCGCACATGGCCAGCAAGGCGAGAATAGCGGCGATTCGTCCTTTCGATGTTTTGCGGGTCCGCGTCGCCATGGCGCTCAGCCGGCCAGGAGCTGGCGCCGCAGCATCTCCAGCACGGGGGCCGGGTCGGGTCGGCGGCCATGCCAGATCTCGAAGCTGGCCGCCGCCTGTCCGACCAGCATTCCCAGTCCATCCGCCACCTTGCTTGCGCCGAGGGCTTGAGCCTCGGCCATGAAGGCGGTTGGCTGAGCGGCATACAGCATGTCGTAGGCCAGAGCCGCAGCGGCGTAGCGGGCCCCCTTCAGATCCGGGCTTTCGCCGCCCAGGCTGCTGGAGCTTGCGTTGATGACGATGTCCCATTGGCCTTCGGCTTTGTCCAGTCCTCCGGCGGTCAGCCTCGGGGCCAGGTCCGGCAGCAATGGCGCCAGGTGGCGGGCCAGCTCCTGCGCGCGGCTCGCGGTGCGATTGACGATGCGCAGCGATGCGCAGCCGGCCTTCAGGAGAGGATAGACCACGCCCCGGGAGGCGCCGCCCGCGCCGATGAGAAGGATGCGGCGCCCTTGTGGCGCGTGTCCCAGGCGGACCAGGTCGTAGAGCAGGCCTACCCCATCCGTGTTGCAGCCGTGCAGCCGGCCGTCTTTCATCCACAGGGTGTTCACGGCGCCGGCCAGCCGCGCGCGTTCGCTCAGGTGAGCGGCCGCCAGCGTCCAGGCCTGTTCCTTGAAGGGCAGGGTGACGTTCAGCCCTTGGCCGCCTTCGGCAAAGAAACGTGTGACCGTCGGGGCGAACGCATCGATCGGCGCGAGCAGCGTGTCATAACGCAGGGGGATCCCCAGTTGCTGGCCGAAAGCCTGGTGGATGGCCGGAGAGCGGCTGTGTCCGATAGGGTTGCCGATGACAGCATAGTGTGGAAGGTCTTGGTTCACGGGGTATCAGTGTGCAGTTCGTTGTTCAGGAAGTGCCATGTCCGGGTGATTGCGAGCACATCGGTGTTGCCCGCGATTTCGGGCGGCAGGGGGCTGAAGGGCGCAGCGAGCTGTACGATGCGCTGCGCCGCAAGGTTCAGGATGGCATGTTCCGAGGGCTGGTTGATCTCGGTGCGAATGAGCTCGCCATTGCGGCCGATATAGACCGTCATCTGCAGTTTGCCATAGATGCGGCCGCGGGCTTCATCGGGATAGTGTTCGGTGCCAAGCAGCTCGATGCGCTTGCGCCAGGCCTCGACATAGCGCGCGTATTCCACGGCTTTGGTCGATGGGCCGACGAACTGCTGACGCGGACGGGCGTTGTAGAGTTCGATGCGTTCCTTGATGGCGGCGATCTGGGCATTGACCACCATGCTTTGCTGGTCAAGGGAGTCCTGCCCGGCATCGGGGGATTGCGCGAGCATGTCGGGCGACTTGCGCGCGGCGGGCACACTGCGCTCGGCGTGCAATTGAGTCAGCAGGCGTTGCTGCTCACGCTCGAGTTGTTCCTGGCGCCGGCGCAGGGCCTCCAGGACGACCTGGTCGGGAGAGTCCGCGACGGTGCGGGGCAGAGGCGTCGCACCCACTCCGCGCTGCTGGGTTCCGCCGCCATTGAGGTCTTCCTGGGCGAGCAAGGTGGGCTGGAGCGGCGCCTGCTGCGTACGGGCATTGACCAGGGTGACTTCGAGCACGGTCGATCGCGGGGCGGTGGCCGGCCGGCCCGCCCAATGCATGGCAAGCAGGATCGCGTGGATGCAGAGCGAGAGCGCCAGCGCGCCATACAAGTGGCGTCTTCCAGCGGAAGGCGCGGCTGCCAGAATCCACGCGCGAGTCTCGTCGGCGTTCATGGATGCTTCATTCGGGGGCGGTCAGGTCCAGAAAACGGCATTCCAGTTCGAGTGCCAGTTCATCGTAGCCCAGAATCCCGAGCTTCACCATCTGCCCGCGCTCCAGTTCGGGCAGCCCGGCCACCCGGGTGACCAGGGGCAGGTTGGAAAAGCGTACGAGGTCGTCCCGCAGCACGCTGGCGTGCACGTTGCTGATCTGGTGCTGCTGCATCCAGCGCATGCACCAATAGCGTTCCATGTTGGACTGGAACTCGTTCCAGGCGGCATATTGCGCATCGAAGGCGCCGATGATGGCGAACAGGTCGGCCTCTTTCGGCTTGAACGGCGCAGCCAGGCGGGCCGATACGCCGTGTTCGGCCGCAGCCATGACTTGCCATTGGTTGACCAGGTCGACATAGCGTCGCAATGGAGAGGTCGACCAGACGTACTGCGGCACGCCGATGGCCTCGTGCGGCAGGGCCTGCGTCGACATCCGTACCCGGCCCGCCTGCTGCGAGCGATAGATGCCCGGTACACCGTACTGGGCCAGCAGTCCGCCCCACACGTTGTTGGTGAGAATCATGTATTCGGCGACCAGCAGGTCGAGCGGCGCATTGCGCAGGCGCGGCACGATGCGCACCGGACTGTCCGGGTTGTCGGCAGGGCCGTCGAGGTAGAAGGAGTATTCCACCCGGGTGTTGCTTTCGGTCTTTCCGCGTACCAGATCGCGTTGTGCGCTGAGATGACGCGAGAAGCGCCACAAGGGGCGCAGCCAATGCCCATAAGGAAGGTCGGCGGAGGGGTTCTCGAGCGCTTCGAGAGTGACGAGCCTGTCGAGATCGTTGTGGCGCAGATTCTCCCGTACCGTCAACCGTTCGAGACGGGTCTGCGTTTCGAGAATTTCGCCGGTTTCGAGATTCACGTCAACATACAGCGACAGCGCAGGGCGGCTCTGCCCGGCATCCAGGGAGAAGGCGCTGATCAGCGGATTGGGGAGCATGGGGATTTTTTCGCCCGGCATGTAGACCGTGGACATGCGCGCACGTGCCAGGTCATCGAAGGCGCTTCCGCGGGTCACCAGCAGGCCCGGCGCGGCGATGTGAATGCCGATGCGCGTACGCCCGTCGGGCAGCACGGTGACTGACAATGCATCGTCGACTTCCGTCGTGGTCATGTCGTCGATGGAATAGGCTTCGACCTCGGCGGGAGGAAGGTCGGCGCTGATGCGCGGAATGTCCACCGGGGGGTGTTCCGCGCCCTTGGGAAAATGCTGATTCAGGAACCGCTGCCGATGCAGGGCCAGGGCGTGGGGCCAGGCTCCCAGGTCGAGCAGCAGCTTTTCCGGATTGGTGCCCAGTTGCTGTACGGCGGCATCAAAGGCCTTCCATTGCAAGGAGTTCTTGTCGGGCCGGGTCAGCAGTGTGTCGGCGACCTCGGCAATGGCGTCGGGCAGCGTTCCGGACACCATCTGGTCCACCCATTCCTGCTGTTGTTCGGCCTGCCTGCGCTTTTTCTCGATGGCGGCCAGCGCGGCTTCGAGGATGTCGGGCGGGGCGGGACGATAGCGGCCCTTCCCGCGGCGATGGAAGTAAGCGGGGGCGCCGCTCAGGGCCAGTATCACCGCCGTTCGCTCCACGGCGCTGGGCGCGTGGCCGAAGTATTCCTGCGCAAGATCCGCCGCATCGATCTCGTCTTGCGGGGCGCACTCCCAGAGAAACCCGATATCGAGCGTCTCGGCCAGTTCGCGCGCCTGCGCGAGCATCTCCGACGGGGCCGGCTGCTCGAACGTGAACAGAACGCTGGCGTTTTTGATCTTGCTGCGCTTGCCGGACTCCGACTCCACCTGCATGGTGGTGTCGCTTTGCGAGAAGATCCGTTCGGCCTTCAGGTTTCCACTGTCTTCGTAAAGAACGTACATAATTGCTCAGTGAGACTCGCGCACGAAATGCGCCTTGGTGAGAGAGGGGGCGTCGCCGGGCGCCAATGCAAAATCCAGGATTTCGGGCAGCCACCGCTCGAAATCGCTCAGGCCGTGGTCGCCGCCGTGCAGGAGCCTGCCGTGGCAACCCGCATACCAGTCGACCATGTCGCGCCAGTCCAGTACTTCATCGCCCGTGGCGGCGAGCAGATAATAGCGTTCGGGTTGAAGCGGGCGGGCTGCGGCCATGTCGGCCAGTTCATCCACATGCCGAGGCAGGAAGACAAAGGGTTCGTCCGAATGGTATTGCGTGTGGTGCCCGACCTGGGTGGCCAGGTCGCGCGCCGCATGCACCACGGGATTGAGGACCACCGCCCTGCAGCGCCAGTGCTCGGCCAGACATGTGGCGTAATACCCGCCCAGCGATGACCCGATCAGCACAAGCTCGCGGGCCGGATCCAGGCCGGTTTCGGTCTGCCCTGTCCGGATCAGTGTGTTGACGTGTTGCAGGGCCTGTGCCGGACTGGCGGGCAGTTGGGGGCAATGCCAGCGGGCTTCCTGGTGACGCGCACGCATGGCCGCGTCCAGAATCCGGGCTTTGGCCGATTGCGGTGAGGAGCGAAAGCCGTGCAGGTAGATGATCATCGCGTCACGCCTGCAGTCGGTCGAGCAACTTCTGGTGGATGCCGCCGAAGCCCCCGTTGCTCATGACGAGGATGTGGTCGCCGGGCCGGGCCGCGGCCGCGATGGCGGAAATCATCCGCTCCAGGTCGTCGTGGGACGAGGCCCGCCCGTTCAGCGGTGCCAGGATTTCAGCAGGGTCCCATCCCAGCGCGTGCTTGCCCTGCGTGGCGCCAAAACAGAACACGAGGTCGGCCTGTTCGAGCGAGCCGGGCAGCCGGGCCGCCATGGTGCCCAGCTTCATGGTGTTGGAGCGAGGCTCAATGACGGCCAGGATACGGTCTTTGCCGACACGCCGCCTCAGGCCCTCCAGGGTCGTGGCGATGGCCGTGGGATGGTGCGCGAAATCGTCGTACACCTGGATCCCCCGCACGGTGCCGCGCAACTCCATGCGTCGTTTCACCCCCTGGAATTGATTCAAGGCCTGGATGCCGGCCTCGGGTGCGACGCCCACATGATTCGCTGCAGCCAGGGCGGCCAGCGCATTCAGGCGGTTGTGCTCCCCCGTCAGGGACCAATCCAGGGTGCCGACCTGTTTTCCATCGAACAGGACATCGAAGCGGGCGGCATCCTGGCCCGAGTGCGTCCAGCGGCCTTGCGGTCCGAAGGTTTCAGTCGGCGTCCAGCACCCTCTGGCCAGAACGCGGCCAATGGCCTGGTCTTGCGCGGGGTGCAGGATAAGGCCGTTGCCCGGGATGCTGCGGACGAGGTGATGGAATTGGGTCTCGATGGCGGCCAGGTCAGGGAAAATGTCCGCATGGTCATATTCGAGATTGTTGAGGATCGCCGTGCGGGGCCGATAATGGACAAACTTGGAGCGTTTGTCGAAGAAGGCCGTGTCGTATTCGTCGGCCTCGATGACGAAGAGCGCGCGGTCGGTCTGGTAGCGCGCCGAGACCTGGAGGTCGGCGGCGATGCCGCCTATCAGGAAATTGGGTTTCAGGCCGGCGTGCTCCAGTATCCAGGCCAGCATGGAACTGGTCGTTGTCTTGCCGTGGGTGCCGGCGACCGCCAGCACATGCTGTCCGCGCAGGACATGTTCCCCCAGCCATTGAGGCCCCGATACATACGGCAGACCTTGGTTCAGGATGGCTTCCATCAGCGGGTTGCCGCGTGTGACCACGTTGCCGATGATGAACAGATCCGGCTTGAGTGCGACCTGGTCGGCATCGAAGCCTTCGATGAGTTCGATGCCTTGTTCTTGCAATTGCGTGCTCATGGGCGGGTAGACGCCGGCGTCGCAGCCGGTGACCGTATGCCCGGCTGCCCGCGCGATCAGTGCCAGCCCTCCCATGAAGGTGCCGCAAATGCCCAGAATGTGTAGATGCATGGTGGTTCTCCTTGGACTATTGTAGTTTGTTCGGGGTGTTAAACTGCGCCCCAAGGGCTGCGGCGTGTTCTCAATGCGGCGTGGCTGCAATATGGACAGATCAATGAGTTTTCCGGTTTGCCTATCCCGACGGGGGTTTCTGTCGCAATGCGCCGCGCTTGCCGGCGCCGGTCTCGTTCCCGCGCTGCGTCCGGCGGAGGTTCTGGCGGCGCAGGCCCCGGCTCCGCTCTTCAGCCAGAGTTTTCCCGATCTGGATGGGCGGCAGGTCGCCATGTCCCAGTGGCTGGGCAAGCCGATCGTGGCCAATTTCTGGGCAACCTGGTGTGCGCCGTGCGTCAAGGAAATGCCTGATCTCGAAAAACTACGGGCGGGCCATCCTGGCGTGCAGTTCCTCGGCCTGGGGGTCGATACCGCAGGCAACATGCGGACCTTCCTTGAAAAAGTGCATGTGTCCTACCCGCTGCTGGTATTGGGCTACGGCGGGGTAAGCACCATGCGTGCGCTGGGCAACACCAAAGGGGGGCTGCCCTTCACGGCGGTGTTCGATTCCCAGGGAAACGTGGCCCGAACCATTCTGGGGCCGGTCGATCCCGCCGACCTGTCGGCCACGCTGGGCGGGCTTTCCGGCTGATGCCGGCAAAGGCGGGATTTCTGTGTTTTTGTTAGACAAATGGCGCTGTTTGGCGTAAAAAGACGGTCTGTCTGTTATTGAATTCCATAATGGCGCAACACATACTCGTATTGCATGGGCCCAACCTGAACCTGCTCGGCACCCGCGAGCCGCATATCTACGGCCGGGAGACCCTCGCCGATATCAACGATCATCTGCAGCGTGTGTCAGCCGAGAACGATGCAGCATGTTCGGTTTTTCAGAGCAACCACGAGGGCGAGCTCGTCGACCGCATCCAGGCGGCCCGCCAGGAAGGCGTCGACTTCATCATCATCAACGCGGGTGCATATACACACACCAGCGTCGCCATCCGGGATGCCCTTGCGGCCGTGCCCATCCCTTTTCTTGAAGTACATTTGTCGAACGTGCACAAGCGCGAGCCATTCCGGCACCACTCGTACTTGTCCGACCTGGCTCAGGGCGTGATTGTCGGGCTGGGGGCTTACGGTTACGAGGCGGCGCTGCGCTACGCCTTGTCGCACTGAGGCGGTGGTACACCCGTTTTTATTTTCATCACTATCTTCATTCACCGGATGCGACATGCCTGGTGAATCTATGGGAAGTCTGTATGGACCTGCGAAAACTTAAAACATTGATTGATCTGGTCGCTGAATCCGGCATTGCCGAGCTTGAAATCACCGAGGGTGAAGGCAAGGTGAGGATCGTCAAATTCTCCCAGCAGCCCCCTGTCGCCCAGGTAATGCCGGCTCCGGTGGCCGCTCAGGCGGTTCCCGCTGCGCCTGCCGCCGCTCCTGCGGCGCCTGCGGCTCCCGCTGTTCCGCAAGGGCACGTCGTCAAGGCCCCGATGGTGGGAACCTTCTACCGCGCTCCCAACCCCGGCGCATCCCCCTTCGTCGAGGTGGGGCAGTCGGTCAAGGAAGGCGAACCGCTCTGCATCATCGAAGCCATGAAGCTGCTGAATGAGATCGAAGCGGACAAATCCGGCGTCATCAAGGAAATCCTCGTCGAGAACGGTGAGCCCGTCGAGTATGGTCAACCCCTGTTCGTGATCGGTTAAGCCATGTTCGAGAAGATCCTCATCGCGAATCGTGGCGAGATTGCGTTGCGTATCCAGCGCGCCTGCCGCGAGCTGGGTATCAAGACCGTTGTCGTTCACTCCGAAGCCGACCGCGAGGCCAAGTATGTGCGCCTGGCGGACGAGTCCGTGTGCATCGGGCCGGCACCGGCCCGCGACAGCTACCTGAACATGCCCGCCCTGATCTCCGCGGCCGAGGTCACCGATGCCGAGGCCATTCACCCAGGATACGGCTTCCTGTCCGAGAATGCTGATTTCGCCGAGCGCGTCGAGAAGAGCGGGTTTGTCTTCATCGGCCCGCGCCCCGAATCCATCCGCCTGATGGGCGACAAGGTCAGCGCCAAGAAAGCCATGATCGAAGCGGGCGTGCCCGTGGTGCCCGGGTCTGAAGGCGCGTTGCCTGACAACCCCGAGGAAATCCTCAAGATTGCACGCCAGGTCGGTTATCCGGTCATCATCAAGGCGGCGGGCGGCGGAGGCGGACGCGGCATGCGCGTTGTCTATACCGAGGCGGCGTTGCTCACTGCGGTGGCCATGACCCGCACCGAGGCGGGGGCGGCGTTCAACAATCCCGAAGTCTACATGGAGAAGTTCCTCGAGAACCCCCGCCATGTGGAAATCCAGGTGCTGGCCGACGGCGGCCGCAACGCCGTCTGGCTGGGCGAGCGCGACTGCTCCATGCAGCGCCGCCACCAGAAGGTCATCGAAGAAGCGCCCGCGCCCAACATCCCCCGCCGCGAAGTCGAGCGCATCGGCGAGCGTTGTGTGGATGCCTGCCGAAAGATCGGCTATCGCGGGGCCGGCACGTTCGAGTTCCTGTACGAAAACGGCGAGTTCTATTTCATCGAAATGAACACCCGTATTCAGGTCGAGCACACGGTCACGGAAATGATCACCGGCATCGACCTCGTCGTGCAGCAGATCCGCATTGCGGCGGGCGAGAAATTCGAGCTGCGGCAGCGCGACGTCCAGGTTCGCGGCCATGCCATCGAGTGCCGCATCAATGCCGAAGACCCCTTCAAGTTCATACCGAGTCCGGGCCGCATCACCAACTGGCACACGCCGGGCGGGCCGGGCGTGCGCATGGATTCGCATGTGTTCAGCGGGTACAGGGTTCCGCCCAACTACGATTCGATGATCGCCAAGCTGATCACCTATGGCGACACGCGCGAGCAGGCGATTGCACGGATGGAGATCGCACTGTCGGAGATGGTCGTCGAAGGAATCCAGACCAATATTCCGTTGCATCGCGAGCTGATGACGGATGCCAACTTCCGGAAGGGGGGCACCAGCATCCATTATCTCGAACAGAAGTTGTCGCAACGTCCCTGATCGTTGCCTTTATCCGGTCCGATGAGGCCTGTGGGCCGTCGGACCGTTTGGAATTTCATCATGCGTGAACTCGTCCTTCATTGCCCCGAGGCGCAGGCCGAGGCGCTGTCCGATGCTTTGCTCGAGGCCGGGGTGTTGTCGGTATCGGTCGAAGATGCCGATCGGGACACCGAGGTTGAATCCCCTCTTTTCGGTGAGCCGGGTACAGAGCCGGAAGTCCAGGCGTGGCGGCACAATCGTGTCGTGGCCTTGTTGCCCGATGGCGCCGATCCCGAGCAGATTCTCGAACAGGTGCGTGTGGAAAACGGCCTCGATTTCCTGGCGCGCGCGTGGAGCACCCGCGACGTGCCCGACGCCGATTGGGTCAGATTGACGCAGTCGCAGTTTCCGCCGATTCAGATCGGCGAACGGGTCTGGATCGTGCCGAGCTGGCATCGCGACGATCCCGGCGTGCCGGAGCAGGGCGATGGCGCGGGTAACGGCGCCATCCGCATTCAGCTGGATCCTGGCCTGGCTTTTGGCACGGGCAGCCACCCGACGACGCATCTGTGTCTGGAGTGGCTCGAGTCGGAGCTGAGCCGTGGAGCGACTGTGCTGGACTACGGCTGTGGTTCGGGCATCCTGGCGATCGCCGCCCGCATGCTCGGCGCAGGGCCAACCACTGCCGTCGACATCGACGAGCAGGCGGTACGCGCCACGGCCGACAATGCGCGCAACAACGGAGTGCAGCTTACCGCGCTGCTGCCCGACGCCTTGCAGGCCGGCCAGTTCGACATTGTCGTGGCCAACATTCTCTCGAACCCGCTCAAGGTGCTTGCGCCCATGCTGGCATCGCGGGTGCGTTCCGGCGGACAACTGGTGTTGTCGGGGGTGCTGGAGCGCCAGGCCGAAGAGGTTGCCCAGGCCTACGCGCCCTGGCTGCCGATGTCTGTCTGGCGTGCGCGCGACGGGTGGGTTTGCCTGCACGGGACGCGGCCCTGATCGCACAGGGTGACAGCCATGGAGTTGATGACCAAGTGCCCCCAGTGCGGGACCGAATTCGCAGCGGGGCTTGACCAGTTGCAATTGCGCAAAGGGTATATCCGCTGCATTAATTGCGCTCATATTTTCGATGGCTATGAGGCGGTCGTGCCGAATGCGTCCGTACGTGCTCAAGCGCCCACCGCCGCAGTCCCTGCCGTGCCTGTCTCCTCCGAGCCCCAGCCTCCGGATGACGCTTCTTACGAGCTTGTGCGCCGGGGCCGGGATGTGCGGAGCGAGCAGGCGGTGTTCTCCTCGCCGGCCAGAGCCGAACCGGTGTTGGGCCTGGAGGATGACGCGCCGGATGACGACGGAACGCATGAAGAGGGGATCTACGTCGAGCCCCGTCGCGTGACAGGTCTTGCAGCAATGCCGCGTCAGGAACCCGGGCTGGACAAGGCCGAGGATCTTCGCCCGTTGCCTGAGTTTCTGGATGAGCGGCGTTCAGTGTGGCGCGGCATTGCCCGGGTGTTCTGGAGTGTTCTCGTGCTGGCCGGCCTGGCCCTGCTGGCGGCGCAATTGCTGTACATCTACCGTGCCCAGATTGCCGCCGCTGCCCCGCCCTTGCGCCCGTTATTGCAGCAGGCATGCGAGGCGCTGCAGTGCCGGGTCGATTATCCCCGGCGCATCGAACACATTGCCATCACGGACTCATCGTTGCAGGTGGCTCCTCGCACGGGAACGGAGTCGCCATCGCAGGAAACCGGCATGCAGCTTCGCGCGATTTTGCGCAATAGCGACCCGTCTGCTCAGGAGTGGCCGACGCTCGCATTGGACCTGATGGACTTTTCGGGTACCGTCGTTGCACGGCGTTTGATTGCTCCGAATGAATACCTGCCTGCGGATCGCAAGGGTCATCCCTTTCCGGCGCGCAGCGAGCTGCATATCGAAGTCGATGTCGCGGTAAAGGGCATGAAAGTCAATGGTTATAAACTGGGCAAATTTTTTCCGCCCGAAGGATAGAGATGTCAGACAAGATTTTGATTTGCGGCTCGGTGGCGTTTGACACCATTGCGGTTTTCGAAGGCCACTTCAAGGATCACATCCTGGCCGACAACATACAGTCGCTCAGCGTCTCCTTCTTCGTGCCCTCCATGCGCAAGGAGTACGGCGGTTGCGCCGGGAACATCGCCTACAACCTGAAGTTGCTGGGTGGCAATCCGGTGCCGGTCGGTACGGTGGGCGGAGATGCGTCGGATTATCTGGCTTATTTCCGCAACCTCGGCATCGACACCAGCCTCATACGAGTGCTGCCGGAGTTGTTTACCCCCCAGTGCTTCATCACGACCGACCTGGACAATAACCAGATCACTTCCTTCCATCCGGGCGCAATGATGCGTTCGGCCGAAAACGATCTGAGCGGTGTCGAGGCCGTCTGGGCCATCGTCGCTCCCGACTCCAAGGATGGCATGTTCGCGCACGCCCGCCGGCTCAAGGCGCAGGGCATTCCTTTCATCTTCGATCTGGGGCAGGCCATGCCCTTGTTCACGGGCGAGGATCTGGGCGAGATGCTGTCGATGGCGGACATCCTGGCGGTCAACGATTACGAGGCCAGCGTGGTCGAGCAGCGCACCGGCCGAGGGATGGCTGACATCTCCCGCGACCTTCGTGCTGTCGTCGTGACGCGGGGGGCGGACGGCGCCACGCTTTATCAGCAGGGCGAGGAGCAGCACGTCGCGCCGGTCAAGGCGGCGCAGGTGCTGGATCCCACTGGTTGCGGCGATGCCCACCGGGCAGGCTTGCTGTATGGTCTTGCCAATGGCTGGTCGCTCGAAGCCAGTTGTCAGTTGGCGAATGTCATGGGCGCCATTAAAATCGCCTCGAAGGGGCCCCAAAACCACCAGCCTTCTCGGGGCCAGATCAGCGAACTGCTCGAGCAGGTCTATGGCGCCAGCCTGCAGGCCTGATCGGAACACATCACATACAGGAGTCATGCAATGAATGATGTCGTCGGCACTGTGCAATCCAGAGGCTCAGTGCGCCGAATGGCGGCGTTGGCCGGCATGGTTGCTGCGCTCGGTCTGATGGCCGGTTGTGCCAACCAGTCTGCTTCCAGTTCCGTCTATACCTACGGGCAAGCCCAGCAGGAACAGGTGGTGCGCTATGGCACCGTCGTTTCGGTGCGTCCGGTCGTCATCCAGAATGACCGCTCCAGCGGCGTCGGCATGATCGCCGGCGGCGCCCTCGGAGGAGTCGCGGGTAACGCCATCGGCGGGGGCACCGGTCGCACCATTACCACGGTGGGCGGGGCCATCCTGGGCGGCTTGCTTGGCAACACCATCGAGAATCAAGTGGGCAAGACCCAAGGTCTGGAAATCACCGTGCGCCTCGACAACGGCGAAACCCGTGTCGTGGCCCAGGCCGCCGATGTGTCTTTTTCGTCGGGGCAGCGTGTGCGTCTGATCAGTGGCGGAGGCCCGACCCGGGTCGTCCCCATGTGATCCATCGGAGTGCGATGCCTTTGTGGCATCGCTCCCAAAGAAAAAGCCCTTGCATGCCGGCATGCAAGGGCTTTAATGAGATGGTCAGCCCGATCCCTACGAAGCGGATTACGCTACGTAGGGATTTGTCCTTTTTGGGAGACCATCATGAGCGACGTCGCATTAATCGGCATTGACCTTGGCAAGC
>Ga0182743_1001774_pt1 | contig 20245 bp, 17 predicted proteins | sample eDN3rd30CKraftOP_FD_128522 | JGI IMG/M metagenome (GOLD analysis project Ga0182743, IMG submission 128522) | Enriched Organic Plus compost microbial communities from Emeryville, California, USA - eDNA 3rd pass 30_C Kraft OP (version 2) (version 2) ... | reverse complement strand
GCGACCGCGACGCTCCCGCTCTTCATCATCCTGCTCGGCGGCGGCGACGACATGCGCGTCGTGTTCATCGCGTACGGCGTCTCGTGGTTCGTGCTCATCAACACGGCCTCGGGCGTCGGCTCGATCCACAAGACGATGCTCGATCTCGGCAAAGTCTTCCGCGTCTCCCCCGTCCGGCGGCTCTTCGCGATCATCCTCCCGGCCGCGCTGCCGAAGATCTTCGCGGGCCTCAGGATCGCGAGCACCGCGGCACTCCTCCTCGCGATCGTCTCCGAGTTCATGCTCGCGACGAACGGCATCGGCTACATGCTCATCCAGGCGCAGGGCCGGTTCCAACTCCTCAACATGTGGTCGTGGATGATCGTGCTCGCCATCATCGGCCTCCTCCTCAACTCCCTGCTCGAGTTCATCGAGAGCAAGGTGCTCGCCTGGCACCGGCTCTCTCGGGCGAAGATCTGAAGGTGAATGACATGACCGACACGCAGTCCACGCAGTCCCCCGCCGTCCCCGGCGACCCGGGCGCGATCGTCGTCGTCGACGACGTCTCGCACGTCTACGGGAGCGGGCCGTCGGCCCACCACGCCATCTCGGGGCTGAACTTCTCCGTGCAGCCGGGCGAGTTCGTCTCGATCGTCGGCCCCTCGGGCGCCGGCAAGACGACGCTCCTGCGCACCCTCGCCGGGCTCCTCGTCCCGACGAGCGGCGGCGTGTGGGTCGAGGGCAAGCGGATCACCGGCGTGCCGAAGGGCATGGCGATGGTCTTCCAGGACTACAGCCGCTCGCTCCTGCCGTGGCTCACCGTCGAGCGGAACGTCGCATTCCCGCTCCAGGGCTCCTCGATTCCGAAGGCCGAGCGGAAGGCGATCGTCGCCGAGTCGCTCGAGGCCGTCGGCCTCAAGGGCTTCGGGAAGCGCTACCCGTGGCAGCTCTCCGGCGGCATGCAGCAGCGCGTCGCGATCGCGCGCGCGATCGCCTACCGCCCGCGCCTGCTCCTCATGGACGAGCCCTTCGCCTCCGTCGACGCGCAGACGCGCGAAGGCCTCGAGGACCTCGTCCTCCAGATCCGGGACCGGTACGGCATGACGATCCTCTTCGTCACGCACGACATCGACGAGAGCGTCTACCTCGCGAACCGTGTGCTCGTCCTCTCGCGGCCGCCCGCCCACCTCGTCGAGGACATCCGCGTCGACCTGCCGACCCCGCGCGACCAGATCACGACGCGCGAGGACCCGGCGTTCGTCCACCTGCGCAGCCACGTCGCCCGCCTCATCCACGGCGGCGGCGCGGAGTAGCCGGACCCGATCGCGTGGAGGCGAAGGCCGCCGTCCTCACGGCGTTCAACAGCCCGTTCGAGCTCACGCGCGTCCGGCTGCGGGAGCCCGGCGCGGGACAGCTGCTCGTGCGGACGACCGCGGCGCCGTTCTGCTCGACGGACTGGATGGGCTGGCGCGCGATGCGGCGCAAGGTGCCGCCCGTCGTCCTCGGCCACACCGCCGTCGGCGTCGTCGAGGCCGTCGGCGGGGGCGTCGAGGATCTGCGCGCGGGCGACCGCGTCCTCGTCGCCGGCACGCCCCAGTGCGGCGAGTGCTTCTACTGCCGCATCGGACGCCCCGATCAGTGCTCCGTGCTCATGGACTCGAGCGACCCGGTCGTCGGCGCGCTCGACGACGGTCGCGAGGTGCGCGCCGCCGGACGCGTCGGGGCGTACGCCTCCCACCTGCTCGTCGACCGCATTCAGGTGCACCCGCTCCCGGATTCGCTCCCCGACGCCGTCGCGTGCCTGCTCGGCTGCGGCATCTCGAGCGCGCTCGGCTCGATCGAGCACATCGCCCAGGTCGAACCGGGCCAGTCGGTCGCGGTCGTCGGCCTCGGCCACCTCGGGCTGTGGGCCGTGCAGGGCGCGCGGCTCGCCGGCGCCGGCTCGATCATCGGCATCGACGGCCACCCCGCGCGGCGCGACCTCGCGGCGGGGCTCGGCGCGACGGCGCTCGTCGACCCGACCGGCGAGGACCCGGTCGAGGCGGTCCGGGCCCTCACGGAGGGCCGCGGTGCGGACGTCGTCATCGAAGCGGCTGGCCCGGAGCTCGCGAGCCGCCAGGCGGTGCTCATGGCGCGGCGGGCCGGCACGATCGTGCTCATGGGCGTCGCGCATGCCTCGACCGAGGTCGTCTTGCCGCAGCTCGCGCTCACGGTGCACGGCAAGCGCGTGTGCGGCTGCCAGAACGGGCAGATCACGCCCGACCGGGACTTCCCCCGCTGGATCGGGATGCTCGAGCGCGGCGAGCTCGATCCGACGCCGATCATCACGCGCGAGTACGGCCTCGAGGAGATCGACACGGTCCTGCGCCGCTCGATGCTCATGGAGGACGTCACGGGCGTCCTCACGTCCTTCTGACCCCGCGCCGCCCGCCGCAAGCCGCCCCAACGTGCACGTTCGCGACGAGCGTGCGTGATACAACGCGCCCACTCGTCGACAAGGTGCACGTTGGAGGGTGCGGGGCGCGGAGCTGGAGCGGTCAGTCGGCGTGCGGGGTCGCGCGCGCCTCCGCCGCGAGGGCGTCGGCGAGTTCGGCGAGGACCGTCGCGGCGGTTCGCAGATCCTCGTCGCTCGCGCTCGAGAGCGGCGCGAGATGCTCGGCCCAGACCCGGCGGTAGCCGTCGAGGTTCTCGACGGCCGCTTGCGTCGGGTAGACGCGCACCTCGCGCGCGTCCCCGTCCGCCGCGGCCTTCCGCGCGAGGCCCTTCTCGACGAGCGCCGCGACGCGCGTGCTCGTGTTGCTCTTGTGCTGGCCGAACGCGCGCGCGATCTCCGTGACCGTCGCGCCGGGCCGCTCCATGACGATCCGCATGATGTCGGCCTCGGACCGCGTGACGTGGACGAGGCCCTCGCGCGGAATCGTCACCTCGCGCTGCAGGAACCGGAACACCTCGATGATGCGCTCGCCGATCTCCCCGAGCAGCGTCGCGCGCATGTCCCCCGCGTCCTCGGCCATGACCTTGAGTGTAGCCGCGGCTTATAGTTATGATACCTATAATCAAGGTGCTGCCGGCGAGGCCGGTCGCCGCCGCAACGACGCGAAATGGAGCCACGCCATGTCCCTTGTCCAGGACCGCATCGCGACCGAACCGACCGCCGAGGAGCTCGTCGAGCTCGCTCGAGCGCTCCGGCCGCGACTCCGGGAGCTCCAGGACGAGCACGCGAAGCTCGGCACGTACAGCCAGGAGATCCACGAGTACTTCGTCGAGCACCGCTTCTACGACATGCTCCGCCCGAAGCGGTACGGCGGCCTCGAAGTCGACCTCGAGACGTTCATCCGCGTCGCGATCGAGATCTCCCGCGGCGACCCCGGCGTCGGCTGGTCGTTCGAGCTCGGCGCGAGCCACGCGTACCAGTTCGCCTCGCACTTCCCGAAGGAGGCGCAGGACGAGGCGTTCGGGTCGGCCGCGCCGTTCATCAGCCCCTCGCGCGCATTCCCGCAGAAGGCCACCGTGACGAAGGTCGAGGGCGGCTACCGGCTCTCCGGCCGCTGGGACTACAACTCCGGCTGCACGTACTCGACGCACTTCATGCCCGTCGCGCCCGTGACCGCCGAGGACGGGTCGACCGCGCTGTACATGTTCATCGTGCCGCGCAAGGACTACACGATCATCGACGACTGGGGCTTCGGCCGCACGATCGGGCTCCACGCCTCGAGCTCGAACTCGATCGAGATCGAGGACGCGTTCGTCCCCGAGTACAACGCGGTCCCGTTCAACTTCAAGGACGTCGTGTGGGGCGACGAGGGCACGCCGGGCTACCAGCTGCACAAGAACCCGCTCTACCTCGGCCGCACCTCGGCATTCTTCATCGCGGGCCTCACCCAGACGCAGGTCGGGAACGCGCTCGCGTGCATGGACGAATGGGAGCTCCTCATGGAGCGGGGCACGAGCTTCGCGCCTCGAGGACCTCGCAAGGAGTCGCAGTTCTACCACCACTGGACGGGCGAGATCGTCTCCGCGGCGGAGGCCTCGCAGACGCTCCTGCTCGGCGCGATCCGCGAGTACCAGCGCCTCAACGCGGCGTGGACGGAAGGCGGAGCCGAGTTCACGACCGCCGACGACGTCCGCATCCGAGGGCAGATCGTCCGCGCGGCGGAGCTCGCCCAGCAGGCCATCGAGACGGCGTACATGTACGGCGGCACGTCGTCGGTCGCGCTCGCGGGGTCCCGGATGGCGAAGTACTACCAGGACGCCGCGATGTACCGGACGCACATCGGCTACATGCCCGAGGTCCTGCTCACGAACCTCGGCCGCGTGCTCTCGGGCCAGCCGCTGCAGATGTGAGCGGTGGTGGCGAGGTCCGGTGGACCTCGCCACCTCGCTCACCGCGACGCGGCGCCGGACGCCGGCGCTCCTTGTGTGCGCCCGCGCGCCGAGTGTGCGGGCGCGGGCGCGCGCACTCGGCGCGGGGGCGCACAGTGGGCGCGTCAGTCGATTCGCGCGATCCAATCGAGGACGGGACGGATGGCCTCGTCCGAGTTCCGCTCGAACATCATCGCGTGGCCGTTGCCACGGACGCCCGCGTCCGCGAAGTTGAGGAACTCCGCGCTCCCGCCGGCCGCGTTGATGTACTCGGCCATGAGGTGTCCCCACGACGTGAACGGCGAAGCCTCGGCGACCATGACGACGATCGGAATGCCGACGAGATTGACGAGGCGGTGCGTCCCCGGCTCGGCCGACTCGAGCTCCGCGGGATCGGCGACGGCCGGCTCGTACGTGAGCGGCGCCTTCGCGATGCCGTAGTCGAGCTTCATCCCCGGCCCGAAGGCGTGGAACGGCGGGCCCATCGGCTCGATCGCGCAGACGCCCTTGACGAGCTGCGGCCGCGCATCGGCGACGAGCCAGCCGGCGGGCCCGCTCGCCGAGTGCGTCACGACGATCGCGGGTCCGATCCGGTCGAGGAGCCGCGCGAGACGGTCCTGGTCGAGTCGCTGCGACTCGGCGAGGTCCTCGAGGAAGAAGCCCATCGACGCGACCATCTGGTCGAGGTGCTCGTCGCCGATCTCGGGCGCCCACGTGCCCTGGTCGCGGCCGGGGATGTCGGCCGAGAACAGGCCGATCGCCTGCTCGTACGAGAACATCGGGCCGGGCTTGCCGACGACGTCGGGGTGCGCCCAGGAGCGACCGTGCGCGGGACGGTCGACCGCGTAGACGAGATACCCGGCGTCGACGAACTTGTCCATCCAGCCCGGACGTCCGTCGGGCGTCCCGCGCCAGTCGGTCAGCTGCCCGCCGCCGCCGTGCACGAGGACGAGCGGGTACGGCCTGGTGATCTCGGCCGGCGCCTCCCACTCGACGTAGAGCGGCGCCCGCTGCGCCGTGCCGAACGGCGTCTCGACGCGCTCGCCGGCGATCCAGAAGTGGCCGCGCCGGCTCGTGCGAAGCGGGTAGTGCTCGAAGGCCGCGGGCAGCTTCGCCGGCTCAGACATTCGGCGTCACCCCGAACGCGTCCATCGCCGCGAGCCGGAACCCGAAGTCGCGCAGCTGCGGGTTGCGGTGGCCCGCCGACTGGGCCATGTCGCGGAAGATCCGCTCGAAGCGCTCGCCCTTCTTCGACGCGGCGGAGCCGATCGTCTTGTACAGCTCGACGACGACGTCCCACATGTCGAGCATGATCTCCCGACCGACGTTGCCGAGGAGGCCGTCCTCGCCGGCCGTGAAGGCGTTGCCGCCCTTGCCGTTGGGCGTCTCGGTGAGGCGCTCCCAGTGCTGCCACGCGCCGATGATCGCGAGCTCGGCCTTCCGGATGTTCGTGAGGGCCCCGCCGTACCAGCGCTGGAAGTCGGGGTCGGTGACGCGCGGCGTGAACGGCGGCACCGTGATCTTGCGCGTCCGCATCTGGTTCGCGTACTCGTCGAGCGCGCCCCACGCGGCGCCGACGCAGATCATGCCGAGCATCATCGCGAAGGAGCTCATGTGCCGGGCGTTGTACATCGGGTTGCCGTAGGCCTCGGAGCCGGGGCTCGCCGTCTCGGTGAAGGCGTAGAAGCTGAGGTCCGCGTCCTCGACCATGTACTTGGCGGGGAGGAACGCCTTGTCGAAGCGGATCGAGTTCGAGCCGGACGAGTTGAGGCCGAGCATGTTGCCCCAGTCGTCGAGGATCTCGTACGTGCCGGCCGGGGCGATGTAGAGCCCGACTCGCGGGGTGCCGTCGGGGTTGGTCCCTTCGAGGAGCGCCTGTCCGATGAAGTGCGTCGAGTAGGGGATGCCCGAGCAGTAGTTGACGGTGCCGGTGATCTCGTAGCCGCCGTCGACCTTGACGGCCTTGACGCTCGGCGCGTACATCGACGCGGCCTTGAACGCGCCGCCGGCGTAGACCTCCTCGTGGATGTCGACGGGGAACCAGTTCGCGAACATGAGCGCGTGGTTGGCGGAGAGGCAGAAGTTCCACGCCATCCCCATGTCGCCTCGCGCGAGCTCGATGACGACCTTCGCGAACGTCGTCGGCTTGACCTCGAGGCCGCCGTGCGCCTTGGGGACGAACATGAGGTAGAGCCCCGCGTCCTCCATCCGCCGGTGGATGTCCTCGGGGATGTGCGTGAGCTGCTCCGCTTCGGCGGCCCGAGCGATGAGCTCCGGCTGCAGGTCCCGAGCCGCCTGGATGAGCCGGTCCTCGAGGGCCTGGTAGTCCTCCGCAGCGACGGTGGCCGCCTGCGTATCGGTCATTGCTGTCCCTTCGTCATTGAAAAGGCCCGAATGCGTCGCCGCCGGGGCGGGATGTCCGCTCATCATACAGTCATCCGATCGGCCGCCAGGAGGTCCCCGGCGGCCGATCGGACGGCCTCGGCGAGGCCTGGCTCAGGTGATCGTCCAGCCCCGGTCGACGTAGATGTTCTGGCCCGAGAGGCCCTTGCTCGTCAAGAGGAATCGGGTCGCCTCGACGACGTCCTGCATCGTCGCGAGGCGGCCGCCCGGCGTCCGCCGCTCGTACTGCTCGAGGACGCCCTCGGGCTTGCCCGCCCAGAAGGGGCTGTCGCCGATGATGCCCGGGTGCAGCGCATTCACGCGAATCGGGGCGAGCTCGAGCGCGAGCGTCCGCGTGAGCCCCTCGACGCCCCCGTTGATCGTCGACACGGTCGTCGATCCCGGGTACGGCAGATCCTTCGCGCGGCCGCCGAAGAGGACGATGCCGGTCTCGTTCGAGGGCTCGAGGCGGTCGAGGAGCGCGTGGACTGTCTCCGCGTAGCCGACGAGCTTGAGGATGACGAGGCGCTTCGCGCGCTCGATGCTGTAGTCGCGGATGTTGTTCTGGTCGCGCTCGATCGCCGCGAGCACGAGTCCGTGCACCTGGCCGATCGACGCGAGCTGTCCCGCGATGGTCTCGGGCTCCGAGATGTCGAGCGCGACACCCTTCGCCTTCGATCCGATGCTCGCCGCGACCTCGTCGGTCCGCGCCTGGTCGCGACCCGTGATGACGACGCTGTCGCCGTTCGCGACGACGTCCTTCGCGATCTCGAGTCCGATTCCCGACGTGCCGCCGACGACGACGATCGTCCGTTCGCTCACTCCTGCTCCTTCGCCTTGACTGTGTGGGCTCGCATCAAGTCTCGCCCATGAGGGAAGCGCGACTGGACATCGCTGTTCAGCGGCGCTTAACCTGAGTCGAATAGACCGCACTGTGAATGTCAAGCCGCGCGGGCTCGCACGGGGGATCGCAGCAGCGGTTCTGGCTCGCGCGCCAGCACGGGTCACTGCGAATCAAGGAGGATGAGCGCCACAATGACCGGCACTCCGGTACCCCAGTCCGGGCAACCCATCGTGTTCCGCAACGGAATCGTGCTCACGATGGACAACGCCCACACCGTCCTGCCGAAGGGCGACGTGCTCGTCGTCGACGGCAAGATCGCCGAGGTCGGCGTCGGCCTCAGCGTCCCGGACAACACCCACGAGATCGACGCGTCCGGCGGCATCATCATGCCGGGCATGGTCGACACGCACCGTCACATGTGGCAGACCGCGATGCGCGCGTACGGCGCCGACTGGACGCTGACGCAGTACTTCGTCTGGTACTACCTGCAGTACGGCGCGAAGTTCCGCCCCGAGGACTACGCCGCGGGCAACCTCATCTCCGCGCTCGACGCGATCGAGTCGGGCGTGACGACGAGCGTCGACTGGTCGCACGGCCTCCGGACGCCCGACCACGGCTGGGCCGCGTACGAGGCGCTCAAGAGCTCCCCGGGCCGCTTCGTCTTCGCGTACGGCAACATCCACCAGTCCCCGTGGGAGTGGACGGCCGACCCGGAGGTCCGCAAGATCCTCGAGACCTCGCGCGACGACTCGGCGATGTTCGGCACGCAGGTCGCGTTCGACGTCCCCGACCAGGACGAGGAGTTCCCCGAGCTCGCGGCGTACCGCAACGCGAAGGAGCTCGGCCTGCGCGTCACGACGCACGCGGGCGTGTGGGGCGCGACGAACGACTGGGGCATCCGCAACGCCTACGAGGCGGGCGTCATGGAGGAGGGCTTCACCTACGTCCACGCCGCGTCGCTCTCGCAGGACTCGTACCTCAAGATCGCGGCGACCGGCGGCAACGTCTCGCTCGCGACCGAGTCCGAGGACACGTGCGGCCAGGGCTACCCGCCCATCCACCAGCTCCGCAAGTACGGCATCCCGGCGTCGCTCTCGGTCGACACGAGCGTGTGGTTCAGCGCCGACCTGTTCTCGGCGATGCGCGCGACGGTCAACGCCGACCGCGCACTCGAGCACTACCTCGCGCACCAGCTCGAGCCGGCAGAGACCGTGACGCACGTCAAGCTCCGCGTCGAGGACGTCGTCCACATGGCGACGCGGGGCGGCGCCCTCGCGATCGGCAAGGAGGACGAGATCGGCTCGCTCGAGAAGGGCAAGCTCGCCGACGTCGTGCTCCTGAAGAACGAGGACTCGCCGACGTGGGCTCCGCTCATCAACCCCTACGGCCAGGTCGTCTACCAGGCGCAGCGCGGCGACGTCCACACGGTGCTCGTCGGCGGCGAGGTCGTCAAGTCCGAGGGCAAGCTCGTCGCGGGCGACCTCGCGGGCGTCAAGCAGAAGCTCGACGCGACGGTCTCGTACCTCGAGAAGGAGGTCGGCGAGGACTGGATCAAGGGCCAGTTCCCCGAGATCCCCGAGGCCGAGGTCCTCTACAACCCGTACCAGTACAAGAAGGACGAGCACGAGCACTGATCGCTCGGGGCACGATTCCCCATCGGCGGCGCCGCCGGATCGCGATCGATCCGGCGGCGCCGCTGCTGTGCCCGGGCGCGCGGCATCCGTGAACGTCGCGATCTTCGCGATGCTCGCGGCGTCGTTCATGAGCATGTTCGACCGCTCGACGCTGCCGCCGATGCTCACCGCGATGTCGGCCGACCTCGATGCGTCCCTCGGCGAGGTCGGCGCCGCCCTCTCGGTCTATTCGATCTGCTACGCGATCTCGCAGCTCGCGTGGAGCGCCGTCTCGAGCCGCCTCGGCCAGGTGCGCGTGCTGCGGATGGCGCTCGTCGCGGCCGCCGCGTTCACGATCCTCACGGCGTGCGCGTTCGATCCGGTCGTCCTGTGGATCGCGCGGGCGCTGTCCGGTCTCGCGATCGGTGCGATCGTGCCCGCGACGCTCGTGTACGTCGGCGACAACGTCCCGCTCGCGCGGCGGGCGCACTCGCTCGCGAATCTCGCGACGGCGACGTCGCTCGGCGCGACCGTCGCGGTCGTCGTCGCGAGCGTCTTCGGACCGCTCGGCGCCTGGCGCTGGGTGTTCGTCGGGACGGCGGTCGTCGAGCTCGTCATCGTCGTGCTCCTGTGGCGCGTCAACGCCGGCCCACGGCCCGCCTCGCCCGTTCCGATCCGCACGAGCATGCGCCGCGTCCTCGGCGACGCGTGGGCGGTCCTCATCCTCGGGCTCGTCTTCCTCGAGGGCGCGACGCTCTACGGGGTCATGGGTTTCCTGCCGGCGGCGCTGCACAACGAGGGCACCGACGCGATGCTCGCCGGCGTCGTGACGGGCATCTACGGCGTGACGCTCATCGGGACCGCGCAGCTCATGAAGCTCATCCTCGGCCGCGTCCGGCCGGCCGTCCTCCTCCTCGTCGGGGGCGCCGCGAACGCCCTCGGCTTCGCGCTCCTCGTCGCGACGATCTCGGTCCCGTCCGTGCTCGTCGCGTCGGGCCTGTTCGGCTTCGCGTGGGCGATCGCGCACACGCAGATGCAGAACTGGATGACCGACGCGGTCGCGAAGGACCGGCCGGTCGGCATGGCGCTCTTCTCGACGGCGCTCTTCGTCGGGGCGGCGGCGGGCGCGGCGGTGGGGAGCGCGGCGGCCTCGAACGGGGCTTACGTTTGGCTCTTCGCCGGGACTTCGCTCGCGGGCGCGGTGTTCGCGGTCGGCGCGACGCTCGGCCGCCGCGTCTACCGCGTGAGGTCGAGCTGAGACGCACCGGGTGCAATCGGTTGCGATAGGGTGGAACGCGGAATCGGCGACGAGGAGGGCGACGTGGCGATCGCGACGATCAATCCGGCGACGGGCGAGACCGAGGCGACCTTCGAGCCGCATTCGGAGGCCGAGGTCGAGTCGCGCGTCGCGCAAGCGCGCGCGGCATTCCTCGAGCTCAAGGGCACCGACTTCGCGACGCGCGCGGGATGGATGCGACGCGTCGCCGACGTCCTCGAGGCCGACGTCGATGTCGCGGCGCCGATGCTCACGCTCGAGATGGGCAAGACGATCGCGCAGGCTCGCGCCGAGGTGCGCAAGTCGGCGAACGCGATGCGCTACTACGCGGAGCACGCCGAGCGCTTCCTCGCCGGGAACGCGCTCGATGACCCCTCGGCCGTCGGCGCCTCGCGGGCCTACACGCGATTCGAGCCGCTCGGCGTCGTCCTCGCGGTCATGCCGTGGAACTACCCGATCTGGCAGGTCGTCCGCTTCGCCGCGCCCGCGCTCATGGCCGGCAACACGGCACTGCTCAAGCACGCGTCGAACGTCCCGCAGGCGGCGCTCTACCTCGACGCCCTGTTCGAGCGCGGGGGCTTCCCCGCCGGGAGCTTCCGCTCGCTCCTCATTCCCGCTTCGCGCGTCGAGGCGGTCCTGCGCGATCCGCGGGTCGTCGCCGCGACGCTCACGGGCTCGGAGCCCGCCGGGCGCTCGCTCGCATCGATCGCCGGTTCCGAGGTCAAGCATGTCGTCCTCGAGCTCGGCGGCTCCGACCCGTTCATCGTCATGCCGAGCGCCGACCTCGACGCCGCCGTCGCGACCGCCGTGACGTCGCGAACCTCGAACAACGGCCAGGCGTGCATCAACGCGAAGCGCTTCATCGTCCACGAGGCCGTCTACGACGCCTTCGTCGCGCGCTTCACGACCGCGATGGCGGCGCTCCGGGTCGGCGACCCCATGGATCCCGACGTCGACCTCGGCCCGGTCGCGACCGAGTCGGGACGGGCGGAGCTCGACGAGCTCGTCCGCGACGCGGCCGAGAAGGGCGCGACGATCGCGACGGGCGGCGCGCCGCTCCCGGGGCCGGGCTGGTTCTACCCGCCGACCGTCGTCACGGATGTGACGCCCGAGATGCGGCTCTTCGCCGAGGAGGCGTTCGGTCCGGTCGCGACCGTCTACCGCGCGGCGGACGCCGAGGCCGCGCTCGAGATCGCGAACGGGACGACGTTCGGCCTCTCCTCCGCGGTGTGGACGCAGGACCCGGACGAGGAGGACTTCTTCGTCCGGCGACTCGAGGCGGGCGCGGTCTTCGTCAACGGCATGTCGGTCTCGTACCCCGAACTGCCGTTCGGCGGCATCAAGGACTCCGGCGTCGGGCGGGAGCTCGCGGCCGAGGGCATCCGCGAGTTCACGAACCTGAAGACCGTCTGGCGCGGCTGAGTACCGCGCTCACGCGGTCGAAATCGGGCGGCGCTCCCGAGCCCACGGGTCGACGAGCGTCTTGATCGCCGGCGGCCGGCCCTCGCTCATCGGCCGGAGGGCGCCCTCGACGACCTCGTCGAGCGGGATGACCTCGGGTGCGACCGACCCCCAGCGGCCGGCTCGGCTCGCGACGAGCTCGACCGCCCTCGGGAAGTCGGTCTCGCGGACGAGGGCGTTCGTCCCGATGATCTGCTGCTCGCGGATCGTCAGCCGACCGAGGTCGAGCTCGACGGGGCGGCGCTGAATGCCGACCGCGACGATGCGCGCGCCCGTCGGTGCGACGGCGAGCGCGGTCGCGAGCCCGCCCGACGTGCCGCTCACCTCGACGACGACGCGCACGTCGCGGTCGCCGATCGCGGCGGCGAGCCGCTCGGCGTCACCCGCATCCCCCGCGACCGCGACGGTCTCGTCGGCGCCCATCTCGCGCGCGATCGCGAGCCGGCCCTCGTCGACATCCGCCGCGAGGACGGTCGCGCCGGCGGCCTTGAGGGCGACGACGAGGAATGCGCCGATCGCCCCCGCACCGACGAGGACGACGAATCGGCCGTCGACATCACCGGCGCGACGGACGTTGTGGACGGCGATGCCCATCGGCTGGCACAGCGCGGCCTCGTCGAGCGAGATCCCGAGCCCCTCGATCGACACGCAGCTCGCCGCGGGGGTCGCGACGAAGCCCGCGAGCGCACCCTCGCGATGGAGCCCGACGCCCGCGTACCGGCGGCAGAGATTGCTCTCGCCGCGCTCGCACGCGGCGCACTCGCCGCACGGCGCCGCGCCGCACGAGGCGACGCGCTGCCCGACCCACGAGCGGTCGACGCCGTCGCCGACCGCGACGACGGTGCCGGAGAACTCGTGGCCGATCGCCATCGGGCCGAGGTGGCCGCTCGCCGCATGCCTCGCCGAGAGCGGGATCTGGATCGGGCCGTGGTCCCATTCCGAGGCGTCGGTCCCGCACACCCCGACCGTGCCGACGCGCAGGAGCACCTCGCCGGGCCCCGGCTCGGGCATCGCGCGCGCCTCGACGCGGATGTCCCGCGTCCCGTGGTAGACCGCGGCTCGCATTCCCCCCATCAGTACTCGTTCGCAACGAAGAGCTCTTGCGCGGGGAACTTCGTGAGCACCTCGATCCCGTAGTCGGTCACGACGACCTCCTCCTCGATGCGCGCCGCCGAGACGCCGTCGGACGCGGGGCAGTACGTCTCCATCGCGAAGACCATGCCCGGCCGGATCTCGACGGGGTCCTTCATCGAGTTGAGGCGCGAGATGATCGGGCGCTCGTGGAGCCCGAGGCCGAGGCCGTGCGCGAACTGCAGGCCGAAGGCCGCGAGCTCGTTGTCGAAGCCGAAGTCCTGCGCCCTCGGGAGCACCGCGGCGACCTCGTCGCTCCCGACGCCGGGCCGGATCGCGTCGAGCGCGGCGTCCATCCATTCGCGCGCCTGCTTGTAGGCGTCCCGCTGACTCTCCGTCGCCCAGCCGACGCCGAACGTCCGGTAGTAGCACGTCCGGTACCCGTTGAACGAGTGGATGATGTCGAAGAACGCCTGGTCGCCGGGGCGGATGATGCGGTCCGTGAAGTTGTGCGGGTGCGGATTGCACCGTTCGCCGGAGATCGAGTTGATCGCCTCGACCTGGTCGCTCCCGTACTCGTAGAGCCGGGCGTTCGCGAGCGCGACGATCTCGTTCTCCCGCACGCCCGGCTTGAGCGCCTCGACGATGTCCTGGTAGACGCCGTCGACCATCGCCGCCGCCTGGTTGAGGAGCATGATCTCGTCCTGGTTCTTGATGACGCGCGCGTCGAGCATCGGCTGCTGCGCGTCGGCGATGCGGATGCCCTGGCGCTCGAGCTCGAAGAGGAACGTCGGCTCGACGAGGTCGATCCCGAGCGGCGCGTCGGCGAGGCCCTGCTCCGTCAGGAGCGACTTGATCTCCGCGACCGCGTCGACCATGAGGCCCGCCCCGCCCTCGGGCGCGACCGCGCCCTTGAAGCCGAGGAACCCGGCGCGGTAGTGGTCATCCGGCACCCAGTCGGAGTAGCGCTTGTGGTGCCGGACGGCGGAGCCGAAGTCCCAGAGGATCGGGTCCTGGCCGCGCATGAGGAGCGCGTATCGGATCATCTTGTCGCCGAGCGCGCCGCCGATCCAGGTCTGCGTGACGTAGCGGATGTTGTAGAAGTCGAAGAGCAGGAACGCGCCGCACTCGCTCGACTCGAGCGCCGCCTTCGCGCGTTCGAGTCGATAGCGGCGCAAGCGGTCGAAGTCGACGCGGTGCTCGTAGTCGACGCCCATCTGACCCGGGGCGCCGAGCGGCGGCACGCCCGGTGGGCGCTGCGAGGGCCGCTCGAATGCGCGGCTCGGCCGGTGCCCGTGCGAGTGGCTCATCGCTCCGGGTCCAATCCGTCGTTGACCTCGACGTGCTCCGGCTTGATGTCGATGCCGCTCGCGACGGCCGCGCGGAGGATCATCGAGGCGAAGTCCTGCTCGGTGTTGCCGGCGTTGACCTCCGTCGCGACCATCTCGCGCGTGACCGCGGTCACGGGCATGACGACGCCGAGTTCCCGCGCGGCGGCGAGCCCGAGGTCGAGGTCCTTGAGGAGGAGGACCGGCGTGAATGTCGGCTTGAAGTCGAGATTGACGAGCGCGGGCGACTTGTACCGGCTGTACGGCGAGCCCATGACCGAGTCGTTGAGGAATGCGAGGAAGTCGGCGCGCTTGACGCCCGCCTTCTCGGCGAGGAGCGTGATCTCGATCATGTTCTGGATGACGACGCCGAGGAAGACGTTGTGCGCGATCTTCACGATGCGAGCGGCCTCGCCCTCGCCGACGTACGTGACGCCGCGGCCCCAGGTCTCGAGGAGCGGCTCGACGTACTCGTAGACGTCGCGCGGCCCGGACGCGGCGACCGTGAGCTTGCCGGCGGCGATGACCTTCGGGTTGCCGGACACGGGCGTCGCGAGGAAGCCCGTGCCGCGCGCCTCGGCCTCGGCCCGGATCTTGGCGCTCATCTCCATCGAGACGGTCGACGAGTCGCCGATCGCCTTCGGGGCTCGCTCGGGGTCCGTGAGGAGTCCCCCCTCGCCGAGCATGACCTGCTCGAGGTCCTTCGAGGCGGACACCATGGCGAACACGATGTCGCGGCCGGCGAGATCGACGGGCGCGTCGACGAGCGTCGCGCCGAGTGCCGCGAGCGGCTCCGCCTTCGACTTCGTGCGGTTGTACACCGCGACGTCGTAGCCGGCCTTGAGCAGCCGCTTCACGAGCTCGGCTCCCATTCGGCCCGCGCCGATCCAGCCGACAGTGATGTTCGCGTTCGTCATTTCGTTCCTTCTCCTGGTTGGTCGAACCGCTGCGCAATCGTTTGCAGAGCGGACGTGCGGATGCGTGCTCGGCGCGCCTCGGTTCAGGCGCCTGGGCCGATCGCGGCGATCGCCTGGATCTCGAGCCGCAAGCGGGGATCGGTCGCGAGCCGCTTGACCTCGACGGTCGAGCTCGTCGGGATGTGCCCGCCGAACCACTCGCCCTGGACCCGATTGACGGTGTCCTGGTCCTCGTCGACGTTCGTGAAGAACCGGATGAGGTTCACGACGTCGCTGCGGTTCGCGCCCGCCGCCCTGAGCGCGAGGTCGAGGTGCTCGAAGAGGTTGACGACCTGGCCCTCGATGTCGCGCGGGATCGCGTCGAACACCTCGGGGCGGTGCGGGTGGTCGTGGTACACGGGCGCGCCCGTCACGCCGCTGATGAAGACGAGGCGCGCGCCCGACACGGTCCGGATCGCCGGGACGAACGGGCTCACGATCGTCCCGTCGAACCCTTCGTGGTGGATGATCTCCGATGCGCCGCTCTCGACGCGGCGCGGGGCGGGGATCGGGCTCATGCGCGTACCTCCTCCTGGGCGAAGACGGGCGAGGCGAACGTCACGTCGCCGTGCATGATCGTGAGCTCGCTGCGGATGCCCGCGAGCTGCGCGGCGTCCGCCGCGAACGGGTCGAGCGTCGGCACCATGAGGTCGGCGTCGCAGCCGACGGCGATCCGGCCGCGTCGGTCGTCCTCCCCCGTGAACCATGCCGCGTCGGCGGTGTACGCGCGGAGCGCCTCCTCGACGGACATGAGATGCTCTGGCGCGCGGGCGCCCTCGCCGTCGACGGATTCGCCCGTTGTGAACCACGCGATCGACGCCCACGGCGAGAACCAGTTCGCGCGCGTCGCGTCGGTCCCGAGGCCGATGACGACGCCATGGCGCCGGAACTCCGCGATCGGCTGGGCCCGGCTCGCCGCCTCGCGGCCCCACGCCTCGACGTAGTCGCCGCCCTTGAGCGAGTGCCGGTTCTGGACGAGGACGCCCAGCCCGAGGGCGGCCATCCGCTCGACGTTCTCCGGCGAAGCGGCGTCCGCGTGGACGATCGACCAGCGCCGTCCCCTCACGCCGCCGCTCTCGTGCTCGACCCGCTCCCACGCGTCGAGCACGCGGGAGAGCGTCGAGTCGAGGACGGCGTGCATCGACATGCGCCACCCTCGCGCGGCGCAGATCCGACTGATGTCGAGGAGGTCGGCGGCGGCCGCGTCGGTCACGTCGAAGACCTCGAACCCCTCTAGGTCGTGGCAGCCGAGGTGGACGACCTCGCCGATCCCCGCGACCTTGAGGATGCCGTCGCCGAAGTCGTGCTGCTGGATGCCGGTGTACGACGCGACGTTGTCGAGCTCTCCCCCGCGGTCCCACGCGGAGATGAAGAGCCGGAATCGCAGCGGGAGCCGTCGTTCGCGCCAGAGCTCGAAGAGCGGGTCGTAGTCCGAGGGCTTGACGAGCAGGCCGCCGCCGTCCGAGACGGCCGTGAGGCCGTGGGCGGCGAACTCGAGCGCCATCTCGCGCGTACCGCGCTTCGCGGTCTCGGCGTCGACCGCGAGCGCGAGCGCGGTCGGCACGGCGAAGGCGCCGACGCCGAACACGACGCCCGTCGGCGCACCGCGCTCGTCCCGCGCGAGCGTCCCGCGCGCGGGATCCGGCGCTTCCGCGCCCGCCCAGCCGCACGCCTCGAGTCCCGCGGCGTTGAGCACGCCGATGTCGTACGTCTCCTGGATGAAGACCGGGTGCCGCGGCGCCGCCGCGGTGAGCTCTTCGGGCGTCGGGATGCGCCCCTCCGCGAACTGCCGTCGGTGCCAGCCGCCGATCGCCGGGATCCACGTGCCGACAGGCAGCTCGGCCGCGCGGGCGCGGATCGTGTCGAGTGCCTCCGCGACCGACCGCACGTCCTCCCAGTGCAGCGAGACGGACCAGCTCACGCCCGCCCGGACGGCGTGGATGTGGGAGTCGATGAGACCCGGCAGGACGCGCCGACCGTCGAGATCGATGACGCGCGCGGCGAGCGGTGCGAGCGGCGCGAGCTCCTCGTCGGTTCCGACCGCGACGATGCGGCCGTTCGCGATCGCGACGGCTTGCGCCTCGCCCGGTCCCTGACCGGGGTCGGCGAACGTCGTGATCCGGCCCCCGGTGAGGAGCAGGTCGACGGGCTGTGAACGCGCGGGCACGGTGTCCTCGTCCTCGGTCAGACGCTCAAGTAGCGCTCGAGCAGCGCGGCGTCGTTGCGGAGGACCTCGGGCGCGCCCGTCCACGGGATCTCCCCGTCCTCGATGACGACGACGCGGTCGGCCATGTCGAGCGCGAGCTCGACGTTCTGCTCGGCGATGAGCACCGAGAGCCCGGAGCCGCGCAAACCCGCGATGCGGTCCTGGATGACGTCGAGGACGCTCGGCGCGAGCCCTTCGCTCGGCTCGTCCATGAGGAGGAGCGTCGGATTGGCCATGAGCGCGCGAGCGATCGCGAGCATCTGCTGCTCGCCGCCCGAGAGCGACCGGGCGTACGACTTCTGCCGTTCCGCGAGGCGCGGGAAGAAGTCGAAGACGCGCTCGATCGTCCACGGGTCGGCGATCGCCTTCCGCCGGCGCTTCGAGACGACCGTGAGGTTCTCGACGACCGTGAGCGAGCCGAACACGTGCCGGCCCTGCGGGACGATCGCGATGCCGGCGCGCGAGATCTGGTGGCTCGCCTTGCGCGTGATGTCGACGCCGTTGTAGACGATCGACCCGCCCGTGACGGTCGGGGGCCGCAGTCCCGCGAGGGCGCGGACGAGCGTCGTCTTGCCCATGCCGTTGCGGCCGATGAGGGCGACCGTCTCGTTGTCGCCGACCGTCACATCGACGCCGTGGAGGACCTGCGCCGTCGCGTAGCCGACGGTGAGACCGGTGACTTCGAGGCTCACTGCTTGTCGCGCCTTCCGAGATAGATCGCCTTGACCGTCTCGTCGTCCCGGACCTCGTCCGGCGTGCCGGTGATGACGTGGCGGCCGTTCTCCATGCACATGACGCGATCGGTCAGTCCGAGCGCGAGCGACATGTCGTGCTCGATGAGGAGGATCGGGAGGGTCCGCGGGAGCTCCTCGATGAGCCGCTTGAGCGTCGTCCGCTCCGCGGCGGAGAGGCCCGCGGCGGGCTCGTCGAGGAGGAGGATCCTGGGGTCGCCCGCGAGCGCCATCGCGATCTCGAGCTGGCGCTGCTCGCCGTGCGAGAGCTCCGAGACCGTGTCGTCCTTGCGGCCCTGCAGGCCGACCTTCTCGAGCGCCTCGAGGGCCCGGCGGCTCGCCTCGTCGCCGAGGCGCTGCGGCATCCAGAAGACGCGCGCCTTCGCCGAGCCGCCCCGCGCCGCGACGCGGACGTTGTCGAGGACGGTCATGTCCTTGAAGAGGTTCGAGATCTGGAACGTCCGCCCCACGCCCATGCGCGCGCGCTTCGCGGTCGACGTCTTCGTGACGTCCTCGCCGAAGAGCCGGACGGTGCCCGTCGTGACGGGGACGTCGCCCGCGATCATCTTGAAGAGCGTCGTCTTGCCCGCGCCGTTCGGTCCGATGACGCCGATGCGCTCACCCGGCGCCATCGTCAGGGAGATGCCCTCGACGGCGACGACCCCGCCGTAGCGCTTCCCGACGCGGTCGACGACGAGCACGGGGGCGCCGGCCCCGGACCCTTGCGGGTCCGGAGCCGGTGCCGTGGTCGTGCTCGTGGTCACAGGCCCTGGTTCGTCTGGTCGTACGGGACGATCGACCGGACGTCGGCGGGAGCGCCCTTGCCGAGCCACTGGTCGACGTCCTCGAACTCGGCGATCGGGACGTTGTAGAGCAGTCCGTCCTCGCCCTTCTGAACCTCGCGGATGTAGACCGGCGCGATCGTGTTGTTGTACTCGTCCCACGAGACCTTGCCGAAGATCGAGTCCTCGAAGGTGTACGACGTGATCGCGTCGATGAGGTCGGCGCCCGTCAGGAGGCCCCGTTCCTCGATGACCTGCGCGAGCAGCGAGGCGGTGATGTAGCCGCCCGCGATGTACGCGCCGGGCACCTGACCGGTCTTCGCGATGTACGCGTCGACGAACTCGCGCGTGACCTCCGCGTCGCGGCCCTCAGCCCAGTACGAGACGGACTTCATGCCGATGATGCGGTCGCCCATCGCGCGCAGCGTGCCCTGGTCGGCCGCGCAGCAGTTGAGGAGCAGCGGCTCGATCGAGCCGCCCGCGTCGAGGTAGGCGGTGAGGAAGCCCGGGCCGCCCGCGCCGCCCGCGAGGGCGACGAAGACGACGTCCGCGCCGCCCGCGAGCGCCGCCTGGACCTGCGCCGCGTAGCCGCCCCAGTCCGTCGTCGTGTTCGGCGCCCAGATCTGCTGGACGATCTCGCCGCCGTTCTCGACGAAGCCCTGGACGAATCCGGCGCACGACTCCCAACCGAAGGAGTAGTCGTGGCAGAGCGTGACCGCCTTCGAGTAGCCGCCCTCGGTCGCGGCCCAGACGCCGCCCGGGTACGTCGACTGCGTGCCGCCCATCGAACCGGTGCGGACCGTGAAGTCGTTCCAGTTCTGCTGCGTCAGGTCGTTCGACGCGGCGACCGGGTGGAGGTTCGGAATGCCGAGCGGCGCCGTGTAGGCCGCGACGGCCGACGCCGTGCTCGCGATGAGCGGGCCGACGACGATGTCGACGCCGTCCTGCTCGACGAGCTTGTGCGCCTTGGTGAGCGCGGTCTCCGGGTTGCCGGCGTCGTCCTCGGCGATCGTCTCGATCGTGACGCCGTTGACCTCGTTGCCGTTCTCCTCCCAGTAGAGGTTCCAGCCGTCGAGCATCTCCTGGCCGGCGACCGCGAAGTTGCCGGACGTCGGGGACAGGAAGCCGACCTTGAGCGTGCCGGTCGCGGCGTCGCCACCGGGGGTGGGTGCCGCCGACTCGTCCGTCGATGCGCCCGGAGGGGCGCAAGCGGAAAGCGCGAGCGCGGCGGCGACGCCGAGGCCCGCGAGCGCG
>Ga0182743_1001771_pt1 | contig 20273 bp, 18 predicted proteins | sample eDN3rd30CKraftOP_FD_128522 | JGI IMG/M metagenome (GOLD analysis project Ga0182743, IMG submission 128522) | Enriched Organic Plus compost microbial communities from Emeryville, California, USA - eDNA 3rd pass 30_C Kraft OP (version 2) (version 2) ... | reverse complement strand
CGTCCCTGCCGAGGTCGACCACCTCGTGCGGAGGCTCGTCGAGTGGGCCGACCAGGAACGTGACGTCGAGCTCGCCGGAGGCCAGCCCGTCGAGGAGCTCCCCCTGGTCGTCGGACTCGAACGACAGCACGCGCACCCCGGGACGTTCCTCTCGGAACCTGCGCAGGACCTCGGGCAGGATCCGCACCGAGACGCTCTGGAACACGCCCACGGAGATCCGTCCCGCGGCGCCGCTGCCCACGGCGGCGAGGTCCGCCTCGGCCTCGGCGACGCGGCCGAGGATCGCCTCCGCATGAGCGACGAGCACCTCTCCCGCGGCCGTCAGCTCGACCGGCTTCGGACCTCCGGGTCGATCGAAGAGCCGCTGGCCGACCCCCCGCTCGAGCGCGGCGATCTGTTGGCTCACGGCGGACTGCGTGTAGCCGAGCTCCTGGGATGCCGCACCGAAGGACCGGGTCCGGGCGACCGCGAGGAACGTGACGAGCAGCCGGACCTCCAACGCTAGGCGCCCTCCATCAGCGCTGCTCATGGACTCGATCGTAGATCATCGTTGGACCTGATCGAAGGGTGGTGCGATGGTCAGCACATGAAGTGGGATCCCTGCCCGAGGCGGCTCGCCGAGCTGGCGTTCCGCATCGCCGAGCACGGCACGGCGTCCGTCGAGGCGGAGATCGTGCCGGTGGCCGCCGCAGCGGTTCGCCGGGGCGTCGCCCACGGCGCTGTCGCCGCCCTCCTCGATCCGACGTCCACCGAGGTGGTGCGCCAGCGCGCCTTCGGCCTCATCGCAGCGAGCCTCGCCGCCCACGAGCCGGCATCCGAGGTGGACGAGCTCGAGGGAGCCGGCTCAGCCGTGGAGGAGCCGCTCGATCCGCTCGGCGATCTCGGCGAGGACGTCCCGGTCGCTCTCGGGGCGGCCCGCTGACCGCGGGTGCGTCGCGTGTGACGTCGCCCAGCCCCGCAGCTCGAGGAACATGGCGGCGTCGTGGCGGTAGGCGGGTACCGGCGGCCGGAAGGCGAACTGACCGAGGTACTGCAACACGTCGTTGAGCTCCCAGAAGCGGGAGTGGTCGCCGCCGGCCCACGCCGCGTCCCGGGCAGCGAACGCATCGGGTGCGAACGTCGAGAGCCCCAGCAGGTAGTCCGACCCGTGGACCACCAGGTCGATGGCGAGGTCGTTCCCGGTCATCATCCGGAAGTCCGGCCGGAGGCGCTGGCAGAGCCGGATGCGCTCCCACTCCAGGTCGCGCCGCAGCGAGCTGTGCTTCAGCCCCACCACCTCGTCGATCCCGAGCAGCGCCTCGAAGACCTCGGCGGAGAAGATGCGCCCCGCCGGATGGAACATGGGCCCCAGCTCGAACCCCAGGAACGGACCGACCCGCTCGCCCAGGCGGCGGTGCACCTCGACGATCTCGTCGTCGGGGAGCATCGCCATCGCGTGGCTCGGGAAGAGGATCGGCAGCGCGCCTGTCGACGCGACCACCTCGGCGGAGGCGAGCAGGGCGTCCGCGTCGAACGCGTCACCGGGAGCGTCGTCGCTGTGCACCCCGGCGATCACCTCGCCACCGAGCGCTCCGGCGATGCGCAGGACCTCGGCCCTGTCCGCCTCGTCGAGGTACGGGCCGAACCCGGTGTCCATGTTGACGGCCGGCGTCAGGCCGGCCGCCACCGTGCGCCCGAGGTGCACCTCGTACCCGGCCCAGTCGACCGACCCGTCGTCGGCCATCGGCAGGAGCACCGCGGACGCGCCTCGGATGGTGCGGCGCTCCACCACCGGCGGAGGGGTGCGGTCCGTGGCGTTCACGGGTCGTCCCTGCGCCGTCGGCCGCCCCGCGCCTCCTCGGCGGCCCGCTTCACCTTCACCAGGTCGGCGCGGTCCGGTCGGCTCTTGTAGTGCTCGTCGAGCGGCCAGCAGCCCGACACCATCCCGTGGCGTGGCGCGGTGGTGCAATCGCTGAAGGTCCGGCACACCAGCCGCCGCTCGAGTCCCTCGCCCCGCATCACCCTGGCGGGCAGCTCCGGGTGGCTCAGCACCATCCGGCCCAGCCCCACCGAGTGCATCCAGCCGCCCTCCACCAGCGCCTGCCCGACGTTCGCGAAGTGGTCCTGCAGGTAGGTGAGGCCGGAGCCGACCACCAGCAGCTGCGGGTGAGTCGCCGTCAGCTCGCGCGTGGCCTCCTGCATCCGCACGACCTCGACCAGCGGGTCGCGAGGCGGGAGGTAGCCGTCGGACGGCGGGAAGAACGCGGGACGCTGCACGTGCGGGCAGTAGTAGGGGCTCCCGGCGGTCACGCACAGGAGGCTGACGCCCAGCTCGGTGAGCAGCTCGCAGAACCGGTGGGTCTCCGTGAGGTCAGTCCCGGAGCCCGTCCCGTCGCCACCGAAGGCGTGGGGATAGGGGCCCTCGACCGCCGGCACGCCGACGCCGTCCGGTCCGGCGACGTGCGGCGCCACGTCGAACGCCGACAGGCGGACGCCGATGCCAAGGCCGGGCGCGTCGCGGTGGATCCCCTCCACGACGCGGCGGAGGAACGCGGTGCGACCTTCGAAGCCGCCACCGTACGGACCGGGCCGGTCAACCGCCGTCAGCAGCTCGTGCAGCAGGTAGCCGTGGCAGTGCTTCACGTCCACGAAGTCGAAGCCCGCCTCCCGGGCGACCACGGCGGCGGCGACGAAGCGCTCGACCAGCCCGTCGAGCTCCGCGTCGGTGAGCACCTGCGCGTCACCCGCGCCCACCCGCTCGTCGAGCACCGGGTGCCGGTAGGCCACACGGGGCTCGGGCGTGCCCTGCGGGCGGGACCACCGACCGGAGTCGGTGAGCTGCAGCCCGATCACAGGGGTGCCCTCCACGCCGGACTCCCGGTGCCCGTCGACCACGATCGAGCGCAGCTCCGCGAGGTCCGACGCGGCGTGCCGGCCGAAGGTGAGCTGGTTGGGGTTCGCCCGCCCCTCGGGGACGACGGCGACCGCCTCGCCACCCCAGACCAGGGCGGCGCCGGAGAGCCCGAAGCGGTGCCAGCGTCGCCGGACCAGTTCGGTGGGTCGCCCGTCGTGGGTTCCGTCCCACCCCTCCATGGGCAGCACGGCGAAGCGGTTGTCGAGGCGCCAGGGCCCGTGCTCGAGCGGTGACGCCAGCGCGCCGGTGGCATTCACCTCGTCCGCGACCGGTAGGTCGCACCCCAGCTCCGTCAACCGGGCGCGCAGCCCGGCCGGTCCCTCCACCCGCCGCATCTGCGGGAACGCGCCGCTCATGGAGGCCCATGGTGGCACGCAGGCGTCGCTGCCTCCTTCCTCGGCCTTCTCCGACGCGATTCGCCGTCAGACGCGAAGATGGGCGACATGGCGACGACCGGTGTGGTGGTGGGAGCGGGCGACCGCGGTTACGACGCGTACGCGACGCTGTTGCTCGACGAGCCCGACCTCGGTCGCATCGTCGCGGTGGCCGACCCCGACGCCGGGCGCCGCGAGCGCTTCGCCCGGCGCTTCCACCTGACCTCGGCCGACTGCTACCCCGGATGGGAGGAGCTGTTCGCGCAGCCTCGGTTGGCGGACTACGCGATCATCGCCACGGGCGACACGCATCACGTCGAGCCCACGATCGCAGCGCTGGGGGCCGGCTACCACGTCCTCCTCGAGAAGCCGATGGCGCTCGACGACAAGGACTGCCGCCGCATCGTCGAGGCGGCCGAGGCCGCCGACCGGGTCGTGGCCGTCTGCCACGTCTACCGCTACTCGCACGTCTTCTCCGAGCTGCACCGGCTCATCGAGGACGGCTCCCTCGGGGACGTCATCACGATCCAGCTCTCCGAGAACGTGGCGTTCTGGCACTACGCCCACTCGTACGTGCGCGGGCACACGCGCCGCAGCGTCGTCCCGTGGTTGCTGCAGAAGTCCTGCCACGACCTCGACCTGCTGGCGTGGATGGCCGGCGCGCCCGCCGCGGAGGTGTCCTCGTTCACCCGCCCGACGGAGCTGACCGAGGCCAACGCACCCGAGGGGGCGCCCGAGCACTGCATCGAGGGCTGCCCGCACGCCCCGACCTGCCCCTACGACGCCGTGGCGACCTACCGCGAGCTCACCCCGGTGCTCGCCGACCTCGCCATGACGGAGCGACCGCTCGGGTTGGGACCGGCGGCCTCGGCGCTCAAGGCGGTCCGGCCCCGGCTGCTGCACTCGGGGATCCCTGCGGTGTCGAAGCGCATGGAGTGGTGGCGCTGGCCCGTCGCCGCGGTCACCGACGACCACACGCCCGAGGGCCTCGACCACGCCCTCCGGACCACCCGGTGGGGGCGGTGTGCGTGGCGCGTGGAGGACAACGACCAGCCCTCCGGCCAGACGGTGTCGATCCGCTTCACGAACGGCGTCCTCGCGAACTTCACGCTGCAGTCGGCCTCCCACCGCACCATGCGGATGGTGCGCGTCGACGGCACCAAGGGCTCGGCCTGGGGCGAGCTGCGGGCCCTCGACGGCTGGCTGAAGTTCGCCGACCACACCACCGGTCGCGTCCGGAAGATCCAGATCCCGACCGCCTTCGACGGGCACGGAGGAGGGGAGCGGCCGCTGTTCCGCGACTTCCTCCGGGCGATCGAAGGTGGCACGGAGCCCTCGGTCTCGGCGCGGGAGAGCGTGGAGAGCCACCGCATCGCGTTCGCCGCGATGGAGTCCGCGGCCACCGGGCGCATCGTCACCCTCCACGGCGCCGATGGCGGCAGCGCGGACGTGTCGTTACCGTGAGGTGACGCCGAGGGGAGGGCGACAAGGGCGATGCATGCCACCCGACGACAGTTCCTGCTGGCGACCGCGGCCGCAGCTGCGGCCGCCGCCTGCGCACCGCAACCGGGGCCCGGTGGGCTACCCGCACCGAGCTGCGCGGCTCCCCCGACCGGCCCTCCCGGCCCGATGCCCCTGCCCGGCGCCCCCGGCCTGATCGACGAGGCGGCCTTCCAGGCCCGCGCCGCCGACTACCTCGCCTTCGCCACCCAGCGGCTCTCCCCTGGTGATGCGACCAGCATCTCGGCGCACCTGATCCGGGCCCGGCGCGACCCGTCCTTCACGTGGGACTCGTCCCAGGTGACCCTCGACGGCCTCGCCGACGTCTGGAAGATGCTCGACGAGTGGAAGGACACGGGCGACTTCCAGCTCATGTACCTCAACTGGGTGCTCCGCCTGGGCGAGGGGGTGATCGACCCGGCGGTGCTCGGCGCGATCGAGGACCGCATGGCCGCGTTCCGCTACCGCTACGACGACCCGCTCCCCGCGGACCGGGTCGACCACAAGTGGTTCTGGTCGGAGAACCACCGCCTGATCTTCGCGGTCGACGAGTACCTCGCCGGGCTCGCGATGCCGGACCGGACCTTCACGGTCACCGGCCTCACCGGCGCGCAGCACGCGGAGCGGGCCCGGCCCGCCATCCTCGAGTGGATCGAGGAGCGCTCGCTCTTCGGCTTCAGCGAGTGGCACAGCAACGTCTACATGCTGAAGAACATCACGCCGCTCCTCACGCTCGTGGAGCTGTGCGACGACGAGGAGCTCATCCGCCTCGGCTCGGCCGCGCTCGACCTGTGCCTCGCCGACGTGGCGCTCCACCTCCAGGAGGGCGCATACGGGGCCACCAGGGGCCGCACCTACAAGAAGGACAAGATGTCGTCGCTCGACGAGGCGACCTTCGGGACGGCGAAGCTCCTCTTCGACGACACGGCGCACGGCTGGACGTCGAGCACCGACACCGGCGCGACCTACTTCTGCGGCGCCCAGCGCTACCGGCTCCCCGACGTCATCCGGCGGATCGCCGTGAGCGACCGGGTCTCGACGGTCCGTGAGCGCCACGGGGTGCCGATCGACCCGCACGAGCCGATCTCACCGGATCCCCAGGGCGCCTACGGCTACGACTATGACACCGAGCACCTGCCGTTCTGGTGGTCGCAGGGCGCGCTCACGGCCTGGCAGGTCGTGCCGGTGACGCTCGACGCGGCCAAGCGCTGGCGCCTCTGGGACACCGACCTCTTCCAGGAGTTCAAGGCGCTGCGCCCGATCGCGGACGCCGGTCCCGTCGTCGCGCAGCTCGGCGCCCGGGAGCTGGCCTCCATGGCCGCGTTCGGCGTGCTCGGCGAGGCCCACACCTACACGTGGCGCAGCCCGGAGGCGATGCTCAGCTCGGTGATCGACCACCGGGTGGGCGACGCGCGCGACCAGGCCCACGCCTGGCAGGCGACGCTCGACCCCGACGCGATCGTGTTCACCACCCACCCCCAGCGGCCCACGCCGCAGTCGCTCGACTGGCGGGAGGACGACGGCTACTGGACCGGTTCCGCGTCGATGCCCCGCAGCGCCCAGCACCGCAACGTCGCGGTGCACATGTACCGGCCGGCGTACCAGTCGCCGACCGACCCGCTCCTCGGGCCGGCGTTCGGGTACCTGCAGGAGACCCACGCCTACTTCCCCCAGGACCACTTCGACGAGGTCGTCGAGGAGGCCGGGTGGACCATCGGCCGCAAGGGGGACGGCTACGTCGCGCTGTGGTCGCACCGGCCCACGACGTGGCGCACCTACGACCCGTCCGTGGTGGCGACACGTGGCATGACGAGGCCGTTCGACCTGGTGGCCACCGGCGGGGCCGACAACGTGTGGGTCGTCGAGGTGTCGCGCCGGGCCGACGCCGGGTCGTTCCAGCAGTTCGTCGCCGCCGTCACCGGCGCGGCGATCGTCGCCGAGAAGCTCGCCACGGGCGGCCACCGCGTGCGGTACGAGTCGCCGTCGCAGGGCGTGATCGAGCTCTCGCTGCAGGGCGACTTCGTCGTCGACGGTCAGGTGGTGCCGCTGAGGGACCACCCCCGGCTCGACAGCCCGTGGGGTGAGGTGTGCCACCTCGGCCGGTTCCTCTCCCTGACCGACGGCGACCGGCGCCTGGTGGTCGACTTCGCGAAGGGCGCCCGGGAGGTCACCTGACGCCGCGGAGGCCGGCCCACGCCAGCTGGGCCACCTGCGCGGCGAGCGTCGTCGCGTCGACGTCGACCCCGTGGTGGAGCCAGTAGCGCCCCGAGCCCTCGGCGAGCCCCACGAGGCCGTTGCCGAGGAGCCGGCGCTGCTGCTCGGAGATGCCGGGGATCTCGATGAGGCCGGCGACCATCTCGGCGACCGACTCCTCGACCCGCCGGGCCTGCGCGGCGAACTCCTCGTCGCGGCGGGTGCCCGCGCCGAACAGCACCTGGAACGCATCGCTGTGCTCGGCGACGAAGCCGAAGTACGCGGCGAAGCCCCGCTCGATCTGCTGACGGGGGCCCTCCGCGTCGACCGTCGCCTTGGCGATCGTGTCCCGGAGCTGGCCGCCGATGTCCTCGAGCAGCTCGCGGTACAGCTCGCGCTTCGAGGCGAAGTGCTGGTACAGCACCGGCTTGGTGACGCCGGCTGCCTCGGCCACGTCGTTCATCGAGGTCGAGTGGTAGCCCCGCTCCGCGAAGACGCGCACGGCCACGTCGAGCAGCTGGCGGCGTCGTTCGTGGGCGGGAAGGCGCATAGGTCGACTCAGAAGTTACCAGGGAGTAACCGCATCAGTGCGGCGTTCCGCCCGACGACTCCCGGTCCTCGCGGTCGGCGGCCTTCACCCCGTAGGCGAAGACGATGGCGGGGGCCAGGACCACGCCGCCGCCGAGCATGAGCAGCACGATCGTCGTCGTGAGCCAGGTTCGGAACCCGGCCGCGAACCCGACGAAGAACAGCACCACCGCGAGGCCGTAGGCCGCGTAGCCGACGCGCTTGCCGAGCTCGCACCACCGGGCGATCCTCGCCCGCTTCGCGAGCAGCGGGTCCGGCGGCGGGGGAGCGGTCACGGCATCCATCCTGCCTCCTCGAGCAGGCGTGCCAGGCCCGCTCGCACCCGCGCCATCGAGAAGTGCTGCCGCGCCAGCGCCTCGTTCCGGTCGAGCAGGCCCTCGTCGGGTCGATCGAGGAACGCTCGGACACCCGCCGCATCCCCCGGGTCGAAGAACCGGAACCCCAGGCTCCGCAGGTCCTCGGCCACGCGGTAGTGGCCCACCGCAGCAGGCCGGCGGTGGAGCGCCGCCTCGATCGGCGGGTTGCCGAAGCCCTCCCACGTCGACGGGAAGGCCACCACGTCGGCGGCGGCGTAGATGTCGGCCTCCACGTCGCACGACCGGTGGATCACCCGGCACCGCGCCTCGGCGAGCAGGCGCTCCAGCTGCGGGCCGTAGTCCTCCTCCGCGGGGCCCAGCAGCCAGTACGTCCCGCCGAGGGCCTCGGCGAGCGCGATCGCCGCCGGCACGCCCTTGCGCTCGATGGCACGCACGGGATGGGTGATGAGCACCTCGTCGTCGGCGACGCCGAGCGATGCCCGCTGCCCGCTGCGGTCGCCCGGCAGCGGCTCCGGGAACCCGTTGGGGATCACCACCGCCTGGATGCCGCACCGTTCACGCAGCTCCTCCGCCGCGAACGGGGTGAGGGCCACGTGCCGCCACGCCGGGTCGTCGAGCGGCAGCTCGGTGACGTGCGCGAACCGCTCCCGGTGCCAGGGCGGGTCGTGGTGGTGCTGGATCACGGGTCGGCCGGCCAGCACCTTCCCCGCGGCGCGCGCCGCCGGGAGGTTCAGCGGGATGGTGCAGAGGTTCTCCACCACCACCAGGTCCGCGTCGGCCAGCGCCTCCGCCAGCGCGTCCGCGTCCGGCGCCTCGGTTGCGCCGATCTCCAGCCCGGGCACCGTCCGGTCCACGTCGCCGGCCCCTGCGACCGTGACCACCCGGAAGCCGAACCCCCGGAGCTCGTCCATCCAGTGCCCTGCGACGATGGACACGCCGTCGGTCCTGCCGAACCGGAACGAGAGGAAGGCGGCCGTGGGCATCCATGTAGCTTGCCGCAGGTGTCCGAGCCGACCGTCCACGGGGCCGAACGCGCGCCGTCGCTCGAGTCGATGGTGCGCCCGGTGTTCGACGCCCACTGGCGCGCGCCGGGGTTCACGGTGCCGAACGCCACCACGTACCCGTGGCAGTGGCTGTGGGACTCGTGCTTCTGCGCCGTCGTCTGGGCCGACCTCGGCGACGACGAGCGGGCGATCCAGGAGCTGCGCACCGCGCTGGCCCACCAGGGGCCCACGGGCTTCGTCCCGCACGTCACCTACTGGGGCGACGAGCGGTTCCTCGAGCCGTTCTGGGGCCGCTCCGCCACCTCGGCCATCACGCAGCCGCCGATGTTCGGCCACGCCGTCGTGGAGCTCGTCCGCCGCGGGATCGATGTGCCGGGCGACGTCGTGGATCGATCGGCGGCCTGCCTGCGCTTCCTGCTCGAGGAGCGCCGACGCACCCGGGGCGGTCTCGTCGAGATGGTGCACCCGTGGGAGTCGGGGGCCGATGACAGCCCGCGCTGGGACGCCCTCGTCGCAGGGGAGCTGACCGCTGAGGCGTGGTACGCGAGGAAGGGCGAGCTGGTCCACGCCCTCCGCTTCGACGACGCGGGTGCGCCGGTGGCGAACGACGAGTGCCCCGTCGGCTCGGTGGCGTTCTCCGCGCTGATCGCATGGAACGCTGCCGAGCTGGCCCGCCTGACCGGTGACGGTGCGCTGGCCGACCGTGCGAGCGAGCTGGCCGGCGCGCTGTCGACTCGCTGGGAGCCCGAGCTCGGCACCTGGGTCGACGACGGCCCGACCGAGGCGACATCGGGGCGCGTCCGGACGCTCGAGGCGATGCTGCCGGCACTCGTCGACCCCGAGGCCGCCCACGTGCAGCGGGCCCTGGACGAGCTCGTCGACCCGGCGGCGTTCGGGGCGCCGTTCGGCCCCACGGGTGTGCACCGGGGGGAACCGTCCTACGACCCCGCGACCTACTGGCGTGGCCCTGCGTGGCCGCAGCTCTCGTACCTCGTCTGGTGCGCGGCGCGAGGGGCGGGCCGTGACGACGTGGCGCTCGCTGTGGCGGAGCGGCTCACCTCGGGAGCTGTCACCAGCGGGCTCGCCGAGCACTGGGACCCCGACACCGCTCGGCCCGGGGGAGCGGCTCCTCAGTCGTGGACGGGACTGGCCCTCACCGTCGCGAGGACCGCCGGGCTCTGAGGCGCGCGAGGTCGTCCTCCCCCTCGGCCGGCCGCTCGCCCGCCGACCGCTCGGAGGACCGCTCGGAGGACCGCTCGGAGGACCGCGGGAGACGGCGGACACCCACGTCGTCCGGCTTGGGTCGGCGTGCCGCCGCGGACTGCGAGGGGTGCGTGCCGGGTCCGCGCCTCGGCATCGGACCGTCGCCCAGGGCGCGGATCGCCTGGCGGTAGGGGATGGTGGGCAGGTCGGGGTGCGCCCGCAGCCGCCGGCCCCGCAGCACCGCAGCGATGGCGAGGACGTAGCCGAGGTGCATCACCACGTCGCCGATCGACAGCACCTGGCTGGTGGGCAGCGCGATCGTCTCCCCGAGCCACGCCAGCGCGTCCCCGTCGGCGAGGTGCCGGGGGCCGGTCAGGCGCGTCTCGTCGATGGAACCACCCGTCACCAGGCCCGCAGCGGCGATCGCGTCGCGGCTCACCGGCATCCCCCAGTTCACGACGGTGGGCACCAGGTTGAGCACCAGCCCGGCCATGACCACCACCACGCCCGGGGTCCGCAGGTTGGCGGCGCACCAGATCACGAGCAGCACCGTGGCGACGACGTCCACGAACACCGCGAAGCCGCCGGACATCGACGCCACCCGGATGAGCAGCTCGAGCGCGATCCCGGCCACGGCGACCGGCCACAGCTGCGGTCGCCAGCGGCTGGCGTTCGACAGCCGCCCGCCGAGCCCGAGCCCGAGGCCGATGCCGGCGAGCACGGCGAGGGCGGTCGGGACCACGGCCAACATGCGCCGATGCTACGCGGCACCCGTGGCCGCCCGGCGGACGTGGGGTCCGCTCAGCCCCTCGGCCGGAAGGGCAGCTCCTCCGCCGGCACCGGGGCGCCCCACAGGTAGCCCTGCACGCTGGCCACCCCGAGGTCCCGGGCGAGCTCGAGCTGCTCGGTGGTCTCGATCCCCTCGGCGATGACGCACAGCCCCAGGCGGTTCGCCATCGCGACGACGGATTCGAAGATGATCCGCACCTGCTCGTCGTGCACGAGGTCCGCCACGAAGGTGTGGTCCAGCTTGAGGATGTCGGCCGGGATGCGGCGCAGGTGGGTGAGCGAGGAGTAACCGACGCCGAAGTCGTCGAGGGCCACCCGCACCCCGGCGTCCTTGAACCGCCCCATGACCTCCACGACGGTGTCGAGGTTGTCGATGGCCTCGGTCTCGGTCACCTCCACGACCAGGTGGGCCGGGTCGAAGCCCGCCAGGTGCACGTCGTCGAGCATCGAGTCGACGGCACCCGGCTGGCAGAGGGTCTCGCCCGAGAGGTTGATCCCCACGCCGAACCAGCCCTCCGGTGCCGTGGCGGCGACCGTCCCCGACATCTGCTTGATCGCGTGCTGCAGCATCCAGCGATCGATCTGGGGCATCAGGCGCGCCTGGGAGGCCACGGGCAGGAACGCCGACGGCGGGAGGACCTCGCCCGAGGGGAGGCGCCAGCGGACGAGCGCCTCCACGCCGTGCACGATCGAGGGGTCCGCTGCGGAGCGGACGGTGTGGAACCACGGCTCGAGGCCGAGGTCCCTCTCGAGCGCGGTGCGCAGGTCGCCCTGGATCCGGACCCGGTGGTTCAAGCGCACCCGCAGGGAGTCGTCGAAGAGCACCACCCGGTTGCGGCCCGCACGCTTCGCCTCGTACATCGCCGTGTCGGCGTCGCGGACCAGCGCCGTGGCGTCCTGCCAGTCGTCGGGCCGCTGCCGTGCGACCCCGACGCTCGCGGTGCAGCGCACCGTCATGCCGTTCACCGTGACGCTGGAGCTCGCAGCGTCGAGCAGCCGCTCGGCGAGCGCGATCGCCGTCTCGTCGGAGGAGACCTGCCGGCAGATCACCAGGAACTCGTCGCCGCCGAGTCGCCCGATGACGTCACCGCCCCGGACCTCCGCCTCGAACCGGTGCGACAGCACGCGCAGCAGGTCGTCGCCGATGTCGTGCCCGAGGGTGTCGTTGACGTCCTTGAAGTCGTCGAGGTCGACGAACACCACGGCGAGGTCCGGCGGTCCGTCCGGTGCGGTGAGCTGGGCCAGCGCACGCGTGGCCCCGGAGCGGTTCAGCAGGCCGGTGAGCGAGTCGTGGCTGGCCTGCCAGTCGAGGCGCTCCTCCAGCTCGACCTGCTCGGCGATGTCGTGGCACACCGACCGCACAAGGCCGTCGCCCGCCGGGCTCAACGTCGCCTCGGTCCACCGGTACGCGCCGTCAGCGCACACCAGGCGGTGGCGGACGCGCATCGGCGTGCCGTGCGACGCAGACAGGTCCATGAACGCGTTCGCGGCGGCGGCGTGGTCGTCGGGGTGGATGAGGTCCAGCGACTGCCGACCGACGAGCGGCTCCGGCGCCCAGCCCAGGAGCTCGTCGATGGGCCCCGCGATCGAGACGATGGTCCCGCCGCCGTCGAGCAGGAACGACACGATGGAGGACGGTCGCTTCCACCCGAGGCGCTCGTCGTCGACGACGACCGGCTCGACGGGCGCGCCGGGGACCGGTCGCAGGCGGACGACCACGCCGGCGACGTCCGGATCGTCGAGGTGGTCGGCGAACAGGACCTCGTGCGCTCGGCAGCTCCTGCCCTCGGGATCCACGACCCGCACGACGCCGCGGAGCGACCCGCCCCCCTGCCGGGTGACGGTGATGAACGCCCGCGCAGCGGCGAGGCGGTCGTTCGGGTGCAGGTCGCCGAACATCGAGCGCTCCCGGACGCGCGGGGAGGCGTCACGCAGGTCGCTCAGCGCGTCGGGCAGCCGGACGAAGGCCCCGTTCGCGTCGGACACGCTGAACTGGTCGAGCGGCCGCCGGTCGGCCACCAGCTCGTCGACCGTGGGAGTGGGGACCCGCTCGAAGACGCCGAGGTCGCCAGCGCGCGGCTGCGTCGGGTGCCGACCTTCCATGCCGCTTGCATCGGCCGTCGTGGCGCCGACTTGAAACGTCCGCCCCAGGTGCTGCCGGGCTGCTGCCGAGGTGCCGGCCGGGGATCGGCCACGCGGCCGGCGCGGGGCCGCGTAGCGTCGGGGGCCATGCCGGAACCCGAACTGCTCTGCGACGTCGCTGACGGCGTCGCCCGCCTCACCATCAACCGGCCCGAGCGCCGCAACGCGCTCAGCTGGGACGTGATCACGGGCCTCCGCTCCGAGGTGGCCCGGCTGAAGGACGACCCCGACACCCGCGTGGTGGTGCTCACCGGCGCCGGGGACCGGGCGTTCTGCGCTGGCGCCGACCTCGGGGGGATGGCGGCCGACGCGTCGCAGGCCGAGGTGCACCGGTCGCGGGGCGAGCTGGCTGCGCTCTTCGAGGACCTGACCCGCCTGGGCAAGCCGACCATCGCCCGGGTCCGCGGGTACTGCCTCGCCGGCGGGTTCGGTCTCGCCCTCGCGTGCGACCTCGTGATCGCCGCAGACGACGCGCAGTTCGGCACGCCGGAGATCGACGTCGGGCTCTGGCCGTTCATGATCACCGTGCCGCTGAGCCGTTCGATGCCGCCCAAGAAGGCGCTCGAGCTGATGATGACGGGTCGCCGGGTCGGCGCCGAAGAGGCAGATCGGATCGGGTTCGTGACCCGGGTCGTCCCCGCCGACGAGCTCGACGCGGCGGTGGACGAGCTGGCCGCGACGCTCGCGTCGAAGAGCCCGTCGATCATGCGCATCGGGCGGGACAGCTTCTACTCCGTGTGGGGCCGACCCATGCGCGAGGCGCTCGCGGAGCTCCACCCGCTCCTGAGCGTCACCACCACGTTCGAGGACGCGGCCGAGGGGATCACCGCGTTCATGGAGAAGCGCCCGCCTCGCTGGACGGGTCGCTGAGGAGGACATCGATGGCCGACGACCGCCACAACTGGGCACCGCTCGTGGAGGACCTGGCGCGACGCCGGGAACGGGCGCTGGAGATGGGCGGACCCGAGCGGGTCCAACGCCAGCACGACCTCGGCAAGACCACCGTGCGCGAGCGGCTCGACTCGCTCGTCGACCCGGGGACCTTCGTCGAGATGGGCCAGCTGGCCGACTCGATGGACCCGTCCCTCGCCGCCAAGGGGCCGATGGCCGCCGACGGTTGCGTCACCGGCATCGGGGAGATCGACGGCCGGCGTGTCGCCATCGCGGCCTACGACTTCACCGTGCTGGCGGGCTCGATGGGCGCCGTCAACGAGGCCAAGGTCACCCGCCTCCGTGAGCTGGTGCTGCGTCAGCGGATCCCGATCGTGTGGCTGCTCGACTCCGCGGGAGCGCGGGTGGGCTCGGGCACGGGCTCGACCTTCGCCGGCATGGGCCAGCTGTTCCGCGAGCAGGTCACCCTCTCCGGCGTGGTGCCCCAGGTGGCGGCGCTCATGGGCCACTGCGCGGCCGGCACCGCCTACATCCCCGCCCTCGCCGACGTGGTCATCATGGTGAAGGGCATCTCCTCGATGGCCCTCGCCGGCCGCCACCTCGTGAAGGCGGCGACCGGCGAGGACGTCACGGAGGAGGAGATGGGGGGCTCCGAGGTGCACACCCGCATCTCGGGCGTGGCAGACCTCGAGGTCGCCGACGACGCCGAGTGCCTCACGACGATCAAGCGGTACCTGTCGTTCTTCGGCCAGAACAACCAGGACCCGTCCCCGCTGCGCCCCACGGACGACCCGGTGGAACGCCGCAACGAGGCCCTCTACGGCATCGTGCCCACGGCGCCGCGCCGGGCGTACGACATGCGCAAGGTCATCGAGGAGATCGTCGACGACGGCGACGTCTTCGAGCTCAAGCCGGCGTGGGCGCGGAACCTCGTGACCGCGCTCGCCCACGTGGACGGCCGCGCCGTGGGGATCGTCGCGAACCAGCCGATGGTCCTCGGTGGCGCGCTCGACGTGAACGCGGCGGACAAGGCGGCGCGCTTCATCTGGCTCTGCGACGCCTTCTCGATCCCGCTCGTCTACCTCCACGACGTGCCGGGCTTCGTGGTGGGCACGGTGGTGGAGCAGCAGGGGATCATCCGACACGGCGCCAAGATGCTGTTCGCGACCTCCGAGGCGACCGTCCCGAAGATCTCCGTGGTGATCCGGAAGAGCTACGGCGCCGGCTACTTCGTGATGAACGGCCTCGCCTACGAGTGCGACCACCTGGTGGCGTGGCCGAGCGCGGAGATCGCCGTCATGGGTCCCGACGGCGTCGTCAACATCGCCTTCCGCAAGGAGCTCGAGGCGGTGCCCGAGGGCCCCGAGCGCGACGCCAAGCGGATCGAGCTCGCCGAGATGATCCGGTCGAACATCGACCCCTACGTGGCCGCCGGGCACGCCCAGGTCGACGACGTCATCGACCCCGCCGAGACCCGGGCGGCGATCGCTCGCGGGCTCCGAGTCTCGGAGACGAAGCAGGTGATGCGGCCGTGGCGGAAGCACGGCGTGCTGCCCGTGTAGCGCGCGCCGCCCGGTGCAGCCGCTCCGGGGGACTAGAACATCGGCATGGACATCGGTGACGGCCTGTACCAGACGATCCTCGTGATCCACATCCTGGCGGCGGTGGTGGCCTTCGGGCCGAACTTCACCCTGCCCGCCGCCCGCCGTGCAGGCGACGGCGCGCTGGCGAAGGTGGGGGAGCTCGCGATGTTCCTGCAGCTCCCGGCGCTCTTCGGCGTGCTGATCACCGGCATCGGGATGCTCACCGCCTGGGGCGACGTCGACGGCAAGTCGGCCTTCGCCCAGATCTGGGTGTCGGTGGCCTTCGTCCTCGTCATCGTCGCCGCCGTGCTGACCTTCGTCGTCGGGCGGGCCGCCCGCGACGGCAAGGACAGCCAGGTCGCACCGCTCTCCGGCGTCCTCCACCTCGTCCTCGTCGCCGCCATCGTCATGATGGTCGTGCAGCCCAACTGACCATGGCCGAGGTGCGCGCAGAGATCACGGCGAACGTCTGGCAGGTGCCGGCGTCGGTCGGGGACACGGTGGCAGCGGGCGACGAGCTCGCGATCCTCGAGTCCATGAAGATGGAGATCCCGGTCGAGTCCCCGTGCGCAGGCACGGTGACGCAGGTCCACGTGGCCCCTGACGACCAGGTGAAGGAGGGCGACCTCCTCTTCACCATCGACGAGTCCTAGATGTCGGCGAGCGGCGGCTCGGCCGGCGGGGCGCACGGGGTCCTCGTCGAGGAGGTCGACGCGACCACGGTCGTCACGATCTCCCGACCGGAGCGGCGCAACGCCCTCCACCACGACGCCGTCGTCGCCATCGACGACGCGGTCGCCGGCGCCGTCGCCCGGCGCGCGCGCTGCCTCGTGCTCACCGGCGCCGAGGGGCACTTCTGCGCCGGCGCCGACCTGAAGGAGCTCGAGGACCTCTCGTTCACCCGCCGCCTGCGGGTGATGCTCGACCACCTCGCTGAGGTGCCGATCCCGACCATCGCCGCGGTCTCCGGCTCGTGCATGGGGCTCGGGATGCAGCTCGCGCTGGCCTGCGACCTCCGGTACGCGACACCCGACGCACGCTTCGCCGTGCCCGTGGCGAAGCTCGGGCTGATGGTCGACCACTGGACGCTCCAGCGGCTGGTGCGGACGTTCGGCACCGGCGCCGCCCGCGAGATGGTCCTGACCGCCGAGGTCCTCACGGCGGAGGACGGTCACCGGCTCGGCTTCGTGCAGCGGCTCGCCGGCCTCGAAGCGGCCCTCGCCACGGCCGAGCGCGTCGCCGAATTGGCCCCGTTGAGCCTCTCGGGCTCGAAGCTCGGCCTGAACCGCGTGGAGCGCCAGCTCGACGACGGCGACTACACCGCGGCGTTCGAACGTGCCTGGGGGAGCGAGGACCTCGCCGAGGGACGGGCGGCGTTCGCCGAGCGGCGGGCACCGGTGTTCCGCGGCGCCTGATCCGGAGCGGGATTTCGCCCGCCTCGCCGGCGGGTCCCGAGTACCGTTCCGCGGCAGGTGGAGAAGGACCAGGCCCTTGCGAGCCGGCTCGACGTGGCCGAGAGGCTGCGCGCGGGACTCGGAGGTGCGGCCGTGGCGATCGGCGCCCTCGTTCTCGTGGGAGGGCTCCTCGGCGTGCAACAGGCGACCTCCTGGGGGGAGTCGCTTCCGCGGGCGGTCCCTGCGAGCGGTGTGCTGGTCCTGCTGCTCGGCCTGGCGCAGCTCGCCGGGCCCCGGCGGTGGGTGAGCCACGTGCTGGTGGGCCTCGCCACCGCCTGCCTGATCGGGTGCATCACCTGCCGGATCACCAGGTGGGTCGGCCCGCTGCAGTCGTGGTCCTGGGACGTCCCGGGACACGCAGTCCCGTCGGTCGCGGCACTCGCCCTGTACGCAGCGCTCATCGCGGGGTGCATCGCGCTGGGGCTCGGACGCCCCAAGGTGGCCCAGGTGGCCGCCGTGCCGGCGTTCCTGGCCGGGGCGTTCATCGTCACCTCGATGCTCTACGGCGACCGCCCGTCGCCGGCCAGCGTGGACCACCTGTCGAACCCGATCGCCAGCGCGCCGGTATCGTCGGCCGCCGTCCTCCTCTCGGTGTCGATCCTCGCCGCCACGCCGACCGTCGGGTTGTCGGCGTGGCTCTCGGAGGACACCCCCGGTCGGCGGGCGATCCGGCGCCTCATGCCGGTGGGGATCGTGGTCCAGCTCGCGGTGGCGGGTGCCGCCCAGTGGATGGACCTGGAGGGCAGCATCGGGAGCCCGCGGACGTGGACGCTGGTGATGTTCGCCGTAGCGGCCGGAGTCGCAGCCCTCAGCGCCTCTGCGGCCGACCTCGTGGACCGGCTCTCGGCGAGCGCTCGCCGGGTGGAGGTGACGGAGCTGCGCCTCATCGCGGCGGACCGGGCCGCCAAGGTCGCCGAGATCGCCCGGCTGCTCGCCGCCGCGGCGAGCACCGAGGACGTCGCCGAGATCGTCAACCGGGCGGTCGCGGGGCCCTTCGGCGCCTCTGGCGCGAGCATCGGGCTGGTCGACGAGGACCGCGGCACCCTTCGGATCGTCCACGGCCCAGCGGTCCCCGAGGCGACGCGTGCGATGTTCCCCGATCCGCCGCTCACGACGCCGATGGCGTTGACCGAGGCGACCCGCACCGCCGAGTCCGTGCTGATCGAGGACGAGCGCACCAACCGGGCCCGGTACCCCGACGGGCCTGCCTCGCTGCCCGGCGTCGAGGCACGGGCGGTGCTGCCGCTGCGGGACGGGCGGGGTCGGTGCTTCGGTGCCGTGGCGGTGGCCTGGGCGCGACCCGTGGTCTTCGACGACCACACCCGGGCGACGCTCGAGACCGTCGGCCAGCTCGTCGCCCAGACCCTCGAGCGCACCCGGCTCGGCGACGCCGTCGCCCGGGAGGCGGAGAGGAACCGCCAGCTCTCCATCGTCGCCGAGGCGCTCGGGACCGCTCGCGACGTGCAACGCGTGGTCGACGTCCTTCAGGAGCGGTTGCCCGGGTCCGTGGGCGCCAGCTTCGTGACCGTCGGCATCGTCGATCCCCTGGCGGCGATCATCCACCGGTACCTCCCGGCGACCACCGACCCCATGCTCGCCGAGCGGTTCGCCTTCGACTCGCTGGAGGCTCACCGGCCGCTCGTCGACGCCGCGAGGGACGGCGTGGAGGTCGTGATCGCCGGGATGGAGGACCTCCGCGCCAAGTACCCGGAGCTGGCCGACGCGGAGGAGGCCATCGCGCTCCGGGCGTGCGTGAACCTGCCCCTCATGGACGTGAGCGGGCGCTCGGTGGGGTCCCTCGCCGTCGCCTGGGAGGACGAGCGGCTCATGCACCCGGACCGGGTGGAGACGCTCTCGACCATCGCGCAGATGACCGGCCAGACCCTCGAGCGCGTCCGGCTGGCGGAGGCGGAGCACCGGCTGGTGAAGAGCCTCCAGGAGCGGATCCTCCGGCCGATGCCGCCGCTGCGCGGGTTCGCCCTCGCGGCCCGCTACCGGCCTGCAGCGGTGGAGCTCGGCATGGGGGGCGACTGGTTCGAGGGCATCGAGCTGGAGGTGGACGGGCCGCAGCGGCTCGCCGTCGTGGTCGGCGATGTGGTGGGCCACGGCATCGACGCCATCTCCGACATGTCGTACCTGCGGAGCGCGCTCGCCACGCTGCTGCGCACCGGGGCGCCGCTCGGGGAGCTGTTCACCGCGGTCGCCGACGCCGTCGACCCCATGGAGGTCACGGCCACCGCGCTCGCGGCGGTCCTCGACGCGTGCTCACCCGAGGTGCAGGTCCTCGCAGCCGGGCACCCGCCGCCCATCGTCGTGTCGGCCGACGGCGTGTGCGAGGTGATCGAGACCGGCCGCCAGCCGCTCATCGGCGTCGCCCCCCTCGAACCGGTGCGGCCCGCACGGCTGCACCTGTCGGAGGGGGCGACCCTCGCCCTCTACACCGACGGGCTCGTGGAGGAGCGCCGCCGCTCGATCGACGAGGGCATCGGGCGGCTCGGGGACCTCCTCGTGGAGACGCGGCACCTCCCGGTGGAGGAGCAGGTCGACGCGGTGCTCGGCGCCCGGGTGGCGGAGGGCCACTCCGAGGACGACATCGCGCTCGTCCTGATCCGCCGGACCGACTGCTGAGGGGCCGGAAGGGCCCGGTCAGCGGGCAGCGCCCGCCACGCTCCCCACGGTGAGCTCCCGGGAGATGGGGTACACGGCGCAGACCACCTTGCGGTCCGCCGTCGCCGCCCATCCCTCGCTCGTGGGCCACCACACCAGGATGTCGAACTCCGACGCGCTCCACGGGCGCCCCATCCAGGCCTCGAAGTGGGCGTAGCACTCCTGCTCCGACGCCGACCGGACCGCCGTCTCGCCGGGGTAGGGGGCGCCCTTCGGTGCGGCCTTCTGGGACCCGGGCGGGTAGCGGAAGGTGAGGTACACCTCGTAGAGGTGCGGGCGCTCGCACCCGACGGCGAGCACCGCCACGGTCCGCTGGTCCGGCGAGGGCACGTCGTTCGCGCACTGCCCGGCCTCGAGCGAGTCGATGGCTGCGGGCGCGCCCTCGGGCGGCCCCTTCGGGATCGTGGTGCTGGTCGAGCTCGAGGTGGTGGTGGTGGACCGGCTCGCGCTCCCGCCGTCGCCCTCACCGCCGCAGGCAGCGAGGGCGAGGCAGGCCACGACCACGCCGAGGAGGGTCCGCCACGCCATCACGGCGGGCGATCGTAGAGTGGGCGCAGAACATGCGCGAGCTCGACAGGACGTCAATGGCCGCGCGAGCCGTGGAGCTGCGTGCGTTCGGTCGCCGGGCTCGGCATGCGGGCCTCCTCGCGGTGATCACCGGTGGCATCACCGGGG
>Ga0182743_1001770_pt1 | contig 20273 bp, 18 predicted proteins | sample eDN3rd30CKraftOP_FD_128522 | JGI IMG/M metagenome (GOLD analysis project Ga0182743, IMG submission 128522) | Enriched Organic Plus compost microbial communities from Emeryville, California, USA - eDNA 3rd pass 30_C Kraft OP (version 2) (version 2) ... | reverse complement strand
GTACCGATCAGCAGTACCCACAGAGCAGTACCGCAGTCCAGACCCCAGCCCTCCCGGGCCGGGAATTCGTCAACTCCACCTGCGCGGCCAGATCCCCCGCAAAGGGTGTGCTTGAAGGCCCAACCGGCCACATGGATTCCATTTACATGCCAGCAACCTCCACTCCCGCGGTGCAAGGCGGCGAAAGCTTTGCCCAACTGTTCGCCGAAAGCATCAAAAGCCAGGACATGAAGACCGGCGAGGTCATCTCCGCCGAGGTCGTGCGCGTCGATCACAACTTCGTCGTGGTCAACGCCGGCCTGAAGTCCGAAGCGCTCATTCCCCTGGAAGAATTCCTCAACGACCAGGGCGAGCTCGAAGTCAGCGCCGGCGATTTCGTCTCGGTCGCCATCGACTCCCTGGAAAACGGCTACGGCGACACCATCCTGTCGCGCGACCGCGCCAAGCGCCTGTCGGCCTGGCTGCAACTGGAAACCGCGCTCGAAAACGGCGAACTGGTCTCCGGCACCATCACCGGCAAGGTCAAGGGCGGCCTGACCGTCATGACCAATGGCATCCGCGCCTTCCTGCCGGGCTCGCTGGTCGACCTGCGCCCGGTCAAGGACACCACGCCGTACGAAGGCAAGACCCTCGAATTCAAGGTCATCAAGCTCGACCGCAAGCGCAACAACGTCGTGCTGTCGCGCCGCGCCGTGCTGGAAGCCAGCATGGGCGAAGAGCGCCAGAAGCTGCTCGAGACGCTGCACGAAGGCGCCATCGTCAAGGGCGTGGTCAAGAACATCACCGACTACGGCGCCTTCGTGGACCTGGGCGGCATCGACGGCCTGCTGCACATCACCGACATGGCCTGGCGCCGTGTCCGCCACCCGTCGGAAGTCCTGCAGGTGGGCCAGGAAGTCGAAGCCAAGGTCCTCAAGTTCGACCAGGAAAAGAGCCGCGTCTCGCTGGGCGTCAAGCAGCTGGGCGAAGATCCCTGGATCGGCCTGGCCCGCCGCTACCCGCAAGGCACCCGCCTGTTCGGCAAGGTCACCAACCTGACCGACTACGGCGCCTTCGTCGAGGTCGAGGCCGGCATCGAGGGCCTGGTGCACGTCTCCGAGATGGACTGGACCAACAAGAACGTCGATCCGCGCAAGGTCGTGACCCTGGGCGAGGAAGTCGAAGTCATGGTCCTGGAGATCGACGAGGACCGCCGCCGCATCTCGCTGGGCATGAAGCAGTGCCGCCCCAACCCCTGGGAAGAGTTCTCGACCAACTTCAAGCGCGGCGACAAGGTGCGCGGCGCGATCAAGTCGATCACCGACTTCGGCGTGTTCGTCGGCCTGCCCGGCGGCATCGACGGCCTGGTCCACCTGTCGGACCTGTCCTGGGCCGAATCGGGCGAAGAGGCCGTGCGCAACTTCAAGAAGGGCGACGAGATCGAGGCCGTGGTGCTGGGCATCGACACCGACAAGGAACGCATCTCGCTGGGCATCAAGCAGCTCGAAGGCGACCCCTTCAACAACTTCGTGGCCACCCACGACAAGGGCGCGGTCGTGCCGGGCACGATCAAGTCGGTCGAGCCCAAGGGCGCCGTGGTCACGCTGTCGGTGGACGTCGAAGGCTACCTGCGCGCCTCCGAGATCTCGGCCGGCCGGGTCGAGGACGCCACCACCGTGCTGAAGGCGGGCGAGAACATCGAAGCCATGATCATCAACGTCGACCGCAAGTCGCGTTCGATCCAGCTTTCGATCAAGGCCCGCGACAACGCGGAAACCGCCGAAACCATCCAGCGCATGTCTGAAGCCAGCGCCTCGTCGGGCACCACCAACCTGGGTGCCCTGCTCAAGGCCAAGCTGGACCAGCAGCGCGACAACGGCTGACGGTGTGACCAAGTCGGAGCTGATCGCTGCGCTGGCGGCCCGCTATCCTCAGTTGGCCGCCCGCGACACCGATTACGCGGTCAAGACCGTGCTCGATGCGATGACCCAGGCGCTTGCCTCGGGCCAGCGCATCGAGATCCGCGGTTTCGGCAGCTTCTCGTTGTCGCGGCGCTCGCCGCGCGTCGGCCGCAATCCCAAGTCGGGCGAGCAGGTGCTGGTGCCCGGCAAGCAGGTGCCCCATTTCAAGGCCGGCAAGGAGCTGCGCGAACGCGTGGACCTCGGCGGGGCGCCGGGCGGGGAATCGGACGCCGACGACGGCGCGCCGCAGCAATCGGAAGACACGCTGAGCGTGCCGTAGCATCCTGGCGGCCGCAGGGCCGGGCGGCAAGCCCGGCGCGGCCGTCCAGCGGCCCGGACAGGGTCCTGCGGGGGCAGGTCCGGTACGTCCCGCAAGGGGCGTACCGGCCTGCCCCCGCGCCGTTGCGGCGGGCGGGCGGCTTACAATTGCGGTTTCTCGAATCCTGCGGAGCGTCGCCATGCGTTACGTCGTCTGGGCCCTGCGCCTGGTGGTCTTCATCGCGGTCCTGATGTTCGCGCTGAAGAACACCGGCCCGGTGGCCGTCAATTTCTACGCCGACTACGTGGTCCGTGACGTGCCCCTGATCGTCGTCATGCTGGCGGTATTCGTGCTGGGCGCCGTGTTCGGCCTGCTGCTGACCGTGCCGGCCTCGCTGCGCCGGCGCCGCGAAGTCGCGCGCCTGCGGCGCGAGAACGAGCGCCTGCAGGCCGCGGCCGCCGGGACCGCGCCCGCCTCCGCTGCCGTGGCGCCGGAAACCATCGCTCCCATGTCGCCGCTCTGAGGGGTATCGTGGACTTCGAACCCTGGTGGCTGATTTTCGTACCCGTACTGTTCGCGCTGGGCTGGATCGCCGCGCGCGTGGACATCCGGCAGATGCTGTCGGAAACCCGCAACCTGCCCGACTCCTATTTCCGCGGGCTGAACTTCCTGCTCAATGAAGAGCCGGACCGCGCCATCGACGCCTTCGTCGAGGTCGCCAAGCTGGACCCCGAAACCACCGAGCTGCACTTCGCTCTGGGCAGCCTGTTCCGCCGCCGCGGCGAGATGGAGCGCGCCATCCGCGTGCACCAGAGCCTGCTGGCGCGCGCCGACCTGCCCGCCAGCGAGCGCGAGCACGCCATGCACGAGCTGGCCCAGGACTATCTCAAGGCCGGCATGCTGGACCGCGCCGAAAGCGGCTTCGAGCAGCTGAAGGACACCCGCTACGCGCTGCCGGCGCTGCGCGCGCTGATCCGCATCTACGAATCCGAGCACGACTGGCCGCGCGCCATCGAGGCGGTCAAGACCCTGCGCGGCCTGGTCGACGAGCCGGTGCCGCAGCTGGTGCACTACCACTGCGAGCAGGCCCAGGCCGCCATGGCGGCCTCGCCGCCCGACCTGGAGCAGGTGCAGGTGGCGCTGGACGCCGCCGACAACGCCGTCAAGACGGCCGGCGAGGCGCGCGGCAGCGCCGCCTCGTCGGTGCGCATCGCGCTGCTGCGCGCGCGCCTGGCCGCGCTCGAAGGCAACGCCAAGCGCGAGCGCCTGCACCTGGAATCCATCCTGTCCGGCCAGCCCGAATACGCGGGCCTGGCCGCCGAGGCGCTGTTCGCCAACTACCGCGCCGCCGGCCAGGCGGCCGACGCGCTGGCCCGCCTGCAGGCCCACTACGCCCAGCATCCTTCGCTGGACCTGTTCAACATCGTCTTCCGCGAGCTGCGCGCCCAGCAGGGCGTGGAGCCCGCCTGGGCGTTCGCGCGCAGCGCCCTGCGCATGCATCCCTCGCTGCTGGGCCTGGACCGCCTGCTGGAGGCCGAGCTGGCCGGCTCGCCCGAGGGCGAGCCGCCGGCCGCCAGCCCGGTGCCCGGCGCCGACCTGGCGCTGCTGCGCAGCCTGATCCACAAGCACACCCAGCGGCTGGACCGCTACGCCTGCCAGGCCTGCGGCTTCCAGGCGCGCCGCTTCTACTGGCAGTGCCCCGGCTGCAACGCCTGGGAAACCTATGCCCCGCGCCGCCTGGAGGAGCTGTCATGACCCGGCTTCCGGGCGAACAGGGCGCGGCCGGCGGCCCGGGCGGGGCGGCGGCCGGTGCGGGCGGGCCGCAGGGCAGGGCGCAGGCCGGCGAGGTCTTGGGATTTCCGGTTCGGGCCGTGGCGCGCGCGCGCGTGCTGGTGGCGGGCGACGTCATGCTGGACCGCTACTGGTTCGGCGAGGTCGACCGCATCTCGCCCGAGGCCCCCGTGCCCGTGGTGCGCGTGGCGCGCCGCGAGGACCGCCTGGGCGGCGCGGCCAACGTGGCGCGCAACGTCGCGGCCCTGGGCGCGCAGGCCACGCTGGTGGGCATCGTCGGCGACGACGAGCCGGGCCGGCACGTGGCCGAGCTCGCCCGGGAGGCGGGCATCCGCGCCGAGCTGGCGGTGGACGCGGGCCGCCCCACCACGCTGAAGATGCGCGTGCTGGGCCGCCAGCAGCAGCTGCTGCGCGTCGATTTCGAGGAAACCCCCGGCGAGCCCGCCCTGGACGCGCTGGACGTGCTGTCCGACCGGCTCATCGCCAGCCACGACGTGCTGGTGCTGTCGGACTACGCCAAGGGCGCGCTCAAGCGCGTCGAGGCGCTGATCGAGCGCGCCCGCCGGGCCGGCGTGCCGGTGCTGGTCGACCCCAAGGGCGACGACTACCGCCGCTACCGCGGCGCCGCCCTGGTCACGCCCAACCGCTCGGAAATGCAGCAGGCCGTGGGCCGCTGGAGCGACGAGGGCCAGCTCGCCGAGCGCGCCCAGCGCCTGCGCGGCGAACTGGGGCTGGAGGCCCTGCTGGTGACCCGTTCCGAGCAGGGCATGACGCTGTTCACGGATGCCGGGCGCGACCACGTCGACGCCCAGGCGCACGAAGTGTTCGACGTGTCGGGCGCCGGCGACACCGTGCTGGCCACCCTGGCCGTCACCCGCGCGGCCGGCCTGGCCTGGCCCGAGGCGATGCGCTGGGCCAACCGCGCCGGCGGCATCGTGGTGGGCAAGCTGGGCACGTCCATCGTTACCGCAGGAGAAATGTCATGATCGTGGTCACCGGCGCGGCCGGCTTCATAGGCAGCAACCTGGTGCGCGGCCTGAACCGGCGCGGCGTCACCGACATCATCGCGGTCGACGACCTGACCGAGGGCGACAAGTTCGCCAACCTGGTCGACTGCCGCATCGCCGACTACCTGGACAAGGACGAGTTCCGCCGCATGGTGGCCGAGCGGCGCCTGCGCCGCATCGAGGCCGTGCTGCACCAGGGGGCGTGCTCGGACACCACCGAGCGCAACGGCCGCTACATGCTGGACAACAACTACCGGGTGACCCTGGAGCTGTTCGAGTACTGCCAGGCGCACCGCATCCCCTTCCTGTATGCCTCGTCGGCGGCGGTGTACGGCGCGGGCCCGGTCTACGCCGAGGACCCGGCCAACGAGCGGCCGCTGAACGTCTACGGCTATTCCAAGCTGCTGTTCGACCAGGTGCTGCGCCGGCGCATGGCCGCGCGCCTGAAGGCGCCGGCCGTGGGGCTGCGCTACTTCAACGTCTACGGCCCGCGCGAGCAGCACAAGGGGCGCATGGCCTCGGTCGCCTTCCACAACATGCAGCAGTTCCGCGCCGAAGGCCACGTGCGCCTGTTCGGCGGCTGGGACGGCTACGGCGACGGCATGCAGAGCCGCGACTTCATCTCGGTCGAGGACGTGGTCGCCGTCAACCTGCATTTCCTGGACCATACCGAGCGCTCGGGCGTCTTCAACTGCGGCACCGGCCGCGCCCAGCCCTTCAACGACGTGGCCATGGCCGTGGTCAACACCCTGCGCGAAGCTGACGGCCAGCCGGCCCTGCCGCTGGACGAGCTGGTGAGCCAGGGCCTGCTGCGCTACGTGCCGTTCCCCGACGACCTGAAGGGGCGCTACCAGAGCTACACCCAGGCCGACGACGCGCAGCTGCGCGAAGCGGGCTTCACCGCGCCCATGCGCGACGTGCAGACGGGCGTGGCCGAATACGTGCGCGCCTGGCTGGCGGGGCAGGGCGGGCGCTGAGGCGCCGCCTGCCTGCCTGCCTGCCGGGACGGGCCAGCGGCCTGTCTTCCGTTTCCTCTCAGATATATTTAGATACTATTTTTCTAAACAAGAAATAGAATTGCATTTCATGTCATGAATGCAATCGTCCGCGCACGCCGGTAACAGGCGGCGGACGGCCGGGGCCGCAGGCGGGCCCGGCCAAGGGAACAGCAGCGAAAAACTGGCAGCGCCGCCGTCATGCCGGCGGCGCATTGGGAGACGAAGGGCCGCACGTCCCCGCATGGGGGCAAGCCGCCGCAGGGTTTGGCCCTGCTCCGGCGCCGCGGCCTGCCGGGACTCCCGGCAGGCGAAGTTTGCGGGGTGGGCCCCATGTCGAAATTGCTCCTTGCAGTGCTGCTGGCAATATTGCCGTCGTGCGCATCGGCCGAAAGGTCCTCGTGGCGGGTGGATTTCGCTCCCCCTGCGGGATTCACGCCCTTGCCCTCGGCCGAGACGGCCGGCCGGGCCTCGGGCCTCGCAAGCACGGCTGCGGCCGCGGCCGGCCAGCCGCCGGCGGCCGTCGGCAGCCGCTCGCGCCTGACCACGATCACCTATTCCGTCAAGGCCGGCCTGCTGCCGATGCCAAGCGACCAGGCCGACCTGGACGCCTTCGTCGCCATGCTCAAGCGCGGCGTGCTGGCGCCGGAAGTGCTGTCCACGCGGCTGGAAACCATCAACGAGCGGCAATGGGTCTACTGCGAAATGGTGACCCGCGGCCTGGGCATGGCTTTCCACAACATCATGCTGTTCTCCGCCCTGGGCGACGAGACGGTCTTCGTCAACGTCAATTCGGAGCTGGGCGAGTTTCCCGAGGTCGAGGCGAGCCTGCGGGAAAGCCTCAAGACGATCGTGGTGCGCAGGGACGTGCTCTGATTCCGCGGGGCAGGACGGCCCTGCGGTCACTACGCATGGACAAATCCATGCAGCGCCGCGCCGCGCAGGCGCGCCGTTCGGCATGATGGCTCCACGGCGCAAGGGTGCGCCGCATCGACAGGAGCCCACACATGAATCCCTTTCTCCATTCCTGCGTGGCGCTGGCCGCCGGCCTGGGCATGGCCGGGTCCGCCGCCGCGCTGGACCTGAACACCGCGACCGCCGAGCAGCTCGACACGCTGCGCGGCATCGGCCCCAAGACCGCGCAGCTCATCGTCCAGGAACGCCAGCGCGGCGGCCCCTTCGATTCGCTGGAAGACCTGTCCGACCGCGTGCGCGGCCTGGGGCCCAAGCGCGTGCAGACGCTGCAGGCCGCCGGCCTGACCGTGGCGTCGGAGCCTGCCGGTGCCGGCAAGCCGGCCGCCAGGCCGGCGGCGGGCAAGCCCGGGCGATGATGCACGGCGGGCCGGGCGCGGCATGCAGGAGGCACGAGGCCCGGGGCGGCGCCGGGCGCGCTCGCGCGCCTTGCGAGCCCGTCCGTCCCGGGGCCGGTCCCGCCCGTCGCGAGCCATGCCTCGTGCATGGGCATTGGCTGCCCCGGTTCCGCCCGGCGGTATGATCGCGCCATGGCTACTTATCCCACTATCGAAGAAACCGTCGGCAATACCCCGCTCGTGCGTCTGCAGCGCATCCCCGGAGAAGCCGGCGACCCCCGCGGCAACGTCATCCTGGCCAAGCTGGAAGGCAACAACCCGGCCGGTTCCGTCAAGGACCGGCCGGCGCTTTCCATGATCCGCCGCGCCGAGGCGCGCGGCGAGATCAAGCCCGGCGACACGCTGATCGAGGCCACCAGCGGCAATACCGGCATCGCGCTGGCGATGGCGGCGGCGATGCGCGGCTACCGCATGATCCTCATCATGCCCGACAACCTGTCGGTGGAGCGCCGCGCGGCCATGACGGCCTATGGCGCGCAACTGATCCTGACGCCCGCCGACAAGGGCGGCATGGAATACGCCCGCGACCTGGCCGAGCGCATGCAGGAAGAAGGCAAGGGCAAGGTGCTCGACCAGTTCGCCAACCCGGACAACCCGCTCGCCCACGTCGAAGGCACGGGTCCGGAAATCTGGGAGCAGACGGGCGGCCGGGTCACGCACTTCGTCAGCGCCATGGGCACGACGGGCACCATCATGGGCGTGTCGCAGTATCTCAAGTCGCGCAACCCGCAGGTGCAGGTGGTGGGCGCGCAGCCTGCGGAAGGCTCGCAGATACCCGGCATCCGCAAGTGGCCGGAAGCCTACCTGCCCAAGATCTACGACGCCGCGCGGGTGGACCGCTTCGAGTCGATCTCGCAACAGGACGCCGAAGCCATGGCGCGCCGCCTGGCGGCCGAAGAGGGCATCTTCGGCGGCATTTCATCGGCGGGCGCGCTGATCGCGGCGCTGCGCGTCGCTCAGGAAGCGCGCGACGCCACCATCGTCTTCATCGTCTGCGACCGCGGCGACCGCTACCTGTCCACGGGCGTGTTCAACTAGGCATCGGGCGAGGCGCGGGACGCGGGCAGGTCCTGCTGGGGGCCTGCAATCGCGTCGCCGCGAAATCGCGCCTTCGTCCTAGCCGCCCGGCCGCCGCGCGAGTTCGGCAGCCAGGTCGGCCACGGCCGAGGCGTAGAAATAGCTGCGGTTGTAGTGCGTCAGCGCGAAGAAGTTGGGCGTGGCGGCGCGGTATTCGACGCGGTCGTTGGGCTCGTCGGGCAGGTCGATGACGCCCAGCGGCGCGTCCTGCCAGGCCGCAGGCCCGGGCGACAGGCTGGATGCGCCCGCCGCGCGCAGCGCGGCCCAGTCCAGGTGCGGCTCCAGGCCGCCCTGCACCAGGCCCGACGGGTCGGCCGGCAGCGCCACCGGCGCGAAGGGCGGCAGCCCCGGCCGCCAGCCGTGGCCGTTCAGGAAATTGGCCACCGACATGATGGAATCCGGCACGCTGGCGCCCAGGTCGATGCGCCCGTCGCCGTCGCCGTCCACTGCGTAGCGCAGGATGCTGCCGGGCATGAACTGCGGCATGCCCATCGCGCCCGCGTAGGAGCCGAGCGCGCGGCGCGCGTCCATGCCGGTGGTCAGGCACAGCTCCACGAAATCCGCCAACTGGTCGTTGAAGAGTTGCACGCGGTCCGCGCGCGTGGGGTCAGGGTAGTTGAAGGCCAGCGTGGCCAGCGCGTCCAGCACGCGGAAGCGGCCCGTCTGGCGGCCGTAGACCGTTTCCACGCCGATGATGGCGGTGACGATTTCCGCCGGCACGCCGTAGCGCTGCTCGGCGGCCGCCAGCAGGCTTGCGTGCTCGGCCATGAAGGCGCGGCCGCCGCGCAGGCGGATGGGCTCGACGTAGCGCTGCCGGTAGCGCGGCCAGCTGCGCTTGATCTTGGCCGGGCCCCGGGGCGGGGCGGTGAGCCGCGCCACGTCGGCGTCGTAGCGTGCTTCCTGCAGCACGGCGAGGACGGCGGCGGCGTCCAGCTTGCGCTGCGCGGCCAGGGCGTCGGCGTAACCGCGTAGCGCCGCGGCCGGGGCGGCGGGCGAGCCGGGCGGCGGGCGCAGCGGCCCGGCCGCGCCGAGGCGCGCCGTGGCGGGCTGGCCGGGCGCGGCCGGGCGGGCCGAAGCCGGCGGCTGCGGCGATGCGGAAGGCTGGGCCGCTCCACGCTGCTGCGTCGATCCGGGCGGCGGCGATCCGGGTGATGGCGCTTGTCCCGCGCCGGGTGCGCCCGGCGCGATTTCGCCCGGGGCCGGGACCATGACCGAGCCGGGTATGGCCGAATAGCCCGCGGCCCGCTGCGCGTGCGGCGCGGCGAGCAGCGGCGAGGAAATCACCGGCGCGGCGCGCCGGCCGGACGAAGCGGAACCCCGGCCGTCGCCTGCCGCCGGCCCGCTGCCGGCGTTTTGCGACGGGCCGGCGGCATCCTGCCCGCCGGGGCCGCTGGCCCGGCCCGCGGCGGATCCGGAGGAGGCCGCCTGGGCTGCGTCGCCGGCGCCCTGCGTGCCGGGCGAAGCGCCCGGCGCGGTTCCCCCCGCGCTTGGCGCCGCCTGCGGCGGCACGGCCGCCGCCTGTTGTTGCCCGGACCCGGGAGAACCGCAGCCGCCAAGGGCCAGCGCCAAAGTACCAATTTGCAGGATTTGCCGACGGATGAACATAATCGCCTTTATGGAGACGCTTTATCTTACCCACCCGGCCTGCCGCCTGCACGAAATGGGCCGGTGGCACCCCGAATGCCCCGAGCGGCTCGATGCCATCGCCGACCAGATGCTGGCCAGCGGCATCATGTCCTACGTCCAGGAGCGCGAGGCGCCGGCCGCCACGGCCGAGCAGATCTGCCGGGTGCACACGCCGCAGTACGTGCAGTCGCTGCGCGACCGTTCCCCGCGCGCGGGCTACGAGGCCCTGGACCCGGACACCAGCATGAACGCGCACACTTTCGAGGCGGCGCTGCACGCGGCCGGCGCGGCGGTGGCGGCCGTCGACGCGGTCATGGCCGGCGAGGCCGCCACGGCCTTCTGCGCGGTGCGCCCGCCCGGCCACCACGCGCTGGCCGACCGGGCGATGGGCTTCTGCTTCTTCAACAATGTCGCCATCGCGGCGCGCCACGCCATCGAGGCGCACGGCCTGGAGCGCGTGGCCGTGGTCGATTTCGACGTGCACCACGGCAACGGCACCGAGCAGGCCTTCGCGGGCGACGAGCGGGTGCTGATGTGCAGCTTCTTCCAGCACCCCTTCTACCCGCACAGCGGCGCCGAGGGCCAGGCGCCCAACATGGTCAACGTGCCCGTGCCCGCCTTCACCGCCGGCCCGGCCGTGCGCGAAGTGGTGCGCGAGCGCTGGCTGCCGCGCCTGGAGGCGCACCGCCCGCAGCTCCTGCTGGTGTCGGCGGGCTTCGACGCCCACCGCGAGGACGACATGGCCCAGCTCGCGCTGACCGAGGCCGACTACCACTGGATCACCGGGCAGGTGGTGGAGGTGGCCGCGCGCCACGCCGGCGGGCGGGTGGTCAGCACCCTGGAGGGAGGCTACAGCCTGTCGGCCCTGGGGCGCAGCGCGGTGGCCCATGTGCGCGCCCTGGCGAAGTTGTAGAATCCCTGGGATTTGCCAAAGGTTTCTCAATTGCATCCGGGGCGTCCCGGGTGGTTTTCATCTGGAGGTTGCTTGATGAAGGTGCTGGTACCCGTCAAGCGCGTGGTTGACTACAACGTCAAGGTGCGCGTGAAATCCGACCAAACCGGGGTGGACATCGCCAACGTGAAGATGTCGATGAATCCCTTCGACGAAATCGCCGTCGAGGAAGCCACCCGGCTCAAGGAAAAAGGCGCCGCCACCGAGGTCGTAGCGGTTTCGTGCGGCGTGGCGCAAAGCCAGGAAACCCTGCGCACGGCCATGGCCATCGGCGCCGACCGCGGCATCCTGGTCCAGACCGACGCCGAGCTGCAGCCGCTGGCCGTGGCCAAGCTGCTCAAGGCCCTGGTCGACAAGGAACAGCCGCAGCTGGTGATCCTGGGCAAGCAGGCCATCGACGACGACGCCAACCAGACGGGCCAGATGCTGGCCGCGCTGCTGGACTGGCCGCAGGCCACTTTCGCCAGCAAGGTGGAAGTCGCCGACGGCAAGGCCGTGGTGACCCGCGAAGTCGACGGCGGCCTGGAAACCGTGTCGCTCAAGCTGCCGGCCATCGTCACCACCGACCTGCGCCTGAACGAGCCGCGCTACGTCACGCTGCCCAACATCATGAAGGCCAAGAAGAAGCCGCTGGACACCGTGTCGCCCGCCGACCTGGGCGTCGACCCGGCCCCGCGCCTGAAGACCCTGAAGGTCGCCGAGCCGCCCCAGCGCAAGGCCGGCATCAAGGTGCCGGACGTGGCGACCCTGGTCGACAAACTCAAGAACGAAGCGAAGGTGGTGTAAATGACGACGCTTGTTATTGCCGAACACGACAACGCCGAACTGAAGGGCGCCACGCTGAACACGCTGGCCGCCGCCGCCAGGCTGGGCGGCGACGTGCACGTGCTGGTGGCCGGGCAGGGCGCGCGCGCCGTGGCCGACCAGGCCGCGCGCGCGGCCGGCGTAGCCAAGGTGCTGCTGGCCGACGCCCCGCACCTGGCCGAGGGCCTGGCCGAGAACGTCGCCGCGCAGGTGCTGGCCGTGGCCGGCAGCTACAGCCACATCCTGTTCCCGGCCACCGCCGCGGGCAAGAACGTGGCCCCGCGCGTGGCCGCCAAGCTGGACGTGGCGCAGGTCTCCGACATCATCGCGGTCGAATCGCCCGACACCTTCCAGCGCCCGATCTACGCCGGCAACGCCATCGCCACCGTGCAGTCGGGCGATGCGGTCAAGGTCGTCACCGTGCGCACCACGGGCTTCGACGCGGTCGCCGCCGAAGGCGGCTCGGCCCCGGTCGAGGAAGTCGCCGCCGTGGCCGATTCCGGCCTGTCGTCCTTCGTCGGCCGCGAAGTCGCCAAGAACGACCGCCCCGAGCTGACCGCGGCCCGCGTGGTGGTCTCGGGCGGCCGCGGCCTGGGCAGCGCCGAGAACTTCAAGCTGCTCGATCCGCTCGCCGACAAGCTGGGCGCCGCCGTGGGCGCTTCGCGCGCCGCGGTGGACGCGGGCTATGCGCCGAACGACTGGCAGGTGGGCCAGACCGGCAAGATCGTCGCGCCGCAGCTGTACGTGGCGGTGGGGATCTCCGGGGCCATCCAGCACCTGGCCGGCATGAAGGACTCCAAGGTCATCGTGGCGATCAACAAGGACGCCGAGGCGCCGATCTTCGGCGTGGCCGACTACGGCCTGGTCGGCGATCTGTTCCAGGTCGTGCCGGAACTGGCCGCCGCCTTGTAGAAGACGGCATCGGCCAACCGGGCGGCTTCGCAACGCGAGGCGGCCTGGTCTTCTCGGTCCGATAAAAGAACCGCGAAAAAAAACCGCGAGCGATCCTCGCGGTTTTTTCATGGGCGCCAGCCCTTGCCGCTCAGGGTAATTCCCAGGGGCGGGGCGATTGTCTTCCCCTGGGCGTTCCCGTACTCTTCTATTTGTCATAACAAATATTTAAATAGAACAAATCTACCGGATTTATCGGACGAAAAGGAGCCAAGAAGATGCAATCCGCTGTCGAAATCAGCCCCAGGCGCTTTCGCGCCTCGTACGGGCGCTACCTGGAGGACTTCGCGGTCGGCGACGTCTACGAGCACCGCCCCGGGCGCACGATCACCGACAACGACAACATCCAGTTCTCGCTGATGACCATGAATTCGCATCCCATGCATTGCGACGCCCATTACGCGGCGAAGAGCGAATTCGGCCGCCTGCTGGTCAACAGCGGTCTGACGCTGGCCGTGGTGCTGGGCATGACGGTCAACGACGTCAGCGCCAAGGCCATCGCCAACCTGGGCTGGAAGGAAATCCGGCTCACCGCCCCGGTGTTCGGCGGCGACACCCTGTATGCCGAATCCGAAGTGCTGGAGGTGCGCGAATCCCGCAGCCGGCCCACCCAGGGCATCGTCACGACCCGCACCCGCGCCTTCAACCAGGATGGCGCCATGGTGATGGAGTTCGTCCGGGCCTCCCTGATCGCGCGCCGCGGGCACGGGGTGGACGACTGAGTTTCCTGCCGCCGGGCCGCCCCAGGGCAAGAAGCCTCCTCGGGGGACAGCAAGCCGAAGGCGCGGCGTGGAGGCTTATCCCTGCCGTCGATACGAATAAGACCACCAATGAAGGAGACAAACCATGAAGACATCGTTGCGCGCATGGCGCGCCGCCATGGCGGTGCTCGGCCTCTGCGCCCTGACTGCGACGGCCCGGGCGGCCTGGCCCGACCAGCCGATACGGCTGGTCGTCGGCTTTCCGCCGGGGCAGGCGACCGATCTCATCGCGCGGCTCGCCGCCAGGAAACTGCAGGACACGCTGGGGCAGTCCGTCATCGTCGAGAACAAGCCGGGCGCCTCCGGGATCATCGGCTCGGAGAGCGTGGCCCGGGCCGAGCCGGACGGCTACACGCTCGTGGTCGGCTCCAGCGGCACCATGGCCATCAACCCCAGCCTGTATTCCAAGCTGCCCTACGATCCCTTGAAGGACTTCGAGCCGATCACGCTGCTTTCGGTCGTGCCGCTCTTCCTGGCGGTGAATTCGAACTTCCCCGCGCAAACGGCGGCCGAGCTGGTCGGAGTGGTCAAGGCTTCGCCGGACAAGTTCAACTATGGGTCCGCGGGCAGCGGCGTGACCAGCCACTTGACGATGGAGCTGTTCAAGCACGCGCAGGGCATCGAGCTGATGCACATCCCGTACAAGGGCAGCCCGGCGGCGGTCACGGGCCTCATCGCCGGCCAGACCACCATGATGATGGACACGGGGCCTGCGCTGCTGCCGCACATGGCCGCCGGCAAGCTGCGCGTGCTTGCCGTGGCCAGCAGGAACCGCAATGCGGCGGCCCCCGACGTGCCCACCATGGCCGAGGCGGGGCTGGGCGATTTCGAGGCGCCCGCCTGGATCGGCCTGGCCGCTCCCAAGGGCACGCCCAGGCCCGTCATCGACGCGATCCACCAGGCGCTGCAGCGCGGCTGGAAGGACGCGGCCGACGTGAAGGAACAGCTCAACAAGCTCGGCGCGGAGCCCACCCTGATGACCCCGGCGGAATTCGCCGACTACATCGGCGAGGAGATCGGCAAATGGGCCGTGGCGGTGAAGCTCTCCGGCGCCAAGGTGGACTGAGCCATGGCGCACGGCGATTCCCGGATCGATGCGCGCGGCCGGATATCCGCGCGCCTGGCGGACCACGCGGCGGGGTTTTCGCTGGACGACGTGCCCGGCGAGGTGCGGGTCCGCGCGGCGCACCTGATGCTCGACGCGCTGGGCATCGCCCTGGCCAGCACGCAATGGGATTTTGCGCATTGCACCTTGGCGGGGCTGCGCGAGCTGGCCGGCCCGGGCGGCGACGTGCCCGTCGTCGGCATGGGGCAGAACCTGCCCCTGCGCGACGCCGTCATCATGAACGCGCTGCTGGTGCACGGGCTGGACTATGACGACACCCACCCCAGCGGCGTCATCCACGCCACGACATCCGTGCTGCCCGCGGCGCTGGGCCTGGCGACGCGCCTGCAGGCCTCGGGCCGCGATCTGCTGGCGGCCTACATACTGGGCATGGAGACCGCGACGCGCCTGGGCGCGGCGGCCAAGGGCGGCTTTCACCAGGTGGGCTTCCACCCCACCGGCCTGATCGGCGCCTTCGGCTGCACGCTGGCGGCAGCGCGGCTGCTGGGGCTGTCGCGCGAGGCGACGGCGCATGCCCAGGGCATCGCCCTGTCGGTGGCCTCGGGCAGCCTCGAATGCCTGGAGGACGGCGCCTGGACGAAACGCCTGCACCCCGGCTGGGGCGGAGCCGCCGGCATCACGGCGGCCACCCTGGCCAGGCACGGCTTCATCGGCCCGGGCGCCGCCTACGAGGGCCGGTTCGGGCTGTACGCCAGCCACCTGGGGCCGCTGCTGGAGCAATGCGACCTGGACACGATCACCGCCGGCCTGGGCGACACCTGGGAAGTGATGAACGTGGCGGTCAAGCCCATGCCGGCATGCCATTTCACCCATGCGTTCGCCGATGCGGCCGCCGCCCTGTCGTCCGTGTGGCGCGGGGAGCCGGTCCGGCGCATCGTGGCCAAGGTGCCGCCCGGCGCCATGAAGGCCGTCTGCGAGCCGATCGGCAAGAAGCTGCGCCCCGCCAATGCCTACGACGCGCAGTTCAGCGTGCCGTATTCGATCGCCACGGGCCTGCGCTTCGGGCGGTTCACGCTGGACGCGCTGGATGCCCGCGCCTACCGGGATCCGCAAACCCTGGCGCTGGCCGCGCAGGTGGAGTGCGTGCCCGACCCCGCGGCCGACTTTCCCCGCTATTTCGGCGGCGAGGTCATCGTCGAACTGGCCGACGGCCGCACGCTGTCGCATGCCGAGCCGGTCAACCGGGGCGCGCCGGGGCGGCCGATAGCCCATGCCGACATCGTCGCCAAATTCCGAGAGAACGCAGCCCGGGCCGTGGACGAAGCCCATGCCGGGCGGATTCTCGACACCGTCCTCGGCATCGAGGACGGCAACGCCGCGGACCTGGCGCGGCTTCTGGGCGTCCAGGCCCGCAAGGAGAAACCATGAACGATACGCTCGACACGCCCCTGCACGACCCCGGGCAGGAGGGGCTCATCCTGGACATGCTCGACCGGTTCCTGGCGGTCGAGGTCAAGCCGCACGTCCACGCGCTGGAGCACGACGACATCTACCCCGCGGACATCGTCGAGAAAATGAAGGAGATGGGGCTGTTCGGCTGCCTGATCTCGCCGGAATACGGCGGCCTGGGGCTTTCCACCGTCACGTACGCCAAGATCGTCGAACGCATGTCGACGGTCTGGATGTCGATCTCCGGCATCATCAACTCGCACCTGATCATGGCGATGGCCGTGCAGCGCTCGGGAACCGAGGCGCAGAAGCGGGAATTCCTGCCCCGGTTCGCCACGGGCGAACTGCGCGGCGGCGTCGGGCTGACCGAACCGGACGCGGGCACCGACCTGCAAGCCATCCGTACCGTGGCCCGGCGCGACGGCGACCACTACGTGGTCAACGGCAGCAAGATGTGGATCACCAACAGCCTGCACGGGAACTGCCTGGCGCTGCTGGTCAAGACGGACCCCGCGGCCCGGCCGGGGCACAAGGGGATGAGCCTGCTGATCGCCGAGAAGGGCGAAGGCTTCATCGTCAGCCGGAAACTGGAGAAGCTCGGCTACAAGGGCATCGATACCTGCGCGCTGGCCTTCGAGGACTACCGCGTGCCGGTCGACCGGCTGGTCGGCGGCGTGGAAGGCAGGGGCCTGCAGCAGGTGCTGGGCGGCCTGGAGCTGGGCCGCATCAACGTGGCGGCGCGCGGCCTGGGCGTGGCGCAGGCCGCGCTCGACGAGGCGCTGGCCTACGCCCAGGTCAGGAAGACCTTCGGCAAGCCGATCGCCGAGCACCAGGCCATACAGCTCAAGCTGGGGGAAATGGCCACGCGCACCCAGGCGGCGCGCCTGCTGGTGTACGCCGCCGCCGAGGCGTTCGACAAGGGGCAGCGCTGCGACATGGAAGCCGGCATGGCCAAGTATTTCGCCACCGAAGCGGGGCAGGAAAATTCCCTGGAAGCCATGCGCATCTTCGGCGGCTACGGCTATTCCAAGGAATACAACGTCGAGCGGCTGTACCGCGATGCTCCCCTGCTGCTGATCGGCGAGGGCACCAACGAACTGCAGCGCATGATCATCGCCAGGCAACTGATCGAGAGGAATCCGGTATGAGCGCCGCCGATCTGCCGCTGGCCGGATTGCGCATCGTCGCGGTGGAGCAGTATGGCGCGGGCCCCTTCGGCACGCAGCACCTGGCCGACCTCGGCGCCGAGGTCGTCAAGATCGAGAATCCCCATGACGGCGGGGACGTCGGGCGCGCCGTGGGGCCCTACTATTTCGGCCCGGGCGACAGCCACTTCTACCAATCGTTCAACCGCAACAAGAAAAGCATCACGCTCGACCTGAAGCAGGATGAGGGGCAGGAGGTGCTGCGCAGGCTGGCGGCCAGCGCCGATGCCGTCTTCAACAACCTGCGCGGCGACCTGCCCGGCAAGCTCGGGCTGACCTACGACAAGCTCAAGGACGTCAAGCCAGGACTTGTGTGCTGCCATCTCTCCGCCTACGGCCGGACCGGGTCGCGCGCTTCCTGGCCGGGCTACGACTACCTGATGCAGGCCGAAGCGGGCTATCTGTCCCTGACGGGGGAGCCCGACGGCCCGCCGGCGCGCATGGGCCTGTCCATCATCGACCTGATGACCGGCACCACGGCGGCGATGGGGTTGCTGGCCGGCGTGCTGGGCGCGCGCGCCACGGGCGTCGGCCGGGACATCGACGTGAGCCTGTTCGACGTCGCGCTGCACAACCTGGCCTACGTCGCCACCTGGTACTTGAACGCGGGCAAGGCCACCGGCCGGGAAGCGCGCTCCAGCCATCCGTCGCTGACGCCCAGCCAGCTTTACCGGACGCAGGACGGCTGGATTTTCCTGATGTGTAACAAGGAGAAGTTCTGGGGCGTGCTGGCGCATTGCGTGGGCAAGCCGGAATGGGCCGACGCGCCGCAGTACCGGACCTTCGCGGATCGCCTGGCGAATCGCGAACAGCTCACCGCCGAGCTGGACGCCGTGCTGCAGACGGCGACCACGGCGGCCTGGATGCAGCGCTTTGCCGGGCGCGTGCCGGCCGCGCCGGTCTACGACGTGGAGCAGGCGCTGGAAAACGGCTTCGTCCAGGAGCAGGAGCGCCTGCTGGCCTTCGACCACCCGGGCGGGCCGGTCCGCATGGTGGCTTCGCCGGTCCGCGCGGGCGTGCATCCGGTGCGGCCCGCGCCGGCCATGGGCGCCGACACCGATGCGATCCTGGAGCAGGCGGGGTACGATGCGCAGACTATCGTCCAATTGCGCAAACGCGCCGTCATATGACTGATTCCCCGGGGCCGGCTCCGAATCCGGTTTTGCATGGCGCCCAGCCCCGCTACGCCCAGGTGGCCCAGACGCTGCTCAACGAAATCGAAAGCGGGCGCTATCCGGTGGGGACGCAGCTGCCGACCGAGTTCGCGCTGTGCGAGCAGTTCGGCGTCAGCCGGGTGACGATACGCGAAGCGGTCAAGCGCCTGGTGCAGCTGGGCCTGGTTTCCCGGCAGCCCCGCGTCGGCACGACCGTGCTGTCGCGCAGGACGTCCACCGGATACCGGCAAAGCACGGCCGACGTCAGCGACCTCTACCAATACGCGACGGATACCACGCTGGTCATCGAGTTCCGCGAAACCCGGGAAATCGACGACGAGCAGGCCGCAATGCTGGAGGCCGTCGCCGGGGAGACCTGGCTGCACTTGAGAGGACGGCGGCACGTGCAGGCGCGGGCCGAACCGATCTGCCTGACCGAGCTCTGGATACACCCCACCTTCCGGTCCGTCCAGGGGATAAGCGGCGCCTTGCACAGCGCGGTGCATGCCGCCATCGAGCAGCAGTTCGGCGAGCTCGTCACGACGGTGGAGCAGGAAATCCGCGCGGTCGCCCTGAACCGCGACGAGGCGGGGATGCTGGGGGCGCCGGAAAACAGTCCGGCCCTCTGGGTAAGCCGGCGCTACCGCAACCGTCTGGGACAATTGGTGGAGCTTGCCGTCAGCACCCACCCGGCCGACCGCTTCAGCTACAACACCATGCTGCGGCGGGAATGGGGAGTGGGCGCCCGCGCGGGCGGCGCCTGAGCATCGAGGAGACACGCATGACGTACACGGTCCCTTTGCGGGATATCCGTTTCACGCTCTATGAGCTCGCCGGCCTGGACCAGGTCCTGCAGGCGGCCGGCGGCGAAGCCAACCGCGAGCTGGTCGACGCCATCCTGGAAGAGAACGCCCGCTTCGTGGAGAACGCCGTCGCCCCGCTGAACCGCGTCGGCGACACCCGGCCGCCGGCCTGGAAGGACGGCGCCGTCGCGACCTCGCCCGGCTACGCCGAGGCCTTCCGCGAATTCGCCCGCGGCGGCTGGCAGGGCCTGCAGCATCCGCAGCAATGGGGCGGCCAGGGCCTGCCCAAGCTGGTCGGCGCGCCCGCCAGCGAGAGCCTCAACGCCGCCAGCCTGGCCTTTTCCCTGTGCCCGCTGCTGACCGACGGCGTCATAGAGGCCTTGCTGCAGGTCGGCTCGGAAGAGCAGAAGCGGCTGTACGTGCCCAGGCTGATGGACGGCACCTGGACCGGCACCATGAACCTGACCGAGCCGCAGGCGGGCTCGGACCTGGCGCTGGTGGCCACCCGCGCCGCGCCGCAGGGCGACGGCAGCTACCGGCTGTCCGGGCAGAAGATATTCATCACCTACGGCGAGCACGACTTGGCCGAGAACATCATCCACCTGGTGCTGGCGCGCACGCCGGGGGCGCCGGCGGGCGTCAAGGGGATTTCGCTCTTCATCGTGCCCAAGTTCCTGGTCGGCGCCGACGGCGCCCTGGGCAAGCGCAACGACGTCTGGTGCGCCTCGCTGGAGCACAAGCTGGGCATACACGGCAGCCCCACCGCCGTGCTGCTCTACGGCTCGGGCCAGGGCGAGGCGGGCGAGGGCGCGGTCGGCTACCTGGTCGGCGAGGAGAACCGCGGCCTGGAATACATGTTCATCATGATGAACGCCGCGCGCTACGCGGTCGGGCTGCAGGGCGTGGCGGTGTCCGAGCGCGCCACCCAGCAGGCCTGGGCCTATGCCCAGGAGCGCGTGCAGGGCAGGGCGCCGGAAGGCTCGGACGGCCCGGTGGCCATCGCCCGCCATCCCGACGTGCAGCGCATGCTGATGACCATGCGCGCGCTGACCGAGGCCTGCCG
>Ga0182743_1001768_pt1 | contig 20284 bp, 18 predicted proteins | sample eDN3rd30CKraftOP_FD_128522 | JGI IMG/M metagenome (GOLD analysis project Ga0182743, IMG submission 128522) | Enriched Organic Plus compost microbial communities from Emeryville, California, USA - eDNA 3rd pass 30_C Kraft OP (version 2) (version 2) ... | reverse complement strand
GGCGTGTCGGCGTAGCGCTCACGGATGTCGGCGACCGCTTCGGCGACGCGCGCGTCGAGCGCGAGCGAGCGGAGGTCGACCGGAGGAATGCTGGATCGTGCGATCATTCGCTCAGCCATTCAAAGGACAAGCTGCCTTGCTTGTCGGGTCTGTGATCGGTCTTGGTGGACCCGGTTGCTGCACCGGCGAGCCGCCTGTGCCACGGTCTATTCTTTCTCGCCAGCGAGCACGCCGGTGACTAGTGTGCGGAGCTTCGGTTCGGCGGCGTTGGCCACGGCGATGATCTTTTGCACGTCGGCTGGCTCGAGCGCATCGGGCAAGCACATGTCGGTGACGATCGAGAAGCCGACGACCTTCAGGCCGCAATGGACGGCGACGATCACTTCCGGCACGGTCGACATGCCGACGACGTCAGCGCCGATCATGCGCAGGAAGCGGTATTCGGCGCGAGTCTCGAGGTTCGGGCCGGCGACAGCGACGAACACCCCTTTATGCGCGACAATGTTCTCGCGGCGGGCGATCTCGAGGGCGCGGTCGATCAGCTTTTGATCGTACGGCTCGCACATGTCGGGGAACCGCGGACCGAGGCGATCGTCGTTGATGCCGATCAGCGGGTTCGCCCCCATCAGGTTGATGTGGTCCTCGATGACCATGATGTCGCCCGCTTTGTAATACGGGTTCATCCCGCCGCAGGCGTTTGACACGACGAGCAGCTTCGCCCCCAGGGCCTTCATCACCCGAACCGGCAGCGTAATGAGGTCGAGCGGATAGCCCTCGTACATGTGGAAGCGGCCTTCCATCGCCAACACCGGCAAGCCGTTCAACCGGCCGCAGACGAGGCGTCCGCGGTGGCTGGTCGCGGTAGAGCGGGGGAAGTGGGGGATATCGGCGTAGTCGATCGCCGCTTCCACCTCGATTTGCTCTACCAGTCCGCCCAAACCGGTGCCGAGAATGATGCCGGCGTGTGGCGGATGGGGAAACTGCTTGCGGATGGCTTCGGCGGCCTCCTGCGTCTTGTCGTACAATCCGTGCATGAGCGATTCCGGCGTGAGGAGCGGGGATTTGTGCTTGTCGGAAGCGTGTCGAAACGGCGGAGCGACACGGATGGCTAGCACCCTGGCGAAGGTACCCCAGCCTTGCAAGGTGGGCAAGTCCCTGGCGGAAGCTGCGGCGGCACGCATCGGGCGCAAATGGTGCGGCGGGCGGCGGCGGCAGGTTTGCGTTCCGTTCTTTGGGTGCGATGACTACACTGTAGGCGGAAGGACCTTCAATATGAGCTCGCCCATGACGTTACGATTCCTTGGCACGATCGCCTTTGCCGGTTCGCTCGCGCTGGCCGATGCGTCGCTGGCTCAGCTTGGTCCGCGGCCCTCAACCGCGGCGCCTTCCTCCGCCGTACCGTCAACTACGGTACCTTCAACAGCCGCGCCTTCGACTGCAGGACCTGCTGCGGGTGGGGCGTCGAGTTCGCTTCCATCGACCGCGGCTCCTTCGTCGTCCCCGACGCTGCCTTCGACATCGCCGCCCGCGGGGACGGGAAGTTCGCGCTTCGGAGCGACGCCTCCGGCGGCTGGCCCCAGCCGATTGCCGGCGACCAGCGCGCCGCCGAGCACCGGCGGCAGTAGCGGAAACGTCTACAGCGGGGCTTTGCCGAGTACGACCGATCGGGATTCGACCTACGGCGGTTCGACCGGATCGGACGGTTCTTTGTACGGCAATAGCGGCTCGTCGCTGGGAGGTTCCAACTCGTCGTCTGGCAGTGGATCGCTACTCGGGCCGCCGTCGTCGGTGATTCCGAGCACGTCGCCGTCTAGTTCCTCTCCGTCCACCGGCTCGACGTCCGGGGGATCGACCTTCAGCCCGCCACCGGTCAGCCCATCGCGCGGCGGTCTCCCCTACGAGGAGCGTTCGTCGTCTGAAAGTGACGATCCCGATTCCGAAGCGCCGGCCATCGGTTCGCGTACCGGTGACGCAGTAGTCATGAACGGCATCGAAACAAAGGGCTACGCGCTCGTCAGCCCGACGGCCCATCACTACATCTTTGGAAACCTGGCGGTCGCCGATTACATCGACCGTGGCCAGCGACGGATTGTGACCATGGAGCAGGAAACCGACTTGCCCAAAGCCGATCCAAACTTTCTCTACTACCGCGAAATTCGGGACGGCAATCGCTGGGCGTTCGCCACCAAGGCCGGCCCCGATCGCCGCTATGCCGTTTACTACCAGTCGCCGGGTGCGACGACCGACGGCAAGCCGAAGTGGCGGCGGATGCAGCGCGCCGAGCTGCAGTGGTCGCGGCGGACGCCCTCGTTCACCGAAAGCGTGGTGTTTGAGTGAGCCGCCGGAACAGGCGTTCCGCTGCGCAGTAACTGTCCAATCGGAGCGACCGGAATAACCGGCACTGCGGCAGCTTTCTGCTGTAAGCTGCGTGGGGCGAGCCGTATACTAGAAGGCGTCGCATGGCAGCTCGGTTTCGGTAGGGGACGAAGTCGACTTGCGCTTGCGGCTGCGGAAGCGCCCCGATGCACAGGCTTGTCTCGTTCGCGATTTTCTTGGTCCCGCTTTGGGCTCTCGGTGCGCGCCCAGCGAACGGTGAGGTTTTGGTGCTGAAGACCGGAGGCCGCGTCGAAGGGGAGTTGCTCAACCCCCAGCGCGCTGGCGCAGAAGCGTATCGCGTTCGCCTGCCGGCAGGGCTTGAGGTTTCGCTGGCGCCCGAGCAGGTTCAGCGCGTGATCGCTCAGAGCGACGTGCAGAAACAGTACGACGCGCTGCTCCCCAAGATGCCCAACACGGTCGATGGGCACTGGCAGATGGCCCAGTGGTGCAAGGAAGCCGGGCTGACCGCGAACCGTACGCATCACCTGCAAGAGATTATCAAGCTCGATCCCGATCACGAAGAAGCCCGCACAGCGCTCGGCTATTCGCTGCACGGCAGTCGCTGGATGACCCAGGAGGAATTCCTTCGCAGCCAAGGTTACGTTCGCACGCCCAACGGCTGGAAGCTGCGGCAGGAAGTGGAACTGGGAATGCTAGAACGCCAGCGCGAGCTCGGCGAGAAGGAATGGCGGCGGAAACTGAAAATCTGGTTCGATCAGCTCGACAGCCCGCGGCGATCGAGCGAGGCGCTGGCCAATATTCAAGCAATCCGCGATCCGTTGGCTGCTCCCGCGCTGGCTGAAGTGCTTGCGAATGCCAAAGCCCCGCGGCAGGTTCGCCTGATGTGCCTTGAGGTGCTGAGCAAGTTACCGCCCGGGATTGCTGAAATGACGCTCATCAATCTGGCTGCAAATGAGCCGGATGAGAACCTCCGCGATCGTTGTCTCGACGAACTGAAGCGAGCACAAAGCAAGACAGCCATTGCCAAGTTCACCCGCGATCTGCAAAGCAAGGACAACCGCGTGGTCAATCGCGCGGCGATCTGTCTGCAGCGGATGGGAGATCCGTCCGTAACTCGGGAGCTGATCGACGCGCTCGTGACCTCGCACAAGTTCATCATTCAGCAGGGGAGCGGTTCGGGCAGCATGGGGGCGTCGTTCGGCGGCGCGAGCGGCGGCTCCGGCGGAGATGGCGGTCTCGGCGGCCTCAGCATGGGGAGCAAGCCGAAGCTGGTGAAGGCCGATTTGAAGAACGAGATGGTCTTGGCCGCGCTCACCAGCCTGAACCCGGGCGTGAACTTTGGGTTCAACGAAGACGCCTGGCGGCGGTGGTATGTCGAAACGCATACCACCGTGGATGTGAACCTGCGGCGCGATCCCTGAGCCGCTTCTGAAGCCGGACGGCGGGCGCTAGGCTTTTTTGGCTTTGCCTTTGGTTTTTTCCGCCGGCTCGGCGCTCGGAGCGTAATCGGGGTTCGGCGTCGGAAGCTGAGCGCCGACTTGTTCTCGCCACTGGATTAATTTGCGGTGTAGTTCGTCCCGCTTTGCGGGTTCCTTGGCCGACAGGTCGTTTTGCTCGCCGACGTCGTCACGCAAATTGTAGAGTTCAGTTCGGCCATCTTCGAAGAACTCGACCAGACGATAGTCGCCGGAGCGGATGGCGCTGTAGGGCGTCGAGCCGCCCGGGTGGTAGTGCGGATAGTGCCAGTAGATGGCGTCGCGGTCGAGCTTGTCGCTCTTGCCGGTGAGTAGCGGGGCGATGCTGACGCCGTCGAGGTTCTTTAGCGTCTCGGGCTGCGTAGCTTGCGTCAGGCCAGCGAGGTCCAGCAGCGTTGGGAAGAGGTCCATCGTGATGACAGGCTCGTCCGAGGTTGCTTTTGCCTTCACATGCGGCGGGAAGCGAACAATCAGCGGAATGCGGACGCCTCCTTCGTAGGGCGAGCCTTTGCCCTCGCGCAGCGGCGGTTGCGATGTGACTCTCATCAGGCCGCCGTTGTCGCTGGTGAACACAATGATCGTGTTCTGATCGAGCTTCAGCTCGCGCAGCTTCTCCACGATGCGGCCGACGCTCTGATCGAGGCTGTCGATCATCGCCGCGTAGCCCGCGTTTTGATGCGGAGACGACGGATCGACGGCCGCCTGGTACTTCTCGATCAACTCCGCCTTCGCCTGAATCGGCGTATGGACCGTGTAATGGGAGAAGTACAGGAAGAAGGGCCGATCGCGCTGGTCTTCGATCCAACGAACCACTTCGTCGGTCAGGCGATCGGTGAGATACTCTCCTTCTTTCCCCTCTTGGAGCCCAGGCAATTTGACGATCGGTCGCTCATACGGATAGAAGTAGGACGGAGGCTGGCCGCGGTGGTTGCCGCCGACGTTCAGATCGAAGCCGTGCGTCGTTGGAGCGTATTCCTCGCCCCCCAAGTGCCATTTGCCCATCAGCGCCGTCGCGTAGCCGTGGCTTTTCAGCGTTTCGGCAATGGTGGTCGTTTCGTGGGGCAGGTGCATCGTCCAGTCGGGCACGCGCAACTTCGCCTTGGGACGTTTGTGCCCCTCGATCCAGTCCGTGATGTGTAGCCGGGCTGGGTATTGGCCCGTCAGCAGCGCCGCCCGAGTGGGCGAGCAGACGGTGCAGGCGGAATAGGCGTTGGTGAACCGCGTCCCCTCTTGGGCCAAACGGTCGATGTTCGGAGTTTTGTAGAACGTCGAGCCCTGGCAGCTCAAATCGGACCACCCGAGGTCGTCGACCAGGATCAGCACGATGTTGGGCTTGTCGGTCCGCGTCGCGCCTTGCGCGAATGCCGCGGGGGATGAGAGGACCAGAGCGCAAAAGAAAGCTAGGGCCCAAGCAACAAATCGCGCGGTCATCGTTGGCTCCTGGGGTCGTACAAGGGGGCCGAGTTAAGTCGGCGGCGGTTGCAGGTGGATCTCGGGAATCAAATCGGGCACGATCTCAACGCTCGGATACTCCTCGGCGCTGTCCAAAATGGGCTGACAGCAGCGCGTGAGCTCGGCAATTAGCTTATCCACATTAAGGCCGCGGTGCATCGGTCGATACGGCTCCAGGTAGGCGGTGCTGCTGTGGTAGAGCTTCTTCGCGCCTCGCGTATTACCGTTGCCGAAGTGGTGCAGACATACGGCGACTTGAATGAGCCCCTGATAGAACTTGCGGTCGGGCCCTGAATAATCGGTCCACAGTTCTTCCCAGGCTTCGTGCGCCTCGAAGAAGTCGCAGACGTTGAAGTGCTCGATACCTCGCAGGTAGAGCGGGTCGTAGGCTTCGGGCATGGCGGACTTCCCGCGGCGCGGCAACAAAAAAAGGCCCGCGAGCGACCATCGCCCGCGGGCCTCGATTGTAGAGCATTACGAACCGCTTCGCCTAACGATCGCGGAGCGCGATGAACAGCCGCAGGATGTACCAGAACATCAGGGCGACCGAAGCAAAGAGCGCGAGCGCCGCGGCGACGTGCTGGTTCGTGCGATAGTTGTGCAGCACGTTCGAGGTGTCGTAAAGGATGTACGCCCCAGAGAGCGCGATCATCGCTCCCGAGAACCAGACTCCCAGGCTGAAGTTGAAGACCACGGCGGCCACAACCAGGCCGAGCGCCGCCAAACCGCCGAACCAGAGGTACTTACCCCAGGAGGTCAGATCGGTCCGCGTCACCATGACGATTGCTGTCAGGCCGCCGAAGATGATCAGCGTCAGCAGACCGGCTGAGCCAATCGCGCCGGGAGCGACCTGATTGGCAATAAAGAGCAGCGGTACGAAGATCACCGTCTCGGCTAGCACGTACAGGAGGAGCCCTGCGTACTGCATGGCTTGCGAGGTGGCCGAAGTCGCCCAGCTATTGGCCAGCCAGCTAACGCCGACAAAGCCCGCCATCACGATCAGCCAACTGTAGCGAAAGCTCAGCAGGCTCCCCATGAGGTTTTCGAGCGTCTCGGCGGGGACGAGCGTGAAAATCATTCCCTCGAGTAGAGCGAACAAGCCGATCGCTCCGGCGAGGTGCAGATAGGTGCGGCGAATAAAGCCGACGCGGGCGTCTTCGCTAGCCCAAGCGGCCATCATCGTGTCGGCGTCGTAGGTGGCTGCGTAGGGATTGGGTTGCATGTAATTCACGGCAGAACCTCAAGTGGCGCCTGCGAGGAGACAAACAGGGGCAGCCGGCGCGCAGCGCTGCTGGTGGAACTGTAGGCCTCGATATGGGTTCGGTCAAGTTGAGGGGAATGGATGCCGCTCCTTGGTGGTGTGCCTGGATGAAAGAGCGTTGCCGATGACGACCGCGGCGATCCGGTTGTGATGGGTGGGCAAGGCATAGCAGTGGTACGACTGCATTACTTGACAGTCTGTCGTCATGACAGCGAAAATCACGAGCCTCGGCGACCGGCTTCTTGTCGCCGCCAAGGTCTCGTTCTTCCGGGTTCACGCAGCGAACCGCCGACAGGTTGCTAATGCCGGCCGCCAAGCCCACGAAAGCCCAGAAACACGCCTTGGCAATTGCCGAAGGTCTGCGGAACGAATATCCGGACGCGGAATGTGCCCTGCTGCACAAGAATGCGTTCCAGTTGCTGATCGCTACCATTCTTTCGGCGCAGTGCACCGACGAGCGCGTGAACATGGTCACGCCGGAACTGTTCCGCCGTTGGCCGACGCCACATGCCCTGGCCGAAGCGCCGCCGGAAGAAGTGCAAAAAGTTATTCAGCCAACGGGCTTTTTTCGCGCCAAGGCCAAGAGCATTCAAGGGTGCTGCCGCGGACTGGTCGAAAAGCACGGCGGAGAGGTTCCCCGGCAGCTTGAGCAGTTGGTCGAACTTCCCGGGGTCGGACGCAAGACGGCGAACGTGGTGCTCGGCACGGCCTTCGACATTCCGTCGGGCGTGGTCGTCGATACGCACGTCACGCGACTCACCGGCCGTCTGGGCCTGACACGCCATAAGGACGCCGTGAAGATCGAAAGCGACCTGATGGCGCTGTTGCCCCCAGAAGAGTGGATCATGTTCTCCCACCGGCTCATTCATCACGGCCGGCGAATTTGCAAAGCCCGCAAGCCACTCTGCAGCGACTGTGTGCTCAACCATCTTTGCCCAAAGGTGGGGGTCGCCGAGAAGCCGGCAAAAGCGGCGAATCCAAAGAAAGTGAGATGACCCGACGGTTCGTCCCCCACCGCCTGAAAGGTCCGCCATTTATCCCCGGCGGGAATTGGGAACGGGACGCGAATCGTTTAAATTAGTTCCCACGGTTCGGATTTCGACATTCGTCCTTCAATAGCACGAGGCGTCTATGATTCTCTCTGGCGACGAAATCCGCAAAAACCTTGGGACGAACATCCTCATCGATCCCTTCGATCCCGAACGGCTGAACCCCAACAGCTACGACTTGACGTTGCACAACGAGCTGATCACCTACGAAGAGGTGGTCCTCGACATGGCCCAGCCGAACCGAACGCGGCGGCTTGTCATTCCGCCGGAAGGGCTGGTGCTCGCAACCAACAAACTCTATCTCGGGCGCACGGTCGAGCGGACCGAGACGCACAACCTGGTGCCGATGATCGAAGGCCGGTCGTCGATTGGCCGGCTGGGGTTGTTCGTCCACGTGACGGCTGGCTTTGGCGACGTCGGCTTCTCCGGCTATTGGACGCTTGAAATGTTCGCCGTGCAGCCGATCCGCATTTATCCGGGCGTTTCGATAGCCCAGATCTTCTATCACCAGATACACGGCGACATTACCGAGTACTGCAGCGCCAAGTATCAGAACAATCGCGACATTCAACCGAGCTTGCTCTATCGCGAGCTCGGGGGCCAGGATGAACCGCCGCGGCGTAACGGCCAACTTGCCTTCCAATTCGGCCGCGATTGATCGATCGATTGTTGGATCGTAGATCGCCAGTATGCCGCGAAGGGCATCGCGCAAAGCCTTCGTTGTGCCAGCGCCCGCAACGGCTATAATCGCTTCCGTTACGACGGTTTCTGAACTACACCGAGCGGAGCGATGCCTTGAGAGCGTTTTCGTATGCGGCGCCTGGCAGCGTGCAGGAAGCAACCCGCCTGCTCGCAACGGCCAATGGGGGCGCAAAAGTCCTCGCCGGAGGCACGGACATTCTCGTTCAGCTTCGCGAAGGCTTGCGAACGGCCGACCTGGTCGTCGACGTCAAGAAGATTCCAGAGCTGATGGAACTGGCGTACGACGCTCCGTCAGGCCTCCATCTGGGGGCGAGCGTTCCCTGTTATCAGCTCTACGAGCGCGAAGAACTTTGCCGGGCGTATAGCGCCCTGACCGACGCCGGGCGGATCGTCGGCGGTTGGCAAATACAAAGTCGCGCGAGCGTCGGCGGCAATCTCTGCAATTCGTCACCGGCTGCCGACACGGTGCCGGCGCTGATCGCCCTGCGAGCGGTATGCCGGATTGCCCGGCCCGATGGCACGCGCGAAGTGCCGGTCGAGGAGTTTTGTGTCGCCCCGGGGCGAAATGTACTCGAAAAAGGGGAGATCCTCGTCTCGCTCGAACTGCCCCCGCCGCAGCCCAACAGCGGCTCCGCCTATCAGCGGTTTATTCCGCGAAACGAGATGGATATTGCCGTCGTCGGCGTCGCATCGTGGGTGAAACTCAACGCGGCGGGAGATCGCATCGAGTCGGCCCGGATTGCAGTCGGCGCGGTGGCTCCGACGGCGCGTTTCGCGCAGGAAGCCAGCGAGCTTCTCGCCGGCAAGCCGGCCGACGAGGCGACGTTTGAGCAGGCTGGCGACCTGGCTCGCAAAGTGGCGTCGCCAATCAGCGACATGCGCGGAACGGCTGAGTTTCGCACGCACCTGGTTGGCGTGCTGGTGAAGCGAACCTTGACGCATGCCGTCGAACGAGCCCGGCAAGCGTAATTTGCTATCTCCGCGTCACGAGTTTTCTAAATCGTCAATCCTCCAAGAGCAGATACCGTGTCGAAGAAAACGCAAGTTGCGACCACGATCAACGGCGAAGCCGTCGAGTTTCTCTGCGAGCCGCGTCAGAGCCTGCTCGAGGTGCTGCGCGATACGCTGCGGCTGACTGGCGCAAAAGAGGGCTGCAACAACGGCAACTGCGGCGCCTGTACGGTGCTGCTGAACGGCTTGCCGGTGAATAGCTGCCTGGTCCTCGCCGTCGAGGCGGACGGGGCAAAGATCGAAACGGTGGAGGGGCTGGCCCAGCAAGGCCATCTCCATCCGGTGCAGAAGTGCTTCCTCGAAGGGGCGGCGCTGCAATGCGGCATCTGTACTCCCGGTTTCCTCATGGCGACCAAAGCGCTCCTCGACAAAAATCCCAATCCGTCGGAGCACGACATCCGCTTCAATTTGGCTGGCAATCTCTGCCGCTGTACGGGCTACGACAAGATTGTCCGCGCAGTGCAGGAAGCGGCTAAACAATTGCAGACCGCTGAGGCGGCAACCTAGTCACAGAGGCGTCTAGCGGAGCTGAAATCATGTTGCACGAAGGCGAACTCTATCTCGGCAAGTCCGACTACAAAGTGATCGGCACGCGGCCCGTCCGGCACGACGGCGCCGACAAGGTCACGGGCAAAGCCATCTATACGGCCGATGTGCAGTTTCCCAATCTCGCCCACGGCCGTTACGTGCGCAGTCCACACGCCCACGCGCGAATCAAGTCGATCGATGTGAGCGAGGCGCTGAAAATGCCCGGCGTGCTGGCCGTCGTCACGGGCAAGGACTTCCCGAACCTGAAGGACAAGATTGCCAATCTCGGCGAGGGGGCGGTCAATCTTGCGCATCTGTCGGCCAACTGCCTGGCGCACGACAAGGCGCTCTATCGCGGCCATGCGGTCGCAGCCGTAGCCGCGGTGAACGTCCACATTGCAGAGGAGGCGGCGAAGAAGATCAAGGTCGAGTACGAGCCGCTCCCAGCGACCGTCTGGGTCCTCGACGCGATGAAGGACGGCGCTCCGCTGCTGCATGAGGAGCTGCGCACCGACGAAATGGGCAAACTCGGCGACAAGCCGACGAATGTCGCCACGCATCTGCACTTCGAGAAGGGGGACGTAAAGCAAGGCTTCGCGGAGGCCGACGTCATCGTCGAGCGTGAATTTCGTACGGCGAGCGTCCACCAGGGCTACATCGAGCCGCACGCCTGCGTTGCCCTGTGGAACGAAGACGGTCGGCTGAAGATTTGGACCGCCACGCAGGGGGCGTTCACGGCCCGTGCTCAAACGGCTGAGTTGCTGCAGATTCCCGTCTCGCAAGTCGTCGTCACGCCGTGCGAAATTGGCGGCGGCTTTGGCGGCAAGATTGCCGTCTACCTGGAGCCGGTGGCTGCTCTGCTCAGCAAAAAGTGTGGCCGGCCGGTCAAGCTGGTGATGACGCGCGACGAAGTGTTCCAAGGCACCGGACCGACCCCAGGATCGTACATGCGCGTCAAACTCGGCGCGAAGAAGGACGGCACGCTGACGGCGGGCGAAGCCTGGCTGGCCTACGACGCGGGCGCCTATCCCGGCGGCGTCATCGGCCCCGGCTGTATGTGCGTGTTCAGCTGCTACGATTTGCCGAACGCGGTGGTCGACGGCTACGACGTCTGCAACAACAAGCCGAAGACTCAGGCTTATCGCGCCCCTGGCGCGACGCAGGCTGCGTTTGCGTGCGAGCAGGTGATCGACGAACTGGCCGAAAAGCTAGGTATCGACAAAATCGAATTCCGCTTGAAGAACGCCGCCAAGGAAGGCACCCGCCGCGTCGACGGTCCGGTCTATCCCCGTGTCGGTTTTGTAGAAACGCTCGAAGCTGCCCGCGACAGTGATCACTGGAAGTCGCCGCTGACGGGCAAAAACCGCGGCCGCGGCATTGCGAGCGGTTTCTGGTTCAATATAGGTCTTAAGTCGAGCGTTTCCGCAACGGTGAACGAAGATGGCACCGTCAGCCTGAGCGAAGGAAGCACCGATATTGGCGGCACGCGCACGTCGATCGCCATGCAGCTCGCCGAGACGCTCGGAATCGCCGCGGAGGATGTACGGCCGCAGGTCGTCGACACCGATTCGGTTGGATACACCGACGTGACCGGCGGCAGCCGAACCACGTTCGCCACCGGACTGGCCGCCTATAAGCTCGGTCTCGATATTCAAGATCAAATGGCCAGACGGGCTGCCATTCTGTGGGACTGCAGCCCCGCCGACGTGAAAGTCGAGAACGGCGTCTATAGCCACAACGGCGAGCGGCTGACGTTCAAGGAACTGGCAGCCCAACTTCCCAAGACAGGCGATCCGGTCGTCGGCCGTGCCTCCGTTTCGCCGGAAGGTTCGACGAACGGTTTCGGCACGCATATCTGCGATGTCGAAGTCGATCCCGAAACGGGCAAAACGACCATCCTCCGCTACACAGCCATTCAGGACGCCGGCAAAGCAGTCCATCCGAGCTACGTCGAAGGACAACTGCAGGGCGGGGCGGTGCAAGGGATCGGTTGGGCGCTGAACGAAGAGTATTTCTTCGATGAATCGGGCTCGATGCGAAACGCGAGCTTCCTCGACTATCGCATTCCGACCTGTCTCGACGTGCCCATGATTGAGACGATCATTGTGGAAGTGCCGAACCCGAGCCATCCGTATGGTGTTCGGGGCGTCGGCGAGACGCCTATCGTGCCGCCCCCGGCTGCAATAGCCAACGCAATTGCCGCGGCGACCGGCGTGCGGATGACGGAATTGCCGATGTCGCCGCCAAAACTTTGGAAGGCGCTCGCTTCAAGGCAAGCGTAACGCAGTCGTTGCTTGTTGCTCGCGGTTTAGCCGGCATCTCGCGCAGCCCCGGTGATTTCGGGCTGCGCCGCGTCTGAGTTCGAGGGCTCCTTGGCCGATTCGACTCCTAGCAACCAAAGCACGGGGGAGGTCGCGAGCGTCGTGACGAGCGCCATGACCACCATCATGGCGAACAGCGTGGGCGAGATCACGCCCAGATCAAGCCCGATGTTGAGCACGATTAGCTCCATCAGTCCGCGCGTGTTCATCAGAGCGCCGAGGCTGGAAGATTCCTTCCAGCCGAGCCCCATCGCCCGGGCGGCGGCGAATGTGCCGCCGAATTTACCGAGCGACGCCACCACGACGATCAGGCCGCACCACAGCCAATTTTCGAGCCCCGACACCAGGCCAATCTGTGTCCGCATTCCTGTAAAGGCAAAGAACGCCGGAAGCAGAAGCACCACTACGACGTCTTCGAGCTTCGCCGCCAATTCCTTCGCAATCCGGCTGTTGTGCGGGATGATGGCGCCGAGCAGGAACGCGCCAAAGATTGCGTGAATGCCGATCCATTCGGTTGTCAGCGCCGAGAGCAACACGGCCGTGAGCACGATCGCCAGCCGCGTTGGAGTCGGCCGGCGCATCACCGGTTGCCGCATCAGCCAGTGCCACGCCGGTCGGACTGCGAAGAACATCAACGCGATGTACGCCAACGATAGCCCGATCACGGTGACAAAATTGCTGAGCTGAGCCTGCGTCACGCTCACGACAAACGCCAAAAGGCACCACCCGGTCACGTCGTTGATTGCGGCGCAAGTGAGCGCGACTGTGCCGATCGGCGTGCTTGTCAGCCCGCGGTCGCTCAAGATTCGCGCTAGCACCGGGAAAGCGGTGATCGACATGGCCACGCCCATGAAGAGCGCGAACACCGTAAACGACACTTCCTGGGAGGACAGGCGGCTATACAAGAATAGAGCCAGCACCGATCCCAAAATGAATGGCGCCACGATACTCGCGTTCGAGATGGCCACCGCCGCATGGCCGCGATGCTTCAGACAACCATGATCCAATTCCAGGCCGACGCAGAACATGTAGAGGACGACGCCCAGTTGTGCGATCGTCCCCAGCAATGGCGCTACCGAGTCAGGCAGAATGAACTCATACGCCTGCGGGGCTATCCAGCCGAGCAGCGAAGGACCGAGCAAAATGCCGGCGATCACTTCGCCAATGACCGGCGGCTGGCCCACGTAGCGGAAGATCATGCCCAGCGTGCGTCCGGCGGCGATCACAGTCGTTAGCGCCAGCAGCAGGTGAAATAGCGGTTGGCTCGGCTCGTCTTGCGCCTGCTTGGTTGCCGCCACCGTCGTTTCGATGGCCTGCGGGGCAACGAGCTGCTCGCCAAAATGCCGTACCGCCGCGAACATCCCCATAGCTGCGACCAGCAGGAAGGCGTACACCGGTACGCCTCGCCAGATCGACGCGGGAGGAGCGGGGGCGGTCATGGAATCGAAGTTTCCAGTCGTAGCGCAGCCGCCTTCGTCGGTCCGATGGTCGGACGCTCAATTCAGGCGCATTCGCAGAGGCGCGCCGCAACGGCGACGAACTAGGCCGGCTGATTGGCCATTTCCGCACGCATTTCCTCGACCAGGCGGAGCGTCTCGTCGAGTTCGTCCTTGAAGAGATCGCCGATAAGCAGGTCGGTCAGGTGACCCTTCAGGTGTGGATGCCGCTTCACGAAGCGGCCGAAGCTAAAGCCTTCGTAGTAGGCGAGCACCAGATCGCGCATCCGGTTCATGCCTTTGACGAAGTCTGGTTCCCACTTACCAAGTTGCGCCCGCGAGGTGTCCCCCTTGGCGAGCCCTTCGCAAACCGCGTCGGCTGCGAGCTGACCCGACTTGAGGGCGAGCAGCACGCCCGACGAATAGAGCGGGTCGAGGAAGCCGAAGGCGTCGCCGATCAACACCCAGCCGTCGCCGGCGCATTGCGTGGCGCGATAGGTGTATTCCTTCGCAGCGCGGAACTCGTCGCAGCGCGTTGCGTTGGCCAGGCGCGGCTGCAAGCCCGGACAGCGATTGACTTCTTCAAAGTAAATTTCTTCGTGCGACTTGGTCCCGCGGTTGCGGAACAAGTATTCGTGATCGGCGACCACGCCGACGCTGACAATGTCGTCGTGCAGCGGGATGTACCAGAACCAGCCTTTCTTCTCTTCCGTCTGAAGAACGATCGTGGCGCCTTCGTCGTGCCCGGTGTCGCGATAGGCTCCTTTCCAGTAGGTCCAGAGCGCCGCCTTCTTGAGCCGCGGATCGGTCACGCGCATGCCGAGCCGGCTTTGAATCATGCTGCTCTGACCGCTGGCGTCGATCACGACGTCGCACTGCACTTCGCGCTGTGTCCCGTCTTCGTGCTGCACTCGCACGCCCGTGGCGCGCTGCTTGTCGTCAAACAGCACATCGAGCACGCGAACCCCTTCGTGCACGTCAACGCCGTGCTCGCGGGCGTTGTCGAGCATCATTTGATCGAACTCGCTCCGGCGGACCTGCCACGTTTGCGAACATTCGTGCGGCTTGTGATCGACGAAGTAGAACGGCTCCGACAACCGGCCGCGCGAGTTAACGAACTGCACGCTGTATTTGCGGACGAAGTGGCTCTTCTTCATCTTCGGCAGCATGTTCAGCCGCTCGAGCACCCAGTAGGTTTCCGGGATGAGCGACTCGCCGATGTGGAAACGCGGGAAGTGGTCGCGCTCGAACAGCGTAACCTTGTGCCCCGCCTGGGCAACGAGCGTTGAAGCGGTGGAACCTGCCGGACCACCTCCGATGACCACGACACTGCCTGTTGCCATTGCACCACTCCGGAGCGAATTGGGCGGGACCGATGGGATGGGAAGCAGTTGCGCAGGAGCCCGCACAGCCGGCAGGATCGGCAAATGCCTACCCATACATTATCGGATGGACAATCGGTGTCAAGACAATAATTGTTGAAACAACTGTCCGGTTGTCCCGTGACTTTAGTCGCGACAAGTTGCTTGCCTAACGCGATTTAGGCGGAGACGCCCAACTGCTCGGCAAGTCGCGTGAGCGCGGCCCAATTTTCGTCGTCCAGCCGAATACCTTCTTCGGCCATCTTGGCTTTGAGGCGGCGCTCGGGATCGCCCGGTAGCAGGATCTCCGGCACGCCATCCGCACAGGGGCACGAGCGGATGTACTCGACGAGCTGATTCACTTCGTTGGTGAAGCACTCCGCGCCGCCAAACCGGGCTGGATCGATCAAGAGCATGAACACGCAATTGCCGTTCTTGGGATAGGGAACCGGTCGCGCGCAAGCGCCGCCGGACAGAGCGCCGGTGAGAATTTCGATCATCAACCCCAGGCCAAATCCGCGATACGCTTGGGGCCCGCCCATGGGAAGAATTGATCCCGGCGGCGTGGCGTAGAGTGCGTTAGGGTCGTTCGTCGGCTTCCCTTCGTTGTCGAGCAGCCAGCCGTCAGGGCAAAGTGTCCCCGCGATCTTTCGCACGCGCACTTTCCCTTCGGCTGTGGCGCTTGTGCTGAAATCGAGCACGAGCGGTTCGTCGCCGTGAGGCACGCCGATCGCCAGCGGATTGGTGCTCAGACGCGGCGCCTTGCCGCCCGGCGGCGCGACGCGCACGACTGCGCCGTGCGAATTCACCATCAACATCGAAATTAAACCGAGCGCCGCCATCTGCTCGCAGTATTCACCGAGCCGGCCAATATGGCCGCAGTGATTCATCGTGCCGAGCGCCAGACCCGCCTCGCGGGCTCGCGGGACCAGCAGCTCGAGCATTCGGCTGGCTTGAACCTGGCCGAATCCCCAGTTGGCATCGGCGACAACGCGCGACGCTCCCTGGTCTAGGAGCTTCAGCTCTGCGCCGGGGACAACGGCGCCGTCCTTGATCGCCTGGACGTAGTACGGAATCCGCATCACGCCGTGCGAGTCGTAGCCGCAGAGATTCGAATCGACAAGGCTGCGGCCAACAACCGTGGCTTCCTCATGCGACGCGCCGCCCGCTTCGAGCAGCCGGATTGCGAATTCTTCGAGCTTCGGGGCCGGGATGGTTGGCATGGGACGTCACGCGCGCAAAAGGAGAGTTGAGGACAATAGAGGGGCGAGTTTAGCGGCCAAGCGCATTGGCCGTCAAACGGGCTCAGCCGGCGCCGACCGGTCCTATACCACGAGGAGAGCGGCAAGCGGCTCGCGCCCAGCTTAGGCTGCGCGACGAACCTGCGGAGTGCTGCCGGCGTCATCCGGTTGGGGCAGCGCGTGCTCCATTTCCCAGAGGCGCGCCTGTTTTACGAACGAGACGAAGAAGGACTGCAGCATGCAAATCTGCAAGCCGGCCAATCCGTCGAGGAAGCCACCCTTGATGAAATAAAGCTGCAGAAATCGCAGGAACGGCCGGAAAAACAGGTTCAGGAACGAAGTTCGCTTGCCGGCGTCCCACATGTCCTGAGCGCCCCACTTCGTGTACTTCAAGTACTTGGCGAAGTACTGATCGTACGACCAATAGGTGTAGTGGAGCAGTCGGTTTTTCAGATCGGCGGTTCGCTTGGGATCGATGAAGATCTCTTCGTGCACGCGGCACTTGCCGTAGCGGCATTTGTCGCGGCGAATGAGGCGGAACACGCAGTCGGTGTTCCAGCCGGAGTATCTGATCTCGTGTCCCATGAAGTAGTTGCGGCGATATACCCAATAGCCGTCGATATGTTCAGGCGGATCTCGCAGAATCTCGCGAATCTCGGCGGCCAATTCGGGGGTCACGCGCTCGTCGGAGTCGACGATCAGTACCCACTCGTGTTTCGCTTGCGGGATGGCCCAGTTCTTGAAGTCGGCGTAGTCGACGAACTCGCGTTCGATGATGCGGCAGCCACCTATCTCGCGCACGATGTCGAGCGTGCGATCGACCGACCCACTGTCGGCGACCAGCACCTCGTCGGCAACAAGCCGGGCGGCTTCGATGCAGGCGCGAATGTTCTTTTGTTCGTCGCGGCAGGGGATTAGGACAGTGAGAGGTTGCGACATGGGGTGGTTAATCTAGGCCGTTAGTTTTGTCGTTGCTGGGATCGCGCTAGTTGGTCAGAAGGAGTAGCCGAGCAATTCGATTTCGCGACGGTAGACACGCTCGACTCGCCGTCGCATCCTTTCGGTGAAGTGCGGGCGGTAGTCGCGTGAGTCGCGCAGCTTTGACCTGTTGGCCACCGGCAGCTCGACCGGCGGAAGTCCGATACGCCGGCAGACCTCGGCAAAGTCGGTCGCCAATTGCTCATACCGGCCGAGGAACTTGACGCACGGCTGGCCGTCGATGCTGTACATCTCGATCGACGGTCGCATCTTCTTTCTCAGAAATCCGTAGGGGTAGAACCACTGGCGAAACGTCGGGCGGCGCGGCCGAAACGGCTTGCGGTAGCGATCCCAGTGCTGCAACTGGTAGTAGTACAGCGAAAGGCACTTGTCCCACGGGTTTCGCTCGAAGGCGAACGTAAAGTACTCATCCCACACGTCCCGACCGAGCGCCGCGATGATTTCTCGCGCGGACGAATGGCTCTGGAGCCGGTGACGCTCCATCAACTCAAAGTCGGAATCGTCGCAGAACGGGGCAAGAGCCCTCCAAATGCTCGAGCCGCCCGTTTTTTGCACATGCACAAAAATGAATTTATGACGTTGTGAAATCAGCACGACCGAACTCCTCGACTCGCACTAAGCAAGTCGCGGCAAGGTACCGCCGCAGAAGCAGATAACGCAAGATCAATCTGCTCGCAGAACGGCTGCTAGCACGTCCATTAGCCAGGCTTGGGCTATTGCTTGCGCGCCTGGACGGCTGCTTTCGCGCGGGCCGGCGACGTTGAGCACTTCGATGCGCTCGCTCGTGAGCCAGTCAAGCACGACGGCGGGAAACGGGGGCTTGTCGAGATCGCATTGGAGCAGAGGACGGCGGTGAGCCCGAGCCAGTCGCCGCGTGAGAAGCGTGCCGCCGGTCAGCTTGCCCCAGTGGAGGATCAGCGTGCCATCGGAGTCGACAATGTTTTGCTCGGTGCGAACGTGATAGAGGGGCGAGTCGGTTTCGGCCAATTGATATTTCGCTGGAATCGTACCATCCTCAGCCAGGCGGCCTTGCGGGCACCATCCGCCGTGTTCGATGCCGAGCGCAATCGCAGCTTCCAGCGCAGCGCGGTCAACGCCGGTCTGGCCGCCGGAAACGATCTTGCGAAGTCGGCACTCGGGGTTGCGGGACGAAGGCATGCGACGAAGTTACGTCGGGCCAATCGGCGGCTGCAAGAGCACGAGGGGGCACGTCGATCTATCTTCGCCGCGCGACTCGCATCTTGGCGCTGCGGCTGCGAGGATTTTGGGCCAATTCCGCCTCGCTTGCGACAATCGGCTTTTTCGTGAGAGCTTCGAGCCGCGGATCGTTACGGAAGGCTTTTTTCACGGGGCGGTCTTCCAGCGAGTGAAAGCTGATGATCGCCAACTTGCCACCCGGTTTGAGCAGGTCTGGGATGCGTTGCAAGCCGAGCGCGAGCGATTCGAGCTCGCGATTCACGGCAATTCGCAGCGCCTGAAAGGTTCGCGTGGCTGGATCGATTCGTTGCTCGGTCCGCGGCACGCTGCGGCGAACGAGATCGGCCAGGGCTGCCGACGTGCGAATCGGCTGGCCGGACGTACGGGCTTCGACAATCCGGCGGGCGATGCGCCGGCTGAACCGTTCCTCGCCGAATTGATAGATCAAATCGGCGATCTCGTTCTCCTTCAGCCGCTGCAACAATTGCCAGGCCGGCAATCCCTCGTCGGTGTTGAAACGCAAATCGAGCTCGCCATCGGAGTCGAAGCTAAATCCCCGCTCCCGGTCGGCGAGCTGGTCGCTCGATAGCCCGATGTCGAGCAGCACCGCGTCGACCGCCGGAACGTCGATTTCGCGCAGCACGTCCGCCATGTCGCAGTAGTTCGACTGCGCAATCTTGACCGGCAATCCGGCCAGATTTCGTTCGGCGGCCGCAATGGCGCGCGGGTCGCGATCGAGGCTCAGGACAAAACCTTCCCCCTGCAACCGCTCCGCGAGCATGCGAGTGTGTCCGCCGCCGCCGAGGGTGCCATCGACGATGATTTGCCCAGGCTGCGGATCGATCCACTGCAGCACTTCAGTGGGCAAGACAGGAACGTGAATGGGGGGCGAAGGATTCATCCCCGACAGAATACCCGAAACGCCGCCGCGTGGAGGAGCGGAGCGAACGGGTCGCGTGTGGTAGTCGACCCGAGGGCAGCATCCGTGCTCCCTCGGCTGGGTCGATACCAGCGAAACCCCGCCCAAGCGGGATGTTCCGCACTCGCTTTCCGAGAACTTCATGCCCTCGGACTACGGCCGCCGAAACACGGGATGAATCGGCAGCAACTCCGCAGGTGGCCGAATGCGGAGTTGCTCTGCACGCAGCAGCGACAACGGACGGACAGAACCTAATAGTTCCTGAGTTCCGAATTGTGTATTCGCAAGGATGACGTGACAAGTTTCGGAGTTGTCATCCGCGACCTCAGCCAAACATAAGCATTCTTTTCAGCCCGTCAACACTTGTTGGTCGTCGCTCTGCAGGGCCTTTGGGCGGAGCATTCGCCCACTTCGCGCGTCGCGCACGAGAAGAGTTTCCGCTAGTGGGAACTGAACGGCCCTAAAACGCAATTTTCCGCGATTATTCGCGATAAAATAGGCTAAAAAGCTGTCGGTGAAGTGCTAGCGTTTGCTCTGTGCTAAATGCATCCGCGATTCGCTGGCGATTGCGCTCGCCGAGGCGTTTGGCAAGCTCCGCCTGCGAGCCGATGGCGACAACTGCGCGTTGAAATGCTTCCGCGTCGCTGAGCGGCACCATTTGACCGTCCGACGGATCGCCGAGCGCTTCGGCGACGCCGTGACTCTCGGTCGCGACGACTGGCAGACCACTGGCCATCGCCTCAAGGAGGACGTTTGGCATTCCTTCCCATCGCGAAGGGAGCAGCAGTGCGTCGGCCGCCGCCAGGCAGCGGGGAATGTCGCTGCGAAAGCCGGCAAAGTGTATGCGTCCGGCAGCCGAGCCGGCGGCGGCTAGCGCTTCGAGCTTCGGCCGCTGCGGCCCGTCGCCGACAAGCACCAGATCGTGTTCCGGAAGATGATCGAGCATCGCAGGAGCGAACGATAGCAGCCAATCGAGCCCCTTTTGCTCGTGCAGG
>Ga0182743_1001766_pt1 | contig 20312 bp, 13 predicted proteins | sample eDN3rd30CKraftOP_FD_128522 | JGI IMG/M metagenome (GOLD analysis project Ga0182743, IMG submission 128522) | Enriched Organic Plus compost microbial communities from Emeryville, California, USA - eDNA 3rd pass 30_C Kraft OP (version 2) (version 2) ... | reverse complement strand
GGCATCGACATGGCCGGCCACAGCGACGCTGCCGGTGGCGTTCAGCCGGAACGCCCCGCCCGCATCGATGTCGCCCAGGCTGATGATGTCGTTCGCCCCCAGCAGCGACATCCCGCCAACCGCCGATCCTTCCAGCCGCGTCGCCGTGATCGACGCGCTACTGTCCTGGGTGATCGCGCCGCCTGCGTCGAGACGGACGGTGCCGCCCCGTACGTTCCCGGTCAGCGCCATCGGCCCGGATGTGGACAGGTGCACGGCGCCGCTGGTGGACAAGTCGGTCACGCTACCGATCGCATTACCCGCGCTGCCGAGAGCGATCGTTCCGCCAAAGAACGTCGAGCCCTGGACCTGAAGCTCAGGTGTCGAGAGCGTTCCTGCCGATTGGGTTAGGTCGGTCAGGAGTGTCGGGAGCGCGAACCGCGTGGTGCCGCGGACTGTGATCGTTCCCGCCAGATCCAGCGACGTCTGGTTGGTGATCGATAGGTTGCCGTCCACCGACAGATCACCGAGCTGACGGATCTGAGCGGAGCTTAGGGTCAGGGATCCGCCGACCGAACCGGTGACACGGTCGGCTGTGAGCACACTGCCGAGGTCGTTGGTAACGTCGCCCTTCGTTCGCAGATCCAGCGAGGCAACGCTGCTTAACGCGGCCGCGTTCTCGAAGCGAATGCTGGTGGCCGTGATATCGTCGGGGTCCGCTGTCGTGGCACCGAGCCGCAATGTGGAAGTCGAGATGTTTTCAAGCGCCGTCGCGTCGATCTGCAGCGCGGCGGCGGCATCGCTGCCGACGACGAGGCTGCCCGGAGTGCGGGAGGCCAGCCCGACCACTGGCGCTGTCACATGGCCAGTAATCGCCAGCATCTTCATCCCGAGACCGACGCTGTCATTGGCGGTGACATCGTGCGCGATGGTCAGCCAGCCCGATGTGGTCAGGCGGACAGTCGCCGCCGTGATGTCGCCGGCGGTGGTCAGGTTGATGATGCTGTTCACGTCGAACGCGCCGGAGGAACTGTATTCTCCAACCTGACTGATCTGATTGTTGCCGGTGAGGCTGACCGAGGGGGCAGTCAGATCGACACGGGTTGCGTCGATCATCCCGGATGGCTGGCTGATCGCCCCGGCAGCGGAAAGGGTGACATTGCCTGCCTGGATGGTCCCTTGCAGCGCCAATCCCCTGGTGTTGTTGCCGAAGGTCAGTGTGCCCGTGCCGGCATTGAAGCTGCCGAGCGCATCGACCGCGTTCGCGGTTCCGAAATTCGCCCCGGCCGCGCTGCCGCTGAGCTGGCTGGCGGTGATGTGGCCGCCCGAGGCGGTGGTGATCGCGCCGCCCGCGTCCAACTTCACCGAGGTGGCCGAGACGTGGCCGGCGATGCTGAGCGCCCCGGCAGTGGTCAGGCTGAAGGTGCCGCTCGCTCCGACATTGCCGAGGCTGTTGATGCTGTTTGAAGACTCGGTGAGCGAGAAGTTCCCGCCCGTCGCGTTCAGCGTCGTGGCTGTGATCCTGGCGTTCTGGGAAACGGTCCCGCTGCCGGCCAGGGTGAGTGTCCCGGCAACATTGAGCGCGGCGTTGATGGCGACATTCCCTGCCGTAACGCTCCCGGCGCGTCCGATCGTCACATTGCCGGACGAGATCGTCCCCGAGGCGAAGGTCAGGGCTCCGTTCGCGGTGTAGGAGCCGATCTCGACCGAGGGGGCGGCAATCGAGGAAGCACTGACGGTCCCCGCGTGGAGCGAGATGCTGGAGGAAGCCGAAAGCGTGCCGAGCGTCAGACTGCCCGCGGACAGGGAAATGACACTGCGCGTGCCCAGACCGGTGACTTTGACCGCCTGGTTGCCCCCGTTCAGCCGAAATTCCCCACCGCTTCCAAAGTCAGTGACGGCATCGATGTCGTTGCTGCCCGACAGCAACGTGACATTGCCGCTGGCAGTGCCGCTCAGCACGCCGGCATGCACCGCGCCACCAGTCTGGGTGATCGCACCCGACACGTTCACGCTCAGCATGCCTCCGGTCTGGAGGTTTCCCGCAAGTGTCACCGATTGGCCGCTGAGGGTCACGTTGCCGCCCGTAATCATGCCGGCGGTCTGGCCGATGATGCCAGTGCCCGCATTGATCGTGACGCTGTCGCGGGCGGTGATGCCGGCCGCGAGCGTAATCGGACCCGCCTTCGCAGTCAGTGCCACCGCACCAGCGTTCGCGCTCACACCGGCATTGATCGCGATGGTTCCGGCATTGATCGTCACGCCGCCGGCGCTGGAGACGGCGGCGTTGACGGTGACGGTCCCGCCAGCCTTGAGCGTAAGTGCCCCGCTGGCGCGCGTGATCGCTGCGGCGACGGTGATTTTGTTGGTCGCCTCCAGCGTCACGTTGCCGGTCAGGCTGTTGAGGAGGCCGGTGGTGATCCGGACCGTCGCGCTGGATCCGGTGGCGTCCTCGGGCAAGGTATAGCTCTCGGGTTCCGTGCCGTTCGCGCCCACCAGCGCATCATCGGCGGAACTGCCGGCGTCCCCCGCGACGATATCGATATTCTCGGGATCGAGCAGGATGTTCCCCGCTGCACCCGCCGCCGCGGACACGTCCACCGTGCCGTTCCAGCCCATGCCGCCGCGCGAGGAGACCTCGACGAAGCCGCCGTCGCCGCCCCCTGGCCCGCCACGCGCGGTGATCGCGCCTGCGTGCACGGTGGAATCGTCCGCCATCACGCGGACCTCGCCGCCCTTGCCCGCTTCCGTCGCGTCCGCCGTGACGGTCGCGCCACGCTCGATGCGCACGTTTCGCGCGGTGGCCGCCTGCGCCGCGCCGGGGCGCGTCTCCCCGATATCGGCCCGCCCGCCCGCCGCGCGACCGGACACGTCCAAACGCGACCCCGATGCCAGCGTGACGCGGTCGGCGACCGCGGTGACCTGCCCGCCCCGCGCGCCGGTCGCGGACACGGTGCCGACGACGCGCACTTCCCCGCCCGTGCCGCGCAGGGTGACGGTTCCGGCCGTCCCGGTCGGGTTGTCCGCGCTGACATGGCCGCCTGCGCGCACCAGTGTCGAGACGACGCCCTCGGCCGCGGCGGCGGTCAGCAGCACCGTGCCGCCCTGGGCCTCGACCGTGCCGGTATTGGTCACCAGCGCCGTGCCGCCGTCCGGCGTGTGCCGGACCTGCGAACTGACATCGAGGGAAACAAGGCCGTCCCCGTAGAGGTCGAGCGTGTGCGTCTCCGCCCCGGCCAGCACCACCCGGCCCATCTTCGCCTGGATCGTGCCGCTGTTGGCGACCTGCGGGGCGACCAGGGCGGCGATCCCCGCGTCCCGCACGGTGATCCGGCCGTGGTTCTCGATCCGCGCGCCAGGCTTGCCGGGCTGGGTGAAGGCCATTTTCCCGGCCATGAAGTCGCTGTTGGCGATGTTGGCCGTGGAAACCACCAGCCCGCTCGCGTCCACCTGCGCGCCCTGGGAGAACACCACGCCGGACCGGTTGATGATGACGACCTGGCCGTTGGCGCTGATGCGCCCGGCGATGGCGGACGGGTCGGGCCCGGTCACGCGGTTCAGCACCACCGCGCGGCTGTTGGGCTGGGCGAAGGTCACGGTATGGGACGCGCCCACGTCGAAACCCTTCCATTCCACGATGGCGCGGTTGGAGGATTGGGTGACCGTGGTTCGGGCGGCGGATTGGGCGATGCTGGCCTGGCCGGCGACCACGGTGCCGCCCTGGGGACGGGCCGTGGCGGACTGGGCCCACGATGGCGCGGCGTGGGCAAGCGTCAGCGCCGTTCCCGCGAGAAGGACGGTCCGCCATCTTTCCCTGTCCGTTCCTCGCATGCCCCCGCGTTCCGCCCGATCGCCGCTTCCCCGCCCGCGGGTGGAAGCACACCCCGTCCTAGTAGCGCAAATAGATACGCCAGAAGAGGGCGTACTCCTTCAGCGCGCCCCCCTCCTGCGCCTCGCCGAGCGGGCGGCGCGTGAGGCGTTTCACAGCTTCGAGGTCGAAGGACACGCGATCGTCCCAGGTGGTGCGCACCCCCACCCCGACCGATGCGATGCGCCGCGCACGGTCGTCCGGGTCCTGTTCCCAGGTGCGGCCGGAATCCAGGAACAGATAGCTCTGGGTCGCGAGGCTCAGCGCATCGCCCAGCGCGTCGAGGATGAAGGTCTGCGAAAGCTGCAGCTCCAGCGACCCGAAGAAGGCGATGTCGCCGGTGATCTCGCCCGCGTAGAAGCCGCGGCCGAGCCGGGGGCCGCCGAGGTAGAATTTCTCCGACGACGGCAGGATGTCGTCCGACCACTGGCCGGCGACCACGCCCTGCAACGCCAGTGTGGCGTCCGGCCATGGCGAGAACAGGGTCTGCACGCGCGAGACATCGGCCGCGATCTTGCGGAAATCGACCCGCGATCCGGCGCGCACCGGCTCGCGGTTATCGTTGCGGCCGGAACCGAGTCCCTCGAACCCCTGGCTGAGCCGGATGGAAACCGCGTTCACCGCCGGCCGCGCATCGCCCGCCAGCAGGTCCTGCCGCGCCCAGTCGATCCCCGCGCGCAGCACGCGCAGGCTGTCGAAAGCGGTGCGCGTGGGTGTCTCGTCCAGCCCGACCAGCGTCACCTCGGATTGCGTGGCATCGAAGATGCCGGAGAGCACCAGCGTCTCGGACCGCTGCCGGATGAGGGGATAGGAAAGCTGCGCGCCGAGCAGCTTGTTGTCGCCGGCATAGCCGATCTGTTCCAGCGTGCCGGACGGATGGCTGCTGCCCTGGCCGGCATAGAGCCTGATCTTCAGCCCCGATCCGCCGATGAAGGATTCGAGCGAGGCCTGGGCGAAATGCTGCGTGTCGGCGTTCGAGATGTAGTACTGCAGTTCGGTGCGTTCGCCGAATTCGGTAAAGCTGTTGAAGGCGAGCGAAGCCAGCATCTGATCCGGCCCGGTCAGCCGGTAGCTGCGGTTGTCGGCGAGCAGCGAGGCGTTCCAGGACCGGCGCGTGACCTGGGCGACGAGGGTGAGCGCGCCGGGATCGCCGCTCGCCGGCCGCAGCACGGACCGCACCGCGACACCCGGCACATCCTGCGCCAGCAGCAGCCAGCGTTCGAGGTCGGCGACGTTGAGCGGGCCGTCGCCGATGAGATTGTTGAGGAAGCGCAGGACCTGCGTGCCGGCGGGGCCGATATCGCCGTCGAGCTTCACTTCGACGACATGGCCTTCGATGACCACGATCCGCAGCAGGCCGTCGGCCTCGACGACCGCATCCACCTGCACGAAGACAAAGCCGTGTTCCCGATACAGGTCGAGCACCGCCTGCCGCGCCGCGGCGATGGCGGCCAGCTTCACGCGCGGGCCGACAAGGCCCGTGGTGCGCGCGGCAAGCTCCGCCTGGGGGAAGGCGGTGGCGCCAACGAAGAGGACATCGCGCACCGCGACCTCGGCGTCCGGAACGGGGGCCGCGCCGGGTTCGGGGACCACCGGCGCGGCGGGCGCCGAGGTGGAAGGCGGCGGGGCCGGGCTCATGCGCGGGATCGGCGAACCGGGCGGCGGAGCGCCGGGAGCCTGGGCCGACGCGGTGCCGGTCGCGAGCAGCGCGAGGCCAAGGAGGGAAACGATCCGCATGCGACGCGGACAATGTGCGCAAGACGGGTCGTTCCGCTACCCCACGTTGATCAGATTGGCGTGTCGGGCACCACCGGGACGAGACCGCTGGGGGGCGGAGCAGAGGCACCTACACGGGCACGCCGCAGGATTCCGGCGGCCCTGCGACTGCCGGTGCGCATTTGTTCCATACAAGAAAAGAATAAATTCACCGCCCCGAAACATTGGCGCATTCGGCCCTTGCGATGCCGGGCGCGGCCATTAAACGTCCGCTGCAGTGCCCGGGAGAGCCGACGCATGATCCTTCGCCTGCTCGCTGTTCTTCTCGTCTGGGGGATGCCCGCCCTCGCGCAGGAACGCGTGGTCAATGTCTATAACTGGACCGACTACATCGATCCCGCCGTGATCGAGCGGTTCCAGCGCGAGACCGGCATCCGCGTCCGCTACGACGTGTATGACAGCCTGGAGACGCTGGAGGGCAAGCTGCTCGCCGGGCGGTCCGGCTATGATGTCGTGGTTCCGACCAGCGAGCCGACGCTGTCCAAGCTGGTCCAGGCCGGCGCGCTGCTGCCGCTCGACCGGTCGAAGCTGCCGAACTGGCGCAACCTCGACCCGGCGCTGATGCAACGCGTGGCCAGCAGCGACCCGGACAACAGGCATGCGGCGATCTACATGTGGGGCACGGTCGGGCTGGGCCTGAACCCGGACCGCATCCGCGCGCTTTACCCCCAGGCGCCGCACGACAGCCTCGATCTTCTGTTCAAGCCGGAGAATGCCCAGCGCATCGCTTCCTGTGGCATCAGCATCATGGACAGCGCGATCGACGTGATCCCGACGGTGCTGCGCTATCTCGGCAAGGACGCGAACAGCACGGACGCGAACGACCTGCGCGAGGTGGAGCGGGCCCTGCTGGCGATCCGCCCCTATATCCGCAACTTCCTGTCGGGCGGCGCGATCGAGGCACTGGCCTCCGGGCAGGTCTGCCTCGCCTTCACCTATTCGGGGGACGTGATCCAGGCGGCGGTGCGGGCCGGGGAAGCCAATCGCGGCGTCACCGTGCAGTACGTGGCCCCGAAGGAGGCGGCACAGCTCTGGTTCGACACGCTTGCCGTCCCCAGGGACGCGCCCAACCCCGACAACGCGTTGGCCTTCATCAACTTCCTGCTCCAGCCTGACGTGATGGCCGACATCACCAACCATGTCCGCTATCCCAACGCCGTGCCGGCAAGCCGCGGCGGCATCGCGCCGGAGATCGCGAACGATCCCAACATCTATCCGCCGCCCGAGCAGATGGCGCATTTCTTCACCGTCGCGGCCGTGCCGCCGGCGGCGGAACGCGCGCGCAGCCGCATCTGGGCGCGGTTCAAGGCGGGGCGCTAGATCATCGGACAGGCGCCGCGCGGCAACGGCATCGCGATCGCCCGCCCGGGCAGCGCCGAGCCGTGGCGCGACCCGGACGCGGTGCCCTATATCCGCGTCCAGGGCGTGACCAAGCGCTTCGGCGGCGTGGCGGCGCTGGACGACGTGTCGCTCGACATCTATCGCGGCGAGCTGTTCGCGCTGCTGGGCGGATCGGGGTCCGGCAAGACCACGCTCCTGCGCTGTCTCGCGGGCTTCGAGGCGCCGGATGCGGGCCGCATCCTGATCGACGGTCAGGACATGGCGGGCGTGGCCCCCTATGCGCGGCCGGTCAACATGATGTTCCAGTCCTACGCGCTGTTCCCGCACATGACCGTGGCGGCGAACATCGCCTTCGGGCTGAGGCAGGACGGCATGCCGCGGGCCGAGCGGGACGCGCGCGTCGCGGAGATGCTGGCGCTGGTCAAGCTGCAGGACCTGGGCCGGCGCCGGCCGCATGAACTGTCCGGCGGCCAGCGGCAGCGCGTGGCGCTGGCGCGTGCGCTCGCGCGGCGGCCCAAGCTGCTGCTGCTGGACGAACCGCTCGGCGCGCTCGACAAGAACCTGCGCGAGGCGACGCAGTTCGAACTGGTGAACATCCAGGAGAGCACCGGGACCACTTTCGTCATCGTCACCCACGACCAGGAGGAGGCGATGACCATGGCCACCCGCATCGCCGTGCTGGAACGCGGCGCGCTGATGCAGGTCGGCACCCCGGCCGAGGTGTACGAATACCCTTCCAGCCGCTTCGTCGCCGAATTCCTGGGCACCGCCAATGTCTTCGAGGGGATCGTGCGCGATCCGCTGCGGATCGAGAGCGTGGCCGACGACACCTGGTTCGTGCCCGACGCGCCGGCGCCCAAGCCCGAGGGCGGCCGCGTCTGGGTCGCGGTGCGGCCGGAGAAGATGCGCCTGCGCCGGGCCGGGGAGGGCGAGGTGGCCGGCGAGAACCGTATCGTGGGCGAGGTGCAGGATATCGCCTACTATGGCGACTTCTTCGTCTTCGTCGTCGCACGGGACGATGGCGCCACGCTCCGGGTCAGCCAGCCCAATCTCGACCGCATCACCGAACTGCCGGTGAGCTGGGGCGACCGGGTGACCGTGACCTGGCCCGCCCATGCCAACGTGGTCCTGCCGGAATGAACGGCGCGTCCGGCCTGAACCTGGGCCGGGCGGCGATCCTGCCGCCCTATCTGTGGCTGCTGGTCTTCTTCCTGCTGCCGTTCGCGATCGTGCTGAAGATCGCGCTGTCCGCTTCCGCCGTGGCCGTGCCGCCCTATGCGCCGATGACAGAATGGCAGGACGGGGCGCTGTCGGTGCATCTCAACTTCGCCAACTTCGCCCTGCTGTTCGAGGACCCGTTCTACATCGAGGCCTATCTGCGCAGCCTGCGGGTGGCCGCGATCTCCGCGCTGCTGTGCCTGCTGATCGGTTATCCCATGGCGCTGGCCATCGCCCGGGCGCGGGAGGACCGGCGCAACCTGCTGCTGACGCTGGTGATGCTGCCCTTCTGGACCAGCTTCCTGCTGCGCATCACCGCGCTGATTGGGCTGCTGCAGGACGAGGGGCCGATCAACCAGGCGCTGCGCGCGGTGGGTCTGACCGACCAGCCCCTGCCGCTGCTTTACAGTGAGGGCGCGGTCTATCTGGGCATCGTCTATTGCTACCTGCCCTTCATGGTACTGCCGCTCTACGCGACGCTGTCGCGCCTCGACCCGGTGCTGCTGGAGGCGGCCGAGGACCTGGGCGCGCGGCCCTGGCGCGCCTTCCTCGCCGTCACCCTGCCGCTGTCGCTGCCGGGCATCCTGGCCGGGCTGATGCTGGTGTTCATCCCGGCGGTGGGCGAGTTCGTGATCCCCGAGCTGCTCGGCGGGCCGGACGCCCAGCTCATCGGCCGGGTGCTGTGGGCGGAGTTCTTCCAGAACCGCGACTGGCCGCTGGCCTCGGCGCTGGCGATCGCGCTGCTGGTGCTGCTGGTGGTGCCGATCGCGCTGTTCCAGAAGCGGCTGGCCCGGACATGAGGCGCGCCCGCGCCCTGACCGCGGCGCTGGCCTTCGGCTACGCCTTCCTGTTCGGGCCCATCGCGCTGATGGTCGTGCTGTCCTTCAACGATTCGCGGCTCACCACGTCCTGGACCGGGTTCTCGCTGCGCTGGTACGGGGCGCTGTGGCGGAACGAGGCGCTGATTTCCGCCACCCTGCTCAGCCTGCGGATCGCCGCAATGGCCGCGACCGGGGCGGTGGTCATCGGCACGCTGGCGGGCTTCGCGCTGGCCCGCGCCGGCCGCTTCCGGGGCCGCACGGCCTTCGCCGGCATGGTGACCGCGCCGCTGGTCATGCCCGAAGTGATCACCGGCCTGTCGCTGCTGCTGCTGTTCGTGGCCATGGCGGACGCGGTGGGCTGGCCGGGGGAGCGGGGGGTGACCACCGTCACCATCGCCCACATCACCTTCGGTGCGGCCTATGTGGCGGTGGTGGTCCAGTCGCGGCTGGCCGGCTTCGACCACAGCCTGGAGGAGGCCGCACTCGACCTCGGCGCCCGGCCGTGGAAGGTGTTCGGCGTCATCACCCTGCCGCTGATCGCCCCGGCGCTGGTCTCCGGCTGGCTGCTCGCCTTCACGCTCTCGATGGACGATCTGGTGATCGCCTCCTTCACCTCCGGGCCGGGGGCCACGACGTTGCCGATGCATATATTCTCCGCGGTCCGGCTGGGCCTGACGCCGGAGCTTTTCGCGCTCGCCACGGTGATCCTAGCGGTGGTCACTTCCTGCCTTCTGGCGGCCTTGCGGCTGGCACGGGTTGCCGCGGCCGGGGGCGGCCGATAGGGTCCGCCGCCTTCCGGAGCCTTCCCATGCACCTGACCGCCGAACGCCTCGACCGCATCAGCCCCAGCCAGACCATCGCCATCACGGCGAAGGCCCGCGCGCTGAAAGCCGCGGGACGCGACGTGATCAGCCTGTCGGTGGGCGAGCCGGATTTCGACACGCCCCGCAACATCAAGGACGCGGCGATCCGCGCGATCGAGGCGGGCGACACCAAGTACACCGACGTCGCCGGCACCATGGAGCTGCGCAAGGCCGTGGCCGCGAAGTTCAAGCGCGACAGCGGCATCGACTACGCGCCGGACGAGATCATCGTCACCACCGGCGGCAAGCAGGTGATCTTCAACGCCATCCTCGCCACCATCGACGACGGTGACGAGGCGATCATCCCGACCCCGTGCTGGGTGTCCTATCCGGACATCGTGGCGCTGGCCGGCGGCAAGCCCGTCTTCGTCCCCTGCGGGGAGAACACCGGCTTCAAGCTGCGCGCCGAGGATCTTGAGGCGGCGATCACGCCCAAGACCAAGTGGTTCATCCTCAACAACCCCTGCAACCCGACAGGCGCGGCCTATTCGGCCGAGGAGCTGCGCGCGATCTGCGACGTGCTGCTGAAGCACCCGGACGTGTGGATCTTCACCGACGACATCTACGAGAAGCTGACCTTCGGCGGCTTCAAGCCCGCCACCATCGTGCAGGTGGAGCCGCGGCTGCGCGATCGCACCATCACCATGAACGGCTGCTCCAAGGGCTATGCCATGACCGGCTGGCGCATCGGTTTCGGCGGCGCGCCCAAGGAGCTGATCAAGGCGATGGACAAGCTGCAGGGCCAGTCCACCTCCAACACCTCCTCGATCAGCCAGGCGGCCGCCGTCGAGGCGCTGAACGGCCCGCAGGACAGCGTGGAGGCGATGGGCAAGGTGTTCGAGCAGCGGCGCGACCTGGTGGTGGCGAAGCTGAACGAATGCCCGGGCCTGCGCTGCCTGAAGCCGGAAGGCGCGTTCTACGTGTTCCCTTCGATCCATGGCTGCCTGGGCAAGACCAGCGCGGGGGGGGCGAAGATCGTGGACGACGAGGCGTTCGTGACCGCGCTGCTGGAGGAGGAGGGCGTGGCCGCCGTGCATGGCAGCGCCTTCATGTTCCCCGGCCATTTCCGCATCAGCTACGCCACCAGCACCGAGCTGCTGACCGAGGCCTGCGCCCGCATCAAGCATTTCTGCGAAGGACTTCGCTGACGTGCCGGCCCTCGCCCAGCGGCTCAAGGAAATCCAGGTCGCCGCCTCCGTCCGGATGGGGATCCGGGCCCGGGAGCTGCGGGCCGAGGGCCACACGGTCATCTCGCTGAATGTCGGCGAGCCGGACTTCGCCTCCCCCCCGCACGCGATCGAGGCCGCCTACAAGGCCGCGCTTGCCGGCGACACCAAATATCCGCCGCAGGACGGGACCCGGGCGCTGAAGGAAGCGGTCCAGCGCAAGTTCAGGCGCGACAACAACCTCGACTACGCGCTGGACGAGATCATGGTCGCCAACGGCGGCAAGCAGGTCATCTTCGATGCGATGATGGCCAGCGTCGATCCGGGCGACGAGATCCTGATCCCCGCGCCGTACTGGATCAGCTACGGCGACATGGCGAAGATGGCGGGCGGCAGGCCCGTGCCGGTCAGCTGCCCGCAGAACAACGGCTTCAAGCTGCGGCCGGAGGATCTGGAGGCCGCGATCACGCCCCGGACCAAGTGGCTGTTCCTGAACTTCCCGAACAACCCGACCGGGGCGGCGTGCAGCCGGGCCGAGATGCGGGCGATCGCGGACGTCATGCTGCGCCACCCGCATGTCTGGATCCTCACCGACGACATGTACGAATCCATCATCTATGACGGGTTCGAGTTCTGCACGATCGCCGAGGTCGAGCCGGCGCTGAAGGACCGGACGCTGACGGTGAACGGCGCGTCCAAGGCCTATGCCATGACCGGCTGGCGTGTCGGCTTCTGCGGCGGGCCGAAGCCGCTGATCAAGGCGATGATCAACATGCAGGGTCAGGCCACCGCGGGCGTGTCCACGATCGGGCAGGCCGCCGCCGCGGCCGCGCTGGACGGGCCGCAGGATCTGGTTGCCGAGCGCCGCGCAGCCTTCCAGCGCCGCCGCGACCTGTGCCTGTCGATCCTGGAACGTGCGCCGGGCCTGTCCACGCACAAGCCCGAGGGCGCGTTCTACCTGTACCCCAACGTCGCGGGATGCCTGGGCAAGACCAGCGCGGGCGGGGCGAAGATCGAGACGGATGCCGATTTCGCCCTGGCGCTGCTGGAGGAAAAGCACGTCGCGGTGGTGGGCGGGACGGCCTATGGCATGTCGCCTTATGTCCGCCTGTCCTACGCGACGGACGAGGCTTCGCTGCGAGAGGCCTGCGCGCGCATCGTCGCCTTCTGCGAGGCGCTGCACTGATCCGGCCGCTCCGCGACGGAGACGCCGATGAGGTCATCGCACTGATCGGCGGCTGTTGGGCGGAATATCCCGGCTGCGTCATGGACGTGGACGGCGAGAATCCGGAATTGCGGGCGTTCGCCACCCACGCCGCGCGGAAGGGGGGCATCGCCTGGGGCGCGGAGCGCGATGGCGCGCTGGCCGGCATGGTCGCGACCTGGCCGCTGGGCCATGATTCCGCCTGGGAAGTGGCGCGCATGTATGTCGCCAGGACCGAACGCGGCACCGGCCTTGCCCACAGGCTGCTCGACATGGCGGAAGCCCGCGCGCGGGAGGCGGGGGCCCGGCGGCTGGTCCTGTGGTCCGATACGCGGTTCGAAGCCGCGCACCGCTTCTATGAGAAGCGCTCCTATGTCCGCGCCGGATCGATCCGCATCCTGGACGACAAGTCCCGCTCGCTGGAATTCCGCTACGCCAAGCCGGTTGCCGGCCTTGCGGTGGAGGCGCTGGACGCGGCGGCTTCCGCGTCCGCCGAGCGGCGGCTGACGGAAATCCTGGTCGCCTCCGTCGGCGCCGGCGCGTCGGTCTCCTTCCTGCCGCCGCTCAGCCCGGAGACGGCGCGGGCATACTGGCGGAAGGTTTCCGCCGACGTGGCGGCAGGCGCGCGGCTGCTGCTCGCCGCCTGGGCGGACGGGATCCTGGCCGGTACGGTCATGCTCGATCTCGGCATGCCGCAGAACCAGCCGCACCGGGCCGAGGTGCAGAAGCTGCTGGTGCACCCCGATTTCCGCCGCCGCGGCATTGCCCGCGCCCTGGTCGAGCGGGCCGAACAGGCGGCGAGCCGGATCGGGCGGCGGCTGCTCACGCTCGACACGCGCGCCGGCGACGCGGCCGAGCCGCTGTATCGTTCCCTGGGCTGGACCGAGGCCGGCCGCATCCCTGGCTATGCGCTGGATGCGGACGGCACCGCCCGCGACACGGTCTTCTTCTACAAGCAGGTGGCGTGAGAGGCTGCGCCCGACCCGAACGCGGAGGCCGCACCGATGATCACACCCGCGTATGCGCGGACCATGGCCGCCTACAATGCGGAGATGAACCGCCGCGTCTACGCTGCCGCCGCCCGGTTGGACGACGCCGCGCGGCGGGCGGCGCGCGGTGCCTTCTTCGGATCGATCCATGCCACGCTGTCCCATATCCTCTGGGGCGACCGGATGTGGATGTCGCGGCTTGACGGGTGGGAGAGGCCGCCCGGCAACGCCGCCGCCAGCACCGCCCTGTTCCCGGATTTCGCGGAACTTTCCGCCCTGCGCGTGGCCGATGACGCGCGGATCGCGGATTGGGCGGGGCGGCTGACCCAGGACCGGCTGGACGGCGACCTGACCTGGTTCAGCGGCGGGACGGGGCGGGAACAGACAAGGCCGCTCGGCCTCATCGTCGCGCATCTGTTCAACCACCAGACCCATCACCGCGGCCAGGTCCACGCCATGCTGACCGCGGCGGGGGAGGACACCGGCGCCACCGACCTGCCCTTCATTCTTCCCTGAAGCGCGCGGCCGCGTTGGCCTACGCGCCCGCGGCTGGTAGGTTGCGCGCCGAATCGACAGTCACGGGCCACGGCCCCTTCCCAGGGACGGCAGGATGAAGCTCACCGCGGATCGCGCCGCGCTGCTCAAGGCACTCGCCCACGTCCAAAGCGTGGTCGAGAAGCGCAACACTATCCCGATCCTGGCCAATGTCATGATCGCCGTCCGCGATGGGCGGCTGACGCTGGCGGCCACCGACATGGAGATCGCGATCACCGAGGAGGTGCCCGCGACCGCCACGCGCAACGGCGCGACCACCGCGCCGGCCGCCACGCTGTACGAGATCGTCCGCAAGCTGCCGGAAGGCGCCACGGTGGAACTCGACCATCCCGGCGGCGATGCGCATCTGGCCCTGCGCGCGGGCCGGTTCGCGACCAGCCTGAACGTACTGCCGGTGGAGGATTTCCCCTCCATGGCCGCGGGCAACCTGCCGCATAAGTTCCTGCTGCCGGCGGGCGCGCTGCGCGGGCTGATCGACCGCACGCGGTTCGCGATCAGCACGGAGGAGACGCGCTACTACCTCAACGGCATCTACCTGCACGCCGCCGAGAGCGACGGCGCGAGGGTGCTGCGGGCGGTGGCGACGGACGGGCACCGCCTTGCCCGCGTCGAGGAGCCGCTGCCCGACGGCGCCGCCGGCATGCCGGGCGTGATCATCCCCCGCAAGACGGTGGGCGAGCTGCGCAAGCTGGTCGAGGAAAGCTCGGCCGATGTGGAGATGTCGCTGTCCGACACCCGCATCTCCTTCGCCTTCGATTCGGTGCGCCTGACCAGCAAGCTGATCGACGGGACCTTCCCGGAATACGAACGCGTCATCCCCAAGGACAACGACAAGGTGCTGACGGTCGGCCGCAAGGACTTCGCCGACGCGGTGGGCCGCGTGGCCGCGATCTCGACCGAGCGGTCGCGGCCGGTGAAGCTGTCCGTCTCGCGCGACCTGCTGGTGCTGTCCGCCGCCTCTCCCGAACAGGGCAGCGCGACCGAGGAACTGGATGAGGGGCGTGCCAAGTACGATGCCAGCCCGCTGGAGATCGGCTTCCAGGCCCGCTACCTGAACGACATCACCGACCAGATCGCGGGTGAGGTGGAGTTCCGCTTCTCGGACGGGTCGGCGCCGACCGTGGTGCGGGACGCGGCGGATGCCTCCGCGCTCTATGTGCTGATGCCGATGCGGGTGTGATTTCGGCTTTTCGTTTCCCACCCTCACCCCAACCCTCTCCCGCCAGCGGGAGAGGGGGCAATCCTCCCTCGCGCCCTTCTGGGGGTGAGGGGGCGCGCTTTTCCGCATGACCCCGGCGGCGCTGCCGTCGCTCCGGCTCGACCGCCTCACGCTCACCGATGTCCGCAGCTACGCGGCGCTGACATGGCGGCCCGAGGGGCGGCTGTCGGTGATCGTCGGTCCCAATGGCGCCGGCAAGACCAACCTGCTGGAAGCGGTGTCGCTGCTGGTGCCCGGCCGGGGCCTGCGCAACGCGCGGCTTCCGGACATCCTGCGCCGGGGTGCGGAACGCTGGGGGGCGGCCGCGCAGCTGACCACGCCATCCGGCCCGCTTGACCTTGGCACCGGCACGCCGCCCGGCGGACCGGCGGAGCGGCGCATCTTCCTGCTCGACGGCAGTCCGCCGCGCAGCCAGGCGGAGATCGCCGCGCGACTCGCCCTGGCGTGGCTGACGCCGCAGATGCACCGGCTGTTCCAGGAATCGGCCTCCGGGCGCCGCCGTTTCCTGGACCGTCTCGTCTGGGCGCTGGAGCCGGGGCATGCCCGCACCATCGCCGCCTATGACCACGCCATGGCCAGCCGCAACCGGCTGCTCGCGGAAGGCCAGGCCGACCCCGCCTGGTTCGCGGCGCTGGAGGACGCCATGGCCCGCCACGCGGTCGCGGCCAGCGTGGCGCGCCGTGCCCTGGTCGCGCGGTTGAACGCGGTGGCGGCGCCGGCCGACTTTCCCGCCGCGCGGATGGGCTTGCGCGACACGCTGGCGGACCGTCTGGCGGACGGCCCGGCGCTTGCGGCGGAGGAGTGGCTGCGCGCGGCGCTGGCGGAATCGCGCGCGCGGGACCGGGCCGCGGGCGGGGCCGCCTTCGGCGCGCACCGGGCGGACATGGAGCTGGAGCTTGCGGAAACCGGAGTTCCGGCGGCGCTCGCCAGCACGGGGGAGCAGCATGCGCTGCTGGTCTCCGTGATCCTGGCCCACGCCGCATTGATCGCGGAGGCACGGGGATTCGCCCCGATCCTGTTGCTCGACGAACCCGCGGTCCATCTGGACGGGATGCGTCGCGAAGCCTTGTTCGCGGCATTGGCGAACCTGCCCGCGCAGGTCCTGATGACCGGCCCGGACGCCGCTGCTTTCGCCCCCCTTTCGGGCATGGCGGAAGTGCTGCGCGCAGGGGACGGAAACCTGCGTCCGGAGCCGGGATTCCCTAGGCTTCCCGCGGATTAGAGACTATATTGTCACATGTTCCCGACACGCCCCAGGAGCCTTTCCCGCGCATGAGCCAGAGTGCTGCGCCGCTGCCCGAATCCGGCCCGCATCCGGAAGATTACGATGCCGCTTCCATCACCGTTCTGCGGGGGCTGGAAGCGGTGCGGAAGCGCCCCGGCATGTATATCGGCGACACCGATGACGGTTCCGGCCTGCACCACATGGCGTTCGAGATCATCGACAACGCGGTCGATGAGGCGCAGGCGGGCTTCGCCACCACATGCACCGTCGCGCTGAACGGCGACGGCAGCGTCACCGTCCGCGACGACGGCCGCGGCATCCCGGTGGATATCCACCAGGAGGAAGGCGTGAGCGCGGCCGAGGTCGTGCTGACCCGGCTGCATGCGGGCGGCAAGTTCAACCAGAACAGCTACAAGGTCTCGGGCGGTCTGCACGGCGTGGGCGCGGCCGTGGTCAACGCGCTGTCCGAATGGATGGAGGTGCGCATCTGGCGGCAGGGCGGCCTGCACCGCATCCGCTTCGAGCATGGCGAGACGGTGGTGCCGCTGACCCGCATCGGCGATCAGGGCGACGCGCCCGCGGGCACCGAGGTCACGTTCAAGCCCAGCCCGGCGACCTTCACGAAAACCGAGTTCGACTTCGCCGTGCTGGAACGCCGCCTGCGTGAGCTGGCGTTCCTGAATTCCGGCCTGCGCATCGTGCTGCGCGACGAACGGCACACGCCGGTGAACGAGGTGGTGCTGCATTACGAGGGCGGGCTTGTCGCCTTCGTCCAGTGGCTGGACCGTGCCAAGACGGCGGCCTTCTCGCCGCCCGTGTCGATCCGCGCGAAGGAGGAGCAGGGCATCCGCGTGGAATGCGCGCTGTCCTGGAACGACACGTATCACGAGACGATGCTGTGCTTCACCAACAACATCCCGCAGCGGGATGGCGGCACGCATCTGGCGGGCTTCCGCCAGGCGCTGACGCGCATCGTCGCGAAATACGCGGAAGGGATGGGCAAGAAGGACAGCCTGCAACTGACCGGCGACGACATGCGCGAGGGCATGACGGCGGTGCTGTCGGTGAAGGTGCCGGACCCGAAATTCTCGTCGCAGACCAAGGACAAGCTGGTCAGCTCCGAGGTGCAGCCGGTGGTGCAGGCGGCCGTCGCGGACGGGCTGATGCACTGGTTCGAGACGCATCCCAAGGAAGCCAAGTCCGTTGTGCAGAAGGCGATGGACGCGGCGGCCGCGCGCGAGGCCGCGCGCAAGGCGCGCGAGCTGACGCGGCGCAAGGGCGTGCTTGATGTCTCGACCCTGCCCGGCAAGCTCGCCGACTGCCAGGAGCGTGACCCGTCCAAGGCTGAGCTGTTCATCGTGGAGGGCGACAGCGCCGGCGGGTCGGCCAAGCAGGGAAGGGACCGCAAGTTCCAGGCGATCCTGCCCTTGCGCGGCAAGATCCTGAACGTGGAGCGTGCCCGTTTCGACCGCATGCTGTCCTCGGCCGAGATCGGCACGCTGATCACCGCCATGGGCACCGGCATCGGCCGCGGCGAGCCTGAGCAGGGCGGGTTCGACATCTCCAAGCTGCGCTACCATCGCATCGTGGTGATGACGGACGCGGACGTGGACGGCTCCCATATCCGCACGCTGCTGCTGACCTTCTTCTTCCGGCAGATGCCGGAACTGATCAGCCGCGGGCATCTGTTCATCGCCCAGCCGCCACTCTACCGCGCCAAGCGCGGCAACGAGGAGCGCTACCTCAAGGACGACCGCGCGCTGGAGGAATACCTGCTGGACAAGGCGGTGGCGGAAGCGCGCGTCACGCTGGCCGACGGCGCGGTGCTGGAAGGCGAGACGCTGGTCGCGGAAATCGGCGTGCTGCGGGAAGCGCATCTGCGTCTGCGCCGCCTGTCCACGGCGGCACCGCTGGCGCTGCTGGAGCAGGCGGCCATCGCGGGCGCCCTGTCCCCCGACACGGCCGCCTCCGCCGCCCCGACCCTGGCGGCGCGGCTGAATGGCATCAGCCTGCCGGCCGAACGCGGCTGGGTCGTGGATGCCGGCGCCGACGGGCTGGTGATGGCGCGCACCGTGCGCGGCGTGGCGGAGCGGCATGCGCTGGATGCCGCGGTTCTGCGCAGCGCCGACGCCCGCTGGCTGGCCGAACGCGCGGGCGTGTTCGCCGTGCGCTTCGCGACGTCCGCCCTTGTCACCGCAGGCGCGACGGAGGCCCGCGCCGATGGGCCCGCCAGCCTGTTCGACCGGCTGCTCGCCCAGGGCCGCAAGGGCCTCGCGATCCAGCGCTTCAAAGGCCTGGGTGAGATGAATCCGGATCAGCTCTGGAAAACCACGCTCGACCCCGCCGCGCGCACGCTGCTGCAGGTGCGCGTGGGCGACGTGGAGGAAGCGAGCGAGGTGTTCACCACGCTGATGGGCGATCTGGTCGAGCCGCGCCGGGAGTTCATCGTCGGCAACGCGCTCAAGGTCGCGAACCTGGACGTGTAGGGGAGGGCGCGGGGTGACCGAGGCGCTGCGCGACCGCCCCGATCCGCCGGCCGCTCCGCTGCTGTGCGCGCTCTGGCTTGGCCTGCGCGGTGACTGGACGCAGGCGCACGAGATCGTTCAGGCCGATGGCGGCGCCGACGCCGCCTGGGTCCATGCATGGTTGCACCGGATCGAGGGCGACGAGGGCAATGCCGGCTACTGGTATCGCCGGGCGGGCAAGCCGGTGGCGCGTGGCACGACCGATGCCGAGGGCGAGGCGATCGCGCAGGCGCTTTCCGGACGACCCTGATCCGCCTGCGCTTTCAGGAAAACCATAGTTGCGACGCGCCGGGCGAGATGTCTGCACAATAAAATGAACAACAGTTCATAATAGCAGAATCATCGTAGATTAATACTGAACGGAAATGGCGATGGTAACGGCGACCTGAGGTTCCCAAGGGATCGCCATGTCCGACTCAGCCACCACCGCGGATGCCGTAGCCCACACGGCGCCGGCTCATCACCCCCACCATCGTCATCACGGGCCGCACAGGCCGGACCTGAACGCCAAGCCGCATTTCGCCATCGGCATCATGTTCCTGGCGCTGCTCATCGGCGGCATCGCCTTCACCATGTACAGCCTCAGCAGCGACATGACCGAGGCGAACGCCGAGCCGCTGGCGATCGGTGCTTTCGCGCTGCTCGGCATCGCATTGCTGATCGCGCTGGGCTTCGAGTTCGTGAACGGCTTCCACGACACCGCCAACGCGGTCGCCACCGTGATCTACACGCACAGCCTGCCCGCGCCGATCGCGGTGGTCTGGTCGGGCTTCTTCAACTTCCTCGGCGTGCTCACCTCGGCTGGCGGCGTCGCCTTCGGCATCATCAACCTGCTGCCGGTGGAACTGATCCTCCAGGTCGGCAGCGGCGCGGGTTTCGCGATGATCTTCGCGCTGCTGATCGCCGCGATCATCTGGAACCTCGGCACCTGGGCGCTCGGCCTGCCGGCTTCGTCCTCCCACACCCTGATCGGTTCCATCATCGGCGTCGGCATCGCCAACCAGCTCATGGCGCCCGCCGACACGGCGACGTCCGGCGTGGACTGGACGCAGGCGGGCAGCACGTTCGAAGCGCTGCTGTTCAGCCCGGTGGTCGGGTTCTGCCTTGCCGGCGTGCTGCTGCTGGTGATGCGCGCGACGGTGCGCAAGCGGGCGCTGTATGAGGCGCCGACAGCGCATTCCAAGCCGCCGCTGTGGATCCGCGCGCTGCTGATCTTCACCTGCACCGGTGTTTCCTTCGCGCATGGATCGAATGACGGGCAGAAGGGCATGGGCCTGATCATGCTGATCCTGATCGGCGCGGTGCCCACCGCCTATGCCCTCAACCGCGCCATGCCGGAAAGCGCGACGCCCGCCTTCCTCCAGGTCACGATGGAGGCGCGGCAGGTCTTCGAGCGACACCGGGACGGGACGCAGCTTTCCGCTGATGAGGCGCGGAGCACCGTCGCGGACGCGGTGCGCGACCGCAAGGTGGACAATGAAAGGACCTTCGCCGCCCTGTCCGCGCTGGCCGACGATATCGGCCGGCAGGTGCAGGAACACGGCTCCATCCGCCGCATTCCCG
>Ga0182743_1001765_pt1 | contig 20312 bp, 20 predicted proteins | sample eDN3rd30CKraftOP_FD_128522 | JGI IMG/M metagenome (GOLD analysis project Ga0182743, IMG submission 128522) | Enriched Organic Plus compost microbial communities from Emeryville, California, USA - eDNA 3rd pass 30_C Kraft OP (version 2) (version 2) ... | reverse complement strand
CTCAAACCCATGAACTGCCCGGCGCATATCCAGATCTTCAACCAGGGCATCAAGTCGTATCGCGACCTGCCGATCCGCATGGCCGAGTTCGGCTGCTGCCACCGCAACGAGGCCCATGGCGCGCTCCATGGCCTGATGCGCGTGCGGCAGATGACCCAGGACGACGCGCACATCTTCTGCCGCGAAGACCAGATCCAGGCCGAGACCGAGCATTTCGTGCATCTGCTCTATTCGGTCTACCAGGACATGGGCTTCGACCAGATCGTCATCAAGCTCGCTACGCGCCCCGAAAAGTTCGGTGGCACCATCGAGCGCTGGGACGCGGCCGAGAAGGCGCTGGGCGATGCCCTGCGCGCCACCGGCTATGACTTCGAGATCGCAGAAGGCGAAGGCGCGTTCTATGCGCCCAAGCTGGAGTTCCACCTCAAGGACGCCATCGGCCGGTCCTGGCAGTGCGGCACCCTGCAGCTCGACTACGTGCTGCCGGAGCGCCTCGATGCCTCGTACGTGGCCGAAGACGGTTCGCGCCAGCGTCCGGTGATGCTCCATCGCGCCATTCTCGGCTCGCTGGAGCGCTTCATCGGCATGATGCTCGAGAGCTATGCCGGCCGCCTGCCGGCCTGGCTGGCGCCGACGCAGGTCGTGGTGGCGACCATCGTCTCGGAAGCCGATGGCTATGCCGAAAAGCTGGTCAAGCAGCTGCGCGCCGCCGGCATCCGCGCCGAACTCGACGCCCGCAACGAGAAGATCAACTACAAGGTCCGCGAGCACTCCATGCAGAAGGTGCCGCTGATGTTCGTGGTGGGCAAGCGTGAGGCCGAGGAGGGCACCGTCTCGGTGCGTCGCCTGGGCACCGAAGGCCAGAAGGTCGTGCCGTCGATGGATGCCATCGTCGAACTGATGACCGAAGCCCAGGCGCCCGACCTCAAGCGCGCCGCGGCCTGAAACCGCAGACCCTGAATCAGAAAGGCCCGCTCCATCGCTGGAGCGGGCCTTTTTTGTTTGCCGGTCGCGCCGTTTATTGGGCGGTGGCGTCGACGGTGACCTGGCTGGAGAGCGCCATCGGGTTGGACTGCAGGGCAGTCAGCTCGGGCAGCCCCAGGCCGGCTTCGTTCTTGGCGGTGGCCGAGACCGAGAGCGACTTGGCGTTGCCGGTGAGGAAGCTGGCGAGAGCGCCCGAGAGCTTCTGGGCGTCCGGCCCGCCGCCGAGCAGGGCGAGGGCGGTGCCGCCAGCGACACCGGAGAGGGCGCTGCGGACCTGATCGACCGTCTGGCCCTGTTCGGTCGCCATCTTCTGGAAGACGATGTCGGCCAGGCCGGCATCCTTGACGTCGACCTTGGCGTCCTTGACCGTCAGGCCCATGGCCGCGAAGAGGGCGGTGTTGTTGTCGAGGGCGAAGAGGTCCGGGGTGGCGTTGCCGATGGTGCCGGCGAGAGCCAGCGCACCCAGGTTGGCGCCGTCGAAGGAGAGATCCTTGATGGCGATGGTGTTGCTGGGTTCGTCCCAGGTCGCCGCGAAGTTGTAACCCGCCTCGATCTTGTCGATGCCCAGCGTCAGCAGCTGCTGAATGCCTTCATCCTCGGAATCGGCGGGCAGGGAGACCACGATGTTCTTGGCCGTGGACGCGATGTCGGCCGGGACGCCGTTGATGTAGTTGCCCAGCGACAGGTCGAACGAGCCGACAGAGGCCTGGATGCGCTCGCCCGGGCTTTCGGTGTCGGGCATGTCCATGTCCAGCCCCGTGAAGGCAAAGCCGCCGAAGGAGGGGATGAGGCGGCGGCCATTGGCCTCTAGCCAGGTGTCATCGATGGCGCCGCCTGATTCCTCGAGCGCGGCCAGCGTGGAGGAGAAGTCGAAGCTCTTGAAGGTGACGCTGGCCAGGTTGAGGTAACCATCGCCCTCGATGTTGACCTTGATGTCCTTGGCTTCGATCTGCGGATAGGTGTTCTTCGAGAAGCCGCCGATGGTGATGGGGCCGACGGCGACCGTTACCGGCTTGCCGTCTTCGGACGTGCCCGTGCAATCAAGGCCCGTGAACTCGAAGGGCGTGGATTCGAAGGCGTTGAGGAAGTCGGCATAGAAGGCAACCATCTGCGAGATTTCCTCGGCCGTGGGCTTGTCGTCGCCACGCGCTTCCATGCCCTGGGCAAGGGCCATAAGGTCCGAGAACGATGTCTTGAGCGGGCGTGCCTTGAACTCGGCCAGCGAGGCCTCGCCGATCGTGCAAGTGGCTTCGGGTGCGGTGAACTTGCCGCCCTCGAACTTGAAATCCTTGTAGATGGTCTTGAGCGGCTGGTCAGCGGAAGCGCCGGGAACCATGCCGTAGAAGGCCAGCATGCCGCCGATATCGAACATGCCGGTCGACATCTTGCCGAAGGTGAACGAGCCCTCGGGGCCGGCATCGACGCTGGCGCCGCCCACGGCCACGGAAGCGGCGACGCCGTTGACGACATCGGTCAGCACCACGTCCGAATAGACCACCTTGCCGGCCTCTGCCTTGCCTTCCATGGGCGGCATCGAATAGCTCAGGGTGATCTCGGGGATGGAAATGGACTTGGCGTTGAGGCCGGCCAGCTCGGTGGCGTGATCAGCCAGGCCACCGGTGAGGATGGCGCGGATCGTGGCCTCGTCCATGTTGGAATCGACGGTGTCGACCGTGGGGATGTCGATGGAGAAATTCGCTTCGCCGGCGGCCTCGGTCGCTGCGGCAGCGGCTGCGGGGCTTTCGACGCGCGGCGCGCTTTCGCGCGTGCGGGGCGCCTCCTGGGCGAGGGCGGCGGCAGGGAGCGCCACGCTCATCATTGCTGCTACGGCCAGGGCTTGCAGGCTCACGCGGGGCGCGCTCTTGGTCAACGGCATGGCAATTTTCTCCATTCGCCAGAATTTGTGGCGCAATCTGTGCCACCGGATGCTTGTCTTCAATAGCCAAAGCTAGGGGGACGCAGCATTGCGTAGCCTTGAAACAGCAAAAATATGGCCCAGGTTGCGATGATGGTTTCCGCAATCTTGTAGCGATCACAAGGAACTGCCGCCGTGGCTGGGGCCACGGCGGCAGCACGCCCCCCGAAAATCGCGCCGGCCGACCGGCTCCATGCGGTAAGCTAGACCCTCTGGAGCCGCGCATGGCGGACCGGCTGGCCGGTCACGACATCGGTAGGGATCCCTGTCGGTGCCACGGGGATTGGGGCGGAGTCACCGGCAGGGGTATCGCAGCCCGTCTCGGGCCAGGAACGTGCCCGATTGCGGATCGAAGCTGCGATATTTGGTCGAGCAGTAGACGAGCCAGCGGTCGCGCTCCTTCTTGGCCGCGGACTTGTCCTGTTCCGCGGCGGCGCCGGCGATGATGGCCCCGATGGTCAGGCCGATGATGCCGATGCCGATGGCGGCGCCGATATCGTCGTCCTTGCTGGCTTCGGGGCGAAAGAAGCGCTCGCAGTTCCTGCGCTCGTACCGGTCGCGCACATAGCGGCAATCGCGGAGCGAGTAGGCGGTCCAGCGATCGTCGGCCGAGTACCACTCGGCGGCGTTCGCGGGGAGGATGCCGGTCAGCACGACTGCCAGCGTTGCAAGAAGCACGGGGACTTTCGTAGCCATGTTGCTGCTCCCGGAGGGCGTCAGAACCGGTAGTTGAAACCGGCCTTGATCGCGTGGTTCACGAGGTTGTCGGTGCGCTTGGCGCCGCCCACGAGGGTAGATTCGACGTTGTCGTAGCGCGACTGGGTGTATTCGAGCTTGATCGACATGCCGTTGCGGAAGGCGAATTCGGCGCCACCGCCATAGATGAAGCCGCCGGCCCAGCGGGCGTCGGAGGCGACGTTGCCCTTGGGGTCGAGGCGCGCCCAGCCGTAGCCGGCGGTGCCATAGAGCAGGATGTCGTCGAAGGCGACGCCGGCCTTGAGCTTGGCGACGCCTGCCCAGCTCTGGGCGAGGGCGGCGTTGCTGGTCAGGCTGTATTCCTTGCCCAGCGTATAGGTGCCTTCCAGTTCGGCCCCGAGCACGGCCGGGCCGAAGGAGGAGGCGTAGCCGGCCACGACGCCACCCATCAGGTTATTGCCGGCGAAGACGTTGGGCACTTCCTTGGTGCTGACGCCGCCGAGCACACCGGCATAGAAGCCGGTCCAGGGGTCGGAAGCACCGTAATAGGGTTGCGCGTAGCGGTCCTGGGCCAGGGCAGGGGCGGCGGCGAGCGCGGGGAGGAGCGCGGCGCCGAGCACGAGGACACGAGCGAGGGGCGTGGGCATAACTCATTACTCCGAGGGGCATGGGGAGGATCGGCCGCCGAGGCAGCGCGAACTGACAGGACCCATTGTGCCCCCTCAGATTGCGAGAGCATTGCGCGGCGCGGGCACAACGCGGCCGGGGTGGGTGAGGGAACGAAAAAGGGCGGTCGAGCCGCCCTTCCTTCATGCCGTCCTTGGAAGACTGAGCCTGAAACTGGCGCCGCCCTCCGGCCCGTCGGTCACCGAGATGTGGCCGTTGTGGCGGTTGGCGATGTCGCGCGCCAGGTTGAGGCCGAGGCCATGGCCGCCGGTCATCGGGCGCAGGCGATAGAAGGGCTCGAAAATCCGGTCGCGGTCTTCCTCGGGGATGCCCGGGCCGCCGTCGCTTACCTCGATCGTGCCGCAGCGCTCGACATAGACCGAGATCGTGCCGCTATTGCCGCCATGGGCGATGGCGTTCTGCACGAGGTTGGAGAGCGCGCGCTCCAGCGCAACCCAATCGCCCTGGATGAGGACGCGGCGCTGGTCGGCATCGAAACTGATCTTGTAGCCGGCGGCGATGGCGATGGGCGCGAGGTCGGCCACGACGTTTCCCGCCAGCTCGACCAGGTCCACTTCCTTGAAGTCGGGCGGCTGGTGCTGGAAGCGCTGGAGGTCCAGCAGTTGCTCGGCAAGGCCGCCGAGCCGGGAGACGTCGGCGATCAGCCGGCCCTTGTCCTGGCTCTCGGGCAGAGCGTCGATGCGGGTCTGGAGGATGGCGATGGGTGTCTTGAGCTCGTGAGCGGCGTCGGCAAGGAAGCGCTTGTGGCGCTCGTAGCCCTCATCGAGCCGCGAAAGGGCGTCGTTGACGGCGGCGACCAGCGATTTGACCTCCCAGGGGATGCGATCGACCGAAAGGCGCTTGCCGCGCTGGTCGAAGTCGATCTTGGAGGCGTCGGCTTCGGCCAGGGCGACGCCGCGCAGCGACTTGCGCACGATCAAGGGAATCGCGATTCCCGTGACGAGGGCCAGGAGCGCGGTGATGGGCAGGAAGAGAATCAGGGAAACGACCACGACCGCGAGCAGCGCGGAAACCGAGGCGTCGGTGCCGACGACGATGTAGACCTGCCCGGCGCGGGTGTCGCGCTTGCGCACGTTCACCTGCTCGGGCTGGTCGTCCTTGATGCGAATCTGGGCGTAGTCGAGCGTGCCGAGCTTGTCGACCACCGGCCGGAACATCTCGGGCGGCGTGCCCTCGGAAACGGTCTGGCCCTCGCTGTCGCGCGCCACGAACCAGTATTCGTTGGTTCGCACCCATTTCATGCCGTCGGTATCTTCGAGCACCAGCTTGCCGTCGGCATCGTGGACGAGCGACTCGGCGATGTGGTCGATCATGCTGTCATCGACGAGGTCGGCCTTGCCGCCAAGCGAGATGATGAAGATCCAGATGGCGGCGGTGAAAACCACGAAGGTGATCCCGTGCAAAAGCATAAGGCGCCAGACGAGCCGGCGCTTGAGGGAGTTGGGCTTGAACCATTGATAGGTGCGCAGACCGCGCCAGAACTTGGAGGCTGGGTTCATCGCGCCTGCTTCATGAGGTAACCGACCCCGCGAATGGTGTGGATCTCGACCGTGGCGCCGGCATCGGAGAGCTTGCGGCGCAGGCGCGAGACATGGGCGTCCAGCGCATTGGACTGGATGTCGTCGTCAAAGCCGTAGACCGCCTCCTCGAGCGAGGAGCGCAGCACAGTGCGGCCGGTGCGCTGGACGAGGGTTTCCAGAACCAGCAGCTCGCGGCGCGGCAGGTCGACGGGCTCGTCCTTGATGCTGACGTGGCGGTTGGAGAAATCGTAGGTGAGGTTGCCCACGCGCCCGACATTGACGGCGATCTGGCTGGGGCGGCGCATGACGGCGCGCAGGCGCGCCAGCAACTCCTCCACGGCGAAGGGTTTGGGCAGGTAATCGTCCGCGCCCTGGTCCAGCCCGGTGATGCGGTCGACCAGCGAACCGCGCGCGGTGAGCACGATGACCGGGGCGCCCGCCACTTCCTGGCGGATCAGGGGAATCAGGTCGATGCCGTCTCCATCGGGCAGGTTGCGATCGAGCAGGAATGCGTCATGGACGCGGTTGGCGATGGCTTCCTCGGCGAAGGCGAGGCTGGGCGCATGGTCGATGACCATGTCGTATTTGAGCAAGGCGGCGCTGAGGGCGGAGGCCATTTCAGCCTCGTCCTCCACAAGCAGTAGGCGCATAGACGGGACCCCCTGGGTTGGGGCCAGATTAGCGCGCGATGTTACGCCTAGATTACGTCAGTAGACCGACGTGAGGACTTCGATTTCGCGCGGCTGCCCTGGGACGACCTGAAAGGCGCGGTTGTAGACGGTGTCGCCCCGCTTGGCCAAGACGGTGTAGTCGCCTTCCTGGAGCACTGTGGCAGGAAATGCACCTGTCTCCTGGAAGACGGTCTCGCCCGCGGAGGACTTGATGGTCCAGTCGACGTCGGCAATGGCCTCGCCGCCGGCTTCGGAGACGAGTTTGAGCGAGATCTGGCTGGCGCGATGGTAGAGCGTGGCTTCGGTCAATTGACCGGGTTCGACGCGCAGGTCGGCGCGCACCACCGCGTTGACGTCCCCGAAATAGGAGACGACGTGATAGGTGCCCGCGTTGAGGGTGACGGTGTCGTTGGGCGCAACGTTCTGGGCCACGAGGGTGCGGTCGGCGTCGCTGGTGCCACCCGAGAAGATATCGAAGTGCTCGAGATTGACGGGGATGGCGATGTCGCCGGTGACGGCCGAATTGAGCCGCAGGGCGCCCGCTTCGAGCACCATGGTCTTGTCGTTCTCGCCCGGATTGACGGTGATGGTGTCGCTGGCCTGGGCGCGGCCATAGGCGACGTGCACGACGTACTGGCCGGGCGGCAAGGAGAGGGTGGCGTCGGCATCGTCCGACTTGGCGACCATGGCGAGCTGGCCGTTGTTGTCGGCGCGGGTATCGAAGACGCGCCAGACAAGGCCGCTGGGAATGATGTCGCCCTTGTCGGTGACCCGGGCCTTGAGATGGACGGGCTGGGGCGCCTGCGTGACGGCCTCGATGGCGCTGGTCGCAGGGGTCTCGGTGGGGACGCCGGGAACTTCGCCCGGTTCGGCGAGGGCAGAAGCGGCATCGTCGGCGGGGGCCTCGGGCGGCGTCTCGCCGGCGGCCCGGGCCTGGGCGGCATCGTGTTCGGCGCGTGGGCGCGGCTCGGGAGCCTCCTGGGCCGCCGCAAGTTGCGGCGCGAACAGAGCGGCCAGAACGCCGATGGCCATCACCCAGGAATTGCGTGCCAAAACATAACCTCTTGCCGTCGCCCCGACGGCGGAATTCGAACAGGAAACAAGCTCTAGGCTTTGAATTGGGAAAAGCTGTGTCATAAGGACGCCACGCTCGCAAGGACCAAGACCATGACCGTGAAAGCCGAAGTGCTCGATTACCTGCTCACCCGCCGTTCGGTAGGCCAGGCATTCCTCAAGGAACCGGGGCCTTCGCCCGAAGAGCTGCGTCAAATTCTCACTATCGGCACGCGCGTTCCCGACCACGGCAAGCTGGCGCCCTGGCGACTCATCCTGATCGAAGGCGACGACCGGATTCGGGCCGGGGAAAAGCTGGCAGAGATCGCCAAGCGCAACAATTCCAACCTCGACGAGGCGGGAATGGAGATCGAACGTCGCCAGTTCCTGCCGGCGCCGCTGACCATCGGCGTGCTTTCCGCCCCCAAGCCCAGCCCCAAGATTCCGCATTTCGAGCAACTGATCTCGGCGGGCAACGTGGCGTTCAACCTGGAGCATGCCGCTTACGCCCTGGGCTACGCCGCCCAATGGGTGACGCGCTGGTACAGCTACGACACCGAGGCGGCAGCGATGCTGGGTGCGCGGGAAGGGGAGCGGTTCGTGGGCTTCATCATGATCGGCACGCCGAGCGTGGTCATCGAGGACCGGCCGCGTCCGGCGCTCGAGGAAGTCGTCTCCAAGTGGCAAGGTTAATGCGCCGTTAACCGTTGTTCAGGTTTTATTAACCCTGGTCTTCAGGGTTTGATTCCTCGATGGGTGTTCAGCCGATTTCGGTGCCGCAGAGTCTGGCCTACGTTCTTAATTCCGCAGGGAACAAGAACGGGGTGGATTTCGACTATCTGCTGCAGACGGCGATGCGCGAGAGCAGCCTCAATCCACAGGCCAAGGCCCGTACATCCTCGGCCGTGGGGCTCTTCCAGTTCCTCGAAGGCACCTGGCTGCAGGTGATGAAGCAGGAAGGGCCGCGGCTGGGCTACCAGAACTACGCGGACGCCATCAAGGAAACCGCCGACGGCGATTTCGTGATTCAGGACCCGAAGTTACGCGCCGAAGTTCTCAAGCTGCGCGAGGACCCGCAGATCGCGGCGGACCTGGCGGCAGCCTTCACCAAGACCAATGGCGACTACCTCCAGCAGCGGTTCGGGCGCATGCCCAGCCCGGGCGAACTCTACATCGCGCATTTCCTGGGGGCGAAGGGCGCCGAGAAGATGTTCACGGCCGGGTTGCAGAATCCCGACCAGATCGCGGCCAAGCTCTTTCCCAAGCAGGCCAACGCCAATCCGGCGATCTTCTATTCGGACGGCCAGCCGCGCACGATCCGCGAGGTCTATAAGTCACTGGTGGCCAAGCACGCCGTGACGCCCGGGGCGACGGACACGGCCTTTGCGGCCCAGCAACTCGCCCAGCAGGCCGGCCAGACCCCGCAGACGGTCATCCCCTCGCGGTTCGGGCCACAGGACATGTCGTTCGTCTCGCTGTTCTCGACCGAGGCGAGCGGTCCGAGCGGGTCGCCCGTCGAGCAGCCCGAGGCTGCGGCCGGGGCGGCATTCTTCACGCAGCTCTATGGTCAATGAGCGGCAAACGAACGTGGTGAACCGTTCCTTAAACGTTACGCCGTAAGGTCGCCCGGTTAGTTCCGGGGGCATCGGATGGTTGCGTATCACGAGTTCGTCGCGCTCACCCAGTCGGCAGATAGCGAAGATCGGGGCAGGGCTGCCCATCTGGCGGCCATGGCCTATCTGGGTCATCTGGGCCCCGCCGACGAGCATGCCGCCCTCTATGCCGCTCTCATCGGCTTCCTCGACGATCCGTCGGTCAAGGTGCGGGCAGCGCTCGCCTATGGGCTGCTGCATGCCATCGAGGCGCCGCGCCCGATCCTGCTGGCGCTGCTTCAGGATGCGGCCGTCATCTCTCGGGCCGTGGCCCAGTATTCGCCGGCGCTGATCGATGCCGACCTCATCGGGTTGGCGCGCAATGGCGACCTCACGATGCTGCTGGCGCTGGCCGAGCGCGCCAGGCTGAGCACGCGGATCGCCGAGGCGGTCATCGCGCGCGGGGAGATCGGGGTCACGCTCAAGCTTTTGGCGCGCACCGACATCGCCTATCGTCCGGAGACGCTGGCTACCCTTGCGGGCGAACAGGGGGATAACCCCAGGCTGCGCGGAGCCCTGCTGGCGCGCCGCGAACTGACGCCCTCGGCGCGGCTCAAGCTCGTGGAAGCGGTGGGGCGGGCGCTGCGCGAGACGCGGATCGTCAAGGGGGCCGTGGCGCAGCGGCGGCTCGATCGCCTCATGCGCAATGCCACCGATACGGCGCTGAGCGCCATCGGGGAGCGCGAGGCGGTGCGGGCGGCGCCGCGCTACGCCGCAGAGATGGTGGAATCGGAACGCGTGAGCACGCGCGTTATGCTCCATGCCGTGGTCAACGGGCATGTGCTGTTCTTCGCCGATTGCGTGGCCGAGTTGAGCGAAGTGTCGCGCGAGAAGGTGTTTTCGATCCTCGAGGGCGGCGGACGGCCCGCGCTCAACGCGCTCTTTGCGCGATGCGGGCTGGGCGAGGCCGTGCGCAACCTGCTGGCGCGGCTGGTTTTCCACGCGCGCACCGCAGACCTGGCGGACGACGTGACGGCACGGCATTTCGTGGTCACGGCGCTGACCGAGGAATTGATCATCGAGCATGGCGGAGACATTCCGCACGAGCTCGAGGAAGCCTTTGCGTATCTGAGCGAGCAGAACGTCATGCTGGCGCGCAAGGCAGCGCGCGGCGTGATGCCGGCCTTTGGCGGCCAGTCGCTCAACCGGCTGCCGGCCCCCGATTTCGACGAACCGGGGCAACTGGCCCTGCCGGCGGTGTGAGGTGGCGCATCTGCTCGAAGTTCTCGGAAGACTTATCAGGCGGTTGCCCGAGCCGCTGCCGAGGGAAGAGCCGGAGCCGGTGACGGACTGGCTGCTGCTCTTCGCGCTCACGCTCGACGAGCGGCGGATCGCCGATGTGCGCGAGCAGCGCCTGCCGCATTGATCAGTAGCGGAACTGCTCGGTCAGCACGCGCTCTTCCAGGCTATGGCCCGGATCGAAGAGCAGGGTGACCTCGTTGGTGCGGTCTTCGCGCACCCTCACTTCGATGACGTTCTTGAACTCGACATTATCGGCCACCGCGCTCACCGGACGCTTCTCGGATTCGCGGGTGCGGAAGGTGACGACGGCCGTGTTCGGCAGGATGGCGCCGCGCCAGCGGCGGGGGCGGAACGGGGAAATCGGCGTCAGGGCCAGCAGCGGGGCGCTGATGGGTAGGATGGGGCCGTGGGCCGAAAGATTGTAGGCCGTCGAGCCGGCCGGGGTGGAGAGCAGCACGCCATCGCAGATCAACTCGTCCAGCCGCACGTGGCCATCCACGTCGATCTCGATCTTGGCCGCCTGGAAGGTCGAGCGGAAAAGCGAGACCTCGTTGAGGGCGAGGGCCTGGTGCTCGACGCCCGCGACGTCGCGAACGGTCATCGAGAGGGGGTAGATCTTGGTGGGCCGGGCGGCGGCAAGCCGTTCGCGCAGGCGATCGTTGCCGAACTCGTTCATCAGGAAGCCGACCGAGCCGAAGTTCATGCCGTAGACCGGCAGGCCGCGCCCCATCACCGAGTGCAAGGTCTGCAGCATCAGGCCATCGCCGCCCAGTGCAATCACCACGTCGGCGTGGTCGAGGCCGCCGTCGCCATAGAGATTGCGCAGGATAGCGGTGGCGGCGTCAGCCTCCGGCGTGCCGCTGGAGACAAAGGTCAGCCGCTCGGTAGAAGTCGTCGCCAAGATGCAGCCTCCCAAGCCTGGTGCCCGCCTGCCTACCATCTCAAGCCCGGCCGTGCCAGCCGGTGTGGCCAAATGTATCGGATTGGAGGCTATGGCGACCAGAGGTAGGCGACGATGATCACGCCGAAAGCGAACGTGGCCGATATGCATACGATCTCGAACCACGGCAGAGAGGAGCGTCGTGGCGGGTCGGGCGGCAGCATCTGCAACTTCTGCTCGGGATCGCCCCATTTGAGACGCCGGAAGCGATAGACGTTGTTGGCCATGCGCACGAGAGTGCCCAAAGGCCGCAAACAAGCGGTAAAGACCATCGATTGGTTTTGGCCGACCCCGTCCGGCGCGGAGCAAGACTTTGTGATGGTTGCCGCAACTGATGCCATGGAGACGCAGGGAGCGGCCTGATGTGCCTAGAGGGGGCATCTCGGGGCTCCGATTGCCGGCGGCTTGTTCTGCAAGGAAAAACCGGTGGGCCGGACGATCAGGCGGGGTTCGTGCGGATTGCCAGATACGCCTGAGGCCGTGCTTCACGGCCATTCACGAGGGGGCCGTCAGCCGGTTCGATGTGAACGATTGGCCAGCAACCTTTCAGCGGGCCTTCGGTTGAAGTGCGCGGCTCTTGATAGGGCCGCAACACTCCAGAGGAGCATTGAAAATGAAGTACGCACTGTTTGTGCCGGCGCTGGCTATTGCCTCAACGCTGGCGTTTGCCCCCGCCGCCTTTGCCGAAGTCATCGGCGGCCAGAGTTTCACGCCCGACCAGCGCGAGGCCGTCCAGACGCGCTGCAACGAACTGGTTCGCCATGACTCCGAGGCCGATACGCTCGGCGGCGGCAGCGTTGGCGGGCAGAGTGCCGATTCCGGCAAGGACGGCTCGTCCTCGGACGCGATCGATCTCTCCTACATCAACCTCCACGACTGCCGGACGGCCGGGTTCGTAGGCTAAGGCGTTTTCCGGGTTCCAGATCGAACGGCCAGTGCCCTTCATGAGCACTGGCCGTCGTGGGTAAAAGGGAGGCCCCGGACTAGTCGTGATGCTCGGGCATGGCCTTGAGCTCTTCCTTGGTCCAGGAGGTCATCGCGTGGATGTCGCCGTCTTCGTCGCGCATGAACTCGAGTTCGTTGAGCGGCACCGCAACAGGCTTGGCGCCGATCCCAAGGAAGCCGCCTACGTCGATGACGGCGAGGCCGCCGACGTTGCCGCCGTGGATGTGATCGACCTTGCCCACTTTCTCGTCATCGGCGCCGTAGATGGTTGCGCCTTCCAGGATGGTGGGGGTGAATTCGGTGGGGCTGAGGCGGATGTGATTGGTGTGGTCCATCGTGTGGTCCTCCTTTTGGGATGGACTTGGCCAACCGGTGAAGGGCAGGGTCGTTCCGTGATTGTGATCGCGCCGCTCGTAACAGGAGGTCCCGATGGAAAAGCACCGCATCTATTCGATGAGCGTGGCGAGCGTCTATCCGCTCTATGTTGCCAAGGCCGAGAAGAAGGGACGCTCCAAGGCGGAGGTCGATGAGATCATCGCCTGGCTGACCGGGTACGATGCGGCCTCGCTCGGCGGTCAGCTCGAAAACAACACGACCTTCGAGGACTTCTTCGCGCAGGCGCCGCGCATGAACCCATCTCGCTCGGCCATCACCGGAACGATCTGCGGGGTGCGGGTGGAGAATATCGAAGAGCCCACGATGCGCGAGATCCGCTATCTGGACAAGCTGATCGACGAACTGGCCAAGGGCAGGCCGATGGAGAAAATCCTGCGCGCCTAGGCGTGGGCCGCGCGTGCGGGGCTGAGAAGCCGTGCGACGGCCAGCACCAGCAGGGCGATGACGGCCATGGCGATGGCGACCCATTGGCCGGCTACAGCCAGCGCGCCCGTGCCCGCCCACATGATCGAAGCCAGCGCCTCACTGAGCGTGGCGGCGCGCGAGGCGACTTGCCGGCGGCGGAACATGGAGCGCTTTGCGGTGACCGGGAACCAGAGCTGGATGGCGGTCGCGGAGCCTGCCGACAGCGCCGCGCCGATCGCCGTGACAAGCGCCACGAAAGGCGAGGACAGCGCCAGCAATGCGATCAGCGGCGCCAGCACGACGGCGATGACGACCAGGACCGCCTCGATCTTGGCCCGGAGGACGGCCCGCGGCGTCACCGGGGCGGTCGCGACCAGATCGTGGGCGTCCTCGCCGGAAATCGCCAGCCAGGCGAGGCCGCCGGCCAGTTGGCCGGCAGCCATGATCAGCACCGGGACCACCACGACGAAGGCGCCCGTATGGCTGCCGAAGTTGAGCCAGAGCAGCAGGGCCGGCGGGGCCAGGTAGAGGATCTGCATCAGTGTCTGGGACAGCAGCCAGGGGTCGCGTTGGAGCAGGAGCCATTCCTTCCGGCGCAAGGCCTGGTGCTGGGACCAGGCGCGGAACGGGCGGCGCGTAGGCTTGGCCTGACGGCGGACCTGGTGGAGGCCGGCCGTGGAGATGGCGTGAAAGCCATAGCTGCTCGAGGTCGCCGCGACAGTGAGCACGAGCGCCGCGAGCCCGGTGGCAATGACCGCAAGGGCCGGGAGCGGTTCGCCCATGGCGGCGCGGGCGGGCCACCAGAGGAGGCTATCCACATCCGGGGCGGCGGCGATTGCTTCGCTGGACTGGAAAAGGGTGAAGCGCGAGAAGCTGCCGAAATGCAGGATGGCTACAGCCTGCACGCCGATGACGAAGCCGGCGCCGACGATAGCGGCGACGACCTGGGCGATGAACCGGGTCCGGCCGGGGCCGACGGTGCGGAAGAGCGCGACCGTGACACCAAGGGCGATTGCCGTTGCCAGGCCTCCCAGCGCCGCGGCCACGCCATAGGCGGCGAGCCAGCGCGGACCATCGAGTGCGATGAGGACGTTGACCAGCGGGCTCGCCAGGAGGGCGCTGAGCGCCGTGCTGGTGAGCGCCACGGCGGCGGTCCGGACGGCGAAGAGCCGACGCGAGGAGGCTGGGGAGGAAAGGATCAGGTCAAGGTCGGAGCGGGCGTAATAGACCCGCGTGATCGACTCCAGCACCTGTGAGAGCATCACCGTCCAGAAGAGCAGGCCCGCGCCGGTCAGCATGACGAGCGTCGGCTTGTCCGGGACGGCGCCGCCGGCGACCCAGGGGGCGATCAGCACGAAGCTGAGCCAGTGCATCGCGGCAACGAGGATGAGGAGGAAGGCGATGACCCCGGCGCGCCGAACGGGGCGCCCGCCAGTCATCATCGACAGCCATTCACGCCAGGCCAGCCGCAATTCGTGGCGGGCAAACCAGGCGAGGGTGTTGGGTGCGGCGCTCATGCCGCCTGCGTGTCCTGGCCAACGAGGTCCAGGAAGATATCTTCCAGGCTCGAGGTCTTGCCGATGCGGGCCCGCAGTTCGGCCAGGGTGCCCTCGGCGATCAGGCGGCCTTCGCGGATGACGCCGATCCTCTGGGCCATGCGCTCGGCAACTTCGAGTATGTGTGTGGTCATGATGACGGTGACACCCTGGCGCACCTTGTCGAGCAGGACATCCTTGACCTGCCGGGCAGAGCCAGCGTCGAGGCCGGTCAGCGGCTCGTCGATGATGATGAGGCGAGGGTCGTGGACCAACGCCCCGGCCAGCGCCACCTTCTGGAGCATGCCCTTGGAAAAGCTGCCGCAAAGAGCGTTGGCGTGCGGACGAAGCCCCAGCCAGTCGATGAGGTCGTTGGCGCGTTGCGCGGCGCGCGGCCCCTCGATCTGCCAGAGCCCGGCGACGAATTCGAGATATTCGAGAGGGGTCAGGCGGTCATAGACCATAGGCTCGTCCGAGACCCAGGCGGTGATGCGCTTGGCCGCGACGGGATCGCGCCGCGCGTCGACGCCGAAAATGGAAATGTCGCCGGCATCGGGGCGCATGAGCCCGGCTACCATGCGCAGGATCGTGGTCTTGCCCGCGCCGTTCGGCCCCAGCAGCGCATAGAACTCGCCGGCAGCCACGGAGAGACCGAAGTCGGCCACGACAGGCCGATCGAAGGACTTGGACAGTCCGGAAATGGCAAGGGCAGGCGCGGCCATTGATGCTCCCCACGGCATTTGTGGCGCTCAGGCTAGGCAAGAGCGGTTTCGTTGCGGTGAACCGGCAGCGTTAAGAGTTTGATGATGCGGGGAGGATTGGAACCACCGCGCGCCGACCAAGGTTGTCCTTGAGGGTCGATCAGAGAGGGCGACACAGCCAGCCTAACCTCAAAGGAGACGGCAAATGATGTCAGCAGATCTCGAAGCGATCCAGGTCGGACAGGACAAAGCCTACCGGGAAAGCGTGCGCACCTATGCCACCGTGATGCACCTGGCGCGGTGGTTCGCGGCGCACCTGGCCACCGTTATCTTCGGCCTCTATTTCCTCATCGAAGGCGGCAACCCGATGTTTGGCGGCATGATGATCGGCCTCGCCATCGTCGTGCTCGGCTACGGCATCGTCAGCGCCACCCGGGCCGGCGAGGTGGCCGAGAAACACCTTGTCCAGGATGGGGAAATCGGTCTCGACCGCGCGATGGAGTAGCCGGCGCGCCTCGAGCATGGGGCGGGCAAATGGGCAGCGATTGTCGGGATTTCGTGGTGCCGGCAGCAGGGTTCGAACCCGCGACCCCCTGATTACAAATCAGGTGCTCTACCAACTGAGCTATACCGGCCCGAAGCGGTAAGTACCGACGGCAGGGGTGTTTTGCAACCATAGATTGGCGTGGTTCGGTCCCCTGTTGTGGACGGGCCGGTGGGTGGCGCGCTAACTTCGCGCGGGTTGGGGCCGGGGAGCCAGGCGTTGCGTTTTTTCATTACCGGTACGGCCGGCTTCATCGGATTTCACCTGGCGCGGCGGCTGCTTGAGGATGGGCATGAGGTCTTCGGGTTCGATGGGCTGACGCCTTACTACGACGTGCGCCTCAAGGCGGCGCGCAATGGCGAGCTTCTGGGGCATGCCGGATACGTTTTCACCGAGGCGATGCTTGAGGATCGCGCCGCGCTCGATACGGCGGTGGCGGCGGCGCGGCCGGAGGTAGTGGTGCATCTGGCGGCACAGGCGGGGGTGCGCTACAGCCTCGAAAACCCGCAGAGCTATCTCAGTTCCAACCTTGTCGGGACGTTCAACCTGCTCGATGCCGCGCGGCAAGCGCGGCCGCGCCATGTGCTGGTGGCTTCGTCCAGTTCCGTCTATGGCGGCAACGCGAAACTGCCGTTCGCCGAGACGGATCGCACTGATTTTCCCGTGTCGCTCTACGCGGCGAGCAAGCGGGCGACCGAGGCGATGGCCCATTCGGCGGCGCATCTGAACGGCATGCCGACCACCTGCTTCCGGTTCTTCACCGTCTACGGCCCATGGGGACGGCCGGACATGGCGCTCTACAAGTTCGTGGATGCCATCGAGGCGGGGCGGCCGATCGAGGTTTATGGCGGAGGCCGCATGCGGCGGGACGCGACCGATGTCGGCGACCTGGTGGAGGCGATCGTGCGGCTCGCCGGGGTGGCGCCGAAAGCGGGGAAGAGCGTGGGGCCGTTCGATTCCATCTCGCCGGTGGCGCCCTGGCGCGTGGTCAATATCGCGGGCGGCCGGCCGGTGGAGTTGATGGCGTTGATCGAGACGATCGAGCGTGCCGTGGGTCGGTCGGCGCTCAAGACCATGTTGCCCATGCAACCAGGCGATGCCGTGGAGACCTATGCCGATAATCGCCTGCTCGAGGCGCTGACGGGCGTCGTGCCGCAAACGCCGCTGGAGCAAACGGTCGGAGAATTCGTGGCCTGGTATCGGGCCTACAGGGACTCGGAGGCGGCGAGCAGGGCGAACTCCCCCTGATCCACCTCGTGGAGGGCCTTCATGGTCAGCCCGCGAAAGATCGGCTCACTTTCGTCCAGATGCGTTTGCATCTGCGGCATGCCGTTGACGCGGCAGACGAGGGAGGCGGAGAGGGCAGCCTCTATTTCGGCTCGCATGAACGGAAATGCGCGTGCGCCCGGGCCCACGATCACGATATGGGCCGGGTCGAACACCGCCATCAGCCGGTTCAGGCCGAAGCCAATGGCGCGGCCGGCGAGGTTGAAGGCATGCGTCACGGCCCTGTCGCCCTGGTGCGCGCGGTCGATCAGGCCCTCGTACTGTGCCGGAGGAACCGTGGCGGCGGGCGCGTGATGGTCGGGCACCGAGTAGGCGGCGCGCAGGATGCCGTAGTCGGCGGCGTAGGCCTCGACGCATCCGCGCATGCCGCATCGGCAAAGGGCTCCGTCGGGGATGTGGTTCATGTGGCCGAATTCGGTGGCGCCCTCATGGTCGCGGCCCGTCGTTTCGCCACTGAAGGTGATGCCCATGGCGACGGTCGAGCCGACGAAGACGGTAGCAACGCCCGCGTCGCGCAGGTCCGGATCGAGCCAGCGCGTGCCCTCGGCGAGAAGGCGCCCGCGCTTATAGAGCGAGACAGGCATCGCAAAGCGCGCCGAAAGCGCCCCGGCGATGTCGTGGCCAGCCAGATGGGCGACAGGCGACCATTTGAGGCTGGCACCGTCGCGATCGAGAATGCCCTGGAGCGAAATGGCGATGCGGCGCAGGCGCGGTGCCTCCTGCGGATTGCGGGAGCGCAGTTGCTCGATACGCGCGGCCAGGTGATCGGGGGCAGGGGTGTCCCGGAAGGTTGCCGCGTCGTTGGCGAATTCCACCCGGTCCACCAGCGTGCCGCCATAGTCGACAAGGGAGAGGCGGGTTCGGTTCACGTCGACCTCGACCAGGGCCACGTAGGCGGCGGCGCGGTTGAAACCGATATCGACCGCGGGGCGGCCACGGCTCTTGCCTTCGGGGCGCTCGGCAGGCAGGTCGCGCAGCAGGTTCTGCGCCACCATGTCCTGGGTGATGGCGGTGATCGTGGCGTGGCTCAAGCCGGTTTCGGCCGCAAGCTGGGTGCGCGAGAGCGGACCGGAAAGCCGCAGGGCTTCCAGCACGAGGCCGCGGTTTTGCCGCCGCACCGTATCGCTGTCGCTCACATGGCGCGCCAAACGCCGTTCCTCCCAGCGGTTTCCCGCCCGTCGATACCGCACCAATGATTTATTTCGGGTATCGAAATTGATGTTGACTCCCAAGTCCGTGGCATGGCAATCATTTTTTCGAGCATTGAAAGAAATGCTCTTTCGGCCAGATGCCGCGCCTGAGGAGGGTGGCGCTGGTGCGTTTGGGTGGCGGTCTGAGCCGCCGATGGGAGGACATCATGAAGAAGTTTCTGGCGGTCGCGCTGTCGACGACCGTTTTGATCAGCACGGCCAGCATCGCGTTCGCGCAGGAGATGGTCGTGGGCGTGTCGTGGTCCAATTTCCAGGAAGAGCGCTGGAAGACCGACGAAGCGGCCATCAAGTCGGCGCTCGAGGCAGCCGGGGCCAAGTACATCTCGGCCGACGCCCAGTCGTCGCCGACCAAGCAGCTTACCGATATCGAGAGCCTGATCTCGCAGGGCGCCAATGCGCTCATCGTGCTGGCCCAGGATTCGGACGCCATCGGGCCGGCCATCCAGGCAGCGGTTTCCGAGGGCGTGCCGGTGGTCGGGTACGACCGACTGATCGAGAACCCGCAGGCCTTCTACCTCACCTTCGACAACAAGGAAGTGGGGCGCCTGCAGGCCAAGGCCGTCTATGACGTGGCGCCCAAGGGCAACTACGTCTTCATCAAGGGCTCGAGCGCCGATCCGAATGCCGACTTCCTGTTCGCCGGCCAGATGGAAGTGCTCAAGGACGCCATCGACAAGGGCGACATCAAGAATGTCGGCGAGGCCTATACCGATGGCTGGCTGCCGGAAAACGCCCAGAAGAACATGGAGCAGTTCCTGACGGCCAACGACAACAAGGTCGACGCGGTCGTCGCCTCCAATGACGGCACCGCCGGCGGCGCCATTGCCGCACTGGCGGCCCAGGGTCTGGCCGGGTCCGTGCCGGTTTCCGGCCAGGACGGCGACCACGCCGCGCTCAACCGCATCGCGCTCGGCACGCAGACCGTCTCGGTCTGGAAGGACGCGCGCGAGCTGGGCAAGAAGGCCGCCGAGATCGCTCTCGAACTCGCCAAGGGCACGGCCCTCGACAAGGTCGAAGGCGCCACCAAGTTCTCGGGCGGCCCGAAGGGCGTCGAGATGAACGCGGTGTTCCTCGCTCCCGTCGCCATCACCAAGGACAACCTCAACGTCGTGATCGACGCCGGTTGGGTGACCAAGGACGTGGTGTGCCAGGGCGTGCCTGCGGGCAAGGTTGCTGCCTGCAACTGATCTGCCGGATAATAAGCTGACCGGGAGGGCGGTGCCGCGGCCATGGTTGCGGCACCGCGCCTCTCAACAGGTCAGCACGCAGGGGAGTGAGATGGTCGATCAGCATGCCGCACCGGCAAGCCAGCGCGTTTCGAGCGCGGGCATGGGGCCAATCCAGAAATTTCTGACCGCAACCGAACTCGATACGAGACTTCTGGGCATGATCGGCGCGCTGCTGCTGATCTGGCTGGGGTTCCATTTCCTGTCGGGGGGCGTGTTCCTGACGCCGCGCAACCTGTGGAACCTGTCGGTGCAGACCGCCTCCGTTTCCATCATGGCGACGGGCATGGTGCTGGTCATCGTGACGCGCAATATCGACCTTTCGGTCGGCTCGATCCTGGGCGTGGTGGGCATGCTCATGGGCGTGATGCAGGTGGATATCCTGCCGCGCTACCTGGGGCTCGGCCATCCCGCCATCTGGATACTGACGCTTTCGTTCGGCCTCGTGGTCGGCATGGGCATCGGGGCGCTGCAGGGCATCATCATCGCTTACCTGCGCGTGCCGGCCTTCATCGTGACGCTGGGCGGCTATCTCATCTGGCGCGGCGCGGCCTGGTGGGTCACCTCGGGCCGAACCGTCGCGCCGCTCGACCAGACCTTCCAGCTCATGGGCGGCGGGCCTGCCGGTTCCATCGGCTTCTGGGCGAGCTGGATCGTGGGCATCATCATCTGCGTGGGCATCGTCATCAGCCTCTATGTGGG
>Ga0182743_1001763_pt1 | contig 20317 bp, 16 predicted proteins | sample eDN3rd30CKraftOP_FD_128522 | JGI IMG/M metagenome (GOLD analysis project Ga0182743, IMG submission 128522) | Enriched Organic Plus compost microbial communities from Emeryville, California, USA - eDNA 3rd pass 30_C Kraft OP (version 2) (version 2) ... | reverse complement strand
GTGGGTGTGGGTGTGGGTGTGGGTGTGGGTGTGGGTGTGGGTATGGGTATGGGTACGGGTGTGGGTGGGGTCAGAGATCCACTCGTGGGAGCAGTATGCGGAAGGCGTTGCCGCCGGTGGGAGTATCATCGACCGTGATTACGCCGCCGCTCTGGAGGATGATGCCGTAGACGGCGGCGAGTTCCAGTTGCGAGCCGATGCCGGTGGGCTGGGGATCGAAGAAAGGCTCGAACAGGCGTTCGCGCGTGTCCGGGGCGAGGGGGGTGCCGGTATCGGAGAGGGTGAGCAGGACGAGCGGGGTGTCGCGGATGCTGCTGACCAGGTCAGGGGGGTAGTCGACGCCCTGGCGGGCGTTTGTGGTGGTCAGGCGCAGTGTGCCGCCGCCGGGCATCCGTTCCTTCGCGTAAGCGGCGAGGCTGACCAGCACCTGTTCGACCTGGCCTGGGTCGGCGCGGACGAGCCCGAGTTCGGGGTCGAGCTCGAGTTCGATGCGCACCGATTCGCCAATGAGGCGTGGCAGCACGGTCTGAACGGAGTTCACGACGGAGTTGAGGCTCAGCATCCGGGGCTGCAGGACCTGCTTGCGGCCAAAGGCGAGGAGTTGGCGGACGAGATGGGCGCCGCGTTCGGCGGCGGTATCGATCTGCCCGGCGAGGGTGAGGGCCAGCGGTTCGTCGGCGAATTCCTCGAGCAGCAGATGCGCGTTGCCCTGCACCACCGTGAGCAGGTTATTGAAGTCATGCGCGAGTCCGCCGGCGAGACGGCCAATCGCCTCCAGCTTCTGGCTGGCGCGCAACTGTTCCTCGAGTCGACGGCGGTCCGAGGTGTCGCGGACGATCACGACGGCCTCCTGTGAGGACCGCAGTGCAAACCGCGCTTCGAAGTGCTGTACGCCTGCCCGGGTCTCCAGTTCGTATTCGACGACCTGGGTCCGACCGGATTCGAAGACCTCTTCGAGCGCCTGCCGGTACTGTCGCGCGACGGTGTCGGGCAGGACCTCCTCGAATGCATGTCCGACCCAGGCTGCGCCCTCGTGCTGGCCGTCTTCCGCGCCTTCGCAACTGAGGAACACTCCGTTTCTGCCGAGTGCGAAGACCTGGTCGGGCAAGGCGCTGAGCAGTGCGCGACTGGTCGCTTCCGAGCGGCGCAGTGCACTGACGGCCTGATCCTTCTCGGCGGTAGCCTCGAGGGTTAGCTGTCTGGTTTCGACTGCGGTCGTGTCGAGCAGATCCCGACGCATCAGCAGGTCGCTTGCATACTGCCGGAGCGCGGTGGGCTCGAGCGGCTTGGGCAGGACCCGATCCGCGCCCGCGTTGACCGCGGCGATGATCCCGGCGGGCTCGTGGGTATGGGCGAGGCCGATCACCTGGATGTGGGGCCAGCGCAGTTTGGCGATGCGGATGACATCGGGGGCGCCGCCCTCGGAAAGCGCGAGGTCCGTGACCAGCAGGTCGTATTCGACGGTCAGGCTCTGGATGCTCCCGGACGCGTTCGCAACCTGCGCGACCTTGAAGCCCTGGTCGGCAAGGTGACGGGCGAGCTGCGCGCGCAGGCCGTCCTCCTCGACGACGATCAGCGCGCGGCGCGGCGTTCCCCGGGCTGGCGCGGGTGCGGCGCCCGAAGCTGCATCCGACCCGGCGGTCAGCGCCTGAGACGGGCCGGACGCATTGGGTGCGGGGGATTTCGGCAGGAGCACATGCACCGGTCTGCCGGCGATGCGCACGCGGCCACCGCCGTCACGTTGGGCCTGCCGGAGCGCATCGGTCGAATCGGCGAGGAGGTCGGCGGCGGAGCGGGTTTCTTCGCGATAGATCGCGATCCCGGTGCTCATGGACGGCAGCTCGACCGCGCTCGCCGCATTGCGGAGTGCAGACTGGAGCCGGGTCAGGAAAATCAGCGCGCCCTGTTCATCGGCGCTGCCGAGGATGCAGAGAAACTCATCGTCGGCGTAGCGCGCGGACAGGTTCATACGCCGCGTGTTCTGCTTCAGCACCTCGGCGACAACCCGCAGCACCTCGTCGCCGGCAGTTGTGCCGTTGCGCGCGATGTACTCGCGAAAGTCATCCAGCGCCATGTGCACGAGCACGAGGGCACGGCCGCGCTCGGCTGCATTGAATTCGATGTCCAGGTGCAGCTCGGCGTGTCTGCGATTCGGCAGGCCGGTCAGCGGATCGACAAACGCGGCTCCTTCGCGCTGCTCTCTGCGCACACGACGATGCAGGCGTTCGGCGAGCCAGCCCACCATCAGCGCGAGCACGATGTAGAAAACGACGACACCAAACAGCAGCGGGGGTACGGTGCGCCCCATCCCGCGCGTCACGGCATAGGTGACGGAAAGCACCGCCATGCCGAGCGCGAGCGCGGTAGCGGCTCCACGCCAGCCGCGGTGATACGCGAGCAGGAAGGCGGGGATCAGTGCGATCAGCCAGAGCAGCGCTTCGTAATCGGAGAATGTATCCGGTACGAAGAACGCGCCCGTGACCGGGACCGCAAGCGCGAACAGCGAGAGAAGGAAGGCCCTGAACAGCTCCTGTCGGCCGGTCGCCGCCTGCGGTGTCATCGCAGCCTCTCGCGGGCAGGACCTTCCGAAAACGACCGGTCGAGCGACGCCGGTTGGTCGATGTGCAGCACGTCGTTGCTGGAAGATGTGACCGGCATCAGGCACGCACGCACAGGAAGCACCTCGGCAGCGCGATCAGCGCGATGACTCGAGCGGAACGGTGCCGGCGACCAATTGCACATGGGCCAGGTGGTGTCGGCAATGCCATTCGTACTGCCGCAGCACATCTCCCAGCGTGAGCTGACCCCACTCCGGGTGGAACAGCGTCCTGTCGTAATCCGCTTCCGTCATGTGGCGCAACAGGTAGACCCAGCGCCTGTGCAGTGCCTCGAGCAGGACCAGCGAGTTTTCGACCGCCGTCCGGCTGTCGGGCAGTTCCGCCCAGCGCGCTTCTTCGTACGGTTTGATCTGCGGCGCATCTTCGGTCAGCGCGAGCTTGAACCGGGTGTAGGCGTTCAGATGACTGTCCGGGACGTGGTGCACGACCTGGCGAACGGTCCAGCCACCCTCGCGATAGGGGGTGTCGAGTTGGGCATCACCGAGCGGTGCGACCGCAGCACGCAATTGTGCAGGAAACTGCTCGATGACATCGATCAGTGCGGCGCGCCCGCCATGCGGGATCTGAATCGAGGGATCGAATCGACCTACCGGATACCGCAGGTGTTCCAACTTCGCCCTCCTGTTCAGGGATCGTAAACAGGAAGCTACGCGACAGGAATGAACTGGCCAAGATGACAGAGAATCGGGGAAGGCCGATCAGCGTTTCTTTTCCCTGAGCCGCTGCTGGAGCAGCCGGTCCGCCGCGCGTTCGTTGCGTGCCCGTTCAGCACGCAGCCGGGCATCGGTTTTTTCCTCGAGCTGCGTGAGTTCACGCTGCAGCCGATGGAAACTCTCGAGCCGCTCCGGCGCGAGTTCGCCGCTTTCCAGCGCAGCGCAGACTGCGCAGCCGGGCTCGCTTTCGTGGGCGCAGTCGCGGAACCGACACTGTTCAGAGAGTTCCGCGATATCGGCAAAGGCGTCCTGGATCGAATCGCTGCTTTCCCAGAGCTGGAGCTCGCGCAGCCCCGGCGTATCGATGATCAGCGCACCGGAAGGCAACCTTACGAGTTCGCGGTAGGTAGTGGTATGGCGACCACGCCCGTCTTCGCGCACTTCGCCGGTACGCAGCCGATCTTCGCCGAGCAGCGCATTGATCAGGGTGGACTTTCCGACACCCGAGGAGCCGAGCACGGCGACGGTCTGGCCCGGGATCAGATACTGCTCGAGTTCTTCGATGCCGCGCCGTTCCCTGCTGCTGATGACATGTACGGGGACCGCGTATGCAACAGATCGAACCGTGTCGATCGCTTCCTCAGCATTCGGAACGAGGTCGGCCTTGGTCAGCAGCACGACCGGTGTTGCCCCGCTCTCCCAGGTCAGCAGGAGATAACGTTCGAGGCGCCGTGCGTTGAAGTCGCCGTTGAGTGCGGCTGCAAGGAAGATCGTGTCGATGTTAGCGGCCATCACCTGCTCTTCGGTGGTGCGGCCGGCGACCTTGCGCGAGAAGCGGGTGCGGCGCGGCAGGATTTCCTCGATGACGAGCGCGCCGCTGCGGCGGTGGACAACGACCCAGTCGCCCGGCACGGGTCGATCGCCGGTCTGCTCCAACTGCAACCGCATCCGACCCGTCAGCCTCGCCTCCAATTCGCCCTCGGCCCCGAGCAACAGGTAACGGTTGCGATGCTCGACTGTGACACGCGCAGGGAATCGCCCCGGCTTTGCCGTCGCAAACGCCGACGCGAACGGCTCGCCCCACCCCAGTGCCGTCAAAGCCGACTGCTGATCCTGTTCCGACATCTCCCGCCTGTTCAATACTGCTCCGCGAACAGAACCCAGAAGCGCTCCTTCAATCGATCCATGAGCCCGCGATGTTGCCATTCGTCGAGCCTGATTTCCCTGGCATTCCCGAGGTCGTCCAGAAAGGACTGTTCGAGCTGCCGGGCGAGGCAGGTGTCGCGGATGCCCATGACGTTCTCCTGGTTCAGCTCCTTCGAGCGAATGTCCATGTTGGCCGAACCGACCAGTGACCAGGTTCCGTCGATGACGACGCACTTCGCGTGCATCATCGTCGGCTGGTACTCGTAGATGCGTATCCCGCTCGCGAGCAGTTCCTCGTAGTAGCTGCGGCCGGCCAGCCGGATCGGCGGCGCATCCGTCAGCTCGTTCGGTACGAGTATCCGCACATCGACGCCCGCCCTGGCCCGCTCGGCGACTGCTTCACGCGTCTGCCGGTCCGGTACAAAATAGGAAGTCGCAATGTACAGTTTCTCCCGCGCCGAAAGAAACGAGAGCATGAACAGCAGGCGAAGCGGATGCTCTTCACTCGACGGCGAACTGACGACGTGCAGGTGCTTGCGCGCGAGGTCGCCATCGTGGTCGGGGTAGAACTCGGCCGCGGTCAGCATCTCCCCGCAAACATACGCCCACGGCTCCGTGAACGCTGACTGCAGGCTGACGGCCATCCGCCCCGTCACCTTGATCATCATGTCGCGCCAGTGATCGCGATCCTGCGCGTGGCCGAGCCACTTCTGCCCGATCGCCATGCCGCCCGTGTAGCCAACCTTCCCGTCGATGATGATCGCGCGACGATGGTTGCGACGATAGAAACGGGCGAGCTTGCCGAAGCGCGGCGGCCGGAACCGTTCGACCTGCCCTCCCGCTGTCTTGAGCAGTTCGATCCCGGCAGCCGGCGTGCGAAGTCCACCCATCCCATCCAGGAGCACCCGAACCTGCACACCCCGCCTCGCCGCGGCCGCAAGTGCCTCGAAGATCTGCATGCTGAGGTCGCCGGGCTCCCAGATGTAAACCAGGAAATTGATGTGGTTGCGCGCACGGCCGATCTCGTCGAGAAGGTCCGGAAAAAATTCATCGCCGTTATTGAGGAGCGTGACCGTGCCCCCGTGCTCGAGGGGAACGTTCATCAGCACGGACAACGCCTGCAGAAACTCGTCGGAGCCGGCCTGCAGATTCGCGTCGGTCCGGAAACTCGCCGGCCGCCTGCCCAGCGAGGTAAACAGGGTTATGATCGTGCCGATGATCGCCAGCACGCCGATCCCCGCCAGTACGATCAACCACCATGGAGAATTCGTCATTGCCTCTTCGGTTCAGGAGCCGCCGGAATAAGCACCGGCTGTGCCATAACGGTTCCCCTTCCTGTCGTACGTTTGCGCCGGGAATGTAGGTGGTTGGTGATGGGGAGGGCGACGGCAACGGCTGGTTGAACTACCTGACGGCAGGACCGGGACAGAGGATCTGCTATCGCAGGATCGGGCCGGGACCGGGATGATGCGGGGAGCAGCAGGTAACCGCAGGAGCGTTAGGACTTCCCGGCTGATGCTTCTGCAATGTACTGCATGATCCTGCAGTTGAGTCGCTCCTGCCCCGTTCTCCTACATTCCTGCTTTCACTCATGGACGGGACGCACGGTTGGGAATGGATGAGGGATTCACGTGCCCGTGCCCATTCCCGTTCCCCTGACCGTGGTCGTGTCACGCGCCCGTTCCCGTTCCCGTACACGTGCCCGCGCGCGGCTGTTTTGCCGAGGCCGCGATGCGGGTCCTGGATCCGGGATGATGGATCCGGAATGATGGCATCCGGGACCTTGGGTGTGGATGTGGGTGTGGGCGGGAAACCGGGGTGGCGCGGGGGGCGTAGGTGGGCGGACTTCTCAAACATCGGGGCCGGGTGGACATGGAAAACTTCCTGAAAGACCTGCGACATGGCGTGCGGCTGCTCCTGAAAAGCCCGTGGACGAGCGGGGTTTCGATCCTTGCGCTTACGCTGGGAATCGGGCTGACCGCGACCATGTTCAGCATCGTGTATGGCGGGCTGTTTCGCGGGCTTCCTTTTCCCGAGTCCGAGCGGATCATGCACCTGGAGGAGAACAATCTTCCGGCGGGGATCGAGAGCATGGAAGTTCCGATCCACGATGTGTTCGACTGGCGGGTGCAGCAGCGGAGCTTCGAAGAGCTGGGTGCGTTTTACACCGGCACGGTGAACGTGAGCGGGACGGAGCGTGCGGAGCGCTACAACGGCGGGTTCATGACCGCGAATGCGTTCCGGATCCTGCGCGTTGCGCCGGTGCTCGGGCGATCCTTTCAGGAAGGGGAAGACAGCCGATCGGCGCCGCCGGTGGTGATCATCAGCCACGAGATGTGGGAGAGCCGGTACGACAGCGATCCGGAGATCATCGGCAAAAGCATCCGCGCGAACGGCGAGCCGATGACCATCATCGGCGTGATGCCGCCGAGGTTCCGTTTTCCGATTGACCAGCAGATCTGGTTGCCGCTGCGGCTTGACCCGCTGCAACTGGAGCGGCGAGGCGGTCAGTCGCTCGAGGTGTTCGGCCGGCTCAGGCCAGGCGTGGACCTCGACCAGGCGATGCTCGACTTCGACCGCATTGCAAAACAACTCGCGTCCGATCACCCCGAGTACAACAGAAACATCGGCGTGAACATCAAGCCGTTCACGCGCGAGTACATCGATGACGAGGTGCACACGCTGCTCTACACGATGCTCGGCGCCGTGTTCTTTGTGTTGCTCATCGCGTGTGCGAACGTTGCAAACCTGCTGCTCGGGCGTGCGATTCTGCGCACAAAGGAGGTCGGGATCCGGACGGCACTCGGGGCGAGCCGCTGGCGGCTGGTCACGCAGTTTCTGTCGGAGGCGCTCGTTCTTTCCGTGGCGGGCTCGGTGCTCGGGATCGGGCTCGCCTGGCTTGGCGTGCGGCTGTTCAACAATGCGATTGCATCCACGAGTCCGCCATTCTGGATCAACATCCGGATCGACGGGCTCGCGCTGGTGTTTGTGATCGGGCTCAGCGTGCTGTGCACGTTGTTCGCCGGTCTGATTCCCGCGATCCAGGCATCACGTTCAAAAGTGACCGATGTGCTCAAGGACGAATCACGCGGTGCATCGAGCTTCCGATTGGGGCGGATCTCGCGTGGACTGGTCATTTTCGAGATGGCGCTGTCATGCGGGTTGCTGGTCGCGGCGGGGCTTACGATCAAGAGCGTAACCAGACTGCGCACCATCGATTTCGGATTCGAGATCGAGAGCCTCTTCAGTGCAAGGATCGGCTTGCCCGAAGTCAGCTATCCGGGACTCCGCCTCAAGGGTCCGCTTTTTCGAGGAACTCGTCACCCGGCTGCCAGCCGTCCCGGGGATCCAGTCGGCTGCGATTTCGAGTGGATTGCCAGGGGGCTGGGGCGGCTTCTCGAGCTTTGCCATTGAAGGCACGAGCTACGACCGCGAGCAGGACCAGCCTGCCGCACCACGCATAGCGATTTCGCCGAACTACTTCGCCACGCTCGGACTGAAGCCGATGAGTGGGCGCGAATTCACCAACTCGGACAATGCAGGCTCGCTGCCCGTAGTGGTCATCAACCGGAGCATGGCAGAGAAACATTTCGCGAACACGGATCCGATCGGCCGGCGCATCAGGCTCGGCAATGCAAACGCCGACGCTCCCTGGCTCAGTATCATCGGCGTCGTGCCGGACGCGTACGCGGCGGGAATCGAAAACGACCCGCCGGAAGCGCTCTACGTGCCTTTCTCACAGCATCCGGATCGATTCATGAGCATCGTGGCACGCGTGCCCGGTCAACCGCTCTCCGTGACCGCGGCCGTACGTGACCTCGTCACCTCGATCGATCGTGATATTCCGCTCTACTTCGTGCAGACGGTGCCGCAGGCAATCGAAGCGAATACATGGTTCTACCGTGTGTTCGGCGGGCTCTTCATGATCTTCGGCTTCGCCGCGCTGTTGCTGGCGTCTATCGGGCTGTATGCGGTCATGGCGTTCTCCGTATCCCAGCGCACGCGCGAGATGGGGATCCGGATGGCGATCGGAGCGCAGGCCCGCGATGTTCTCTCGCTTATCCTGAGGCAGGGACTGGTTCAGGTCGGGCTGGGCATGCTGGTCGGGCTGATCTTCGCCGCACTCATGTCGCGCCTGCTGTCGGTCATCCTGTTCGGCGTCAACCCGCGCGACCCCTTCATTTTCTCCGCGATCGTTCTCGTGCTCTCGAGCATCGCGATGATCGCGTGCTATGTCCCTGCACGAAGGGCGACACGCGTGCACCCGAACCAGGCGCTGCGGTACGAATAAAGCCTACATACAGAAACGCGCTCCAGGCGCCCGGGATTTCCGGAGCACCTGGAGCGCGTTCTTCTTTTGCAGAGACCGTGCTATACCGGTCTGCGGCCACTGATCACGCGAATCAGCACGACCACGATCGCGATGATCAGCAGGATATGGATGAAGCCTCCAAGCGTGTAGCCGGACACGAGTCCGAGCAGCCACAGCACGAGCAGTATGACAAAAATCGTCCAGAGCATATTCTGCGTCTCCCTCCAGAGAAACGAACCGCCCGTGGGAATTGCAATGTCCGGGCCAATTTCCGCCCAATTGCAGACTGTGAATCTCTCTCAGGGCTCGTTCGTCGACGGCTTCGACTTGTCGAGATAGGGACGGAGGTGCCATTCGAGGAACGCCCAGGTGCGGTTCCAGGAATCGCGCTGTTCGGGCGAGTCGACGCGCAGCAGCGTGTTCGGGTCGACACGGCGGCTGAACGCATGGCCGACGCTGCTGCCCCACGGCGCGGGATCCACGTAGATCTTCGTCTCCGTGATGTCCGGTTTGGTTGCCCGCAGCTTGTAGACGAGCATCGAGGCTTCCTCGAAATCGACGTCCTCGTCGTTGGTCGCGACGTGCACGAGCAACGGCGTATTCAGCTTATCGACCTGATAGTACGGCGAGCGCTCGACGTAGATCTCGCGCTTTTCAAACGGCAGGCCGCGGACCCGCTCCTGGGTTGCGAAGCTGCGCTGATAGCCGGGGCCCTTCCAGGAGAGCCGCTGGAAGAGGTTGGTAACCGGGACGATCGCGGCTCCCGCCTGGAACGGATGATTGTCGCGCGTAACCGAGAGGATCGTGATGTAGCCGCCGTGGCTCCAGCCCATCATGCCGACGCGCTCGGGATCGACGTGCGGAAGATTGGCGACCAGATAATCGTACGCACTCATCACATCGTCGACTTCGTAACCACCGTAGTCGATTGCGTTGTGATGCTCTTTCCCGTAACCCGTGCTGCCGCGGTACTCGGGCGCAATCACGACGTAACCGCGCTGCACCGCCTCGATCACAAACGGCAGATAGATCGCGCCCCAGTTGCCGTGCACGCCACCGTGCACCCACACCATCGCCGCGTGTCCCTTCGCACCGCGCTTGTTGAGCGGCTGGAACAGGTACGCGGGGATATCCATGTCCCCGATCTTGCTGCGATACGTGATCTTTTTAAAGTCCATCACGCCCTGGCTGCGCGCGCGATAGATGCTGTCGATCTGTGCCTTCTCGCGGATCGCAGCCTCGTAGTTGGAGACCGGGTGGTCCTCGGGACGATTGGAGACGTACAGGGCACGCGCCCGTGCCGTATCCATGGGCACGACCTGACGCGGACGCTGACCCTGCTGTGCGCTCGCGACGAGCGGGACCAGAAGGAGGGACAGCGCGAGGGTATTCCGACAGAACGCCGGTGAAATCGCGGCTCGCATGATGGCTCCGGATTGTGTGTGAACGTGGTCTCGAATTCTGGAGCGCAACAGCCGGGGCGTCAAACGGAAGCGATCAGCCCGGCCGCGTGCGAGGGCTCGAGCGGGCGCGAAAGGTAAAAGCCCTGTACGAATCTCGTACCGAGCTGGCGCACGCTGGAAAGCTGGCCTTCGGTTTCGACGCCTTCGGCGACGACATCCATCCCGAAGCTTGCGGCGAGGGAAACGATGACGCCGACCAGTTCGCTGGCTTCGGCGCCGTGCTCGAGCCGCGCGATGAAGGAGCGGTCGATCTTGAGCTCGTCGATCGGCAACCGGTGCAGATAGCTGAGCGAGGAGTAACCGGTCCCGAAGTCGTCGATGCAGAAGCGTACACCGAGTTCGCGCAACCTGCCGATCGCGAGTGCGCATGACTCGGGGTTCTGCATCAGCGAGGTTTCGGTGAGTTCGAACATCAGCCGGTCGCCGGGGACACCGGTTTCCGCGAGGAGTGCGGCGATATCGCTGACGAAGTCGGCCTGCGAAAGCTGCTTGCCGGAGACGTTCACGCTGATGCGCGGGAGCTGTTCGCGATCGTGCAGGTCCAGCCATGCCCGGAGCTGCTCGATCACGCTGCGCATCACCCACCGCCCGATTGGTACGATCAGGTTGGTTTCCTCCGCGCGCGGCACAAAGGTCGACGGAAGCAGGAGTCCGCGACGCGGGTGCTGCCAGCGGAGCAGCGCTTCGAAACCTGCAACACGGCCGGAGTTCGTGGTATAGATCGGCTGATAGTGGAGAACGAACTGACCCTGCTGCAGCGCGACGCGCAGAGCAGTGTCGAGCTCGAGTGTGGTTACGGCCGCGGAGTGCATGCGCGCGTTGTACACTTCCTGGCGCGCAGGCCCATCACTCTTGGCGCGGTACATCGCAATGTCCGCATTGCGGAGCAGATCATCAGGTTTGTCCTCCGGCGTTGCGGGCAGCGCGATCCCGATACTGCAGGACATGAAGACGTGCTGACCGGCCACGGCGATCGGCTGTTCGAGCGCGGAATGGATGCGTTCGGCCACCAGCACGGCATCGGTAACGCCGTCGACACGATCGAGCAGAATCGCGAACTCGTCGCCGCCGAGCCTGGCGAGCGTATCCTCCTCACGCACACACTCCCCGACCATTTCGGCGATACGGATCAGCAACTCATCGCCAGCCGCATGGCCCATGCTGTCATTGACCACCTTGAATCGATCGAGGTCGATGAACAGCACGGCGAACAGATCTTCCGCGTGTCGGTGCCAGCGCGCGAGCGCACGGTCGAGCCGGTCGCTGAACAGCGCACGGTTGGGAAGCGCGGTCAGCGTGTCGTGGTATGCGTTGTGGATCAGCCGCTCTTCGGCGCGTTTGCGATCCGTGATGTCGTGGATGATTCCCTGGTAGCCGAGCAGCGCACCGCCCGGCAGGCGCCGCTCCGAAATCGACAGCAGGCCCCAGAGCAGATCACCGCTTTCATGGCGGAGTCGTGCCTCGAAATCGCGGATCGTGCCCTTCGCCATCCACTCCTGTCGGAAAAGCTGCCGATCCGAAGCCGAGGCGAACAGCGTCTCGATGCCGCAACCAACGAGTTCGTGCGCGTAACCGAGCAGTTCCGCCGTGGCGCGGTTGCATTCGATGATCATCCCGCTCACGTCGGTCATGAAGATCGCATCGCGCGACTCCTCGAAAAGCGAGCGGTACTTCGACTCGCTTCCGCGCAGCGCTTCTTCCGCACGTCGACGCTCCGTAACCGGCAGCCCGGTCATAACGACGAACTCGACGGCACCCTCTGCATCGAGCAGCGCCGTTTTCGACCACGCGATCAGGTGCGTCGAACGATCGCGCGCCTGCCACCAACCTTCGTACCGTACCGGATACTGACCGGAGATCAGAAGTTCAAAGTTCGCGATTGCAAGCTCGCGCTCGTCTGCGACGCCGAGAACATCCCACGGCCGAAGTCCGCGGACCTCGCGCATCGTGTAGCCTGACAGATGCTCGCACGTCTGATTGAACTGGACTATGCGACCGTATTTATCCAGAACCAGAATCGCACAGCCTGCCGTTTCGATCACCGCACTCGTAAAATCACGCTCCCACTGCAGCGCGCGCTCCATCTGCGCCTGGCGCTCCCGCGCACGGTGCTGCTCGATCGCATGCCGGATTGTGCGGTGCAGCACCGTACGGTAGATCTGCCCACGCAGCAGGTAGTCGGCGGCGCCCTGCTGAAGCGCTTTCAGCGCGAGCGCCTCCCCATCCGGTGGCGCAATCACCATCACCGGCGCGCGCGGAACCAGCGCCTGCAACAGTGCGAACCCTGTCAGGCCGGGATGTGATGAAAGCGTGAGACTCAGCAGGATCAGATCGTACTGGCCGGTGCGCAGGCAGGGTGTGGCTTCGGTCAGGTCGCGGACGTGTTCAAACGCAAGCTGATCTTCGTACCGCAGCAACTCGGCAATCGTAAGCGCGCCGCTCGGGTCATCATCGATGAGTAGAATCCGGACCCAGGTATCGCCCAACAAACTCCCCCGTTACAGGTCGGCTGCCAGCATCTTCTCCGGCAAACCGTGGACGATCCTGTGTACAATCCGCAATCAAACCCTTAACTTGCTATATTCAAACGAGTTACAACCAACATAACAGTTCTCTGACAACCTGCCTGCAAGGGGCCGACTGGAAAAAGTTTTCGGTGGCTGCGCCTTTTTTGCTGGGTATTCAGTACGAACGGGGGGAGCGGACGCTGGCCCGGCCGCATCATTGCACGGCATGCCGATTGACCGAATGAGTTACATGAGACCTGCAGGAAGTGTTGAATGGAGCGAATCAGTAAAGCGAATGAAGTGACCTTCGCAATTCTGCGCATCGGCGCCGGGTTGCTGTTCATGTTTCATGGCGCGCAGAAATTGTTCGGCTGGTTTGGCGGGTTTGGCGGAACGCCCGGTGCGACGGCGCCGCTGTTTTCGCTGATGGGCCTGGCCGGCGTGCTCGAATTCTTTGGTGGCGCCCTGATCGTACTGGGGCTACTGACGCGTCCGGTTGCCGTTATCCTCACGCTGCAGATGCTGATTGCGTACGGAATGGCGCATATGCCGCACGGCCCGTGGCCGATTCTGAACCAGGGCGAACCGGCGCTGTTATTCGCGGTGATTTTTCTGTTCTTTGCGACGCACGGCGGGGGTCGATTCAGCCTGGACCACACACTCTTCGGACGCAGCCATGAACGCTAGCGCCTGCGGGTCTCCTTCAACTGCTGCATCAGTCTGTCGATCTCGATGCGGTTGTTGACGTAGAACTCGAGGTTCCGCGGATTGATGCCTCCACGAGCCGCGAAGGAATCGGCGGGCACGCCCTGCTGCAGGGCCAACTGGGCCATGGCAACCTGCATGATGGTGTAGGTAATCGTCGCGAAGCGGTGAGCGCTCAGGCCGCTGCTTTCGATTGCCTCCTTTACCGGAGGCACGGCCTCCATCCTCGCCGCGAGCGTGTCGATCGACGCGTCCTCGGCATTGATCGCCATCTGCGCTTCGAGTTCGGGCTGCTGACGAACGACTTTCGAGACGGCAACATTGGCCTGCGCCCAGCGTTCCAGATCCTCCATCGACAATTCGTAGCTGCTGAGCGTTTCCAGATCGCGCCGCTCCGTGGCGGACACGCTGGCGAGGGAATCCGGCGCCTGCTCGTTGGCGGTTTGCTCATCGGTTGCACAAGCGGCGACTGCGGTGAACAGTAGAACGGACGTGCCCCTCATCAAGCGCTTGATCATTTACGCCTCTGCTGCAGCGTTTGTACTTCACAGGATCAGCGAGGCATAGTGCACGAACTGCACCGACGGCTGGAGTTTGATCGCTGCAACGCTGAAGGAGCAGTCGGCGAGACGGCGCCGGTACACAGGCGCGGATCAGGTAGTTACGAAGCGTGCGTACAATTCGTCGAGAGCGCGGCGCGGGTCACCGATGCCGACATGAACAGGCGAGGCCTGCAGCACATCGGAGCGGGGTGCTGTGATCCAGTGGAATCGTTCGGAGGGTGCTGCGAGTGCGAGTGGTCCGGCGGAGCCATCGCCTTCACATACCGCGCAGCACGCAGCAAGATAGCGGGCGAGCAGTTCAGTATCGGCACCGGGTGCACACTCGGCGAGTTGCTTCAGGTCGGTGATCACCCGAATGCCGAGGAAATCCGCAGCCGGTGCATGTACAACCACACCGACATTATGAAATACGCCGAGGTAGACATGCGGCACGGCCCGGAGCAGGGCGAAGCTGTAGGGAACACGACCGTCGCTGCTCATCGCCGGGTCATCCGTCGCTGAACGGGTTGAGTAAGGCGGAACCGCTGTGCGCGCACGGCCTCGTCGACGAACGATCTCGGGTGTGCTACACGCAGCAGCAGGTACTCGCGGTAGCGTGCGCGTGCTTCGCTCGCGTCGCCGAATGAATCCCGGTTCACCGGATCCATCAGCAGTTCGTCGGGCACGGCGGCGAGGACGTCATCGATCAGCTCGGGCGTCATGCGCGGTGCGAGTCGCGCATCGGCACGCACGAGGTCGTCTGCGTGGGAGAGCAGCACGTGATCCCTGATCATCGGGAAAGCGGAACGTGTCCGTGTCTCATCCACGCCACTCCACTGGTGGTGCGCATACAACGCGGCGCCGTGGTCGATCAGCCAGGGCGTGCGTTCCCAGACCAGCAGGTTCGGATTCCGGTGGGTGCGATCGGGATTGGTCAGGAACGCATCGAGCCAGACCAGGTCTGCGGCAAAGGACGGCTCGATGAGGTCGCCGGCGGCGAAGCCATCAAAATTGAAGGCGCCGTCGAGGTATCGCAGCCCGACATTGATGCCGTGGCTCGCGCGCAACAGTTCCTGGATCTCGGGATCCGGTTCACTGCGGCCGAACGCTTCGTCGATGTCGAGCAGGACCAGTTCAGGTACGCGGAAGCCGAGTGCGCGTGCGATTTCGGCGACGATAATTTCGGCGACCAGTGCTTTCGGCCCCTGCCCTGCGCCGCGGAACTTGGCCACGAACAGCCCGGCATCGGTATCGATGATGGCGGGGAGCGAACCACCTTCGCGCAGCGGCTGCACGTACCGCGAACCGATGTACCTGGGCAACACACTCATGGTGCGGAACGTACACGTGCGGCCACCGGTCGCGCGAGTGGCGGCGAAAAAACCCGAACTCCTGACGTTCGCTTCCGTTTCTGCCGACGGCATTTCTCTACGATGGAAGGGAGAATACAGGGAACTCGACCTGTCGAACGCGGAAGGTGACGCATGGCCACGCTGGTGCAACGGACGACCGGATTGCCGTCGGGAGAAGTGATCCCGATCCTGGGTCAGGGGACCTGGCACATGGGGGAAGACCGTCGCAAACGGACACAGGAAATCGCCGCGCTGCGAACCGGGATCGAACTCGGACTTTCCGTCATCGATACTGCGGAGATGTACGGCGACGGCGCGGCCGAAGAGCTGCTCGCCGAAGCGATACTCGGAAGACGTGACGATGTGTTTCTGGTCAGCAAGGTGCTGCCTGAAAACGCCGCGCGTGGCGATGTGATCGAAGCCTGTGCGCGGAGCCTGCGACGACTGCGCACCGATCACATCGACCTGTATCTGCTGCACTGGCGCGGGCTGGTTCCGCTCGAGGAGACGCTCGCGGGGTTCGAAGCGCTGCAACAGGCGGGGCATATCCGGTACTGGGGGGTCAGCAACTTCGACACCCCCGACATGGAACAGCTCGTCCAGCTTCCGGGCGGCGATGCGGTCGCCAGCGACCAGGTGCTCTATAACCTGATGCGGCGCGGAGTCGAGTACGACCTGCTGCCGTGGTGCCGGATGCGCAACATCCCGGTGATGGCGTACTCGCCGATCGAGCAGGGACGCCTGCTGAAACATCCGACGGTCCGTGCCATCGCGCTGCGCTACGGCGCAACACCCGCGCAGATCGCCCTCGCCTGGGTGCTGCGCCAGGAGGGCGTGGTTGCGATTCCGAAAGCCGCGACGCCGGCACATGTCCGCGAGAACCGCGAGGCGCTCGAGATCCGGCTGAGCGGCGAGGACATCGCGGCGCTGGACGTCGCATTCCCGCCACCCGAGGAGAAGCTGCCACTGGAACTGCTGTAAAGCAGTGCGGTTTTGAGCCGCGTGGGACAAAGTCGGTTCGCGGACGGTAGAATCAGCACACCGGTTTGAACCACCCGTGCGTTGGCAGAAATCTGCCGCGCCGGGCGTATTCCTGGATGTGATGAGAATACCATTCGCGCTTGTCCTGACGATCCTGTATGCCGCGGCACTGCCGGGGAAGGCATTCGCCCAGCGGAGCGAACACAGCCTGAGCCTGTCGGGTGCGGTTTACGATGCGAGCACTACGGCGCCACTCGCTGGCGCGACGCTCGTGCTGCAGCCGGAGGTGCTGGGCGCCTTCCCTGCCGGCCCCGCCGCCGGATCCGCCTTCGCGACGTCTTCCCGCGTACTCGTTAGCAACACATACGGCAGCTACCGATTCACGGACCTGCCAGCCGGGGTGTACCGGTTGTACGTGACACGCATCAGCTACCGCCCGTATTCCGTGGTCGTTGAACTGCGTGAGCCGCCGGTGCTTCCGGTTTCGGTCGCGCTGGTGCCGGAGCCGCTCGCAATGCCTGCGCTCGAATTGACCTGGGTCAGTCGCGGGCCCTTCACCGAAGGGAATGAGCTCGATGCGACGGTCGACGCGGCACGGCTGTTTGCGCTCGAACGTCGCCGCCACCAGTTCCTCGCCACCGATGTGCGCGAGCTCACCCACGTCGACGTTTCAGAAGCCGTAACCCTCGGTGAACCGGATGTACTGCGCGCGCTGCAGCGGCTGCCCGGCGTCTCATCGCGCAGCGATTACAAGGCCGAACTATGGAGCCGCGGTGCGGGCTGGGCGCACACACGAGTGTTTTTCGATGGCGTCCCGCTGTTCAATCCGCTGCACGCGCTCGGCATGGTGTCGGGCATCGGCTCGAATGCCGTAGGCGCGGTGTGGTACCACCCTGGATCGCGCTCGGCCTCGATCGGCGAGGGCGCGGCAGCGGTTGTCGACCTGGAGAGCCGCCGTGCGACCGGCGCTGGCGAAGTGAATGTCAATGGCGATCTGTCGCTGATGAGCGCGGGGCTGGCGATGGACCAGCGCGTGCTCAACGGCCGTGCGGGGTGGATGCTGTCCGGCCGACGCACCTACCTCGACTGGCTGACCTCGCTTGCCCGGCAGGCGACGGGACGTGAGCGGGCCAGCTTCCCCTACGGATTCGCTGAAGTTGCCGGCCGGCTCGACGCCTGGGTGGCGCCGCGTACGGCGCTGGAAGCGAGCTGGCTGTGGGAGGGCGATCACCTGACCAGCGCGGATCCCGGCGCCGAACTGGCACGGCGTGCGGAGTGGGGCAACACGGCAGCACGGGTATCGCTGACCGCGCCGATCGGCGACTGGTACCTCCGACACACAGTGAGCACGAGTGAACACGACGCCGCGGTGCGGAGTGAGCGCGCCGAACTGATCGGTTATCCCGCACCGGTCGTGATGGCGCCGGGGTGGGACAGCGAATCGCGCATTCGTCAGGTTGCCGTGACCGGCACATTGTGGAACCAGCCGATCTCGACCGCCGGTGCAGGCTGGTCATTCGGCTACAGCCTCGAACGGCAGAACGCGCGGTATTACGGCCCGCCTGCATTGCCGGTCCCGGGCCGGCTCGACTCGTACACATACGCGGATTCCCCGCCGCTGCGCTGGGATGTGAATCGCACGATCGGTGTGCTGTGGGGCGAGCGTGCCTGGAAGCCGCACGCGACCGTTGGGGTGCGCGCCGGGCTGCGCGCCGAGGCGGGCGAGAAAACGGTGAACACCGGCTCGCTTCACCTTTCCCCGCGGTTGTCGATTCGTTACGAGCCCGTTCCGGAAGTCGCGATTTCGGGCGGGTACTCGCGCGTGCACCAGTACGCACAGGCGATTGCCCCCGGGGGTGTCCACATCGCGAGCCTGAGCACGGCCGAAGTGTGGGTGCTCGCGGATGACCGAACCGTGCCGACGCTGCGCTCCGACATCTTCACCGCGGGCATGGAGACCTGGCTGGGGCCGGGCCGTATCGTCTCGCTGAATTCCTTCTACCGCGACGCGACCGGCCTTGCCACGGCAGACCCTCGGCCGGGTGCACTTCTGGACCGCGAGATTTTTGTAGCCGGCGACAACCGCGCGTACGGCGTCGAGGCATCGGTCCGACAGATCACGGGTCAGCTTACCGGCTCGGTTTCCTACACACTGAGCAAGTCCGAGACGGATGCGGCGGGACTCGAATTTCCGGCACTGGCGGATCGGCGGCATGTCCTCGACGCGACGGCGTTGTTCCGCGTGCATCCGAGCATGCGTGCAGGTGCCGCATTCACCGCGGCGACAGGGGTCCCGTTTACACGCACCATCGCAACAGCGGAAGAGTGCAGACAGATCGCCGGCTGTGATCAAACCCGACTGCCGTGGCTCGCGGCACCGAACGACGAACGCGCGCCGTACTTCGCGAGCCTCGACCTGCTGTTCGACTGGAGCGCGCGCATCCGCGATGTCGAACTTGGCGCGTACGTGCAGTTGCGCAACGCGCTCAACCGCCGCAACGCAACCGTCTATACCGGCGAAGCGGGGATCTGTCCGCTGTCGCAATGTGAAGGCATTCCGCAGAGTGCGTACGAACGCGGCGTGCCGCGGCTTCCGGTGATTGGGATCCGTGTCCGTTACTGAACAACACGCAACCGAACTCTACGCCGAGCTCTATGAGCCTTTGCGTCGCTACCTCGCCCGGTTCACGGGCGATGCGGACCTGGCGGCGGACATCGCGCAGGAAGCCTTCGTGCGCCTGCTCGAGCGGCCGCCCGAGAGTGCGGCGCGACCCTGGCTCTTCCGCGTCGCGACAAATCTCGCGCGTGATGATCGTCGTGCTCGTACCAGGCATCGGCTGCTCGGCTTTCGCGGCCGGGCACAACTGGCACACGCCGATCCACCGCCTTCGCCGGAGCAGGCGGTCGATCGAACCACAGCGCGGCAGCTCGTGAATCGTGCGCTGGAAGCTTTATCGCCCAAGGAGCGCATGGCGCTTTTGATGAGAGAAGAAGGATTTGCACACCGGGAGATCGCCGAAGCAGTCGGCACGACGACCGGTTCCGTTGGCACCCTGCTGGCGCGCGCCATTGCCAAGGCCGCGTCACGGCTCCAGCAGCCGCAGGAGGATTGATGACTACCCGGATTTCGAGCGCGCATCTCGAACTCGATGAACTGCAGCGCATTCTCGACAATGAATGCGACATTTCCGAACACACCTATGCGGTCACGCATCTGCGCACATGCAGCCAATGCGCAGCAGAACTGCGCACCCTCGAGCAGCAGGCTGCACTGGTCCGCGGCTGGCTGCAGCAGGCAGCCTTCGAGGACGGGGTTGCCGATGAGGTTGCTTCGCCCGCGTTGCTGCGCGACGCAGAACGGGGGCGAATCGTGCCGATGGCGTCGCGGCGGAAACCAGCGCTGCTGGACCAGAGCTGGCTGCGCGTGGCCGCCGTACTGGTTCTGCTCGCGACTCCGGTTGCAGCATCATCTGACGTCCGCGGCTGGATCGCGCAACGGCTCGGCCTCGCCCCGGTAGAGCCTGTCAACGAGGTGATCGCCGATCCGGATCCTGCCTCTGCCCGTGCCGGCGGGGTCATCCGCTTTGTGCCTGCGGCGGGCTCCTTCGAGTTGTTCATCGCTTCGCGTCAGCAGGCAGGTACGCTCGAGATCGTCGCGGGTGAACAATCCGACGCGGTTCTCCAGATCGACGGCGCGGTTGGCGCCGGTCCCATCGTATCCGAGCACGAACTGCGGATCCACAACGAGTCGACTTCGACCGCGAGTTATCGTTTGCGCGTTCCGGCGAATGTTACGCGGGTGGTTGTGAGGATCGCAGGGGAGAAGGCGCAGCAGGTTGAAGGAGTGGAGTTGCGGGAGGGGGTCAGGCTTTTGTTGGGGAACTGAGATTCACTGCATACGGCAGGGACTGCATGCGGCAGGAACTGCATACGGCAGGAACTGCATACGGCAGGAACTGCATACGGCAGGAACTGCATACGGCAGGAACTGCATACGGCAGGAACTGCATACGGCAGGAACTGCATACGGCAGGAACT
>Ga0182743_1001762_pt1 | contig 20318 bp, 21 predicted proteins | sample eDN3rd30CKraftOP_FD_128522 | JGI IMG/M metagenome (GOLD analysis project Ga0182743, IMG submission 128522) | Enriched Organic Plus compost microbial communities from Emeryville, California, USA - eDNA 3rd pass 30_C Kraft OP (version 2) (version 2) ... | reverse complement strand
TCAGCCCCGGTCCGGCCGGGATCGCCAGCTTTGCCAGCAAGCAGCGATGCGATCCTGTCCCACTGTCCGTCGCTCAGCTCATATCGTTTCGTCTCCGCTTCACAGGCCTCCGTGCTCAACACGAAGGCCTGTGAAGCACTCATCAGCCGATTTGGGAACCTTGAATGGCGATCAGGTCTAGCGCGGTGCCGCGGCGCGGCGCAGGCGATCATTGATCGCCGCGCCCAACCCATGCTCGGGCACCGGCGCGACGGCAAGAGGGCGGCCTGCCTCATCCGCGCGGCGCAAAAGATCGAAAAGCCGTGCGGCCGCCTCGGTCAGATCACCGCTTTCGCTTAGCGTCATCTCGCCCGTTACCGACCCGAAGCCGATCAAAAGCTCACCCGGCAAGGCCTTGTCGGCGTTCAGCCGCAGGCTGGCGCGCGGGGCATAATGGCTGGTCAGTTGCCCCGGCGCATTCGGCGCATCGGGATTGGCGACGGGGTGCAACAGGGGCTGACCCAGCACGGCCTCGATCTCTTCGGCGGCGACGCCTCCGGGGCGCAGCAGGGCCGCGCGGCCTTCGGTCCAGCCAACGATGGTCGATTCGACTCCCACCGGGCAGGCCCCGGCATCCAGCACCGCCGCGATACGCCCGCCAAGCCCGGTGTCAGGATCAGCGACATGTGCCGCCGTGGTCGGGCTGACCCGGCCCGAGGGATTGGCAGAGGGCGCGGCCAAGGGTCCGTCAAACGTACGCAACAGCTCTTGCGCCGCTGGATGGGCGGGCACGCGAATCGCCACGGTGCTGAGCCCTGCCGTGACAAGCGAGGCGATGCCCGAATCTTCGCGCAGCGGCAGCACCAGCGTCAGCGCGCCCGGCCAGAACCTGTGCGCCAACGCCAGTGCCTCGGGTCCAAGGACCGCGATACGTCCGGCCGCAGCAATATCCGGCAGATGGACGATCAGCGGATTAAAGGACGGACGGCCCTTGGCCTCATAAATACGCGCAACGGCAAGGGGGTTGCGCGCATCGCCGGCAAGGCCATAGACCGTCTCGGTCGGGATGGCGACCAGTTCGCCCCGCGCCAGCAGTTCGGCCGCGGCGCGCAGCCCCCGAAGGTCATGACCTAGTATCTCGGTATGCATTCGTTACGTCGGGTTGTGGTTGATGGGCGTGGGCCCACAAATATGATCGAGACCCAAAGGATCAGTTACGCGCCGCAACAGGGTTTGCCAAGGCGCCAGAGGGAGACAGCGCGGATGGCCTATCAAGCCCCGGTCGAACAGATCGAGTTCATCCTGAACAGGATCGTGTCCTTTCCGGACCTGTCCGCCACCACACGCTTTGCCGAAGCAACAGCCGAGACCGCGACCGCGATCCTGACCGAGGCGGGCAAGCTTGCGACCGAGGTAATCGCACCGGTGAACCGCGCGGGCGACCTGACCCCTGCCCGGCTTGAAAACGGCAAGCTGCGCTCTTCGCCCGGCTATGCCGAGGCATTTCGCGCGCTGGCCGAGGGCGGCTGGATCGGCCTTGCCGCCAACCCCGAATATGGCGGCATGGGCCTGCCGCAATCGCTGAACATGGCGGTAAACGAGATGGTCGCTTCGGGCTGTCTTGCACTGCAACTGAACCCGCTGCTGACGCAGGGCCAGATCGAGGCGCTGGAACACCACGGCAGTGATGAGCTTAAGGCGCTTTACCTGCCGCGGCTGATCTCGGGCGAATGGTCGGGAACGATGAACCTGACCGAACCTCAGGCCGGTTCGGATGTTGGCGCCCTGACCACCCGCGCCGAACGCGCCGGGGACGGCACCTATCGTATCACCGGGCAAAAAATCTTTATCACCTGGGGCGACAGCGATGTGACCGAGAATGTCTGCCACCTGGTCCTTGCCCGACTGCCCGACGGCGGGCCGGGTACACGCGGCATCAGCCTGTTCATGGTACCGAAACTCATCCCCGACGAAAACGGCAATCCGGGCGTTGCAAACGATCTGCGCACCGTCAGCCTTGAACACAAGCTGGGCATCCACGGCAGCCCGACCTGCGTGATGAGCTTTGAGGGCGCGAAAGGCTGGCTCGTGGGCGAAGAACACAAGGGCATGGCCGCCATGTTCACGATGATGAACGCCGCCCGGCTGGGCGTCGGCGTGCAGGGCGTCGCACAGGCCGAGGCCGCCTTGCAGCAGGCCACAGCCTATGCCGCCGAGCGGGTGCAGATGGGTCCGATCATCCGCCATCCCGATGTGCGCCGGATGCTTGCCACCTCGCGCGCCGAGGTCTTTGCCGCCCGCGCGATCTGTCTTGGCTGCGCGGTGGCGCTGGATATGGCGCGCGCCACTGGGCAAGAGGAATGGGCCGCGCGCGCGGCCTTTCTGACCCCGATCGCCAAAGCCCATGGCACCGATGTCGGCATTCGCATTGCCGATACCGCGGTACAGGTTCATGGCGGCATGGGCTTTATCGAGGAAACCGGCGCGGCCCAATATCTGCGCGACGTCCGCATCACCGCGATCTACGAAGGCACGAACGGCATTCAGGCCATGGATCTGGTCGGCCGCAAACTGTCGGACGGCGGAGCGGCGGCAATGGCGCTGCTGGACGAGATCCTTGATGGGGCAAAGGCCGCGCAGCCAGCCGAACCGGATCTGGCCAATCAGGTCTGGCAGGCCGCCGAAACCCTGCGCGAAGCGACGCAAGAGCTGCTGGGTCTCGATATGGCCGACCGTTTCGCCGGCGCGGTGCCTTATCTTTCGGCCTTTGCCAGGGTGCTTGGCGCGCATTACCACCTGCGCGCGGCGACCCAGGGCGGCAACAAGCCTCTGGCCCGCATCTATATCACCCGCATCCTGCCGCAGTTTTCTGCCGATCTGGCCGCCGCCCGCGCCGGTGTCTCGGACCTTGAGGCGCTTGACGACGCAGCCCTGTCAGGCCAGATGGCCGGGTGATACGCAGCGAGACACATAATCCCCCACCCGAGGGCGAGGCGCATGAAATCGCCCCGGGTGCGTTCTGGTTACAGCTGCCCCTGCCATTCAAGCCCGATACAGTGAATGTCTATGCCTTTCACGATGCGGATGGCTGGACGGTGGTGGATACGGGTCTGGATACCCGGCGGACGCGCGCAATCTGGCAAGGCATCCTGCAAGGGCCGCTTGCCGGGGCACCGGTGCGCCGGCTGATCGCTACCCATCACCACATCGACCATATCGGCCTTGCCGGGTGGTTTCTTTCACAGGGGGCCGAGCTGTGGACCTCGCGCACGGCATGGCTGACCGCGCGCATGGGCATTCTTGACGTGCAAGAGCGCCCGACCCCGCAGGCCATCGCCTTTTGGCGCCGCGCAGGTATGCCGCCCGAACTGATCGAGGAACGCAGCCACGAACGTCCCTTTAACAGCGCCGATGTCTGCGCGCCCCTGCCCCCCGGCTATCGCCGCCTGCACGAGGGACAGGAGATCGCCTTTGGCGGGCGGCGCTGGGTGGTACGCATGGGGCACGGCCACGCGCCCGAACATGTCACGCTATGGTCGCTCAACGACGATCTGGTGATCGGCGGAGATCAGATGCTGGCGACCATCTCGCCCAATCTCGGCGTCTATCCGACCGAGCCCGAGGCCGATACCGTCGGCGACTGGCTGGAAAGCTGCGACCGGCTGGCGCAGTTCGCCCGGCCTGACCAGCTGATTCTGCCCGGCCACAAGTTGCCTTATCGCGGGCTGCCGACCCGGCTGCGCCAGCTGGCCGAGAATCAGCGCGCCGCGCTTGACCGTCTGGTCGAGGGACTGCAGCACGAGCCGCTGACCGTGGTGGGGTGCTTTCCCCTGCTCTATCGCCGCCCGATCGCCAAGCCCGAATTCGGCCTGGCACTGGCCGAGGCAGTCGGACACATCAACCACCTGCATGCCACAGGCCGGGTGTGGCCGGTGGGCAAGACTGAGGGCGGAGCGGTGCTCTGGGGGGCGTGACACGGCCTCGACCTTGCGCTATCCCTGCGCCAGACGCATCGTATCGTTCACGGACAGGATCATGGCCTCGCATCACGAAATCACCGATCACAAACACGGCGAAATGGACATCCGTCATCAGCAGGCGACCTTTGCCGGCTTCATCAAGGCTTCGACCTGGGTTGGTGCCCTGGCCATTGTCGTGCTGGTGTTCCTGGCGCTGACCAACGCCTGAACCTGACCGGGGAAAATCGAACATGCAAAGGCGTGCCTTCCTTGCGCTGGGGCTGCCAGCCGTGCTTGCGGCCTGCGGAGCCGACAACAAATGGGCCAGCGACGAAGCCGTCCGGCGCGCCCGCTATGTCTCGAATGAGCCTCCTTCGATCACGCTGTTCAGCGTCATCGGCATCCCGCGTGGCGAGGGCGGGCATTCCGCGCTGATGATCAACGGCAGCCAGCGGGTGATCTATGACCCCGCCGGCAGCTGGGAACACCCTGCGATCCCCGAACGCCATGACGTGCTGTACGGGATCACCCCGAACTTCAAGAATTTCTATATCGATTACCACGCCCGCTCGACCTATTGGGTGGCCGAGGACACGGTGCAGGTGCCGCTGGCCATCGCCGATGCCGCGATCCGCTCGGTCGAGCAGCAGGGTGCCGCGAACAAAAGCTTCTGCGCCGTCAACACCGGTCAGGCATTGCGCCGCGTTCCGGGCTTTGAGGGCGCACCGACCGGCTTTTCGGTGACCAAGCTGCGCAACTGGTTCCTGACCCTCCCCGGCGTCACCTCAAAACGCCATATGGACGGCGATCCGGCCAATAACCATGACGTGCTTTTGCGCCAGAAAAGCGGCGTAATCGCCGGTTATGGCAAGGACGGCCAGCTTCACGCCATGAAATAAAGCGCGGTGTAAAGGACGGTCATCCCGGCAAGGATGGCCGCCAGAACGTTGCGCGTCAGCACCCCTACCGCCACGGCTGCAACCGCCGCAATCATCCGCGCGGGGTCGGGTTCGCCATGCGTCGCCGCAGGCCAGACGACCAGTGGCGCGACAATAGCCGGCAGCACGCCCACCGCCGTATAACGCAGCATCCGCTGGGCCCAGATCGGCATCGGCCGGCTGCCAAAGATACCCAGAAAGGACCAGCGCAGCCCATAGGTCCCCAGCCCCACCGCCACAATGATCAGCCAGATCGTCGAGTCACTGTAGCCGGTCACAGGCGCGCTCCGTTTCTGCGCTCCATAAGCGCCTCGACCACGGCGCCGGTGATCATGGCAAGCGGTGCCGCAACGAACAGCCCCAGCCCTGAGGGCAGGAAGGCAAAGATCAGCGAACCCACAACGGCAACCAGCGCCGCCGCGACATGGGCGGGGGTGCGCAGCATGGGCGAGATCAGCGCCAGAAAGGTGATCGGCATGGCGAAATCCAGCGCCCAGTCCTCGGGGATGGATTTGCCCAGCCAAAAGCCCAGCAGCATCGCCACCACCCATACCGGGCAGGTTGCCAGCACCGAGCCAAGGAAATAGCCGACACGCTGATCAATGCTCAGCCGCGGGTGCTTTTCGTAATGCTGGATCGACAGCGCATAGCTTTGGTCGATCAGCGCATAGGCGATCCACGCCCGGTCACGCGGCCGCGCCGCGCCCAGCCATGGCACAAGCGAAGCCGAATACATCGCCATGCGCAGATTGACCGCGATGGCTGACACGATGATGACCAGCACCGGCGCATGATCGGTCAGCAACTGGACGGCAGTGAACTGCGAGGCCCCGGCCAGTACCAGCACCGTAAAGCCGACGGTCTGTGCCAGATCCAGCCCCGCCTCAGATGCGACGACGCCGAAAAGCATGCCAAAAGGCATAAGCACAAGGATAAAGGGCAGCGCCTGCAAAAACCCGTGGCGCACGCATTGTGCGGGGCTGCGCTGCAGGGCGCGGCTCTGTTCGGGGGACAGATGGGGACTGGCCGCAAGTTCGGCTTGCGCGGACATGATGAAACTGGCTCGAGATAACGTTATGGCTGGCCGCACCTTCGCCAAAACCGCGAGCCGATACAAGGACCGAAAATCAGGACCCGAATGCCCGGACCACTGACCCCACCCCGTATCTTGCGCGGCATCCCCGATGAATTGCAGGGCGCTGTGGCGGCGCTCTACTGGCGTCATTTCGGTGCGCAGATCTCGCCCCTGCCTGCCCGGGCGCGACAGGGCGTTGCGCTGATCCGTACCGCCATGCGGCCCGGACAGGCGCTTGTCGCCCTGTCCCCGGCAGGCAGCCTTGTCGGGGTCGCGGGACTGCGCGATGCGAATGGCGGCTTCCTCAGCCCGGACGCCGGGGGCTTTGTTGCCGCATGGGGTCCGTTTGGCGGACGACTGCGGCATCTGACGACAGCACTGTATCTTGGCGGGGGTGAGACGACGGATCTGGTGCTGGACGGGGTCGCGGTGCGGCCTGAGTGGCGGCGGCGCGGCATCGCCCGCGCTTTGGTCAAAGCCGCTGCCGCCCATGCTCGCGAATTTGGGTATCCTGCCCTGAGGGCCGAGGTTCATGCCCGGAACCACGCCGCACTGGCTGCATGGCAGGCGATGGGGTTTCGGCACCTCGGGCGGGAAAGACTGGGCTGGCCATGGTCGGCCCCTGCCCATGTTCTACGGATGGCCGTCTAGGCGTCGCCTTCGGCCTGTGCCTCTTCCGCACTCTCGTCCCGGCCCAGCATACCGGTTACTTGCGCAAGCAGCGTAAAGGCCCGGCCCGAGCGGCTTTCAGCCAGCGCCGCCAACAGCTGCGGATCGCTGTCCTGAACCTTACGGCTTAACAGGCGGTCGAAATGGCGCAGAAAGTGATGGGCCACATCGCGAAAGACTTCGTCGCTGCGCAGCATGGTACCGGCGGTGGCAAGCGCGGTCTCATCACGGATCGTAGCCAGCTCAGCCACCGCCTCTCCGCGTGCGCCCTCGGCAAAGCGGCGCCACAGGGCGGGGTCGGCCTCGGCCAGTTCAAGCTCATCCATATAAACGCCCTGACCGGCCAGCAGCGTGACGACATCCTGTGCGGCGCGGATCAGCCGGGCCATCCCGGGATCAGCAAGCGCCAGGCGCAGGCTGCGAATCGCCTCGCGGTCCTCGGGGCCGTCAGGAAAATTCAGGGCGTAGAAAAGTTCGGTCGCGGTCAATTCGGTCGCGGGGGGCGAATCAAGCTCCAGCGAGGCCTGGCGCGCATCCGCTGCCGGGCGCGGCGCGGGTGGGACGGCGCTGCGGCGTGGGGTCCGGCGCGGCTCGGCATCATGGCGATCGGCGGGGATGCCGAGGTCTGACGGGTCCTGACCCTGCATGCGGGCCAGGATGGTGCGCAGCTCTTCGGCCTCGTGGCGCAGCGCCAGAAGGCTGCGTGCCGACCAGACCGCCAGCCAGATCAACGCCAGCGGCAAAAGCAGACCGACCAGCCAGACCGGCCAGCCCGCGCCGCCTTCAGAATCGGAGCCGATCAGCGCGAAAAGCCCAGCCAAGGCCAGCCATGCAACACTTGCCGCCGCACCGGCGATCAGCACGCGGTTGCGGGCCTGTTCGACCGCGACCCGGCGCAGAGCATCAAGCGAATCCATGCGCCCCGCCCCACCGGTCAGACATAACGGACCGAAATGATCTCATAGGATTTCTCGCCGCCAGGGGTCACCACCTCGACGCTGTCGCCCTCTTCCTTGCCGATCAGGGCACGGGCCAAGGGCGAGCGGATGTTCAAAAGGCCGCGCTCCAGATCCGCCTCGGCCTCGCCGACGACCTGATAGGTGCGCTCTTCTTCGGTGTCCTCGTCAAGCAGCGTGACGGTCGCACCGAACTTGATGCTGCCGCTCAGCTTTGAGGGGTCGATGACCTCGGCCCGCGACAGGATCACCTCAAGCTCTTTGATACGGCCTTCGACAAAGCTCTGCTTTTCGCGCGCTGCATGGTATTCGGCGTTTTCCGACAGATCGCCATGCTCCCGGGCCTCGGCGATGGCGCGGATCACCGCAGGACGCTGAACCGAGCGCAATTCGCGCAGTTCCTCATCCAGCTGGTCATAGCCCGCGCGGGTCATCGGTATCTTTTCCATTCCAGTCCTTCCGGTCGCAGCCAGGCGACCCCAGTCAACGCGAAACAAGGTGTTGGAACGCCCCCGGCCTTTGGCCGAGGGCGCCCGCTGAAAAATCCGCCGGCATCGTGTATCGTTCCGATCTTTCTTGCAAGCCCCGCCGCCAGTACTCTGCAAGAGGCCGCCTAAGAAGAGGTCGCAGTTTGATTATGCTGCGTCGCGTTACGATTGCCCGCAAGATTATTACGCGCTAGGTGTGCAACGCAGATTCACGAGCCAGGGATAACTGAGGGGCCGAGCCATGTCTGAAATCGTCCGCGAGTCGATGGAATATGATGTCGTTATCGTTGGCGGTGGGCCTGCCGGCCTTTCTGCAGCGATCCGGCTGAAGCAGATCAACCCCGAACTGTCGGTGGTGCTGCTTGAGAAGGGGTCCGAGATCGGGGCACATATTCTGTCGGGTGCGGTGCTGGACCCCTCGGGGCTGGACCGGCTGATCCCCGACTGGCGCGAAAAAGGTGCTCCGATCTCGACCGAGGTCATCGAGGATAACTTCTATATCCTTGGCCCGCAGGGCCAGGTCCGGGTGCCGAACTGGCCGATGCCGCCCCTGATGAACAACCACGGCAAATATATCGTGTCGATGGGCAATGTCTGCCGCTGGCTTGCCGAACAGGCCGAAGCGCTGGAGGTCGAGATCTTCCCCGGCATGGCCTGTTCGCAACTGGTCTATGAGGGCGACCGCGTCGTCGGCGTCGTTGCGGGTGAAATGGGGCTTGAGGCCGACGGCACCCCCGGCCCGTCCTATGAGCCCGGCATGGAACTGCGCGGCAAATATGTGCTGATCGCCGAGGGCGTGCGCGGCAGTCTCGCCAAGGAGCTGATCAATAAATACAGCCTCTCTGCCGGGCATGAGCCGCAGAAATTCGGCATCGGCATGAAAGAGATCTGGGAGATCGAGCCCTCCAAGGCCAGGCCGGGCAAGGTCACCCACACGATGGGCTGGCCGCTGGGCAAAAACGCAGGCGGCGGCAGCTTCATCTATCACCTTGAGGGTAATCAGGTGCTTGTCGGCTTTGTCGTCCACCTGAACTACGCCAACCCGCACCTTTATCCTTATATGGAGTTCCAGCGGTTCAAGCATCATCCGCTGGTCGCTGACCTGCTCGAAGGCGGCAAGCGCGTCGCCTATGGTGCCCGCGCGATTTCCGAGGGCGGCTGGCAGTCGATCCCGAAACTGACTGTCCCGGGGGCGGCTCTGCTTGGCTGTTCGGCCGGTCTGGTGAACGTGCCGCGCATCAAGGGCAACCACAACGCCATGCTGTCGGGCATCGCCGCAGCCGAGGCCGCAGCCGCCGCCATCGCCGCGGGCCGCGCGGGCGACGAGCTTGCCGAATATGAGGCCGACGTCCGTTCGGGTCCCATCGCCCGCGACCTCAAGCCGGTGCGCAACGTCAAGCCGATCTGGTCGAAACTTGGCCTTTGGGCCAGCCTTGCGCTAGGCGGCTTTGACATGTGGGTGGCAAACCTGACCGGCTGGAACCCCCTTGGCACCTGGAAACACGGCAAGACGGATGCCGAGGCAACCGGCAAGGCGGCCGATTTCCAGCCCATCGAATATCCCAGGCCTGACGGGAAGCTGTCCTTTGACCGGCTGACCAACGTGGCGTTTTCCTTTACCAACCACGAGGAAAGCCAGCCCTGTCACCTGAAGCTCAAGGACCCCTCGGTACCGATTGCGGTGAACCTGCCGCTTTATGCCGAGCCGGCGCAACGCTATTGCCCGGCCGGGGTCTATGAGGTGCTTGATGGGCCAGAAGGGCCGCGCTTCCAGATCAACTTCCAGAACTGCGTCCACTGCAAGACCTGCGACATCAAGGACCCCAGCCAGAACATCAACTGGACAACACCACAAGGCGGCGACGGACCAAACTACCCGAATATGTGATCGCACATAGGTGCGACATGCCTGCCGCAGCGTTGCCCATCGACGCTGCGGCGGCTAGGGTTCAGCGCAAACTGCCTAGACATGGGCCCAAGCCGTGACCACAAGACTGATCCCGCTGGCGCTGATCGCGCTGACCGCCGCGCCGCTGCCTCAGGGCGCCGCCATGGCTGCCCCCCTGCTTGCTCAGGCCGAAGCCCCCGCCGCGCCGGACAGTGAGCGGCCGGCCCACCGCCCCGAGCCCCCCGCGCCTGAAATTCGCGGGCTGGCCGGTCCCTATCTGGCGGCGCGCATGGCCGCGATCCAGAACGACTTTTCCACCGCCGCCGACTATTACCTGCAGGCACTGGCCCATGCAGACAGCGACCCCTATCTGCAGGACAGCGCCCTAGTCGCGCTGATCTCGACCGGCGAGATGGAGCGGGCCACTGCGCTTGCCGTCACCATGTCCGATCAGGGCCGCGCCACCGATCTGGCCAAGCTGGTCCAGCGCACCGAAATGGCGCGCACCGGGCGCTGGGACGCACTTGTCTCGGCCATCGGGGATGTGCCCGCGTCCCGTGGAGGCGATACGTCCGACGGCACCGTGCTCGTCGATGGGCTGATGCACGCCTGGGCGCAGCTTGGTTCCGGCCGCGCCGGCGAATCGCTGACCGAGTTCAAGCAGCTGACCAAGCTGCGCGGCGCAGCTTCGATGGTGAACTACCATCTGGCGTTGGCCAAGGCGCAGGTCGGCGACTTTGAAGGGGCCGAGCTGCTGCTGGCTGATCCCGCGACCGGCGCCCATATTCTGGGCATCATCGCGCATGCGCAGGTGCTGTCGCAGCTGGAACGCAACCGCGACGCCATCGCCATGCTTGAGGAAACCCCCGGCTTTGCCGAAGAGCCCTATCTCGTGGCGCTGCGCGACCGGTTGGCCAAGGGCGAGACGCTGCCCTTTGAATCAGTGCGCACCCCGGCTGACGGGATCGCGCAGGTCTTTCTGACCTTCGGCTCGGTTCTGGCCAGCAGCGATGAGCCTGACCCGCTGGCGCTGATCCATGCCCGGCTGGCCGAATATCTTGCCCCCGATCTGGGCGAGGCACGGTTGCTTGCCGCCCAGCTTTTGCAAGGATTCGGCCAGTTTGACCTTGCCGAACGCGAATTCGAAGAGCTGCGCGAACAGGGCGAAATGCGCCCAATCGCCGAACTGTCGCGCATCGACGCGCTGGCCCGCGCCGACCGGCTGGCCGATGCTGAAAAAGCAACTCTGGCGCTGACCGCCACCCATCCCGAGCTGGCTCAGGGCTGGATCGCGCTTGGTGACATCCTGCGCCAGCAGGACAAGTTCAGTCAGGCCATCCCGGCCTATGACAAGGCGCTCAGCCTTCTGGGCGAGGACAACCCCGAGGCACGCTGGTTCCCGCTTTATGCGCGTGGCATCGCGCTGGAACGCTCGGGCCAGTTCACCAAAGCCGAGGCCGATTTCCGCGCCGCACTGAAAATTCGTCCTGATTCGGCGCAGGTGCTGAACTATCTGGGCTACAGCCTCGTCGATCGTAACGAAAAACTGGAAGAGGCGCTCAAGCTGATCCAGCGCGCGGTCGATCTGCGGCCTACTGACGGCTATATCCTTGATTCGCTGGCCTGGGCCTATTTCCGCCTTGGCCGCTATCAAGAGGCCGTCGCACCGATGGAGCGGGCGGTTGCGGCCATGGCCAGCGATGCGCTGGTCAACGACCATATGGGCGACATTTACTGGATGGCCGGCCGTCACCGCGAGGCCGAGATCCAGTGGCGCCGCGCCCTGTCGCTGAAGCCCGAGACCGAGGACGAGGCCCGCCGCATCCGCGCCAAGCTGGAACGCGGCCTTGACGCCGTGCTCGAAGAGGAAAAGGCCAACGGCGGCAAGCTGCCCGAAGTTCATGCCCCGCCGGAACCGACCCGGGCCGAGTGACCATGCCCCTGACCCGGCGCGAGGCGGCCCCCGCCAAGCTGAACCTGACCCTGCATGTCACCGGACGCCGCCCGGACGGTTATCACCTGCTTGATTCGCTGGTGGTGTTTCTTGAGTTGGGCGATGTGGTCACGGTCGCTCCGGGTCCGCTGTCGCTCAGTCTGACCGGCCCCTTTGCCCAGGGTCTTGCGGCCGAACCGGACAACCTTTGCCTGCGCGCCGCGCGACTGGCTGGACGCGAGGCGCGGATCACGCTGGAAAAGAACCTGCCCGTCGCCTCGGGCATCGGCGGCGGCTCGGCTGATGCGGCGGCCGTGCTGCGCGCGCTCGATGCCCGGCCCGAGCGGCTGGAGATGCTGGGTGCCGACGTTCCCGCCTGTCTTGCCAGCCGTCCGGTGCGGATGCAGGGCCTTGGCGAGATCCTGACACCGCTGCCTGCCTTGCCCCCCCTGCATGTGGTGCTGGTCAATCCCGGCGCGGCCATGTCCACCCCCGCCGTATTCAAGGCGCTTGGGCAACGGGACAACCCACCCATGCCCAAGCATCTGCCCGATTTCACCAATGCTGAGGCGCTTGTCGATTTTCTGCGCGACTGCCGCAATGATCTGGAAGCTCCGGCCATCGCGCTTATGCCCAGGATTGCGAATTGTCTGGCCGCGATCCGGGACACCGACGCACTGCTTGCCCGCATGTCGGGATCGGGCGCGACCTGCTTTGGCCTGTTCGCCAGCGCCGCCGATGCAAAGGCTGCCCGCGACCGCATCTTGGGGACGAATCCTGACTGGTGGGTGGCCGCGTCTGGACTTGCGCCGGCAAAGGTCTAACCTGCCGTAAAATCCACAAGGGGAACATCATGCTGCGCCTTGGCGTCAACATCGACCACGTCGCCACCATCCGCAACGCCCGCGGCACGCCCTGGCCCGATCCGGTCCGGGCCGCGAGGCTGGCCGAGAAGGCCGGCGCCGACGGTATCACCGCCCATCTGCGCGAGGACCGGCGTCATATCTCGGACACAGATATCGACCGGCTGATGGAAACGCTGAGCCTGCCGCTGAACCTTGAGATGGCGGCTACTGCGGAAATGCAGGCCATCGCGCTGCGCCACCGTCCCCATGCCGTCTGCATCGTCCCCGAAAAACGCGAAGAGCGTACTACCGAGGGCGGGCTCGATGTGGCCGGAAACGAGGCCTGCCTTGCCGATTTCATCGCCCCCTTGCGCGATGCCGGCTGCCGCGTTTCGCTGTTCATCGGGCATGAGCCCGCGCAGATCGAGGCCGCCGCCCGCATCGGCGCAGCAGTCGTGGAGCTGCACACGGGTGCCTATTGCGACTATGATACCGAAGGCCGGCTGAGCGAGCGCGATCAAGAGCTTGAGGCTCTGCGTAAGGCGGCGGTGCAAGCCCACGGGCTGGGGCTTGAGGTTCATGCCGGCCACGGCCTGACCTTTGACACTGTCGGCCCGATCGCCGCGATCCCCGAACTGCGCGAACTGAACATCGGCCATTTCCTGATCGCCGAATCGGTCTTTCTGGGTCTTGGTCAGGCGATCCGTGAAATGCGCGAGCGCATGGACGCTGCGCGCGGCTGACACGCCCATGAAGGAGCTATCAGGCGCATGATTCTTGGCATAGGCTCGGATCTTTGCAACATCGACCGCATCGCCGGGGTGCTTGAGCGCCACGGCGACCGCTTTCGCCGCCGCGTGTTTACCGACAGGGAACTGGCGCTTGCCAGCCGCCGCCGACATGAGGCAGCGACGCTTGCAAAACGCTGGGCCGCCAAGGAAGCCTGCTCAAAGGCGCTGGGAACCGGGCTCGCCATGGGGATTTCCTGGCGGGACATGGCGGTCAGAAACCTGCGGACCGGCCAGCCGACGATGGAGCTGACCGGCTGGGCGGCCGAGCGGCTGGCCGCGATGACCCCGCCCGGCCATCACGCACATGTGCATGTGACGCTGACCGATGACCACCCCTGGGCGCAGGCTTTCGTGGTGATCGAGGCGCTTCCCGACAGCGTGAAGCCTGCCACGGGTTGACTTTGCAGCCGCCTGCACCCCATGAACGCGCGACTTGCCGATGAAGGGAATGGCAGACATGGCCAAGAGCGAAGCCCGCAAGGATGGGGGCATCTGGGAAACCATCAAGACCATCTTCTGGGCGCTGGTGATTGCGGGGGTGTTCCGCACCCTGTTCTTCCAGCCCTTCTGGATTCCCTCGGGCAGCATGAAAGACACGCTGCTGATCGGTGATTTCCTCTTTGTGAACAAGATGGCCTATGGCTATTCGCGGGTGTCCTGCCCGTTTTCGATGTGCCCGATCTCGGGGCGTATCCTCGGTTCAGAGCCCGAGCGCGGCGATGTGGTGGTCTTTCGCCATCCGACGCGCGGCGACGACTTTATCAAGCGGGTGATCGGCCTGCCCGGCGACCGCATCCAGATCAGGAACGGCGTTCTGTGGATCAACGGCCAAGAGGTGCCCCAGCAGCCCGCCGGCACTTTTACCGAACCCTATGAGCCTCAGGGCCCGCAGCAGACCCTGCCCAAGTGCCGCAACGAGCCGGTGCCCGAAGGCGGCGCCTGCGAAAAGGACCGCTATACCGAGACGTTGCCAAACGGCGTCGCCCATGACGTGCTGAACATCTTTGATAACGGCCCGGGCGATAATACGGCCGAATTCACCGTGCCCGAGGGCAACTACTTCTTCCTTGGCGATAACCGCGACAACTCGGGCGACTCGCGCTGGCCGGCAGCTGTGGGCGGCGTCGGCATGGTGCCTGCGGAATATCTGATCGGGCGGGCCGACCGGATCGTATTCTCGTCGGCGGGCAAATCGCTGTTGTATTTCTGGACCTGGCGGGCCGACCGCTTCTTCAAGGCGGTGGACTAGGGAAAGATTGCTGCGGCGCCCCACGCCGTGGCAAGATCGGAGCATGAAGATATCGGCAGACCTGCGCGCATTCTCGGAACGGCTGGGGCATGAATTTTCGCGCCCCGATCTTTTGCGGCACGCGCTGACTCACGGCTCGATCGCCAGCGCCGCGCGGCCCGACAACCAGCGGCTGGAGTTTCTGGGCGACCGCGTTCTGGGCCTGACCATCGCCGAGGCACTGTTTGATGCCGACCGCGGCGCGACCGAGGGTCAGCTTGCGCCGCGCTACAACGCGCTCGTCAAAGGTGAAACCTGCGCCGCCGTCGCCCGCCAGATCGGGCTGGGTGAGGTGCTGAAACTCGGCCGGTCCGAAATGATGTCGGGCGGCCGCCGCAAAGAGGCGCTGCTGGCCGATGCGATGGAGGCGGTGATCGCCGCCGTCTATCTGGACGCGGGCTTTGAGGCAGCGCGCAACGTGGTCCTGCGGCTTTGGGCCGACCGCCTTGCCAATGTCGAGACGGATGCCCGCGACGCCAAGACCGCACTGCAGGAATGGGCGCAGGCCCATGGGATGAGCCCGCCGCGCTATATCCAGACATCGCGCAGCGGCCCCGACCATGCGCCAGAGTTTGAAATCACTGTCCGGCTGGACGATGGCCGCGAGGCGGCGGCCCGTGGCAAGGGCACCAAACGCAGCATCGAACAGGCAGCCGCCGGTGCGATGCTGGAACAGATTGAAAGAACGACATGAGCGAAACGCGCGCGGGCTTCGTCGCCCTGATCGGCGAACCGAATGCCGGCAAATCAACTTTGCTGAACCAGATGGTCGGGGCCAAGGTCTCGATCGTTACCCACAAGGTCCAGACCACCCGCGCCCGCATTCGCGGGATCGCCATGCGCGGCGACAGCCAGATCGTCTTTGTCGATACGCCCGGCATCTTTCGTCCGCGGCGGCGGCTTGACCGCTCGATGGTTGCGGCCGCCTGGGGCGGCGCGGCCGATGCCGATGTGGTCTTGCTGCTTATCGAGGCGCATCGCGGCCTGACCCCCGGCGTTGAGGCGATCATTGAGCAGCTGCGCGAACACGCGGGCAAGACCCCGGTCGCACTGGTCATCAACAAGATTGACCGGGTAAAGGCCGAGGCCCTGCTGGCTTTGGCGCAAGAGGTGAACGGCGCTTTCGACTTTGTCAGCACCTTCATGATCTCGGCGGAAAAGGGTCATGGCTGCGACGATCTGCTGGACTGGCTGGCGGGCGAGGTACCGCAGGGCCCGTGGCTTTACCCCGAGGATCAGGTAGCCGACCTGCCCATGCGCATGATCGCGGCCGAGATTACCCGGGAAAAGCTGACCCTGCGCCTGCATGAGGAAATTCCCTATCAACTGACCGTCGAAACCGAGCGTTGGGAAGAGAAAAAGGACGGCTCGGCGCGGGTCGATCAGGTGATCTATGTCGCCCGTCCCGGCCACAAGGGCATCGTTCTGGGCAAGGGCGGCGAAACGATCAAGGCCATCGGCCAATCGGCACGGGCCGAGCTTGCCGAATTCATGGGCCGCACGGTCCATCTGTTCCTGCAGGTCAAAGTTCGTGAGAACTGGCTGGACGAGGCAGAGCGTTATAACGAAATGGGCCTGGATTTCCGGGACGGCGATGCCTGAGGCCCGGCTGGCCACCGGGATCTGGGTGGCAGCCTATCTGCGTCGGCTGGAACTGGCGACCATCCCCGCCTATATCACCCGACGTGGCGACGACACCGCCGGCGCGGTGATGGTGAAATGCGCCACTCTGGACGGGCGCGCCAGCCTATGGACCCGCGAATGGAACTATGAGACGGACGAGCGGCTGTGGACGCAGCTGAACGAGGCCACCGAGCCTGAAATCGATGCCGAAATCTCCCGCAACGCCGCCCGCGACCCCGACCTGTGGGTGATCGAGATCGAAAGCCGCGATGGCCACACCTTGCTGGATGAAACCGGGCTGACATGACCCCCGCCCCGGGCGGTATCACGGCCCTGAAAAGCCCCGCTTTTACCCCTTACGGCCCCGAAACAGCGGCAGCGCAGGCCAAGAGGGCGCGAAAGACGCGGAAAATCCCCAAATCTTGTGGCATTGCCGTGACAATCCGCGCGGCGCATACTATAAGATGTGGGTCCAAGGCAGGATAAGAAGACAATGACCGAACCCGCCCCCCAGACATCCGATTACGGCGCAGATTCCATCAAGGTTCTCAAGGGCCTGGAGGCGGTGCGCAAGCGCCCCGGCATGTATATCGGTGACACCGACGACGGCTCTGGCCTGCATCACATGGTCTATGAGGTCGTCGATAACGGCATTGACGAGGCATTGGCCGGTCATGCCGACTTTGTGCGGGTGAAAATTCACGCCGACGGCAGCATCTCGGTGCGGGACAATGGCCGCGGCATCCCGGTCGATATGCACCCGACCGAAGGCGTCTCGGCAGCCGAGGTCATCATGACCCAACTGCATGCCGGCGGGAAATTCGACCAGAACAGCTATAAGGTCTCGGGCGGTCTGCATGGGGTCGGCGTCTCGGTCGTCAACGCGCTGTCGGACTGGCTTGAGCTGCGCATCTGGCGCAACGGCAAGGAACATTTCGCCCGGTTCGAAAACGGCGATACCGTCGAGCATCTGCGCGTCGTGGGCGACGCCGCCGAAGGCGAAAAGGGGACCGAGGTCCGCTTTCTGGCCTCATCGAAAGAGGACCGGCCGGACGGGACTTTCTCGAACCGCGATTACAGCTTCAAGGTGCTTGAGAACCGGCTGCGCGAGCTTGCTTTCCTGAACTCAGGCGTGCGCATCATCATCGAGGATGACCGCCCCGCCGAACCCCTGCGGACCGAGCTGTTCTACGAAGGCGGCGTGCGCGAATTCGTCAAGTTCATCGACCGCTCGAAAACGCCGATCATGCCCGAGCCGATCTTTATTCAGGGTGAGCGCGCTGGCATCGGCATCGAAGTGGCGATGTGGTGGAACGACAGCTACCACGAAACGGTGCTGCCTTTTACCAACAACATCCCGCAGCGGGATGGCGGCACCCACCTGGCAGGTTTTCGCGGTGCGCTGACCCGGGTGATCAACAATTATGCCCAGTCGAACGCCATGGTCCGCAAGGAAAAAGTCGACTTCACCGGTGACGACGCCCGCGAAGGGCTGACCTGCGTGTTGTCGGTCAAGGTGCCTGACCCGAAATTCTCCAGCCAGACCAAGGATAAGCTGGTCTCGTCCGAGGTGCGCCCCGCCGTTGAGGGACTGCTCGGCGAGAAACTGGCCGAGTGGTTTGAGGAAAATCCCGCCGAAGCCAAACAGATCCTCGGCAAGATCGTCGAGGCGGCGCTTGCGCGCGAGGCAGCACGCCGTGCCCGTGAACTGACCCGGCGCAAAACCGCGATGGACGTCGCCAGCCTGCCCGGCAAGCTGGCCGACTGTCAGGAAAAGGACCCGGCGCTGTCCGAACTGTTCATCGTCGAGGGTGACTCGGCCGGTGGCTCGGCCAAGCAGGGCCGCTCACGCCAGAACCAGGCGGTGCTGCCCCTGCGCGGGAAAATCCTTAACGTCGAGCGGGCGCGTTTCGACCGCATGCTGTCCAGCGACCAGATCGGCACGCTGATCACCGCGCTTGGCACCGGCATCGGACGCGACGAATTCAACCTTGAAAAGCTGCGTTACCACAAGATCGTCATCATGACCGATGCCGACGTCGACGGCGCACATATCCGCACGCTGTTGCTGACCTTCTTTTTCCGGCAGATGCCCGAACTGATCGAGGCGGGGCATCTCTATATCGCGCAGCCGCCGCTTTACAAGGTCAGCCGCGGCCGCTCTGAGGTCTATCTCAAGGACGAGGCCGCGCTTGAGGATTACCTGATCGAGCAGGGGATCGAGGGCGCAAGCCTGCGGCTTGGCAATGGCGAACAGATCACCGGGGCCGACCTGGCCCGCGTAGTCGAAGAGGCGCGCACCGCCCGTCGCATCCTGCGCGCCTATCCGACGCATTACCCCGCGCATATCATCGAGCAGGCCGCGATTGCTGGTGCCCTGGTACAGGGCCGGGTCGATGCGGATGCACAGGGCGTCGCCACCGCGGTGGCCGCACGTCTTGATATGATCGCCGAGGAATATGAACGTGGCTGGTCGGGCCGCCCGACTCAGGACGCTGGTATCCGCCTGACCCGCCTGTTGCGCGGGGTCGAGGAAAGCCGGACCCTTGATGGCCCGATGCTGCGCAGCGCCGAAAGCAGGCGTCTGGCCACGATGACCGACACGCTGCACGAGATCTATGGCACGACAGCGCATCTGATCCGCAAGGACCGGGATATCCCCATCCATGGCCCGCTGAGCCTGTTGCAGGCGGTCTTCCTTGAAGGGGAAAAAGGCCTGTCGCTGCAGCGCTACAAGGGTCTGGGCGAAATGAACCCCGAACAGCTGTGGGAAACCACATTGGACCCGGCAGCGCGGACCATGTTGCAGGTGCGAATCGAGGATCTGGGCGAGGCCGACGATATCTTCACCAAACTCATGGGTGATATGGTCGAGCCGCGGCGTGATTTCATCCAGCAAAATGCCCTGAGCGTGGAAAATCTGGATATATGATCCGCGTCATCGTCTTGTCCTGTCAGGCGAATCGCTGTTTTTTTACTCAATCTCCGGTTAAGTGTTGCTATCATGCCGCGCATTGGCTGGTATAGGATCGTCGTAACAACCAGCCGCTTGCGGCCATCCGGCTGGAGGCGTAGCTAAAACTCAATTCAGGATGTTTAGGGCGCGATACTCCCTGGCATCGTTTTGCATAGGAGATGTGGACATGTGCGCTGTTCGTATGAACGCCCCGCTCGCCGCCTCGCTCGCGGCCCTGCTGTCCCTCGGCACGACCCTGACCGCGACGGCAGGCGGCTTTATTGCCCCGGTGGTGGAACCCGTGGTCGCCCCGGTGGTCGAGGCTCAGCCGGTTGGTGACTGGGCTGGCGCTTACGCCGGTCTGACGCTGGGTTATGCCTTCAGCGGCGATGATGAGGTTGGTGTCAACGGCGTCAGCCCCAATACGCTGGAACTGAGCGGCGCGAATGCTGGCATCCGGCTGGGCTATCGCTGGCAGCGTGACCGCTGGGTCATCGGCCCGGAACTGGGCTTTGAGGGCGGCAACATCTCGGACGACTTCCTGACCGACGGCTATGACGCCGAATCGAAAATCAAGAACGTCCTCGCCCTGCGCCTGAAAACCGGCTATGTCCTCGACAACGACATTCTGGTCTACGGGATCGCCGGCGTGGCTCGCGCCAAGGTCGATTATTCGGTAACCGGCAACGGCGCGGATATCCGCGACGAATATACCAAGACTGGCTACATCGTCGGCCTGGGCGCCGAGAAAAAGATCAACGAACGTATGTCGGTGACCGGCGAATACGAATATGCCAACTTCGGCAAGGAAACCCTGTCGGACGGTGTTTATGAAACCCGGGCGACCCCTGATTATCACAACATCAAACTGGGTCTGAACTTCCGGTTCTGATCCGGGGCAAGTTGGTCCGGCTCCACGGACAAAAAGGG
>Ga0182743_1001760_pt1 | contig 20334 bp, 15 predicted proteins | sample eDN3rd30CKraftOP_FD_128522 | JGI IMG/M metagenome (GOLD analysis project Ga0182743, IMG submission 128522) | Enriched Organic Plus compost microbial communities from Emeryville, California, USA - eDNA 3rd pass 30_C Kraft OP (version 2) (version 2) ... | reverse complement strand
GAAGCGTTGCCAATGGCGAGGGTTGTACGACTCATTCCTTCCGCGTCACGTACGTCGTGGTCAGTTCCTTACCGGCGATCGAAATTCCGAAGTAGCGAAGCAAATCGGGAGCCGCCTGGTTCATGGGGACGTTCACCGTGACGCTAACTACGTCCCCCGTAACGGCTGAGGCGAGCCGGTCGTCGCCGGGCGTCGCCTTCTGGCCGTTGACATAAATCAACACCTTGTGCTTTCCACGCCACGCCCAGCCGTCGAGGGCTGTGTTCACGGCGGCCTCGACCGACGCGAGGTTGGAGCTCGGCACGGCTGCGGCTCGCGAGCCGATGTTGGCGGCCGCGCCCACCCCTTGGGTGGCCATCAGCAGGATGCCGAACTCGACCGCCGCCAGCAGCAGCGACAGCAGAATCGGCACGACCATCACCAGCTCGATCGACAGCACCGCCCCCTTACGGCGGCGAGCATAGCGTCGAGAGCAGGCGCCCGATTGCGACTTGCTGTGGTGTGTGTACATGGTTCCAAAGATCCGTTCTTAGGCCTGAGTGCGAAGGATCATCCAAGCCAGGATCAGCCAGGTTGCCGCAGCCATGGGCACGGCGAACGGCAGGACGCGGCGAGCCTTCTTATTCTCGCCTCGCATCGCGGCGGCCCCACCGGCGCCGACGTACTGCTTCTGCGTCGACATGATGCCCGACGTCACTACGCTCGAGAGCATCACGCCGACAGCCATCAACATTCCCAAAATCGCCCCAATGCCGAAGGCGACCAGGATCATCACCGGCCCCAGCCAAGCGCCCAGAGCGGCGAGCATCTTCACGTCACCCATGCCGCCGCCACCCAAGATCCACGGCAACAGCAACAGGCAGAAACCGATCGCAAAGCCGAGCAGCGAGCCGATCGGCCCCATGCCCGCCGGCATCAGCGAGTGAAACGCCAGACCCAGAATCGCGGCGGGGACCGTCAGCCAATTCGGAATCTTGTGCGTCCGCCAGTCGATCACCGCTGCCAGCGTCACATAGCAGCCAACCAGCGCGGCGAATGCGAATCCGGTATTCATAGTGCCTTGCCCAATAACAGTTTTCAGTTTTCAACTCTCAGCGGTCCGTTCCGTGTTTCCTGCGGCTCACTGAGAACGAATGACTCGTTTAGGTGCCGTCGTTGATCGTGCCCTGCCCTGCTACGCCGCCGCGGTTACAGTCTTCAAACGTGTGGCCCGGGTCTTCGTAGACGCTGGGGCCGATCACGCCAGGGATGCCGGCGAACGAGTAGCTTTGGTCGAACGCAAGGATCGCCTGGGCGGTGTCCCCCAGCTCGTCGATCATCACATCGCGAGCGGCTGCCAGACCGCCGACGATGCCGAACACCACGAGCACGATGAGCAGCGTCCATTCGAACGTCAGCACACCGTCGTCTTCGATCCAGATTTGTTTTGCGAGCGTATTCATCAGCGTGAGCCTCGATTCAGGGCGTGTTGCTCAGGCGGGCTTAAGTTCCATCCATCGAGGGGACCTGACCGAACGGGGCTACCGCGCGGGCACAGTCGATCACCACGGCGTCGGCTGCGGTCTCGGTGAACGAGCTGGATGCCGAGCTGAACACGCCCGTAATGACGTAGCCCGACAGGCTGTAGCTCTGGTCGATTCCCTGGGCCGCTTCGGCCAGGTCGCCCAGCTCGTCGATGATTGCGTCGCGCGCGGCGGCAATTCCGCCGACGATGCCGATCGTGAGCAGCGTGAGCAGCAGCGTCCATTCGAACGAGAGCACGCCGTCTTCTTCGGTCCAGATTTGTTTCATTCGTGCGAGCATGTTGTGCTAAACCTTTGCGGTTGCGTCAGTGCTTGAAACTAGGTGCCGTCGGTCGAGGGGAACTGTCCGAAGGGCGCCGGATTGCGGCCGCAATCGACGAACAGAGCGCCGTCGACAAATCCCGAATCGCTGGCCGCCCCCGTGCCGACTCCGTCAATCGTCAGCAGCAGCGGATAGGCGATCGTGTAGCTGCCATCGAGGCTCAGCACGGCTTGGGAAGCGTCTCCCAGTTCGTCGACGATTGCGTCGCGCGTCGCCGCCACGCCGGCGACAATGCCAATCACTACCAGCGTGACCAGCAACGCCCACTCGAACGAGAGCGCGCCGTCCTGCTCGGTCCAAATGTTTGTCAGATGTCGCTTCATGAGTGTTCCAGCCGGAGTGGATTTGTCAGCCAACAACGGTCGATAGAGCCAGACTCACCCGGGCAGGGTTCGCCCGGGTGAGCCCAGCAAGGCAAACGCCTGGGCGACTTCGACTAAACGCCGTCGGTCGTGGCGGTCTGACCGGCCGGCGCGGTGTTGCGTTGGCAGTCCGCAAAGAAGAAGCCGTCGATGAAGCTGCTGTCGCTCGCGCTGCTGCCGCCAGTCACGTGCACTTCCACCTGCAGCGGGAAGGCAATCGTGTACGTCTGGTCGAGGTTCAGCATCGCTTCGGCGACGTCACCGAACTCGTCGATGATCGCGTCGCGAGCGGCAGCCACGCCGCCGACAATACCGATGACCAGCAGGGTCACCAGCAGAATCCACTCGAAGGAGAGAAGACCTTCTTCTTCCTTCCACATACGGGCCAAAATCATCTTCATCCGAAACTCCTTGTACCAGGAACCGCAGAAAAACACGTGTGGAACCGTTTCCACAACGAAACGGCTCCGGACCGCGCCCAGTTGTGCCCAGGGCGCAGCCTTTCTCGTGGGGCAGGGCTAAAGCACGGCCTATGCCGCCCGGTTCGCAGACTGGCAAAGAATTTGCTAAGAGGCCAAGGAGGGTATTACAGGCTTTGACTTTGCGACGATCCGCGCGCAGCCCAAGCGGGCCAAAAGACAACGGCCGATGTTGCGAGATGTAGACATCGCCGTACACGCCCGGGGGCGAAAACGTTCACAAAAGCGAACACGCGTGACGAAAAGTCGAGGCTGAATTCAGGCCAGTTCAGCCATGCGCGCAACAGAAAAGCTCCGCGGCGCCGGTTGTGGACGACGCCGCGGAGCTGCGTGTTTTCGTCGATTTGCTTGCCGGCTGCCAGGTCCTGGTACGCGCCTGGCGGCGAGGCGTGTTCGATCCGGCGGAGGGCACATTCCTCCGGATCGACCTCATACGGCAAAAGCGGTAATCGACACGTTCCTACAAGGAGTTCCGACGGTGGTCGGAATGTTGTGCTCAGCCAATCCGGGCTGATGGGGTTCGCAATCCGCTCGCGGGCGAATCGCACGCTCAGACGAGTCCGGTCTGTAGCGCGTTTGACGGTCTTAACGTCGGTCTTTCGAGGAAAACTCTCGGTGCCACTGCTGGCTTGCCCAGCAGTGCGACCTCGGTACACGGTTTCCACTGCTGGATCAGCCAGCGGTGGCGCCGAACCATTCGTCTAACTACGGGGTCGGCGTCGGGGCGGCCGGAGCGGTGTTCGGGTTGATCACGTCCGGGTTCCAGTCGTGCTCGACGACGCTCGGAATCGGGGCGGAAGCCACGCGCATCGGGCCACGGGTGCAGTCGGCGTAGTACATGGTGTCGGTGAATCGCGAACCGGCGGCGCTCGTCGGCTGCGTGCCGCGTCCGCAGCGGAATTCGACCCACTTCAGCAGCGGCGGCTGGATGTAGTACGACTGGTCGAGCGAGACCATCGAGAGAGCGACGTCGCCGAACTCATCGACCGTGGCGTCGCGCACCGCGGTGACCCCCGAGACGACGCCGACCGTCAGCAGCGACGACAGCACCGTCCATTCGAACGACAGCACGCCGTCGTCCTCGTTCCACAAACGCTTCAAAAACGTTTTCACTTCTCGATCTCCTGCGCTGGGCCCGCCGAAGCGCTCCAAATGCTGAACACGTGCAAATTGCTTGGCGCGGCTGATCATGGTGCGAATCATGTTGTCATCCGTCCTAGACAGCATGATTCGCACAATTGGCACAATCCATACCGAAAATGTGCGCAGCAGTCGAAAAAGTGAGCAGAATCGTTCGAAGTCGAAACAGCGTAAAGAGATGTGAACGCCAGCCTGCGAAACATTTCGTCTCGTCGCAACGTCGTGGGCGTTAAGAGAAGTTAGCGCGAGAGGTCGCTGGGGTGAACAGAATGTTCAGAAGTTGAAACACGGGGCGTCGTGGGAAGCCCGAAGTGCGAAGTTCAAATGTCGAAGGAAGGACGAAGTACGAAAATCAAAGGGAGATTGCGCCAGGCTTGGGGCGGGAACGCAATTCCTTCATGCTTCGATTTTCGCGTTTCCCTCGACATTTGAATTTCGTCATTCGTCATTCGTCATTCGCAGAGCGCGACGGGAGACTCAGCTCGGCAATGATTGCTCGCTGGTCCTTGTAGATGACCCGCACTCCCTGGTTGCCTTCGCGATCGGCTACCAGCAGGAGCTTTTGCAATTGCGGCGTGCGTTCGCGGCTGGCGATGACGTAGCGGATGCCGTGTTGGCGGAGCAGGTCGAGCGATTTGGCGTCGGCTGCGAAAATCGTGGCGTAGTCGTCCCACACTTGCCGGCTGGCCAGGTGAATGTGCGAGTACATCAGCGGCTGCATCCGGGCGTCGGTTCGCCAGACGAAGTAGTCGGCCCAGTCCATCGGGGCGAAGAACTTTCCTTCCGCTGATCGGCGCACGAGTTCGTCGGCCACATGGACCGGCGTTTCGCTCACCGTGACGGGGACTTCGCCGCGCGCCTGGCCGCTGACGATGCTGAATGTCGGCGGCGCGAGGACGATGGTGGTAAAGACGACGGCGATCGCCACCAGCGTGCGCATCGCGGTCGGTTGGTCGGGCGCCGGCTCCACGCCTCGCTCGCGCAGCAGTCGCGTGACTGCGGACGCCAGGTGAGGCACGACGAGCCACGGCCAGACAATCGCCCACCAGGCGAGCATTCGAATGGCCATCAGCGTGGCCAAGGCGAACAAGGCGAGCAGGACGAACTCGTAAAGCTTCCACTTTCGCTCGCTGAACTTGAAGGCAAAACTCGTCGCGAGCAGCGACGCAGCCAGCAGCATGAACGTCAGGCTCGTCGGTTCCGTGCGACGCCATTCGCTGATGTAGCCAAGCGTCTCGCGGCCGCCGAACGAGAGGGAGTGGAACAGAATCCACGGACCATGAGGATTCACGCACACTCCGGCGAGCGCCAAAGCAACCGCCGCGACCATCACGCGCACGCGCGAGTCGCGCACAGCTCGCGCCGGGCTCCAGCTGGCATCGCGCAAGGCTTCAAACGCGACGCTCATCGCGTAAACGCCGAGCACCGCCAGCCCCATCGCGATCGAGCTGTGCAGATTGCTCCACAGGGCCATCAGAATCGGCAGCCAAACGAGTGGATGCCGGCGATTGGGCAATTCGCTGCAGGCGACGAGCATCAGCGCCAGGCCGAGCTGGCCAAAAATCTGCGGCCGAATGGTGCCGACGATCGGCATATCGAGCACGAGCATCGCCAGGCCCGCAAACGCCGCAGCCAGGAGCGAAACGCCACGGCGAGCCACAGCAAAGATCACGGCTGCGGCGGTCAGCGTCGTAATGAGTGCGTGACCAAACACGAGTCCTTCGTTGCCGAAGGCGGTTTTCGTCCAATAGCCGACCAGTTGCGACAGCCAGGCGTAGTTGAGCACCGGCAGGTCGCTCGGAGAGGCAAAAAACGGGTCCGACGTCGGCAATTGACCGTGCTGGGCGATCCAGCGGCCGTAGCTCAGGTGTCCCCACAGGTCGGTGTGGTTCAGCCGATGAAAGCTGGTCGTCGCGAAGACAATGCAGAGCACCGCCACCACGCAGAGCGCACCGCGGCTGGTGTTTGGAAAGTAGGGCGAGGTGAGATTGTCGCGCTTCAGGCAGATGGGAAGATCGTCGGCGGCCGATTCGGCGCGGGCGCCGGTGCGCTCAATGGGGGCTTCGAGGATGCTCATGGTTGTTTCTCGAGGCGCTGATTTGCGGTAGGGTTCCCGCTAAGGGGGTGGACGCTTCTGAGAAGCGTCGCTAACCAAAGCGGCGTTAACCGTGGTGGCGTTAACCGTGGCGGCGTTAACCGCGGCGTGCGTAGCGGTGGTTGTTTGTAGCGGTTGCGGTTACTGGTGCTGTTCTTTGCCTTGTTTCCACGCTTCGTACGGATCGACTTGTCGCCAGAGGCAGAGGGCTCGGGCTGAGTGCGAATAGGGGCCATAGGCTTCGACGATCGCTTGCTCGTCCATTTCGCCGAGCGTTCGGGCCAGCCATTGACCGGCGCGGACGATCGTTTCGCGCGGCGGCTGCACTTCGTCAGGCGCCAGGGCGAGCCATTCGAGGTGATGGCCGGTGACGAGAATCTTGTCGTAGAGCGTCGCGGTCCGGTCTTCGAGCGCGGCTTCGCCGAGCGGCCAACGGCGGTTCCAAAAACCTTCGCTCGTCTGCGAGGCAACGAGCAAATCGCTCACGCGCTTCATGTAGGCGAGCATCTTCATCCGCGTGAGCGGCGGCAATTGATGGCATTGCTCATCGGCCCGGTAGAGGACGGCGAGCGCTTCGAGCCGATGCAGGCCATTGCACGGACCCGATTCGAGCGGATGAGAGATCAGTTCTTCGACCAGGCTTTGCAGCGAGATCTTCTCGCCGTTGCGGTTCCGCCAGTGCTTCAGCGGAAAGAGGTAGCGAGCGTAAACGATTGACGACCATTCGTACTCGAGCTGATCGAGGTGGAATCGTCGCATCGAGGCTTCGAGCAGGTCGGCGATCGTCGCTTCGCCGTCGCGCAAGTGGAGCTGTGTGTCGAGCGGCAAGCCGATTTCGGCGAACGTTGCGAGCAGGTCGTCGGCGTGATGGCTCGACGATTCGCGATGATCGACGCGGTCGTCGTACGAGCGGACGTTGATGCCGTCGGCTGCCCGATAGAAGAGGGGCGGAGCGTCCTGGCCTGCGACCTGACGGAAGGTGGCGTCGTTAAGGAAATAGTTCTTCAGTTCATCCCCCGACGGAACGGCCGCGTCGCCGAAATCGGCGTTAGGTCCCCAAAGGCGAAGGGCGTGAACGTAGGAGTTGGTCAGCGACGGACGCGCGGGCGGTTTGACGCGGTCGAGCACTTCGAAAAGCTGCTCGTCGGTGACAATTCGCGGCTCATGCTGGGCCGAGGTGATGTTCCACGGTTTGTGCGGGCCGGCGGGGATGAAGGGCTTTTCGCTGTTGGCCGAAACTACCGTCAGCCGATAGGCCAGCAGCCCGGCGAAAAGCAGCAGCGGCGGCAAGGCGATGCGACTGATGCGTTGCGAAAGCGTCATGGGTGAATCGCTGCGACGAGGAATGCGGTAGTGTGTTGCCGAAGAAGATGCCAAAAGTGTGGAAAGCAGCCGGAGGCGGACCGCCTCCGGCTAATCGACTTGCACGGAAGCAAAAGCGCCAACGACGGGGCCAGCACGATTACAGCAGCCCGAACTTTTTCATCTTGTTGTAGAGCGTCACTCGGCTGATCCCGAGTTCGGCAGCCGTTTCTTTGCGGCGGAAGTTGTTGCGCTGGAGCGAGTCCTGAATGATCCGGCGTTCCAGCACGTCGACGCGCGATTCGAGCGACGCCTGACCCAGTCGCGAAGCGCCTGGCACTCGGCCGTGGCTGCTTGCCATTGGCGCCGGATTGCTGGCCATGGCGGGGCTGGCCACGGGAGCGGCGACCGATGGCATCGGCGCGCCGCGGCCAATCGGCACGCTCGCCACCGAACCGCTGTGCAAGCGAGCGCCCATGCTCGGCGGAAGCGGAGCGTACGAATCGTCCGGCTGCACGCCGAGCGACGCGTGGTCGACCGGGAGCGACGGCTCGTAGTGCATCACAGCCGAATTTGCGACCGCGGAGCGGATCGAGCTGGGCAGATCGGTCACCGACAGCGTGCCACGCTGGCAATAGAGCACCGCGCGGCGGATGACGTTTTCCATCTCGCGAATGTTGCCCGGCCAGTGATAGGCCCGGAGGGTTTCGAGAAAGGCCGGCTCAATCGCGCGGAGTTGGATGCCGTGCGTTCGACTGTGCTCGATGGCGAACTTGCGGGCCAGGTACTCGATGTCCCACGGCCGATCGCGGAGCGGCAGCAGGCGGAAGTTGAGGATGTTCAGGCGGTAGTAGAGGTCGGTGCGGAACTGGCCGCTGCGGACCAACTCTTCGAGGTTGTAGTTCGAGGCGACGATCAGGCGGGCCTGCGAGTGCTGCGTTTCGTTGCTGCCGACCGGCTCGTACTCGCCCGTTTCGATCACGCGCAGCAGCTTGGCTTGTTGTTCGAGGGGGAGCACATCGATTTCGTCGAGCAGAATCGTGCCCCGGCCGGCGGCGGCGAACTTGCCTTCGCGGTCGCGATCGGCGCCGGTGAAGGCCCCTTTGACGTTGCCGAACAGTTCGCTTTCGATCAGGTTCGGCGGCAGCGAACCGCAGGCGACCGTGCAGAAGCGTTCTTCGCGGCGATCGCTCAGCTCGTGGATCAGCCGGCCGAGGAACGTCTTGCCGCTTCCCGTCTCGCCGATGAGCAGAACCGTGACATTGTGGCGAGCGGCGATCGTCAGCTCGTCCATCATGTCGAACATTTCGGGCGTGAACGTGACCAGCGAGCGCGAGCGGCCGTGCAGTTCTTTGTGCGGCATCTCCTTCCAGAAGCCGGCGAGTTCTCCTTCGAGGTCTTGCTGGCTGCCGAGCAGACGCTTGAGCCGCGCCAGGTCGGCCGGCATTTCCAGGGACTCGTCGGCAGCCTTCTGGGCGAGTTTGCGCAGTCGCGGCGTGCAGTCCTTGTCGATCAAGGCGTAGAGCGGAGCGCTCTCGATCGCTTCGTCGAGTTCGGCGATGAAGCGGCCGGGCGACATACCGCCCAGCGTGTCGCGCTGAAAATGAACGACGACCGCTGAGGCCGGTTGGTCCTTCAGCCGAAGTTGCAGCATTTCGAGCGAATCGCAGGGGACGACTTGCTGCGCGCCTTCGAGCTGTTGACCCAGCTCGAAAAGCAGATTGGGATCGCGGGTCAGCACCAAGATGCTGGCTGTCATGCAGTCACCAGAGCGAGGCAGAAAAAGAACGGGCACTCGGCTGGCCGTTGCGGTGCGATTTCTCTCTCCGGACGCTGCTTTGCCCCAGCGGCCGGTGTGCCGCTAGCAGCGCGTGGCGAAATTCGCCCAGCCGACCATTTCACGCTAGTCAGGCGAAAAAATGGACAAAGCGCCAATCGGCCTTAGCATCTGGAAAATTCTGCTGAACGGGCGCGACTTTAACGGTTGCGAGGGTTGCGCGGGTGCGGGAGTGGGCAGCGTCTACGTCGCAGGGCAATTGGCGAGCTGGCCTTAGAAGCCACGGCCGCGGCGGCAAGAAGCGGCCATCTGGTTGGCAAGCTGTAGCGATTATTGCGTGCGTGCGGGAAATGCGGGTTGCAACGGTCGCACCAAGGAAACTCGAAAGTCCGACAGCGCCGGCCGATGACCACAACAAGGAATTTTCGAACCCGCGCGCCTGCCGTGCTCCATCGCCGGCCCTGCGAAGCGCGCCGCCCGATCTCGCAAGCCGAAGGAACTGCTGCCCATGAACGCTGTTCTGCTGACTGTGCTGGCTACGCTTGGTGGAACCTACGGCTCGGGATACGCGACCGCCAACGTCGCCCACGGCGAAGTCGTGTACGAAGGGGCCGCTTGCAGCCACTGCGGCAAGGGACACGGCCCGCACGGCGGCTGGCTGGGGATGATGCCCCAGACCTGCTACAACCCGCGTCTCGGCTGCTACGACGGCGACCGATACAACCACCGCTATCCGGCGTTCCACGGCACGTACTACCGCAAGGCGTACAACTACCGCAACTACTTCGACTATCCGTGGCACGCTGATCTGCACGAGCCGACGTCGAATTTCGCCTACAACGTGAATGAGCCGGGAGCGACGATCGTCGTGCCGCAGCAAAGCGTGCCGACCCCCGCGCCGGTCGTTCCCACGCCGATGCCCGACTCCGCCAGCCGCCGCGTACAGAGGCCGGCCCCGGTAACCCCGGCTGCGTATCGCTTCGGCAACACGCGGTAGTGTCGCCGGCACGCTTCGAGCCTGTGACCCCGCTTTCTTAGGCGGAGCTTGGCTCTGTCCTCTCGCTCTCGCGAGACTTCAGTTGAGTGGCGACCGCTTCGAGCAGATTCAAGCGGTCGACCGGCTTGGGCAAATACTCATTGCAGCCCACGCTAAGGCACTTCTCGCGATCTCCCTGCATGGCCCGTGCGGTAAGTGCGATGATCGGCACCTGCGAGCCGTCGGCGCGCAATTGGGCCACGGCGTCGTAGCCGCTCAGCACCGGCATGTGCATGTCCATGATTACGACGTCGACCGGTCGCCCGCTCGACTCCGCTTCGCGCAGCCGCTCAATTGCTTCCTGACCATTGCCCGCCAGGCTGACCTGTGCTCCGGCCCCTTCGAGGAACCGCTTGATCAGGTACTGAATGCCGCGGGTGTCCTCGGCGACAAGCACATGGCCCGAAAGGGTCACTTCGCCGCGGTCGGCGGGGGGCGGGCTAGTGGGCGATGGCTGTTCGGTCGGGTCGATCAGCTTTTCCGCGTCCGCCAGATCGGTTGCAATCTGCAGCCGAAACGAACTGCCGACGTTCGGCTTGCTTGTGACGAGGATTTCTCCCTGCAGCGCTCCGGCCAGCCGCTGGCTAATGCAGAGGCCGAGCCCCGTGCCGCCGAAGCGTCGCGTCACCGAGTGGTCGACCTGCGAGAACGGCTCGAACAGGCGGGATAGTTCCTGTTCGCTCATGCCGATGCCGGTGTCGGTCACTTCAAACTCGATCCGCGGCGGCTCGAGTCCGCCCAGGTAGCGCGTGACGATTCGCACGCCTCCTTGGTTGGTGAACTTGACGGCGTTGCCGACCAGGTTGATGAGAATCTGCCGCAGACGCATCGGATCGGTATAGATCGTCGCTGGGATGCGGCCGTCGAAGCTGACTTCGAAGTACAGCCCTTTCTCCTTGGCCCGCACGCCCATGACCGACGCCAGATCCTGAATCAGATTGACCGGGGAACAGTGAACCCGTTCGACGGCCAGCTTGCCCGATTCGATCTTTGACAGGTCGAGAATATCGTTGATCAGCTCCACCAGATGATGGCTGCTGCGCTGGATCATTCGCAGCATTTCGATCCGCGAAGGGTCCGATTCGCTGGCCAGGAGCAATTCGGTCAGGCCGACGACGGAGGTCATTGGCGTGCGAATTTCGTGGCTCATATTGGCCAGGAAGGCGCTCTTGGCCTCGCTCGCGGCTTCGGCGGCTTTGCGGGCGTCGCCCAACTCGTGTTCGAAGCGGCTGCGGCGGACGAACTGCCCCAGGTCGTGGCCAACGGCGATCATCATTTCGAGCAGGGCGACGTTTGGCGGCAGTTCTTCGCTCGTTGCAAAGCAGAGCACGCCGAGCACCTCGCGATGCAATAGCAACGGAAAGGCGTAGACCGACGCCAGCCCCGCAGCCATCGCCGGCTGCGAGCGGTTGAAAATGCAGTCGCGCTCCAGATCGGTGCTCCACATCGGCTCGCGGCGCTGAAAGACCTTGCCGATCAGGTCTTCGCCCGGCGCGATTTGCTGCTGGAGCGCCGCTTCGCGATAGGCGAGAGCTTCGTCGCTGGCCAGATTGCTGTGGTAGAAGGCGCACGAGAGACGATTGTCGTCGTCGCCGGGAAGCCACAATTCGCAAACATCGACTTCGAGCGTGCGGCAGAACGACGACAGGATCTGCGGCGCGGCGCCGTCGAGGTCTTGAGCGCCAATGAGCAATTGCGAGATGGCGTGCTCGGTCGCCAGCCGTCGCTCGGCGCGGCGGCGCTGCGTGATGTCGCGCACGAAGGCGCTGAACTCGTACCGCTCGCCAAATCTGTTGGCGGCGACGGTCAATTCGACGGGAAATCTCTGCCCGCCGCGGCGCATCGCCGTAAGTTCGAGCCGCTTGTTCAGGATCGGCCCCCTGCCCGTTTCGAGAAACTGTTTCAGGCCGGCAAGATGGGCCTCGCGGGCGTTGGGGGGAATGATGAGTTCGCTGAGCGGTCGGCCGATCGCTTCCTGGGCCGTATAGCGGAACATTTTTTCCGCCTTGGGATTCCAGCGGATCACCAGTCCGGCGTCGTCCATGCCGATGACGGCGTCCATGGCCGATTCGACGATCTTGCGCATCCGCATCTCGCTCTCGGCCAGAGAATCTTCGGTTTGTTTCCGGTCGGTCAGATCGTAGCCAACGAGCGACAGGCCGACGACTTCGCCCGAGCGGTTTCGCACCGCCGAAACCGTCCACCTGGCAAACAGGGACGCGGCGTCTCCGCCCCGAACGCTCGGCAACTCGATCGACTGGGCCGTCAGGCCGCCGCGCACCGATTCGAGCAGGGCGTCGATTTCCGCCCGATCGTCCGCGGGAAAGAGAACCGAAACGTGCCGGCCGACGACTTCGTCGCTGGTGTAGCGAAACAGCCTCGCCGCTCCGCCGTTCCAATGCTCGATCTTGCCCGCCAGGTTGGCGCCGATGATCGCGACGTCGGTCGATTCGACAATTTCGGAAAGCCGGCGGACGTCTTCTTCCTGCCGCTTGAGGACATCGATATCGATCAGCGTCAGCACGACCCCTTCGGCGCCGGTCTTGGTGCGGTAGGGCAAAATGCGGAGGAAGTAGCTACGCCCCTCGCGGTCGCGAACTTCGCGTTCCACCGGCTGCTCGCTCCGCAACACCTCGCGCAAGTCGTTCAGCAGTTGGTTGTCGTCGAGGATGTTGGCAAAGCTGTCGAGCGGGCGGCCGATGTCTTGAGGGAGCAGGTGGAACGCCGACGCCATTCGTGGCGTGAACTTGCGCACGCAAAGTTCGGCGTCGAGAAAGATCACCCCGACGTCGGTGCTTTGCAGCAGGTTGTCCATGTCGTCGGTCAGTTCCGTCAGCTCGGTGATCTTGCGCTGATGCTCGGCGTTGACGGCGTACAGTTCTTCGTTGACCGAATGGAGTTCCTCGTTCGTGCTCTGCAGCTCTTCGTTCGAGGCGACCAGTTCCTCGTTGGCGGCCTGCAACTCCTCGTTCGAGGTTTCGAGCGCCTCAATCGTGGCTTGCAGGTTTTCACGCGTCCGGCGCAGCTCGGCTTCGAGGATCGAAATCTGTCCGGAGGGAATCTGCTCGAGGGGCAGATCGATGACTTCGGCCGCGCGCTGCGCGGGGGCTTCGAGCTTCTCGAAGCCGACGAGCATATGGAGCGCGCCCGTCGCCGGATCGGAAATCGGCTCGACGACCAGCCGCAGCGTTTCGTTGTCCGATGTCTCCCGCAAGCGGAGGCCGCTATAGCGGACGGTCTTGCCGTCGTTGGCGGCGTGACGCATGGCGCTATTCAGCGGGACGCGAAGCTCCTTGGCGATCAGCTCGAGCAGATTCGACGAAGGTCGGCCGCCGCGCGTGCGCAGATAGGCTTCGGCGCCGCCGAACACGTGCAGGATATTCCCGTTTTCGTCGACCAGAATGCTCGGCGGCAGGTAACGACCGAGCAATCGGTCGTAGAGCGCAACGAGCTGCGATTCGTTCACCGGCTGCGCGTCGAGCTGCGGGCGCAAGGCTTGTCGCGGAGTGGAAGCCCGATTGTCGAACGTCAAACGCAGATCGGGGGGCAAGTGGACGTCGCGGCGCTTGCGATAGATCCGCCAGTGCTTGTCGAGCGGTTCAAATTCAGCCTGCAAATCGCCCGGCGTTTCGCTGGGGCCGAGGAAAAGGGCTCCCCCGGTCTTCAGGCCGAAATGGAAGAGCGAGAGGGCCTTCTTCTGCGCGATCGGCTGCAGGTAGATCAGCAGATTGCGACACGTCACCAGATCGAGCCGCGTGAACGGAGCGTCCGAGATGATGTTGTGGGGCGCAAAGACGACCATCTTGCGCAGGTCGGACGAAACCTGGTAGCGATCGCGAACCTTGGTGAAGAAGCGGGAACGCCGCTCGCCGGAAAGTTCGGCCAGGCTTTCTTCGCGGTACAGGCCGGCGCTGGCGAAATCGAGCGAGGCGCGATGAACGTCGGTCGCAAAGATCCGCACGCTGCGATGGCGGCCCGTCAGTTCCATCTGCTCGCGGAAGAGCATCGCCAGCGAATAGGCTTCTTCGCCGGTCGCACATCCGGCGACCCAGACGCGCACTTCGTCGTCGCCCGGTCGGGCGAGGATAGGCGAAATCACTTTGAGCGCTAAGCGATTGAACGCATCTTTGTCGCGGAAAAAGTGCGTGACGCCGATCAGTAAATCGTGGTGCAGCGCGCTCAGCTCGCCGCGATCGGTTGTCAGCCGGTCGATGTAGCTCTCCAGGCTTTCGCCGTTCTGCAGCAATCGCCGACGTTCGAGCCGGCGCATCACGGTCGACGGCTTGTAGAGCGAGAAGTCGATGCCGCAATCCATGCGCAGCAGTTTGTAGACCCGACTCAGCTCCGCGCTATCTGGCGGGAATTCGTGGGCAACTCCCCCTCGCAGCGCTTGTCTGCCTTGCTTGCTCGCGTAGTGGAGCAGCGCGTCGGGAATCTCTTCGGGAGGGAGGATCAAATCGACGCAGCCGGTGCGCTGCGCGTTGCGCGGCATGCCGTTGAACTTGGAGGTCTCTTCGCTTTGGGCGATGACCAGTCCGCCGGCTTCGTGAATTGCGCGCACGCCGCGCGAGCCGTCGCTTCCCGTTCCCGAAAGGACCACGCCAACGGCGCAGCGGCCAACGTCGTGGGCGAGCGAGTGGAAAAAGTGATCGATCGGCAGCGTCAGCCCCCGCTTGCGCTCCTGGTCGGTCAGCCGAATCCGCTGCTCCGAAAGGATCAGGTCCTTCTTGGGCGGATTGAGATAAATTTGGTTCGGCTCAACGCGCATCCCGTCCTGCGCCACGCGGATCGGCAGTTGAGTCTGCCTCGCCAGGAGCGAGGCCATGTGGCTCTCGTGGTCGGGCGAGAGGTGCTGCAGCACCACGAACGCCATCCCCGTATCGAGAGGCATTCGTTGGAAGAGCGTTTCAAGAGCTTCCAGCCCACCGGCGGAAGCTCCGATCCCAACAATGGTGAGATCGCAGGTGGGGCGGGGTTCGGGCGTAGTCGTGTCCGTCACTACTGGAACCGTTCCCTGGCCCTCAGGCAATGCGTTCATGAAAGGACTTCGCCGACGAGCATAAAAATGAGGGATTTTTCTGGCGCAGCCGCACCGGGGCCTCCAGCGACCGGCTTGGTCAAGCAACCGCCATCCAGACACCGAATGGCGGCAACCATTCGGCCTCGAAAAGGCGTCGTGTAAATGTCGTAAGTGGTTGATGAGGAAGCAATTCCGGCCAATAAGCCATGCTTCGCACCGGGATTAATGCGAATCCCAGGCCAACAACGCCGAAAAAATGGGCGAACTGGCAAGCCGACGGCTTTTACGTCGCCGGCCGCACCTTCATAAGCCACTCGGAAAGATCGCGCGGCAGCGGGGAGCGGTAGTGGATCGTTTCGCCCGTCAGCGGGTGGATAAAGCCCAGCTCGGTGGCGTGGAGCGCCTGCCGCGGCACGCCGCTCCGGTCGATCTGAGGACGGCCGCCGAGCGCGTGCGTGTAAGTCTTTTCGCCGCACAGCATGTGGCCCAGCTCGCTCAGGTGGATGCGAATCTGGTGCGTGCGGCCGGTTTCGAGACGGCAGCGGATGAGACTGTAGGGCCCAATCGTTTCGAGCGGTTCGACATGGGTAATCGCCCGCTGGGCCCCTTCGGCCTGAGCGCCGAGCGGCGTGCTGCCGCGCAGGCCGTCGCCGCGATCGCGGATGAGATACGATTCGATCGTTTGGGCTGCGACCTCGCCGTGAATCACCGCCAGGTACGAGCGCTCGATCTTGTGTTTGCTGAACAGGCGAATTAAAGCCTGCTCGGCTTGCGGCGTGCGGGCAAAGACCATCAGGCCGCTCGTGTCGCGGTCGAGTCGATGCACGGCGCGCACGATCGGCAACTTGGGGCCTTGTCGGTTGCGATCGGCGCCGCGACGGTTGGTTGGCCGACGGCCGCGAAGCGGCGCGTTTCGTCCCGACGCTTCGCGATCGTCGATCTTCCAGCCGAGATAGCGGGCCAAAGCGCGGGGGAGTAGTTCGTCGAGCGTCGGCTGAAGTTGCTTGCGCCTTGCGGGCCAGTGGCGCTCTTCGGCGTGTCGCAGCGTGGTCACGCCGGCTGGCTTTTCGACGATCACGAGATGCGGATCGACATAGCGAATGCGAATGTCGCGCTCGTCGGCCGGCTTGGCGAGCGGGTGGTCCCAAACCTTGACGACGTCGCCGTCCTTCAACTTGCGCGTCTCGTCCAGGCAGAGATTGCCGTTCACCTGCACGTAGCGGCCGGTGATCAGCTTTTTGATCTGGTTCCACGACTTATCGGGCACGAAACGGCGGAGCGCCGCGGAGAGCGTTTGGCCGCGTTGCTCCTGGGCCACGTGATAGTTGCGGAACGGTTTGTCGGCCATTGCGAATCAGTGAGCTTCATCCAGCCCGACAGTTTCGGGCGGTGCGAGGGTGGGAGCTGGCGGGACAAATACATAGCGAATCGCCAGCCCCGCGAGGATCAGCGCGCCGCCGGCCATCGTCCACCAGCGCGGCGCTTCGTGCCAGGCAAGCCAGACCCATAGGGGCATTACGATCGGCTCGAGCAAGCCGATGCCCGTCGCTTCGTGTCCGGCAATGCTCCGCAGAGCGCGGGCGAAGAGCACGTAGGGCAAACCCATCTGCAAGATGCCGAACGCCGCCAGCAGCAACCATTGTATGCCGTGCGGAAAATGAGGGGCAGCGGAGGATGCAGCCGTCACCGGTTGTTCGGCGGCGAACGGATCGGCAATCCACCGCATGGCCAGCGGCAACAGCACGACGGCGGTCACCGAGTGATTGAGCATCGCCATCCACGCCGAATCGAACGCCCGCAATTGCCGCAGCGAGAGGACAATGCCGCCGTAGAGCGCCCCAGCCGCCAGCCCCCAGAACACGGCCGGCAGCGAAGCGCCACGCGACTCGTAGAACAAAATCACTCCCACGCCGGCAGCCACAAAGCCGATAAGAACCCAGTCTCGCCAGGTGGCTCGTTCGCCGAAGACGAACACGCCAACCAGCAGCACCCAAACCGGCGCCGTGCACTGCAGCCAGATGGCGTTGGCGGCGCTGCCATTGGCCATCGCCGTCAGATAGGTGTAGTTCATCGCCGCAAAGAGGAGCGTCATCGGCACGAGGGCCCATCCCCAGAGCGGATGCTGGTCGCGTCGCCCCCATTCGCTCAGTACATGCCAAAGCGCGAGCGGCACGAGAATTACGCAGGCGAACACCGCACGCCAAAACGCCAGCGTCGGCCCCGGCCAACCGTCAAAATAGGGGGCCTTCGCGAAGAAGCCGCTGGTGCTCCAAAGGAGCGCAGCGACAGCGACAAGCAGTCGGCCGCGAATCTTGGCCGCGGCTTCGTGCGAGGGGGCGGCAGGCATAGTTCGCGGAGCCGACATAGGATTGTTTTGACAGGCGATCAAGCTTTCGTCTAGCGGTGCTCGCCCGTACAATCGCGACCCGCGCTCTGAACCACAAAAACGCTCTAACCCCTTACCTCGACATGCCTAAAACCGCAACGCGACGAGCCTACGACTGCCTGATTATCGGCGGTGGACACAACGGTCTGGTGACGGCTGCCTATCTGGCCCGCGGGGGCAAGTCGGTATGCGTGCTCGAGCGGCGGCATGTGCTCGGCGGCTGTGCGACGACCGAGGAGCCGTGGCCCGGTTTCAAGGTCAGCACGGCGGCCTACGTCATCAGCCTGTTTCTGCCCGAAATCATTCGCGACCTCAAGCTCAAGCAGTATGGTCTCAACATCCTGCCGCGCAATCCGTCGTCGTTCACGCCGCTGCCCGATGGCCGATCGCTCCTGATGGGCCCCGACGAACGGGCGACCTGCGAGGAGATCGCCAAGTTCAGCCAGCGCGACGCCGAGGCGTATCCCAAATATTCCCGTCTGCTCGAGCGCGTGGCCGAAGCGCTGGAACCGGTCTTGGAAAAGACGCCCCCCGATGCCCTGCCCCTTCCCGGCGAGTGGCGAAAGATCGGCATCGGCAAGCGGCTGCGCGACGGCGCGAAGCTGCTCGAGCTGCTGCGAACCGCACGCAAACTCGGAGCCGATCTGCCCGACGCGATCGAACTACTCACCGGCGCCGCACGGCCGATTCTCGAGCGTTGGTTCGAATCGGAAGCCCTGCGGGCGACGCTTGCCACCGACGCCGTGATCGGCGCGTTCGCTTCGCCGTCGTATCCCGGCACCGCCTACGTGCTGCTGCATCACGTGATGGGCGAAGCCGGCGGCGCCCGGGGCGTGTGGGGCTACGTCCAAGGAGGCATGGGAGGTCTTGCCAGCTCGCTCGCCGCAGCCTGCGGCGATTTGGGCGTCGACATTCGCCGCGAGACGGCCGTCAAAAGCATTCTCACTCGCGACGGCCGCGTGATGGGCGTCGCGCTCGAGGACGACACGATCCTCGAAGCGCCAATCGTGGCTTCGAGCATCGACGCCAACAACACGTTCCTTCGGCTACTCGATGCGAACCAGTTGCCCGCAGAGTTTCGCGAAGCCGTGCAGCGGATCGACTATTCGTCCGGCTCGGCCAAAATCAACCTGGCGCTGAGCGAGTTGCCCAGTTTTTCCGCGATTCCGGGCGTCGAGCCGCAGCCGCATCACCGCGGGACGATCCACGTCTCGCCGACGCTCGACTACATCGAGCGCGCATTCGACGACGCGAAGTATGGCCTGCCGAGCAAGGAGCCTATTCTCGAAATCACGATTCCGTCGGTCGTCGACTCCACGCTTGCTCCGCCCGGACAGCACGTGATGAACATCTTCGTGCAGTACGCCCCTTACAAGCTGGCGGATGGCAAGAACTGGGACGAAATCAAGGAAGGCTTTGCCGACCGCTGCATCGAACTGCTCGCCCAATATGCGCCGAACGTGCCAGGCGCGATCCTGCACCGGCAGATTCTCAGTCCGCTCGACCTGGAACGGACGTTCGGCCTGACGGGAGGGAACATCATGCAGGGCTCGATGAATCTCAACCAGCTCTTCGCCATGCGCCCCGTCCCCGGCTGGTCCGACCACCGCACGCCGATCCGCGGCCTGTACCTATGCGGCGCGGCCGCCCATCCCGGCGGCGGCGTGCTCGGGGCCTGCGGACGCAACGCAGCCGTCGAAATTCTGCGCGACATGCCCGGCTAAGGCCCGCGACTCGCGGCGTCCGAATAGGTTTTTCCTTGCCAGTTGTAACTCCTGTGCTTTCTGGCACGGCGGCATACTCGCAATTTGGCGGTATCAAGGTTCCGCCCCCCCCAAAATCCCGACTCCCAAAATCCCATCGCCTCCGCCAATCAAGGTTCCTATCGAAAACAGCGGTCCTATCTTCTCCGGTGGCGGAGGCGGCAAGCAGCGGATCAAGGAAGCGCTTGAGCGGCTCAAGGCGAAGAACAAGGCTGCGGCAAGCGGCGAGTAGCGGGCAATTCGCCTGTTCTCGTTTGGATTTCAGGGTGAGCCTCGGACGCGAGTTCGAGGCTCATTTTTTGCTAGCCGCCCTGCGTGCCTTGTTCGACCGGGAAACCGTGGATTTGCCCGTCTCTCGGCCCGCTGCCATATAGTGGAGGCGGTCTTTCTCGCTCAGCCGTTCGATCGCATAACGGAGCATGGTGCGCGGCATTTGTGCGGCGAACGCATCGAGAAACCCTTTCAATACCGCTTCGTCGCGCTTGCCGGCTTCGCGGAGCATCCAGCCGGTGGCCTTATGGATCAGGTCGTGCCGATCCTTGAGCAGCATCTCGGCGATGGTGAGCGTGTCGGCGAAGTCTTGCCGCCGTATGAACTGCAGCGTGGCAACGATGGAGATTCGCCGCTCCCACAGGCTTTGCGACCGGGCCAGTTTCAGGAGCGGTTTTCGGCTGCGAGCGGCGAGCCAGCCGCCGACGATTTGCGGCGCAGAGACGTCGACCAGATCCCAGTTGTTGATCCTCGCCGTGCGGGCCAGATAGAAGTCGTAGATCCGCTTCTGCGTGTCCTCGTCGCCCCGCTCGAACTGTCCGACCAGCACCACCAGCCCGGCCAGACGGTCTTCATGCATCGGCGAATCGAGCAGCCGGCCGATCTCCGCGAGCGGCAACTCGCGAAAGCTGCGAGCCACGCGCCGCGTATCAGGCACCTTCACGCCAAGGAACCGATCCCCCTCGCCATACTCCCCCGGGCCGGTCTTAAAGAACCAGGCCAGAGTCTTCGCAACCTCCGGCTTAGCAATCCGCCGCAATTCAGCCTGTAAGGCCTTGGCGGTGGGAGACGTGGGAGAAGTTGGTTTCATCGGGAGAAATCTCGAAGTCGAATCGAACGGCAGCCAAGCGAACACCGG